>CAJIBL010000104.1_pt1 | contig 18982 bp, 3 predicted proteins | sample 9199351 | NCBI WGS metagenome assembly CAJIBL01 (sample SAMEA7708304, study PRJEB35096) | sediment metagenome | biome: marine neritic benthic zone biome [ENVO:01000025]; feature: sediment [ENVO:00002007]; material: shallow marine sediment [ENVO:03000034] sea grass bed [ENVO_01000059] ...
AATCCTGACCCAAACTGGGCATGAAGATGTCGCGGTTCTGAACCGTTAAATTCCCACTCGCAACATTGACGAATATCTGCTCACCACCACCCGGGTCCGTATTCCGCGTGCGATCACCTCGGTCCAGTATCGTTAGTGATCCATCCAACAAGCCCGTCTCGTGTCCGCCCAGTACTATTGCCATTCCTGCCCCCGAAATTTATTATTTTGATGATGTAAACGCCATCAAACGACCCAGCATCGACGCTTGTGTTTAATGTCTTATCCAAACTTTGGGAGAAAGGTTTAGTAAAATAAAAGTAAAAAGGCATAACTTTTTACAATATTAAACGTATTTACTAATGAACATTTCTAACAAGCTTAACGAATCAATATTAGCAACAGGCAATATTTGGCATTGAGGAGGATAACAGGAGCTTATTCCTAGACCTTGAAAACACTATTTAATAAGCAACAGTAGCGCTATCGAAACGAAATGCGGAGCAACATCCCAAGCAACAGGCGCCGGTATCAGTTTTCCGACGAAAGAGTTTGCATCTCCGAAAGGCGCAGAATCTTTCCCAAATACGCAGTACGAGTTATCCGGAGAATAATTAGGTGGGACACAGCGATTTTAAATACTATCTCGAAACATTTAATGCCGGGCGATTAACCCGGCGATGTTTTATATGCAGGGTTAATGAGGTATATGCTCCGCCATGGAAGGCGGATGGTAGAGCAATGCAGGAGCAATTGCCGGGAACCGAACAAAGTTCGGCGCGAGCCCTTGAAACACAAGCCACTTCGCACAGTTGCGCCAGTGTTTTAAGGGCGACTATCAAATAAGTAATGATCACTTATTTGATTGCCAGGCTAATAGTAACGTTAATGCAGCTAGAAGTTTACTGGTGACATTTGATTAAATAGATAGTAAAACTTTCGTCGAGCAAGAGATATCATCTCCTTATTTTTTTGCTCTGAGAACGTCGCTTTACCACCCAGAACGGTGACAGCCCCGTAATAATACAAACCTGGCTCGTTGATTTGCAACACAGGTGCATCCTTTAACTTGTAAAACGGTTGATTGCTTAAGTTACTGGAATGAAATATTTTTTCTAACTGAAAGGTATCACCAACTTTCCGATGAAGCGCAATAAAGCTTTGCTGGTTTTGAGGATAAAGGGCACTTGCCAACATATTTGTACCCTCACCTTTACCCGACACATCATCAATATATTTGTCTGAGAATAGACCAATTAGGATTATTGCGCTATCCGGTTCAGATTTCCAACTTGTATTACCGCCTGCTGGAGGTAAGGCATATTTATGGGATACACATGATGTTAAAACAAACATCAAGAAAAATACCAGCTTCTTAGAATACATAGTAAACCTCCAAATATTTTAGTTATTTTAGTTAAACTGTATTAGTAGCGCTAAAAAATCATATTTCCGTCAGGCAGCCCTCTTTTCAATAAAAACTGCATTAAAACAACTTTTTAAACAAGCTCTCTTTTTTCTTTTTGGCAACGTAGGTGTGTAACGGAAGCGAGGTTAGCGCTTTAGGTATTAGCGAGTGATCATACTCTACATCCAAGCCTTTACTTCTTGCAAGATGGACCAAACCTACACCGTAAAAGCACAAAAGTGATTTTTCGACTGACTGAAAGTATTCGCTGCCACTAGACTGTTTTTTATAATCGCGTGTTATTTTGTCGAGAGAGCTGTAGAAACCACCTTCATTTTCTTCGAGTATGCTTTTTAGCGCCAAAGCATAACCCATATAAATTTCCGTCGATTTTTTTACACCACATCTATCAATAAACCTACCGACCCAATGCTTTGCCTCACCCTCCCCTAAAACTGTAAAACGCAGAGATTGAGTAAACTCAACATTGAACACATGTTGCTCATCAGTAGGCGTAAGCTTATCTGGGTCGCATCGCGTAGAGAGTTCAACTGCTGTATCAATATCATTGATGGCGAGAGCATAAAAAATATACTCATGATGAAATGACCATTCTAAAATAGGAGCAATAAGTTCGCCTTTTTCCAGCCGGTCATACAACCCAAATAATGTCTGCAGTATAAGATTGACTCGATCAACATAGAGTTTGGGGTCGTGATTTACAAAGTAAGCCCCTACCGCAAGAATATAGGCATCGTTGATTAAACAGGTGGCGGGGTATGAGTCGGAGGGATGCTGTTTTTTATTTGCTTCCTTTAAAGTATCAGACCAGATAGCTTCCCGCTCATGAAAAATGCGCGTGAGTGTATTGATGTCTTTTTTCATGATAAGCACCACTCATTTAAATTTCAGATGCAACAACAAAATCCAGCGCATCGCTGCTCTTTATGAACAAAGAGGTTCCAGTTTTACCATTCTCCGCCAACGCATAAATTCCAACATCGTCCGAATAGGCTAACTTATGGATTAAATAAGGCCATTTTTTAAAACCATCAAGCTTACAATCGGCCCATTGAATTTGCCCATGGTCGTATTTTACACATACAATTTCTAAGCTCTTAATTCCTCTCAAGTAGAAAAAAACAAGCTCATCCTCCACGTCGAGCTGATTCACCAACTCCATTCGATCAAAAAAATGAAGAACTCGCTTCGTTTTTTCAACATCAATACTGATCAACGCTAACCCGACATGCTCCTTTACATTTTCTATTGCCAATAAAATTATATGCTCTGATTGACTTACCGTACCTGCCGGACAACCCGTTATGTTTTCAACTTTAAGGCCAGAAGAAAAGGCTGTGGGACCATTAAACCCCGCCACGCGACCTAAATCTTCCAAAAACTGCCCATCCACATTCACATCAAACAGAGGATATTTTTTACCCTTGCGGCCTTTAAAAACCGTTTGCACAACCTCATTTTTATGCCTTCCAAAATACGAGATCTCATCAAAATACGGAATCATAAAACCGACTTCTAAAGGCTCATCAATTCTAAATTCGTGAATCCCATCCACAGAAACCTTTAATACATACATGTCTTGGCCACTACAAATTGCTAACAAAAACACCTGATTTTCCTCATCACATTGCTGACGAATCAACAACTCTTTGGAAACCGGAGCCTCTGTTACATCCTTTACCAACCAGTCGCCAACTAACTTGTTGTAAATTGCCAAAGAGCGATCACTTAGCAGCCAACTCACAACTCTACAAGAGCCGCAATCTAAAGCTTTTAGTTCCTCACCTATTCCAAAACCCGATATCTCACGAATACTGCTATCTGGCAGCAAACTATAAACCTCATGTTTCGCACCAATTAGAACAGGGTACTCCAAAAAAGCATAGTCGAAAGCTGGTAAACTCAATTAAAACCTCCAATATTCAGGTTAGTCTTCTCTGTAGCCGGTAGCTTGCTCATATCCATAACCGGCAGCCGAGCTACCTCCCCAATACCCTACCGCACCTCCGATAATACCACCGACTATGCCACCAATTACAGCACCCGTGGCTGTACCTAGTACCGGCACGGCTGAGCCAATGACTCCTCCAAGCCACGCGCCTCCGGCTGCTCCTGCTTTACCTGCAGCCCATGCGCCTGTCCAGCCACCCGCAATCTCAGTAGCTCTTTTACCAGTGTTATGCCACTCACCTGTTTGTGTGCTTTCATAGACTTCAGTCCCTAAAGAGACGCCATCAATTACCGCGCCAACAACCAAAGCCCCCCGACCGATAGTCTTTGCTTTGCTTCCTATAGCGGCAGCTCTTGCAAGATCATCCTGAACACTAACAGCGCTTCTTCCAAATTCTGCAGAGACATTAGGTTTGTTTTGTATATTATTCCATCGGTTATTTCCGCGAGAGTCTAATGTATTTGTTTCTGTCCGAATCATGTTTCGGTTCTGATGCAAGAAATCACCCGTTGTTCGTTGCGGAGTACCTTCGGCATACGATCTTAAATTATTAATATTTTGGTTGATCCAGCGTCTGCCTAACTGTCTGCCCATGGTTCGAGTATTCGGGAGCCTAGCACGACCATCGGCTTTGAATTTGGACTCGCTAATCACTACATCGACAACTCGCCCGTTTCTTGCTCTTTTAACAAACACGCCATCAAATCCATTGTTCCTAGCAAGGCGCGCTTGCATCTCGGTGTATCCACGACGTAAATAACTCGCCCTAGCTGCACTCTCACCCGCAATCCCTTTATTTGCACGACTAACACCGCGATAGCCATTCTGAGCATTCTGACGGGAAGCGGCATATTCTGACCTTGCTTGAGCTAGCTGCTCTGCTGTTGCTGGCGCAGGGGAATTCCTAAGGTATGCAGAATATCCACCCTCACCACCCATCCATACTCCGGAAGGAACAGCCTCGATTGGAAAGTCGTCTCCTTCACCTCCGGAGAACTCCTGATAAGGTGCAGTTGCAGCTATCTCTGCGCTTTCTACCGCGTTAATGGCGCTTGCTGTTAACGAGGAATTTGTAATGATAGATCTATAACCAACCTCTCCATTACTCGAAATTGCTGTCATAGCAGCAGTTACCTGGGATCCTCTTAGAGATTGATTTTCCATTAACGCCCCAGCTACTGAAACCGCAGACAAACCATTATCTTGTTCAGCTATAATATCAGTGGCGTTAATGGTAGAGGTACCAAAGTCAAGCTGCTGGAAGTCCAGTCCGTTAGTGCCTATGACTAAGTATTCATTATTAAGAGCTATTGTTTGAACAGATAAGCCATCAGAATCCGTTTGTGAAAAGCTCACAAACGCATCGTCATTGAAAAACAGTTCATCTGGAACTGCGCCTCCGGACGCCGGGTCACCAACTCCGTAGTAAACAGATTGCAACACTCTAAGCCGATCAAAATTAAAGCCGTTTTCGCTTAATATGCCTAGAGATTGCGCTGCACTTAAATCTGAAAGAAAGTCTGTGCCAGTAAGATCCGAAGCAAATGCTGCAAGATCACTTTCATTAGCCGAAATGGATTCTAGAACCTCCAATGCACTGCTTGTTCGCTCATCTAGCGAACCTGTTTGTTCAACACCCAACAAACCTTGCAGCTCTCTGATTGAATTTTCAGAGCCAAAATTACTACCCTGGCTTCGGAGTTGATCCGACAATGCCCTAATTTTATCTAGACTATCTTGAACTCCCTCTTTTAAATTAGGGTCTTGACTACCACCGGAGTTATATTCGACACCGTTATATTGGACATCACTAATTATTCGTCTATCTGTGAAAAATTGATCAATTGCGCTAATTGCATTTGCAGAGTCAAAACTAAATACACTTGTATCTCCATTCGCCAAAGCTAACTCGTATACAACAGGGGAATTGGAAGAGGAAATCTCAGAGAGAATTTCCCGACCAATTAGAGCTCCCTCGTCATACTGAAAATCATCGATGCCAAGCCGGTTTTCTATTACTGATGCGATTAAATGAGTTTCCTCTTCAAGCATCACACCATAAAGAACTGCTGCTGCGTTAGGATTAGTTTTAGCCTGCTCTAATAAGTTTTTATCGATAACAATATTTTCGCCATCAAATTTTCCGAATACTCCATCGCCAAAACCGTTAGCCAGATCTTCTGACAAGATATCGTTCAGGAGTTCACCATTCGAGATCATCTCTGCGATTTCTTGTTGTGTTTCTGGGTCGAGATCTCCGTAGTTAGCCTGAAGCTTGTCTAAGATATTTAGTTGTGTATCAACACGACGATCTTTTCGCGCCTCAGCTTGCAATTCTGCAAAGCCTCCCTGAGCCAAACTTGTTAACCCAGAGATAGAAGAAATTTGAGTACCGAGTATCGTCCCAATTTCATTACCGACGAAGTTCTCGAAGTAGTCTCTTGCGGCTTCTTTATCGAAGAAGCTCAGTGCACCACCAACAACCAAGTTTGTAGCTAGTTGCCCTGTAGAAATATTAACGCCATTAAATATTGGCTCGTTGCCAATATTATTTGAAGAGAGCGCTGTTGTTATTGTGCTACCAATTGCGCCCGCCCATTCTCCTGGCGTCACCTCTCCTGTACGAATATAGGATTCAGCCACACTGAGCCATGGCGTAGCGTATGAAATTCCTTTGCCCAGCGCGCCACCAACAGTGCCGCCTACTGAATCCACGAGCGCACCAACAGAGCCATCCGCTTTAACGCCTTGCACTGGCCCCAAGCCTGCAGCGGCGAGCCCGGCCCAGCTGGTTATTTTGCCATTTTCTATTAATTGTTTACTGGCAGCCGATGACACCTGCAACGCGCGAGCAGCAAGTTTTGCGTAACGCGCTGTTTGGCCAACAATTTTGCCGGCCTGAACTAGGCTGCCTAAACCTTGAGCGGCACCCGTAAGTGCCCCGGCTACGGCACCCGCAGCAACGGATTTCCAGCTAAATTCATCCTGGTACCCAAGCGCAATAAATATTCCTTGTTGCACAATGGATGCGGCCGCGCCAACTATTGCACCGGCAATAGCAAAGCTCGCCAGGGTAAGCGCGGTGCCACTAAGCCCAATAGCGCCTAAGGCGGGTGCGATCACTGCCGCAGCAAGACCTGCGGTTGCGATGACAGCAACTACCGCAATAACAGCAACAATAATAATGGCGAGGAAGCTACCACAGCCTTTGTCTTTGGGGTTACTTTTAATATTGGGAAGTGTCGAGCCAATAATTTCAGACTCGTTATACACCTTATGTGTTTCTGCAGTAATGCGACCCGTTTTAACGGTATTTGGCACTTGAACCCGCTGACCTTCCGACAGCGATTCACCGGGCAGTATTCCATTGGCTTCAGCCAATACAAACCACAGGCTTGGATTACCATACACAGCACTTGCTATGCTTTGTAAGGTGTCTCCTGCCGATGCCGTAACAAAAGTAACCGCACTGCTTGGAAAATCTTCGCCTAACTCGCTAACAAGCCGGTAGCTGCCGGTATCCAATTCTGTTTTATTGTTACCGTCTACATCATTTCCTGTTTCACCCACAGGTTTGGTATTCGCATAGGCAAACTCGGTATTCGTTGCCTGCTCGTCTTCCGCACCTGTGTTGTGGTAGCGATAGAGAATTTGCCCATCGTTATTGTAGGTAAAGCGCAAAATTTCGGTACTATTCTGATTGTCACCCTTGCCTTTATTACTAACAATTAACTTGTCGTTGGCATCGTATTGGTTAGTAGCAGACCCACCGGAATCTTTACCTCGGGCTTTAACACTTGTTTCCAAGCCAGCGGCATTGTAGGTATGATCGAAGGTAAAGGTATTATCGCCGTCCACTAGTTCGGTGCGCGTAACCCTGCCTGACCTGTCCATTGTCAACGTAGTTTTCTGACCATCATCATCCGTGTAGTAATTTCTATTATTTTCGTAGTAACGTTTTTCAGTCACTTTATCCACATTGCCGTCACCATCGAAAGTACGGAAACGTGTTACGTTTCCTACGTCATCGTAAACCCAATCAGCAGTGGTTTTTCCGTCGCTCTCAGAGCGAATTACACGTCCGTTTGCATCGTAAATATAAGTTGTTGTCGTGCCACCCGTTGAATAGTGTGTTCGATTACCCGCGGCATCGTAAACGTAGTATTTTTCTCTTGTTCCACGTTGGTCAATTTGCGTTACACGGTTATTACCATCGTAAAAATAGGTGTGATCGGTAAAGCGCTCGCCAGCAGCCAATGCGCCTTCCGGTTCGTACCCAAGGTCCGTATAAGCGCGATACAAATTACCGGCAGCATCCCATTCGTAGTTCGTGTGCATGCCGGTTTGCGTGTCTTCCCAGCGAAGCGTTTGCCCAAGTGCATCATAGCGATAGCTAACATTCCTGCTGTGGGAGCCAGCGGAAACTACTTCGGTGCTTCGTCGGCTACTAATATCATAGGTATAGGTTGTGCTCACGCCCGTCGCATTATCGGTAACGCTGGTTAGACGTCCGGCAGTATCGTAGGTACGATGAATGTCTTTTCCTGATTCGTTACTCCATTCTCGAACAAGAAGGCCTTGGTCATCGTATTCGAGCGTGGTTACACGACCGCCAGTATCAATTGTTTGAGCAAGACGACCAAAGGCACTATACACATTACTTGTAACACGACCCTCCCCATCGGTCTTGGCAATTTCATTTCCGTAAGCATCGTAACTCGTACGTTCGTGAACCGTATTTCCGTTTTGCACGGTAATGGAGTCCACCACACGCCCCAGTCCATCCCATACTTGCTCAGACCGGTGATTATTAGCGTCCACCGTTACTGTGCGATTGTTACGCCCGTCGTATTCGTAAGAAGTGGTTTTGTTCAGCGCGTCGTTAGCACTAAGCAGTCGATCTCGATGATCGTACTCCATCGACACCGTTTGATTTATTGCATTGGTAAGCTCGGTACGACGCCCAAATACATCGTAGGTGTAATTCGTGGCATGGCCTTCGCCATCAATTGTTCTAATGACATTACCGGAAACATCGTGGAAGTGATACTTCCCATTACCCAGGCCATCAATTTCCGCCACATTACGACCTAAACGATCATAGTGCAGCTGAGTTACATTTGATCGTTGATCGGTTTGTGTGAGTTGACGGCCTAAGGCGTTCCAGGTGCGCAGTATGGTTCCACCCTGTGCATCAATTTCTACTACGATGTTATCCTGTACATCATATTCAAAACGCGTAACCGCGCGTTTTAAGTCACTTTCTCCTTCAACAGGTGCTGCTGCATCGAAACGGGCTACTTCCCGATTACGCGCATCAAAGTCTGCGTATGTGGTAATGGGTGTGCCCACGCGATCTAATCCATAATTCGACGTGACTACGTTATTACCGTTCGCATCTACACCGAATTCTCGCCATAATCCTGTTTCTGCGTTTGTCGCCGTTCGCATATTCAACGCGTTGTACTGGTTTTCTACAAAGTAGCCAGCATCGCGTCCATCAACTGTTTCACTCCCCGCTTCTTTGCCTGTTCCGGTAGAAGAAAGTGATAAACCAACCGCGCCGCTTGGCACTGGCCCACTGTATAAACCTGGATTAACCACTACAGAGCCGTTGGCAAATTTAGTAATAACGCCGTTTGTTTCGCCACCAAGCACTGACACAGAGTGACCAGTGACTACGCTATTGCTAATAGCAGTATCTACACGCAACCAATCAACGATTACTTCATCACCGTTACTATCGATGTAATAAATTTTTAAATCGTATTGGCCTGCATCCAGCAACGGTATAAGGCCAGAGAAATCAGAGCCCGAGGGTGTTAACGCGAGCTGATTAGAAAAAGTCAACCCCGTGCTGGCGGTTTTCCAGGCAAGTATCACATCGCCAGAAACGTTTGCAGATTCGCTTGCGCTGAGCGCGACGTTAACACCAAGATCATGGCCTTCAATCGTGACTGTTGGAGGCTCCGTGCTTTCGTCAGTACTTGTAATTTCAGTGGAGCTTATGGTTGATATATGATTTTCAGAATAAGCTTGCCCATAGAATGCGGAATAGTTACTTGTACCGGCTGTCAACTGTTGGGCATCCACAAGTAAGCGCATTTCCTCACTGTTCGCACTAACCCGCTCGCCGTTAATTATAACCACTTGGCCATCCCCAAGATCGGGAATATTCCAGCTTAAAGCATCTTCCGTAATGGGCGTCGCACTTGCACCAAGCTCCACACTAAAGGTATCCAGAACAAAATCGTTTGACTCGCCAACGCCCCTGAGCGTCACGGTATAAGCCCCTGCTTCCAGCGCCGTACCAGATGCATCCAAAACTAATGAATAGGTGGAATAACCCGAACCCGTGTCTACCCCCGTTACGCTCGCTGATCCACGTACGCTGTCATCTGCATTTGTAAATGTTGCCGCCAAAGAAAGAAGTGCTGAAGCTGCCGCACTGTCCAGAATGCTGTCAACTTGTATCCTGTAACGTGTATCTGAACCATTAATTACCGTTGCCTCGGAAACAGTGGAAGTAATACCAGTATGCGCACCCAGAGCTTCAAATGGTGTTTCATTACTTTGGAAATTGCTACCGATAGAATCGCTCCAGCCAATTCTGTAAGATAGTTCTTGCGGATTACTGATGCCGTTGAGCGTTGCGCGAAAACGATTACCACCAATACTTGTCATGGGCACTTGCGTGTTAGTCGCTCCAGATGCGCCATAAAACAGCGCGGGACTAACCGCGCCCGATTCAAATTCAGCAGTCACCTCCAGAGAGGTCGACCCCGTTTGTTTAACTTGTATATCAAGTAACTTTGGAGGAATACTAACAACTTGCTCTGCAGACCAGGTTTGATTGCCTGCTCCATCGCGGGTAACAACTCTGTAATAAAGACTATCCCCTGGTTGCAGCTGGTTTGTTGAAATTGCCACAGACCCAGACGTGCTGAACATGGTGCCCTGAATCGGCGATGCTTGATAGTCGCCTATATCGTCATGGCTTTGCGTATCATAGGCAACATATGAAGATATGTTGGCACCCGCTGGCAGGTCCCAGCTTACAATTAAATTGTCTGACAAGGTTACGCCGAAATTACTTGCAGGCGCCGGTACGCTATCCACCTGCCCCGTAAATGCAAAGGTTTGATTGCCTGCTGCATCGTATTCATAAATTGAACCGCTACCATCCGCTGATACGGATTTCAACATTTGGCCCAAACCGTTAAAACTAAACATCTGGGTGTAGCCATCTTCGTCAACTGCACGTGTACGATTACCGTTTTGATCGTAGGCAAACTGCTTGCTTAAATCATCACTCGAACCAGTACCCATCAACTCAGTTTCTTGAATCAGCTGATTAACGGGGTTATAAACACGATTAATTTCTTGGTCATTTGCGTGGCCACCAACGAGTTGTGCAAAGTCGGTAGTACCATTAAGGCTTTTGAGATTCACTCCTGCCGCAATAGGACTAAAAAAGCGTTTCGCAAAGGTTTGATTTCCGTTAGCGTCATAAGCAAAAAGATTAACAACCCGCTTTCCATCCACGACCGCAAGCTGTCGATTAAGCGCGTCGTAATACGTGTGTTCTACAAATTCCTGCTCAGTTCCCGCTGCCAACGTGCGAGCAATCTGATTGCCGACACCGTCATAACTATACAAAGTCGTCACACGCTCATCGGCAGACGTTTGGGTTGTGGCATTGAATACAGAAACCATCGGTGATGTTTCAGAAAGCATGCGACTGGCAGAATCGTATATACGATTCGTTTGATACACCTCTCCTGCCGGTGGTAGAGGTCGCGACGATGCAGTTAGTGAAGCCGTGTCCAATGCTTGTGTGTAGAGCCTCTGCTCTATCACATTATCCTGTGCGTCGTAATCAAATTCAGTTAAGTAGCCAGCGCCATCCACTTGCGCAACCAATCGATCCTTACTGTCATAATAGGCCAGCGTTCGGTTTCCGTTACGGTCGGACACTTCTATTTGATTGCCGAAAGCATCGTAGACAAAGCGCTCTTCTGGCCGAAGATCACTTGTAGCAACAGTCGGAGAATCTGTGCCCGCATTTTGCAACGTAGACACCTCAATTTCTGGATAGGTAATTTTTAATACCCTGCCAGCATCATCATATTCATGAACTGTTGTTCTGAGATCACCTGCCGGAGGAGCAGGTCGTATTTGAGGATCATGAGCTGACGCAGACAAACGCGTCATGTATAGGGTTTCAGTAAGATGCTCTCCTGCCGCGTTATATGTCCACTCTTTTAATACATTATCAGCGTTTAGCTCCGCTACTTGTCGGTTATTGCTGTCGAAATATCGCGTTGTAAGTGATCCGTCTGCAGCTGTCGATTGGACTTCATTGCCGGCTGCATCATAGACACGACTGATAGTTGGCCTAAGCGTAGTAAAATCGCCGATATCAAGCAGGAATACCTGTACCTCTGGACTCACTTCGCTAATAACCCGGTTGTTATTATCGAAAACAAAATCTGTTGTATTCCCCCTCGCGTCCGTGACAGACGTTTGGTTTCCAACCAAGTCGAAACCATAGCGGACATCGTTACCCAACGCATCTATTTGACGACTTAGGCGATTATTTAAATCATATTGATTTTGCGTGGCATTGCCATTGGCATCAGTTTTTTCTACAACGTTTCCTACTAAATCGTATTTAAGGGTTTGCACCAAATTTAAACCATTCGGATCAAATACTTCGCGAACCATGCGATTGTTTAGATCATATTCGTAACTGGTTCTTCTAGCGCTGTTTGGATCAGTAACGTTGTAGAGCGTTTCACTTGTCTTATTATTTGCGCCATCATAGGTAAATGATGTAATACTACCTTCAACATCGGTAAAAGTACTTAAGCGATTATTCAGGTCATATGTGTAAACAAGCTCCCGTGGCGTTGAGGTATTTGAAAACTGCCTTTCCAAAAGTAGATTACCTGCTCCGTCAAATACATAACTCGTTTCCGCGCCATCGGTTTCGGTGCGTTGAATTATTCTGCCGTTGCCATCTACCACATAGGTAACTTCTCTATCATTGATTGATGGCGTCGCAGACGGGGGCACCAAGTCGTCGATTGTTCCACTGTAGGGTTGCATATAAACCAATTCGCCGATGCGATACCCTGCGGAATCATATTTAAATTCATTGATGTAACCCTCTGCATCCAACACGGATACAAGGTTATTTGCTCCATCAAAATAGAATCGTGCAACACGCCCAAGTGCATCAGTGGCTTTAGTTCGGTTGCCCATAGCATCATAGGCGTATTCCGTGCGATTTTGTTCGCCATCTATTTCAGCGCTTACTCGGTTATTCAGGTCGAATTCTTTACGTGTAATTCTTTCATCGACAGTACCGGCAGCTGAACGAACAACTGTCTGATTACCCATGGCGTCGTGTTCATACTCTGTTCGAGTACCATAGGCATCTATTTCCGCACTTAATCGATTATTGCCATCGTATTCAAAGCTGCGATCAATCCAAACGGGAGTGGAACTTTCATTACTTTGTAGCGTACGCTCGCCGGTTTTATTACCGGCCTCATCATAGCTATTAATGACGATACCGTTTTCCGGCGTCGTTGTCTGAATCAATCGATTGGCGAAGTCGTAACTAAACTGGGTTATGCGGGCTTCGCTGTTCGCGGCTTCTGTCTTTTGAATACGATTGCCTACAGCATCGTAAGCATAAGTCGTAATATTTCCTTCGGCATCGGTCATGCTTAACATACGATCGGCAGCATCATAAACAAAACCAACCGTTCGGGGAGCTGCTAATGCGGCCTTTTCGAGATCGTAGCCCGCATCACCTGACACAAGCAGGTACTGACCGTTAGTTACCCGGGTCTGATTTCCAAATGCATCATAAACAATCGATGTACTGAATCCATCGGCATCAGTAATGGTGGTCTGGCGATCCAATTGGTCGTACGAATAATAACTATATCTCGCATCTGTACCATCAGCAAATGACTGCGTTGTTTGAATAATATTATCGAAGACATCATAGGTATTGGTGGTGAGTACGGAGCCCGCAGACAAGGTCTGTACTGAACGGCCTAGAACATCAAAAGTATTAAACTGAACCCCACCATTTGCATCGATCACCTGAGTTTGGTTACCCAGCACATCGTATTCATAACGTGTTACGCCACCCATTGGATCAGTAATTTCGGTTAAGCGATTATCTAAATCGAAGCGGTAATAACTATGCCGCTCTTCACCGAAAATGCCCGCCGCTTGTATCGTCTCAATTTTATTGCCACTACCGTCATAGCTGTATTCAATGCGAACGCCTTCACCATCCACCACTGCAGCCAAGCGATTATCTCGGTCAAACTCAAATACCGATATTCTCGCGTCTGTTGTATTTGCGCCGAGAGTGATAGAAGTGCGGTTACCAACACCATCATAAGTATATTCTGTGCGCTCGTTTTCACCGTTTACTTCAGCAGTCAAACGGTTCTCATTATCGAACTCAAAAGATTCTATTCGTTCGTCAGTAGTTCCTAAAGCTATCGTTCGTAAAACCTCATTACCGTTAGCATCAATGACTTTTTCTGTCACCACGCCAAGCGCATCAGTTTCTCGAACGACTTCATCCCTTTTGTTGTATTCAAACTTTGTGGTCCGTTGTTGAGAAGTGCCAGTGGCTTCTTTCAGCTCAATGACATTACCATTAACATCCAAAACAAATTGCGTAATTGTCCCTGCAGCATCTGTTTTTGAAACCACTCGATCATTCAAATCATAGGCTGTTGTGGAACGACGCTCAATGGCTGTACCCATTGCTTCCACTATAGCGGTGCGATTGCCGCGAGCATCGTATTCAAATGCAGTAATTACACCTAATGCGTTTGTTCGCTGAATAACACGATCTAGATTGTCGTAGTCGAACTGTTCTGTTCGACTGGTATCACCGACGACTGGCGATGGAAGCCCTGAGGAAGGAACGGAAATCGGTTGATCATATACTGTGCTTGCTGTTCGATTACCCACTGCATCGTAATCTGTAACAGTCAAGTACCCCTCTGCACTGACCTCTGCGACAGTGCGATTCATCCCATCAAAATAATTATGGGAAATAGCTTGCTCACTACCCGCCAAATCACGATTAAGTGTGACTGATAGACGATTTCCCGCCGCATCAAGGGAGTACTCAGTACGATAGCCCTCTGGGCTCAATTCAGCTATCAGTCTGTTTAACGCGTCATATTCATAGCTTATCGTTTGGTCATTTAAACTCGCGCTAGGCGTTGGTGGATTTTGCGCACTAACTGGTTCGCTAATTACCGTCATGTACCGTGTTTTAGCAATCAGGTTTCCATTTGCATCGTAGCTATTAGCTGTTAAAAAGCTCTCCCGATCGACCACATGTGTTAAACGATTATTTGCATCGTAATAGTGGTACTTACTATTTCCGCGACCATCAACAATTTGTATCTGATTTCCTCGACCATCGTAGGTATAAGTGGTTGCATAAGCTTCCGCATCAAGCATCTGAGTATTACGATTATTTAAATCATATTGGTATTCAGATACATTGCCATTCCCATCGACCTCAGAAACCTTATTATCTGCCAAGTCGTAAGCAGACGTACTAACAATGTTATTTAAGCCATCGGTTCGTTGGATAATACGATTATTTAAGTCGTATACCATACTCACCGAGGATGCTTCGGCGGTATTTGCTGCGCGAATAACGGCTGTTTGATTCCCTAAGCGATCATAGGCATAGCGAGTCTCTACGCCATTAGCGTCAGTTTTAACAAGCAATTGGTTATTTGTGTCGTAGGTATACCGTGTTTCGCGATTAAGAGCATCTATTGCACTAATGCGATTTCCCACTGCATCGTAGGCAAAACGATAAACACCTGAATCTGGATCGACCTGCTCAATCAGTTGACTTAACTCATCATATCGGTACGTTGTTGTTCTGTCCTGAGTAGCCGCAGGAGGAGGCGGTGATACAAAATCATCAATTACGCCACTGTAAGCCTGAAAATACTCAACTTTTTCCGTTTGATTGCCCAAAGAATCATATTTTATTTCAGTAATGTAGCCTTCGGCATTCAGTAGGCTAACAAGCCTATTGTCCGGATCGAAATAGTAGTGACTTTCTGCTCCTCGGGCATCTGTTGCCTTAATTCGGTTACCCAGTGAATCATAGGCGAACTCAACCCGATTACCTTCACCATCGATCTCCGCAACAACACGGTTATTCAAATCAAACTGTTGAAACGTTTTAATCTCATCTACGGTACCAGCAGCGTGTGTAAGCGAAACCTGGTTTCCCACTGCGTCGTATTCGTAGTTTTTAATATTACCTTCACCATCAACTTCGGTTATCAGTCGGCCATTGTCATCGTAACCATAGACTCTATTTATCCAAACTTGATTTCCAACACCGTCGTCACTCTGCAATTCCGAGCGAAGAACAAGATCACCATTCTCGTTATATTCATTTCTGACAGTACCACCAACCGGGTTAACCATCTCAACCAAGCGATTAGCAAGGTCATATTGGTAAGTGGTACGTCTATCATTGTTAATGTTGGCCGCTTCTACCAGCGCAGTTCGATTACCTACAGCGTCATATTCATAATTCGTTTCTGTTCCCAATGCATCGATACTCTGAATCAGCCTATCGACAGCATCAAAACGCGAGCTAATTGTTTGTGGATGAGCGAGCACTGCTTTGTCTGCGTCATAACCCGCTTCTCCGCTGCTTAAGAGATATTGTCCTCGTGTTACTTGAGTTTGGTTTCCAAATACATCGTAAATCGCGCTTGTGCTAAATCCATTTGCATCAGTCGATTGTATTTGTCGATCTAACAGATCATAGGTAAAAGTTGTTGTTCGCAGATCGCTGCCATCTTCAAAGGATGTTGATCGGCTTAACAGGTTATCTCTGCGGTCGTAAATGTAGTTTGTTAAGGTTCCACCGGCACTGAGGCTAGAGGTCATCCGGCCGATAGCATCATAGGTATTTCTCTGTATACCGCCGTTTGCATCTGTAATCGAAATATCGTTACCAAGCACGTCGTACACATAGGATGTAACTCCACCCATCGGATCAGTAGCCGAAACAATTCGGTTATCTAAATCATAAACCTGATAATGGTGGCGCTCTTGACCAACTATGCCAACAGCTTCAATGGTTTCCGTTTGATTATCTGAACCATCGTATCGATATTCTGTCCGAATACCTTCACCATCGATCCGTGCTGTTTGACGGTTATCTCTATCATATTCGAAGCGCACAACACGTTCTTCGGCGAAGCCTGGAGCAGCGGTTATAGATATAATGTTCCCTGAACCATCATATTGTTGCTCGACACGCTCACCCTCGCCATTTATGGTGGCTGTGAGCAAGTTGTTTTTATCGTATTCGCGCAACTCTGTGCGGGATTCAGAAAGGCCTTCTGCCCGGGTGATGGCAATCACATTACCGTTCGCATCGTAGTCTGTGCGGGTGATTACACCCAAGGCATCTATTTCACGAATTAAACGGTTATTTTTGTCATAGGTTTTTTCTGTAAGTCGCTCGTCAGAGGTTCCAAATGCTTCGCGGCGTTCAATTTCGTTGCCATTGGCATCCAGTGTTAATCGCGTTTCTGTATTTAGCGCATCGCGCATACCCAGCAAACGATTGGCTCGGTCGTACTCGTAGCTTGTGGTACTCGCCTCATGACTACCCGCAGCGAGAGTAACGGCAATTTGGTTACCACGGTTGTCGTAAGTAAACTGCGTTGAGATTCCAAGCGCGCTTATCGTTTCCAGCATGCGATAAACATTATCATAGCGGTATTGTTCCGTACGCCCAGTATCACCAGCAATAGGCATTGGCTCACCTGTGGGCGGAACAGTTATTCGCTCATCATAGATTGTGCGGCTTATACGATTGCCCGCTGCATCGTAAGAAAATGTCGTGAGATAGCCTTCCCCAGACACACTCGCAGTTTGCCGATACACATTATCAAAGTAACTTCTGCTAATTGAAACATCAGTCCCAGCGAGGTCTCGATATTGTATAGTCTGCAACCGATTACCCACCGCATCATACACATACTCCGTGCGGTAACCTTCCGGGTCCATGCGTGAAATAGCGCGATTTAACTTATCATACTCATAGGCCGTGGTCTGGTCGGCCGGGCCAACAGGAAGTACTGGGAGGGTATTTGTATCAAGAGGAAGCGACAAACCCTGCATATGCAGGGTTTGTGACACTATATTTCCATTATTGTCATAAATATTGGATGTCGCATACCCTTCAGGATCAACAGAGATAACGGCTTCATTATTTGCGTTATAATAAATCGTAGATACACTATTCCTTCCATCAATAACCTGTATACGATTTCCATTCCCGTCATAAACATATTGAACAATATTTCCTTCAGGGTCTTCGATATGCGTAACCCGGTTGTTCTCATCGTAAGTGTATATCGTCGCGTTTTGATTAGCGTCGATTACGCGAGTACGGTTATTATTCTCATCATATGCATAGCTTATTGTGTTGCCTTCTGCATCAGTTTTGGCGACGAGCTTGTCATCTAGGTTGTATACAAAATTTGTTGTCGCTGATTCAGCGGTGTTAGCCGCTTGAGTGATACTGGTACTGTTCCCAACTGGGTCATAGGTAAAATGAGTTTCCACCGAGTCTGCTGCGATTTGCTTTAAGAGACGGTTGTTTTCATCGTACTCAAAGCGTGTAATATTATTCAGCGCATCAGTTTGTACCAGAACGTTCCCTACTGCATCGTATGCATAGGTTGTCACCTGCCCTTCGGCGTCTATAGATCTTATCGATCGATTCAGCGCATCGAACTCTGTTACCAACGCATTTCCATTCGCATCAACAGTTTCAATACGATTGTAAACGCGATCAAAGTCATTGGTTGTAATACCACCTTCGGCATCTACAACTTTACGTAAATTATTGACCGCATCATATTCAAATCGGGTGATCTCTTCGTCTGCAGTACCGGTGGCAGTACGTTGTTCAATTTTGTTACCACGCACATCATACTGAAAACTTGTTACACGCCCCTCTGCATCAGTTGCTCTCACTTGGCGATTAAGAGGATCATACTCCAATTCAGTTACGCCACCTCTTGCATCCATAATCGAAATTCGATTTCCGACTCCATCGTATTCAAAAACATTTTCGAAACTAAGCGGGTCAATTACCTTAATGTTGCGATTAAGCGCATCATAAACAAACTGCGTACTGTTTTGACGCCCATCAATGATACGTATACGGTTGCCAACGGCATCATATTCAAATGACTGAGAACGCCCTTCTGGAGAAAACTGTTGCAATATTCGGTTATTTAAGTCATATACATACTCAGATTTCCTTGCATCAGGAGAATCAAAGGCACGCGTTGACTCAATGAGATTATTAAAATCATCATAGACGAATTGATCAAGCGTACCTAGAGGGTCTGTCATTTCCACCTGACGATTAATCGCATCATAGGTGTATTGGGTGCTGTTTCCATTCGCATCAATCAGCTCTACGAGATTACCATTACCGTCGTATCGTGACTCGGTTTCACCTGACGTGGTAACACTGTCAGTTGGATCAATAACTTTTGTTTGAC
>CAJIBL010000051.1_pt1 | contig 18932 bp, 14 predicted proteins | sample 9199351 | NCBI WGS metagenome assembly CAJIBL01 (sample SAMEA7708304, study PRJEB35096) | sediment metagenome | biome: marine neritic benthic zone biome [ENVO:01000025]; feature: sediment [ENVO:00002007]; material: shallow marine sediment [ENVO:03000034] sea grass bed [ENVO_01000059] ...
ATCATTATCCACCCAGAGTGACGTAGCTGTGACAAAGTCAAACCATCTTAGCCTTCTGATGGGTGCTCTCGGCCTTGCCTTTATTGCTCGCCGTTTCGGTAAACAAGCATAAGTCTTACTTGAGCCAAAAAAAAAAAAAAATGGAAAGGGGCGTATTGCTCCTTTCTGTTTCAAGTTGTCATTTGTTTGTCATACTCTCTGCCTACATTGCGGTTGTTATTAACTTGGCAATTGTTAAGTTAATAGGCGGTGCACGGAAGCCTCGCCTTTGCCCGCAGAGCAATGTAAGTCCTTGATATAGCAGTAAATTTACGCATTTACGCCAGTATTTCAAGAGCGCGCAATCAAATAGATAGGATAATCTATTTGATTGCCGGGTTAATAATGTACCTTTGTAAACAACTCAGGCAAGTTGCTTTGGTTAAATATCGTCCCTCAGAAAAGTTCCGTCTTTCCCACAGAGAAGTCAAATTCTTACTTGGTTTTGTTGCCATTTATACCTGTCTGCATATGCTCTACTTCCTGGTGCCAGATGTTTTTCTCAGCAAAGTAATTTACCACTACGGCATTGTTTCCCTAAGTGCCGTCCTTATTAACCTGATACAAGCTGGCGAAGCTGTGGTAGCTGATGAAAATTTTATTAAATCATCAAAAGCGGTTTTAGAGGTTGTTCGGGGTTGCGATGGTGCAGGGGTGCTTTTTCTTATGTCTGCAGCAATCGTTTCCTTCGCAGCTAAATGGAAAATGAAATTGCTGGGCTTGATCGGCGCCTTTCTGCTATTTTATTTGCTTAATCAATTGCGCATTGTGGGTCTATATTTTGTGGTGGCTTATCAGCGTGAGTTGTTTGCCCCATTGCACACCTATTTTATTCCCACATTAATCATTATCATCGGCTGTATTTTTTTCGCCTGGTGGGCACAATTGGCGCATAATGATAAGCGCGCAGCTGTGTAAGGCCTGAGATGTCTACGCAATTTATGCTCATCTTCAGCGTTCGCTTACTGCTGTGTTGGCTGCTGTTATCTGTGCTGGTGTTTGTTTTTCGTGAACAGGTAGCACTGGCTCTGCTACCCATTTTTAATCTTGCTGCCAATATTTTTTCAGACGGCTATGTCGCGAAAATTCTTCTTGCTGAGGGAGAAAAAGGCGCCGTATTACAAATAAATGCGCTTGTAGCGCAGGATATGTATCGCCAGAATATTGCGATTGCGCCTGCAGGTACGGTCATTAAAGCGGGTGGCACTTTAATACACGGCTTGGTGCCATTGGTATTATATCTGGTCGCTTTGTTGAGTTGGCCGGCAAGGCTTAAAGTAACCTCACTAGCGCTATTATTGTCGATACCGGTGCTGCTGTGCGTACTGGTATTTACTGAAGTTACACTGTTGGTAGGGCAGGTAGAGGCGATAATTTTTAACGCGGCATCCAATGTTTCTGCTAAGCCACTTAGTGAGCCTTTTATCATGCGTTGGCTGGTTTTTGTGGAAGTGGGGGGGCGCTGGGTGATACCCCTGGTGGCAGCTGCAGTTTGTTTGATCTTCAGCTTCGGATTATTGAGTTCGCGTGCAACTCCATTAAGGAATTCAGTTGGTCTATAAAACGTATACGCTAACACTAGATTTGTTGCATCGCCTATTACGAAGCAACGGCAATCCCTTTGCGAAAGAAAAAGGAATAAGAGGCCTACAGAAGGCCTTGATTGGTGTTTATGAGACCGATATGGAACGCCTGGCGGGCAGGATGGACCTTGCAATACATGTCGAGGAGTTGCATTGGCTTAACAATAGTCGTCGCGTGTATTTTCCCGTCGTTGGCATTACCGACAACTGCGTGATGAGCGGTATTATCAGGGTGAACACAAGAGTAAGCCGCGAGGCAGTCGTATTGTTGTTGTCAAAGACGCCTATGGCGGCGTGACCAGTCCGGGCGCCAAAACCGTCACCTGATTGTGGGAAAAAAACGCCCTCAGTGGGGCGTTTTTGATTACTGGCGGCATTAAGGTATATCGGAAGCATCAACTTGCTTAATATTTTTAGATGAATTCTAAAAAGGAGCTCCTAATGAAGTCGGTAGCCTTCGCTTATATTTTCTTCCTTTTATCCACCACCTTTTCATCACATGTGATAGCACATCATGGGGGGATCATAGCTCGCCTCCGGCGGGAAATTAGGCACCTCTGATGAATCTTACCTGGATATAGTGTGTGGTTATTGTGTGAATATTACGTGAATATTCCTGTTGTGAGCTTGTGTGACTAAATAATTTAGTTTAGCCTGCTCGTAAATTCAATAGGAGGAAACTTGTTGGTGTCTCGCCGTAATATTCTACCGTCTTTCCCGTTCTATTAAAGTCCGCAAAGTTCATTGATTTGTATTTTCAATGTGTCGAGTATAATAAGGTTGAGAAGCCAAAATCCAAGTTTGTCGCCCAAAATATAAAGATGGGAAGAATTTATGAATAACACAATGTTTTTTATCCTTTTTTGTTGTCTTACTTTTTTGTCAAACCAATCTTATTCTGCTCCGTGTACTCCAAATAACATTGTTGTGCCTTCATATGATGATGATGGTAATTTTGTTGTATCTTGGTCGTTGGATTGGAACGATGGCGGTGTTTATTGTGGAATAATAATAATTACAGTGCGAAAAAATGGAGTTGTGTGGGATGAAAGAAGGATGTCGACGGGCGCCCCGCCAAGTTATACTGCTACTAACTTTAGCGCAGGAACGTATGACTTTGATGCTGAAGTTATCTACTATGATGATGGCGATTTGGATGAGACGCAGGCTTTTTTGGGTACTGTGAAGGTTTATCTAGGTCCTGGTTCGACGGATGGTCAGCGTAGGGTTATATTCATTCACACCGATTTGTTAGGGTCGCCTGCTGCGGAAACAGATGAAAGTGGAAACCCAATTAATTGAGCAAAACGGAATTGGTAGGGAGTATTAGTAATGAGCATTAAAGAAAAGAAACGATATGTATTTGCCGCTGGGCTTCTTGCCGCCATGTTTATATCGCTTAAATCGCACGCGATTTCGGAAGCACATCTCTATTTTGATCCCTATATGCGGTTTAAAGTGGAAGAGTTCCAGCGATCCGCTGATGGACAGACGAGCTTTGAGGAAGCATACGACCCGATTACCGGATCACTCTCAGTTAGTGTCCCGCTTTTTGATATTCCAGGAAATATTCCCTTTTCTTTAAGTCATGAGGTAATAAAACTTCCCAAGCCCGAGGGGCCTGGGAGCGGTCAAACACCTATAATTTGGAATGGGATACCTCGGATAGAAGTTACACTAATCGACTCAGAGAATGCCCCTGGAACATTTTGGCATGAAGGTGTTGGGTGCGACCACTTAAAAGACATATGGGTAACAGGCGAATACGGAGGTGCTGTGGTCAATATTCCAGGTTTGACTAAGTCCCATATCTATGGGGATTACCCGAATGACAGGCTTGTCATGGAAAATAATTATAAAATCGAATGCCTTCCAAGAGAGTTTCCCGACAACCAAATTGGAGAACAAGCCTTTAGGATAACCACGACAGAAGGTGTTCAATATACCTTTTCCAAAGCGTTGTATTACTCATATGACGAAGCTAGTTGGGCATATGATGGCACCCATCCAGATGACTACTACTACGGACAGTATCCGTTTACCGCATACCAATTTGTTACTCGTATAGAAGATAAGTTTGGTAATTTTATCGACTTTGATTACGAACAAGATCGTTATAAATTTACTTATCAAACAAATTCATATCAGTTTATCCCAATCGATCCGTCTCCAAAGCGGATACTAAAAAAAATTACGACATCAGACGGGGTTGAGGTTGTATTTTCGCTGGCGGATGACGGAACTTATTCGGCGACCATGAACGACAGAAAGTGGAGTGTTTATGATAACAGGCACCTTTACAATGCTGTAAATAATCACGTACAAGTGACAAGGCCAGATGGATCTCAGTGGACGGTAAATTGGAACTCAATAAGTTCTACAACGTTCATAAAACCCAAAATATTTGATGGAAACAGGCCTCAATGTCCTGATCCGAGTTCAAATTCCGAAGATAATGACCGTTACTTTAAGCCAACTAAAGCGGCTACTTTGACAACTCCATCAGGTTTATCAAATAAATACTCGTTCAGTTCAATTTTGCATGGCCGCTCAAGGGTTCACCATAGAGAGGTTGTTCCTGGGTTACGCGGCTCTTATGGTGTGGCTGAGTCTTTACACTGTCAGGTCAGCGAAGCACTGTCTTCAAAAAAAATCACGCATCCTGATGGGTTGACGAATGAGTGGCATTACGAATACTCACAAAACCGAGGAAGCTATATTGATTACCCTCATGACACTGCTGCAGCTTCGCCTGTCAGTGGGGTAGCGCTACCTTCTGAACTATCAACTATTGATTTGCGCCACTACAAATCAACAACGGTAATCAATCCCGATAACTCTTCAGCACAATACTTGGTTAACCGGCACGCTGAATCATTTTTAGAAAATAGAATAGTTTTAATTAACGAGCTTGATTCAAATGGGGATGTCATCTCATCAACGGTCAATGATTTTGAAAAAGGCGACTGGATTGGTGCCGCTAACTGGTACGATACAAACCTTGAGTTGCACTATAAAGCGCATGTAAAAATTAAATCTGTACGTCGAGACGGCACTCAATATACGACTGAATATTTTAACTTCAACGAATACGACGCACCGCAGCTCATAAAAGAAATAGGGCCTTCGGGTACCAAATATACGAAAAAGACATACCATCACGACCTAAATAGCTGGTCAATTAACTTGCCTAAAGCACAGCAAACCAGCAAAACAAATAGCAACTTTGTCACTACTGAAGAGAACTCCTATAAAACAGTCTCGAATACCAACGGATCAAAGAGCTATCAAGTCTATTTGCCAGAGTTTGTCTATCTTTTTGGTGCACAACATACGCACTTTGCACAGTACTATCCTAATGGCAATGTTAAGCGTATTGAGTACAACGAGCCTTTAGATGATGGTAGTGGAAATCGGTACATTGAATATAGTGACTACAAGCTTGGTATTGCGCAGCTTGTCACTCGCCCACCACGGATACTTGACGGAAGTAATAACTCTGCAACGATAGTTGAAGAAAAAGTAGTAGACAACAATGGCTGGATAACAAGCTCGACAGATGCCAGAGGCACAACCACTCATTTTAGCTACGATGATCTAGGTCGTGTAAAAGGTATAGATTTAGAAAATGACTCCTCATTCAATCGAGATTGGTTAGACGCATTGTTTTCATGGAGTGATAGTGAGACTGGTCCAGTACGAACCGCCATAAGATGTACACTGAACGTTCATCGAACCGGCTGTATTAATGGCACTCAAGCGTTAACCATTACGAGTCAATACGATGGCTTGTATCGCTTGAAGTTACTAACACTGGAAGACTCTGTCAACACAGGCACCGGCAGCACTCGATACAAAAACTTCAGCTATACTCCCTTTGGAAAAATCGAGTTTGCTTCTTTTGTTTCGAGCGATCCGAACGAATATGAAGGCAAGACATTTGTTTATGACGCTCTACAACGCACTAAAACTATCACTACCAGTGGGTTGGGTACCATCCAATACGCATATCAGCCAAACAACAAAGTGCAAGTAACCGATGCTGAAAACAATCAAACAACAACAACTTATCAAGCCTACGGCACTCCCGAATATTCTTTAGCTGCATTTATAGTTTCTCCTGAAAGTGTTAACACAGATATCAAGATAGATATTTTTGGAATGATACAAAGTGTCACGCAGTCGGGACCAGGAAAGGCTACTAATACGACAGTCTCCCAAACAGAAAAATATTACTACGATCAATTTAAACATCTTTGCTTAGTCACAAGAAAAGACACAGGAGGGGCTGCTACAAAGAAAAATATTTTGGGAGAAATCGAGTGGGTAGCCCAAGGTATTGCTTCGAATACGACATCGTGCCTAACGGGGCAGCCCAATAATGCCATTTCATATTCTTACGATAATTTAGGTTATTTGACTGAAGTTAACTATCCGGATGCCTCTCCAGATATACAGTATGTACGTGACAATAATGGAAATGTGGAGCTGCTAGTGGCTGGTAGTGTGGCTCATCTATATTCCTACAACAACTTAAACTTGCTTGAAGACGAAAACCTCAGTATTGTAAATGATAAATCCTTCTTTCTTGAATACGCATACGACGCGCTAGGAAATCGCAACGCCATAACCTATCCTGACAGCATGACGGTAAATTATTCACCGAACGCTTTTGGTGAACCGACACAAGCCCTCCGAGAAGCGACTGGCGGATACGCTTCATATACGTATGCAAACAATGCTATTTACCATCCCGCTGGTAGTATCGACAGTTTTACTTATGGCAACGGCCTTACTCATAAAACGACAGTGAATAAAGCACGTCTGCCTGAATCTATAAAAGATACCAGCTCCAGTGTTAACGCCTTGCATTATAGCTACCAGTACGACAACAACCTGAATATTAACCAGCTGATCGATGAACTAAACTCAAGTTTTAGTTTGACCGATCTGCAATATGACGGGCTAAATCGTCTAACATCTACGACGGGTAATAGCGGCATCGGTAGCAGTACTATCAGATACGATGGCTTGGGTAATATCACTTACTATCAAAGTAAAGATAGCACGCTGGACTATACCTACAATACCGCGTTAAACCGATTAACATCGGTTGCCGGCACAGGTTCTGCTGCAAAGAATTATCCCTCGTTTCAGTACGATACCCGAGGGAACATAACCAACAACAGCCATCGCAGCTTCACTTTTAATTTGGCCAACCAACTTACGATTTCCGGCAGTAATAGCTACGTGTATGACGGCTTTAATCGTCGTGTTCGCTCCAAAGATAGCAAGGGAGTTAGCTACAGTTTCTATAATCAAGATGGCATGCTGGTCTATCGTGAAACACCGTCTGGCGGAATCAACTATATATACCTTGGCGACAGGCTAGTCGCCAAAGATGGGGTTATCCCCGAAACAAGTGGTCAACAGCACTATCGCCCTTACGGAAGTAGCATTGAAGGCGAGGTAGATGACGTAGGGTATACCGGCCACAAATTCGACACCGACCTTGGTTTATCTTATATGCAGGCGAGATATTATGATCCGGTAATTGGGCGGTTTTACTCGAATGATCCTGTTGAAGCGCTTGAGCATTTAAACCAAGGTAATATCCATGGTTTCAATCGTTACGCCTACGCAAATAATAACCCTTATAGATATATTGATCCAAATGGTTCTAGCCCAATTTCCGTGCTCGCCAAGCAAACCCTAAAAGTTGGGATTAAGCAAGGTGTGAGAAAAATGGGGCAAAGACAATTAAGGCGTCTGGGACGATATATGGATAAGGCTGGCTTAGACAAAAATGCGTTCAAGGATCAGGTTGAAACCATTCTTGGTGGTCTAGATTCCAGTCCTCTTGAGATTGCCTTTGAGTTTATACCCGTTGTTGGAGACATATACGGTGGTGCAAAATTTGGAAAGGAAGTAGCATCGGTTTATGGGAAAATGCAAAAATTAGAAAACGAATGGGTTGATAAAATCCTGAAAGCCCTCCCACCCAAAGAAAGAAAAAAGTTTATTACTGCCATGAGAAATGCCGGCGTGAGGGATGCAAAGAAAGATCAGGGCATATCTAAAACTGGCAGTGGTAAGGAAATGCATCACAATGATGAGGTACAACACTCTCCTGAACGAGCATCGGATCCACGGCATATAGAGGCATTACCTCCCGAGGAACATAAAAAAAGGCATAAAACCCATTTATAGAGGGCGGAGGATAGAATGAAAATTGGAGATTGGATTGATGGACACGACGGAATTGGACAGGTTCAGCAAATAGCTGAGTACTTCATCGAAGAGTATAGGCAAGAGTATTTGCGAGACAAACAAATCGGAGCATCGTCACACACACTTATTGTGTATAAAATGTTATGTAACTTTGATGGAAAGCTTAGAAAAAGAAATAATTTTATCAGCTGTAACGCAAGCTTTTGCTCGCCCTTATCAAGCGATAGCAGATCGCTAGTTGATGACGTGAAAAATAAGCACTGCGAGGAGTTTGAAAAATTTCAAAAACTTAAGCTAGAGGATCCCCTAACGCACAACATTACGTCTTGGCTTTTAGCCCCTGAAGGGATGTCTCAAATAATTGCAGATGCAATTAATGAATTCAATGGTAGTGCGTCAAATGATTTTACTTTCGATCAACTTATACACTTTGTCGACGAAAAAATCCCTGGTATTAATTTATTTGACACATCCAATATGAGCGCAGCTAACAACGTAGGTTTGGTGCTGGACAACCGTGGTTTTAAGGTAAATAAAAAGAGAGCACTGTTTTCAGGCGTTAAGGCATTTGTGAAGTAGCTTTATTTGCTTGGCAACTATTTCTGCGTTGTGAGGTATCATACGAGCGGCATGGGTGATATCGGTTCGGTGTTAATTGCAAACGGTGAAGTAACTGACAGTTTTTCGCTTGCGATAAATCGATAAAAAACAACCCTTAACTGACTTCAGGGGGTTGCACAATGACACATAATCTTTGGTCTATATCGTAGTTAAAACCTTCCTTCATTTTATTGGCGTCATCGGTGAGTGCCTTGCCTGCAATCAAATCAGTTACTTTTGATTAATTCCACCTTGCATATTTGTGGTTTGTGGCGTGTGGGAATGAAGCGCCAGGAATCTTTGCTGTGCATGTATTCAAGAAAAATTCCATGCCACTTAAGCCGTAATCTGCATTTTTAGCAGATTGCAGACGCACTAACCCCGTTAAAGGGTCATATTTTTTCTGCGCGAAGTAGATCTAAAAACTCCGCAAGCAAGTACAAACGCTTGGTGTTTTTATTAAGTCCTCGGTTCAAGGGCGTACATTACCCTGCGGGCAATGGCGGCGCTTCCGTGCACCGCCTATTAACTTAACAAAAACTATTGGCAGGTTAATAAATTTTAAGGCGCAACAAACGTATCAATAAGACTTAAATCCTGAATTCTACGGTCTTCTGCTGCTGCAGTTTCAGCAATATTGAATGGTGTTGTCGAACTCGGGTAATTCGCCAGGAAGTATTCTGCCAGGGCGTCTTGCTCACCGCCGGTGTAGCTGAAGTTGGATTGCGCTCCGAAATCACAGGCCGTAAGAACAGGGAAGTCGGGTGTTCCATCGCCATCTTCCGGGTCGTCAAAGCCAACTGTGCTATAGATCTGACGGCGATTAGGTGCGGCAAGATCAGCAAATGGGTAGCCGTCGCCACCGTTAGCCAGGAAGTTCAGGGTTACGATTTGATAGGTATTCGAAGCCGCTGTTTGTGCAACACCGCCGGTGTAAAGCGCGGTGTCTGGCGTATTGTCAGTGTCGGTATCTACCCATAGGTCGGTAATACGCGAACCAGCGTCCAGGGCAGGATCAAAGCCGAAGGCGATGCCGCCCACTTGTGGGAATCGGCCTGGGGTAGCGCCTGCTGCTGTTTCAGCAAGGCCGTGCTCCAACAGCGTTTTTAGTTCGGCACCGGTCACGTCGAAAACTACCAGCCCGTTATCAAAACGCAGTGTGCCACGGAAGTGACCTTCACTCACATCACCCGGTTCCACCTGCAAACCGTCGTTAAAAGGAGGGAAGAACTCGGTGGTAACACCCGTAGTAACCGCGTTGCCGATTTCAGCGCGGATACCGCCGCCGTTTTTCAGCGCCAGTACATTAGTTAACTCTGTGCAGTTTTCCGCGTATGCAACCATGGAATCGGCGGTGAGGTTTCCGAGGTTGGTTTCCTGGGTACGCACTTGACTGCGACGACCTTCAAGAAACACATCGGTGTGGCCGACGATATTTTCAAATTGCGTTTCAATCACGGTTTGCACCGCATCGCGTGTTGTAACAACGTTCTCATTGGCGGTGCCACCGGAGGCAGTGACGTTTTCTGCAGTACTGGCCCATGCGCCGTTAACAGCTTCATCCAGGCTTTGCAGAATTAAGTGACCCGATTCATCGAAAGCCACAACCAAACGACCGAGGTACTTGTAGTCACCATCAACATTAACGATCAGTGTTGTGTTGCCGTCGGCATCGGTGGTTTGGAAAGGGTAGCCTTCTGCGAAGGCATCATCGCCTGGGAAAAGGCTGTCTGTGGAGTCGCCCATACGGGTATTGGATCCACCGGCGACGATAATGTCTACACCGCTAAGTGCTTGCGCAAGTGCCTTCTCAATGGCGATTTGCTGCATGTGCGCCAGGACGATAATTTTGTCGATGCCGCTTGCTGTCAGGTCATCAATTGTTGGCTGTATTACGGCGGCGAGTTCGGCGATATTGGCAGTGCTGCCAGCAACAGTAAGCGCACCTGTGGTGGTAATGTTGGGCAGCTCTGGTGTGGAGGCGCCAACCAAGCCCAGCCATTCGCTGCCAACGCGAACAATCGCACTGCCAGCAACCTGGCGAGACATGCGTCGCGCATCGTCACCATCGACGCCAATGCGCGCGGCAAGATCGTCGTCGCCACTAAAGTCAATGTTTGCAGCAAGGTAGGGGAATTGAGTACCGGGGAAGGTTATACCGTTGCGGGATTCGCTTGAAGTTGCATCCGCAAATTCGCCGGGGCCCTGATCAAGTTCGTGGTTACCAACCGCCGATGCAACAACGCCGAATTCGTTCATCCACAAGTGGTCTACGTGACCGGGTTCGTTACTGCCGCTTAGCTCGCGTACTGCGCCATTTTCCGCTGCGAACCAGCGTGGCCCTGGAATAATGTTATCGCCAGAGGATACTACCAGTGTGTCCAGGCCGTATTGCGGATCGTTGCGGAACCCGTCAATCAAAGCAGAAAATTCGTCGACATTATCGAGGGCGGTAGCTTCGTTACCGTCTACGTCTGCAAAGTGCAGCAGTTGCAGCCAAAAGCCGTCTTCACAGATAAAAGTCGTGGTCTCGACTTCGGCGGCATCAAGCGTGCCATTATCGTCGTCATCAATACCACTATCAACTTGAACACCACCGAAGGTGCAATTGGTTCCAGTACCAATTACGGTCTGAGATACCAGCGAGTTGAGGCCATTCGTTCCGTCAGTGCCATTTTTACCATCGTCACCACTACATCCATTTAATAACAGTGCAGCGCATATTATTGCTGCTGTCGCAAGGGGGGACAGCTTCCAATCTTTAAATAGTTTTTTCATCTAAACATCTCCAGGGCTCATAAGCTAAATATGACAGGCAACGGTAAGTGAGCTGGATTAAATAATTATGACAGTTTTGCTAAGGTAAGATGTCAGTAGTGATGTAAAGAAGTTTGCGCTGGGAACTGCTTGTTGGTCTGCCAAATTCCAGAAGTGATAGAGCAAGTGTGGCATGGGGTCTATATTGGTAACACGAAGCGGATAGAGATTTTTTAGTTTTCAGTTGTTCAAAAAAGGGTGCCAGGAGGTATAGTGTTGGTCTCAGAGCCTGTCGACACTCATTTTATCTACTCTGCGTTCAGATAAAAGCGAATTCTCAGGTCTTTATATTTGCGCTGTTTTCTTTTACAGACTATTCCACTTTAAGGTTTTTCTTCTCAACCACTTTTTCCTCGTCGTGCCAGCTTATGCGCAGGTCGAGACGATTATTGCCATTTTCACTACGCGCGCTGACTTTAAGGTTGAGTAATCCTTTGGGCGTTAATAGTACTTCGCCGTCTTCGTCACTTAAGCTCAGCTTACCTTTTGCCAGCCCTTTAGTGACGGCTTTGAGGATGTCCTGTATGGACTTTGCGTCCTGCAGGGATTCGTGGGTGAAGATATTTTTATTCTGCTGCATCGCTAATGGTTCTTTTCTCGCTAAGGGCTTTTTTGTTCTCGCTAAGGGCTTTTCTATTCTCGCTAATGGCTTTTTTGTTCCCGCTAAGGGCTTTTTATTTTTGCTACAGGCTTTCTTTCCACTAGGGCTTGCTATTGGTTACAGGCTTTAAAGTGCTTCTGGAGCCAGTATTTTAGCAAAGGGATAGTCGTTGCTGATACCTGTAATGCATTTATCTTTTATGACGGTAACGCTGCTACCAATGCCACTGAGCCCTTCTTTGCTGCGTGAGTTTCTATCGAGAGTGGTATCGCACTCGATGTGCAGTAAGCCCTGGCGCAAAGCAAGGCGTTGGCCTTGGAGGCGATTCCTGTGGCCCTGTACTAGCGCATGTACACCCATGCGGTGCAGTCGAGACACACCCAGTTCGGTTAGTGGCAGGGAATGTGCTCTGTACTTGGTGCGCATGATATTGGCCAGGTTGCCAAAGTAGAAATCAAAAATATTGCCATTAATCTGAGTTTTGTAGAGCGCATTAAGGTGTTCAAAACCATGGTTTTCAAGCAGCTGGATTGCGCTATCGTCTATGCCAGCGTGTACAAACAGAAAAGAGCCTTCACGGAAACTCAGTTGCATATCTTGAAAAAACCAGCTGTATTTACCGCCTTTTTGAAGAAACAATTGCTGGCACACTAATGCCGTTGCATAGATATCTCCACTGGTCATTCCGTGTTTTCTATAGCTCTTTCGAAATTGTTTGAGCTTTTCCTCCATTCGCTTGACTTCTTTTTCGATAGCCAAAGGATTTAAGGTCGTTTTCGCGGCGATACGGAAATTGTTCGACCACTGTTTGCTGGGCTCGAAGAGTTGCCTGCATTCTTTGTTGCCGGGTATTTGAAAAGGGAGCGTTTTACCAGCCACATATCTACAGTAAACTTCATAAAGCAGGGGAACGACTTTTGGCCCCATGCGTAGAAAGAAGTGTTCTGTTAAAGGGTTGCCTTTTTTGCCAAGGGAAAGCAGCCCCATCAACAGACGAACATCGTGATTGCCAGCCAGTATTATGAGCCTGGCCCCCGATTGTTTGAGTTGCAACAGGGCGTCTAGCAGGGAAAGGTTGCAAGGCCCTTTGTCGAGGCAATCGCCACCGATAATAATCAGGCTGCGCTTACCTTCGTCACTCAGGCTAACACCCCTGGGCGTGGCAGCGCTTAGCAGACCCGCTAATTGTAATGATCCCAAAAGGGCATCGGAATCTGCATGTGGGTCTGCAAAAAAGTAAATGGGGCGCTGCGGCCACTGCCAGTTCTGATAGCGTGTGCTTTTTTTTATCAGTTCCTGCAGGCTGCCTTTGGTCCTTAATTGACGTGCCAGCCCGGCTTTTCCAGTATCGCACCAGTCGATGGGCTGGACCTCTGCGGTAAGCCCTTCTCTGTGTAAGGTTTCCACCTTGGATACTGCAGTATTGTCTTGAGTATGCATAGTTCAGGGGCATGTGAGTGGCAGCCCCTTTTGTATGGCATTATTGTTTCAATTATATGACGATGTCTAATCTATTTTGTCAGATAAGCTACGCTGCTTCCATTGCCCATACAGGCAGTGCCAGGGGTTTTCTGCCCTTGGCGAGTACTCAAAAACAATCGGAGCCGCATGGTGCATGCTCACCGTTGCAACATCCTCTAGTGCCAGGATGCCCATATTGACAGCGGCATGCCTGAAAGCGGCGCCATGACCAACAAACAGTTTTAACAGCTTGCCCGGGTGTTCTCTTTCCAGTTGCCGAAGGGTTTTATTGATATGCGCCGCAACCCGTTCGCCAGCCACCATCAGCGACTCTGCACCCGGTACAGGAAGGCGGTAGTTTCTATTTGATTTCCAGTTGCTTGGAAATGACATTACTCGGGAGTCCAGAGATAGGGCGCTTTCGATTTCCTCTATGCTCATATTGGCAAAACTGCCCACGCTTCTCTCGCTTAAACAATCATAACTTGCTGGGGAATACACAGGCCCAAGCACATTACAAATATGCTCGCTGGTTTGCCAGGCTCTTAGCAGGCTGGATGAATCAAGCGTTGTATCGATATGATAGTCGTTTTGGGTTGCCCAGTTTTTTAAGTCTTCAGCACCTTTCACGGCCTGAGCGATACCTTGCTCTGTTAGGGGGAAAGGTTGATGGGCGCTGGGCGTGTTGGCCCGCTGGTGGTAATCGCCGTGGCGAATAAGGGCGATGGCGATGTTTGGCATTAACGGTGCTCCAGTAAATCGAGGAAGGGTATGAGTTGTTTATATTTAACGGTTTGCTTGGCGGTATTGAGGCTGAGCCATTGCCGCCCTCTGTGGCGCTCCTGCCAGTCAGAGCTTTCGCAAACGCGCTCTACAGCCAGGGCAAAGACTTCGACATTGCAGCATGCTCCCCATTTTTCATAGTGGAATCTGCCCAGAGGGCTTTGCTCGATTTCACCTGTTACACCCGCTTCTTCCCAGGCTTCTTTGGCTGCAGATTCCCATGCAGTTAGACCGGGGTCGATAATCCCTTTAGGCACTCCTCGGTGATGGCCGCCGCTGGAGCCGACCAGCATAACTTTTAAGCCGTTTTTTCCGCGGCGGAAAGGAATAGCTGCGGATTGCTGATAGTAATAGGGCGGCCGCAAACGCTGTTCTGCTGCATCTGGCGTGGGATAGCCAAAAGTTTGCGCCAGCTGCTTCGCTTCGGTGCACGAAAGGTAAGATACTCTGAGGCTATCGTTTGCACTATCAACGGTAAATCGAGTTAAGGTGTTTCTTGACAAGCGCGTTGTTACGCTTGGTTCGCACTGAATTTTTAGCAGCTGGTATAAATTGGACTGCTCTGTAGCGATTAGTATTCGATTCGCAGATGTACTTGCGGCGGTTTTTGCAAAGCAGGAAAAGCCACTGAAGGCCTGAATGCTGTTACCAGGATAGCCCATAACTTTACAACATTTTGCTACTGCTTCGTAGCTTGTGTTGCCGCCGTCATAAAAAACGCTGTGAGGTACCCTGTTGTTTGCGAGTAGGTGTTGCCCCAGTAACTGTGCCTGTAATTTGCTGCTTTTCTTTAGCTCCTGTGTGTTTGCTTTCTTCGCTTTTCCATGCCTGAGTACCTGCAACTCAATAGTCATCTGTTGCCAAGCTCGGTTTCAATAAGCTCGCATGCCCGCGCAAAGTCTCTATGCCCGCTAAGCTCATAAACAGCAATATTGGCGAGTGCCTCGGTATAAAGCTCAGTATCAAAGCCTGGGTCCTGCTTGTTAAAACTACCGTCAGTTTTTTGATAAAAAGGGCCTGCCGATTTCATTATGGCGCTCAATAAGTCGAGCCGATGATTTATCACAACGGGCTTTAGTTCAGTTGCTTGAGATGTGTCTTTTTCCCAGTTGAGTACGATAAACGCTGAAAGGAGTGCTTCCTGGGTGATCCGGTTTGAACCATAAAATCGCTCAATGTCTACATCGTATTTTTCTTCATGTTCCCATAATTCATCTTTAGACATGGAAGAGAAAAATGTGTGTTGCTCAGTATTCAGCAAAGGGTGAAGGCGCGGATTGTGAATGATGGTGCCGGGGTTGATTCTGGGTAGCTTTGGAATTCCAGCTGCAGAGCTTGTGGTGCTGCTTGTATGGATGAGCAAGCGGTCGTTAGTAAGGAATTGCCAGTGGCTGTTGTCAAGCAGGTCCAGCATTAGTGATGACTTTCCGCCGCCGGATAAACCCGCTATGGCCACTGCTTTACCGGCTTTACTCAATGCCGATGCATGGCATATTAACCAGCCCCTTTGCTGCAGCCAGTTCATATACTGGGAATTGATGAAGTTGATAAGCTGATTGTTATGTTTAATGCAGGGCCCGGCCGCCATGCAATGACTCTGGCTTTGCACAAAAACCATTCCTGTGCGTACCTTTCGCAGTACACGGCCGTCGGCGATGTCAAAGTAGCTGTCTTTTCTTCCGGTTTTTCCTGGTTCTCGCAGCCAATCATTAAATTCAATGTTCAGCAAGGCTTGTGAACGTTCGATAGCCATCACTTTCAGTGTATCCATGGACGGTGAAAGGCTCTCTGTTACGCAAGCTGAAAAATACTGTTTTAACAGCGCGATAAGTTCCCTTGAATTACTTTCCAACTGTAACTGTGCCCGGCCAAAATTCAGTAGCAGTTTCTGTTCGCAAAGGGCGTGCTCAGCCTGTAATTGCTGCTGAATAATAGCGACTGTTGTTTCCTCTATACTCACGCTTTACGTTTCTCCAGTGCTTGCAAAATATAGTTACTGTACAAATTGGCTGCGTTTATACCTGTACCTTCCAGTGCCCCTTTAAAACCACCGAAAGCTGATACTTCAAATACGATAGGGCCCTGGTCTGTTTCCGCTAAATCTACGGTGGTAAAGTCCATATTGAATACCGCTTGAGCCTTTCGACCAAGCTCTATGTAAGATTCAGGGATATCCGCCGCTTCATAACGACCACCACTATGTATAGTAGTATTCCAGCTATCTGATTGGGATACTCGTGCATAGGCGCCAAGGTATTCTCCACCAAGGAAAATCAGACCCAAATCCCTGCCGGGCAGGTCGATTTTTTCTTGAATATACATCATGGCATTATTTTTTTTAAAGTTCGCAATTTCCTTGTCCAGGCCTGTTTGGCCTGCGCTCAATAAAGCCATGCCTCTGGCTTTGGTGGAAAAAAGCGGTTTGAAAACGGCTTGCTTGAAGCGTTTTACGGTGTCGCCGGCTTGTTGCTGGCTTTCGGTGAGCACCGTGTCTGGCATGGGAATGCCCGCCGCTGCCATGGAAACCGTGCAGCTTGCACGATTGAGCATACCAAGCATCGATTTTACCGGACTAAAGACCCGAGTGCCTTTTAGCTCAGCATAGTGAAGTAATTCTAATCTATCCAATGCAGCGGGACTGTATTCTGCACTGATTTTTTTAACTACAATGCCGTCCAGGCTGCATAAATCGGTATCAAAGTGTTGTAACGCGCCTGTGCGAAGATCAAGCCGCACGTCTGCCATATCCACAACACGCCGATAGCCTGTTTGTTCCTCGAGCGAATCTGCAAGCGTTTCTGTAGACCATTTGCCTTTTATACCAACAACGGCCACCTTTAAATCAGTCAACAAAAATCTCCTTAATGTTAAGTTTGAATTTCTCAGGATGCGCCATATCGGCGAGCAGAATTTTTTCCATTAAATAGCGTGAGCGAAAGAACATGCCTTTAGCGAGAGCATTATCCAGAATAAAACGGGTGGAGGTCGCAAATGACCTTGCCAGGCCCAGCGCTAGCCGCAGCTCGAAGGTGCTGTCGTTCTGGCTTCTGGCATAGCGTCGGCAACTGCGATAGAAATCCTGGGCAACAGAAAGCACGCGCCGCCGCAGGTCTGCATCCAGGGTTTGTAAGCGATAATTGCTTACCATGAACACTGACACGTCCTGCACATAATCCATATAGCGGGAGCGATGCAGGTCTATAAAGTTTACGCGTTTTTCGATGGGGTCGAAAATAATATTATCCACGTTGAAATCGCCGTGGATATACACAGAAAAGGGCGCTTTGGCTTTGGCTTCTATCCCTTGACAGCGCTTCACTAAAGTGTCGAAAGGCAGCAAGTTCAGGCCGCAAATGTTACTTTTACTCTGTCTGAATTCCGGGTGAAGCTTGTAGACTTCTGTCATTCTTTTGCTTGTTTGTGCCATAAAGCTGGCAGAGGCTATTTTTCTTGTTTGAGTTTCCCGCCATACGGAACGTAGCGTGCCACAAAGTTTGCGTAGTGCCTCATCAACCAGTGCGTCGGCCTCATTTAACACAATTTGCTCAAAGGTGAGGCCTGGTAAGTGTTCAATGAGAATGGCAGCAGACTGGCCGCGTTTTTTGTAATCCAGAATTTTCGGTGCCAGGCCCGGGTATACCTCATGCCAGCTTTCTACCCCTTCGCGTTCTTCCTTTACTTTACTCTTAAGGCCGTCTTTAAATATGGCGATGTAGTTTTCATCTTTGTTTTTGTTGGATGCAAGCCCTGAAACAGCGCTGCCCGAGCGAGTATCTGCAATATGCTGCAACTGCAAGTCATCCTTGTCTGATTCAAGATCCCCCATCATGGCTTGTAGTGAATAATAGCGCTCCAAGTTAACGGGCTGGCCAATGTTAGCGGAGATCAGTGCTTCACTGATATTTAATAGCGCTTCGCCCATCTGCTTGATATGCCAGGCAACAAACAACAGGTGTATGGCGTCTTCACTCTGTTTTTTCTTCTTTTTGCCGGTCTGATAATCGGCAAGCCAGCGCTGATAGAAGCGATCGAGTTGTGATTCGATCTGGCCTAACTTGATGGCTTTACGGGTATCGCTTCGTTCCAGCGCGGGTTTGATGGCGTTTACGCCATCGCGAACTTTTTTTATCGCGGCGACAGCAGGTTGATAGGCAAGGGTGTCAATGTGTGAAACCTGCTTAATACTGCCGCGGCAAAGTTCAGCAAGGCGTTCAAGGTCGGTTGCCACCAGTTCTGCGCTGCGATAGCGCAGTCTTTCTGCAGTGCCTTGCTTTTTACTGGTCATGGCATCCATGCAGGCGCTGTGAATCCGGACTCTAAGGTTGTACACATAGCCACTGCGGTCAAAAATACGCTGGGCGATGGCATGGGTAGGGCGCGAGCTGAAAAACAACTGTAACTGGTTAAGCTGAGAGTCTATCTCCACACATAAAAAATGCAGATTTTCTTTGACTGCTTTGGGTAGCGACAGGCTCATAATTGCCCTGATAAAAAAGTGAGGAATGTACTGGGGTTCGACTGGCAAACTGTGTGGGTGTGAATTGTAATATTTTTTCAGCTAGTAGGGGTAAAACTCAAGTGTTGTAAGGTCTGAAAAACGAAAACATTCAACGGAAAGCTGATTTTTGTCAGGCTTTCCACCCTTGCATGGTATTCAGTGGACAATACTATTAACTTGGCAATAGTTATTGTTAAGTTAATAGGCGGCGCACGGAAGCGCCGCCATTGCCCGCAGGGCAATGTAAGCCCTTGAAATACCAGCAAATTCACACATTTGCGCCAGTATTTCAAGGGCGTGCAATTAAATAGATAGGATC
>CAJIBL010001097.1_pt1 | contig 18868 bp, 12 predicted proteins | sample 9199351 | NCBI WGS metagenome assembly CAJIBL01 (sample SAMEA7708304, study PRJEB35096) | sediment metagenome | biome: marine neritic benthic zone biome [ENVO:01000025]; feature: sediment [ENVO:00002007]; material: shallow marine sediment [ENVO:03000034] sea grass bed [ENVO_01000059] ...
CCTTACAGCGGCAACCTGGACCGTATACAAATCATAAAAGGCTGGCTGGACGCCAAAGGTGAGCTGCATGAACGAATTTTTGATGTAGCCGTTTCCGATGGGCGGGAAATAGAGGCCAACGGCCGCTGCAAAACGCCCGTTGGCAGTACTGTCGATTTGGTCAATGTAACGTGGACCAATACCATCGGCGAGCCGGAAATGATTGCCGTGTGGAAAGATCCGGATTTTGACCCCCGGGAAAAAGCCTTTTACTACACCCGTGTAATCGAAATTCCAACCCCCCGCTGGACTGCCTATGAAGCAAAACGCTACGGAGTCGAAATGGACAAGCAGGTACCCATGGTAACGCAGGAGAGGGCATACACCTCACCAATCTGGTACACGCCGTAGTGGTGTAAGCGGAAAGATGTGAAGCAGTGCATTTCGACAAAACGTTCAGCGCTAGCGCTGGGTTGAGAAAAACTGAAATAGCACTGCTGCTTTCTCTGCTTGATCTAAATGCTTTGCTCGTTTGATTAGCGAACTTTCTGCAAATAACACCCTCGAAATTTTCAAGGGATGATTTCAATCGAGCAGAACCAAAGCTGATTTTGTGGCAGCGTACCAGGCAACCGCCGCTTAAACCCAAATTTAAACCACCGCTTTTCTAAACCAGTTTTCGAGTGTCGCCGCGTTCGGAAAACGTTGTGGGTATTTCGGATCTACCTGTAAGGCACGCAGTGAAAACAACATGTTGTCGAGCATGTGCCTGCCATCGGCTTTAGGCGTTGTTACATTTGGCGTTGTTTTTAGCGCGATCCAGCAAAGAGTACTAAAAAACGAACCGAAGCTATGGCGGGTACCTTCGCCTTTGAATATTTCCACCGCCGGTGGCTCGTCGGCAACACCAATACCCTTGCTAAGGTTTTTTACTAACGGCGGTAGTGGGTCAATTACCAGTCCTGACGCCTCTGTGTTGTGCTAGCATAAGTGGCTTTGTTATGTGGCGTTGCGGTTGATCGTTGATCGCAACGAGTTGCACACATTCTCTCTCATTAATCGCCTGTGTGGTTGCCTCAATCATGGGAGCAACACATATTTAGAGGGGGTAGGTGTGCGGTTTTAGTTAATCACCTAATTCGGACTCGGGTCATTCAGTGCGTCACAGTCGCGAAAAACATATCCGATGATAGCCACTTCATATAGTCGATTATACTGTAGTGTTTTTAATTGCCTCATGCATATTTTTTCGATATGCGGTAGGGGTGACTCCCGCCAACCGTTTGAATGCACGTGTAAAGTTGGAAGAATCATCGTACCCGGTATGCTGCGCTATTTCCAGTATCTTCATATCAGTTGTATTAAGCAATTCTAGCGCATGCTCGTACTGCGCTTTTTGCTTTAGCTGCATAAACGTCTCTCCAAAGGAATTGAGCTCCCTTTGGAGTGTTCTTGAACTGATATCGAGCATGGTAGCTATATCGGAAATGTTTATTTTTGTTTCTGACACATAACTTCGAAGAAGACGTTCCAGCGAACTTATAAAATCGATAGGACCAGATAATGAAGCGTTCAAATTTGTACTATTTAATTGAGTATGATTAGCGGGCGTACTGAGTAAATGTGTTGGCACTGAAAAACTAGTAAATAGCCCTCCCGTTGTGATCTTACAGTTTGGAAATAGTGATTCAGCTAAATTTCCTACTGGCATGCTGGACTGAAAAATGATGTTTTTGGGTGTCCAAGTTTGGCCTAAATAGGCTCTCACAGTAATTAATTGACAATAGAGCTGGCTCCATTCTGAATGCCGTATAAGTATCGGATTATTGGAGTAATTAAATCTTGAACACGCATAGGATGTCCCCTCTCTGAGATCAATCCAAAAGTCAACATAATTGGCTTCACCGCCAGTGCGATTGCAGAAGCGTTGTAGGGCAATCAACAAAGTAGGTGCTGTTCTCGTATTTAAAATATAGTTGTCGTCAAAGGACTCAATATTGAGCTTGTGGACGGCGCGTATAGGGAGATCCTCAACACCTTGAGATAAGCGCATAAACTCAAGAAACCTCAAGCCGCATGCTAAAGGAACGTATAGCGTACTACTGGATACCGCTTCGAGCGGAAGCTTTGCGCGTATCATTTCGCTCTCAATAGGTGCCCCTATGCTGTGTAAAAACGCGATATGAGGACCAAGATGTGCAGCTCTAAATACAGGAATAGCTTTCATTTAATACGCCCTTATGTGAGTTGAGCCTGAATCCACTTTCCGAACATTGTACTTCTTTTTGGCGCGTAGTGACTATATTTTTGGCGTGTAATGACTACATCCGTGGCGCGTAATGACTAGAATATTGTTAGGGCTATAGTACGCTTAGCCATAAAATCTTGGCGCATATTTAGCTTGATCTAGTGATAGGTTTTGGGTCTATAAAATAACCAAGCATGATTGATTACGTCACTTCCGAAATGGCACCCAATCCGTCTTCCGGTGTACGAATTAGTCCTCGCTTATATATTGCCTGAGAGCGCGTATTTGTATTAGCAAAGCACACTCAATCGTCATCATTCCATGACGTTTCGGGTATCCTCCAAATCGTGCCTCTGGCTCTAGAATTGGTATAAGGACTAGCTGAACAGAATGAAGACGTACCTTTTGAAAGTTGACATTCGCTTTTTCGGCGCAAGCTCCAATGGAGCTGCTAAATATGTTCTGAAAATGTGTCTTTTTATTTTATATCGCTCTAGCCATAAACAGTTATGCAGAGCTGAAGTTAACAAGTAATAGTATTCTCTCATCCAACCATATACCTTCAGTGCCACACTTTGGTGGCCCAGTAAGCCTAGCGGCGCAAAAGCAAGCTGATATTACTAGAAAGTATTCGAAAGTTCGGTTGGAGGGCTTTAGTACAGCGGTTAAGCCGTATTGCGCTTTTAAAGACCGCCTAAGCGCGCAGAACAATCTCTCCATAGCCGTCGATTACAATTTGATGTACCAGTATGCTAACGAAAGTTTAGGATACCGTTGCAAGTGGGGTTTCCGTGTGTACGGGCATGGAAGGCCGCTATAAGCGGTCCGAATAACAAAGGGATATTCATAACGGGATTACGCGCAAGATTAAACATTTAAAAAAAAATAGGATTATAAAGGAAGAAACGAAATGGTCTCATCAGAATTAGTGGTTACAGAATCTAGTTTACTAAATAGCCTTCGCGAAGATTCAAAGTGGGTTGTTCGTACAGGGATAATAATTCTATTAATCGGTATGGTCGCGCTTATAGCGCCAATGGTGGCGGGCGTATTTATTATTGTGCTTGTTGGTTTACTACTAACTTTCGGCGGTATGGCTACAACTCTTCTAGCGTTAAAAATTGGTTATACTAAAGATGGGGTGGTGTTTATTCTAACCGGCGCCCTAATGTTATTGGTCGGCCTGTATCTAATATTTCAGCCAGCAAAGGGGTTAATTGCAATCACTTTAATGCTTGCGATTTATTTTGTTGTAATCGGTGTGTTAACTATTATCACATCGATTCAACTTCGGCCAGCTAATCACTGGGTGTATGTGCTCATTAATGGCTTGATCAGCCTGTTGCTCGGTTATTTTATTTGGGCTGAGTGGCCTTTATCCGGATCTTGGGCCGTTGGTGTATTTTTAGGCGTTCAACTATTCTTTTCGGGGTTTACTTTTGTGATGGTTGGGAAAGTATTGCAAAAGAATATCAAATAGACGAAATTAGTATATTTGTTTTCCGTCCTAATCAGTTTTTTATAAGAATAATATTCAACTATTTATTTAGATAGTGATAATAAATAATTGATGTAGGCTATTTTTATTTATATTTTACTCTGAATGCAGATAACCCAATGGAGTGTTGTCGTACTATCTCGCTTGAATCTATGTTAATGGCTTAGTTGGCGCTCACAGGTAGTCAAATATATGCTTACGTAGTAGGTACTATAGCTATCTCCCTTGGTGAAATTAGGTAAAGATTGAAAACCGTTATTGAATAATTGTAAATATATTTAACATAACATCTGTAAGGATATCGAAAATGTTACAAAATGAAGTTAGCAATAAAGGCAGTAAATTCAAATTATCTAAATATATCGTATTTGTATCCATAGTGTTTTTGTCATCTTGGGTTTCGGCAAGCACCTACGATGTTGTTATCAGCAATGGTCGGGTTATCGATCCGGAAAGCGGTCTTGACGGTACTCGTAATATTGGAATTAAAAATGGCGAAATAACAGCGATAAGTGAGTTCCCTCTACAAGACGCAAAGAATACAATTAACGCCAAAGGCTTGGTTGTAGCACCGGGTTGGATTGATCTTCATGCACACGGCATGGAGCTAGGCGCGTTACGTATGCAGGCTATGCAAGGTGTTACAACCGCACTGGAATTAGAGTCTGGTTTGTTGCCCATTGGTGAGTGGTATTCGTCAGAGGCAAAAAAAAGTCACCCTATTAATTACGGTGCTGCCGCAGCGTGGACCTTCGCTCGTATAGAAGCAATAACGGGGCAGAAAGCGCAAGCCAATTTAGGTTGGTTTCAATCGATGTTTTCAAATCACGATTGGCAAACATCGATTGCCTCGGAAGAGCAACAGGAAAAAATAATGGAGCTGCTTGAGCAAGCGATAAAAGAAGGTTCTATCGGTATTGGTGTCAACGCTGGTTATGCGCCTGGGAATGGCCAAAAAGAATATTTCGCTGTTGCACAACTGGCTGCCAAATATAATGTGCCTACCTTTACCCATGTACGTTACGCGAGTGTGCCTGAGCCACAAAGTTCCTTTGAAGCAGTGAAAGAGCTTATCGGCAACTCGGCCATAGCGGGTGCACATATGCATTTGTGCCACATCAACAGTGTAAGTATGGGAGATATTGACGCAACTATGCCCTTGTTATTAGAAGCCCAGAAAAAGGGCTTTAGGGTTACCGCTGGGGCATACCCATACGGTGCTGCGGGTACAACAGTTGGTGCCGAAATGTTTCGTGGAGAAGATTGGCAGGCGCGCATGGGTGGCACCGAATACAGCGATTTTGAATTAGATGGTAAAAGGTTGGATGAAAAAACCTTTAAAGACCTTCAAGCAAATGCACCGGGCACCATCATTACTTGGCACTTTTTGGATACCGAAAAATCAGAAGACCTGGCCAAACTCGATGCCTCTGTTGCTAGTATGAATGTCGTAATTGAGTCCGACGGTCTGCCGTGGACTGTCAATGGTAAAACTTATGACGGTGACGCATGGCCATTACCTGAAGGTGCTTTTTCTCATCCGCGCTCAAACGGAACCTTTGCAAAAGTACTACGTTATTGGGTGCGTGAGCGTGGCGTGCTTTCACTGACTGAAGCGGTAGAAAAAATGAGCCTAATGCCTGCGAGGATTCTTGAAGAATTTGTACCTCAAATGAAAAAGAAAGGGCGAATACAAGTAGGTATGGATGCAGACATAGCAATTTTCGACTTCGACAAAGTTGCCGACAAGAGCACATTCACTGAACCGAATCAACCTGCGGTTGGGTTTAATTACGTACTGGTAAAAGGCGAGTTGGTGGTTAATAAAGGCAAGCTCGTAACCAGAGCTTCACCCGGTGAGCCTATTCGAAGGCCAATACTTTAGCGTATAGGCTATTTCCTAGTCGCTAAACGCTGGAGTTTTAGTGTCAGTATTAGTGGCACTAAAACTCAAGTCAAAACAGTATGCTTCCTAAATGATTGCGTTACAAACTAAAAAAACTCAGACTAACTAATATGAATATCAAAAAACATAAGACTGTGCTTTTGGCGGCTCTGGTGTTTACATTCTCTTTTGCCACGCAGGTTACTTCAGCGAAAGCAGCGGAAGATACGACACAAAAAATAGCCGAAGAAGCCTATTATTATGGTTTGCAGCAGGTAATTTTCTACGGCCAGCGTTGGATATACACGCAGAACAAAACTAAAGATAATTTAAGTTACAGTGGCGTGAACCGCCTGTTTAATATTAGAAAACCCATAACGCCAGACTCAGGCTTTCCAGTAGTAACACCGAACGCAACTACCCTGTATGGAACTGGGTTTCTCGACCTTCAAAATGGGCCGTTAGTTGTTGAGGTTCCAGCAATTGAAGACCGTTATTTTAGTGTGCAGGTAATGAGTCAGTACGGCATTTTTTATAGCATGGTGGGTAAGCAGTTTAATGGTAAAGAAGCGCGAAAGTACATCTTCCTACCAGCAAATTACCAAGGCGAAATCCCCGGAGAATTTGTTACAACAGATGTTATTCATGCACCGTCTAACACTGCGTATATTTTCGTGAGAATCGCGGTTACTACCGGTAGTGATAAGGAGATCAAAAGCATCAACGCCCTGCAAAATCAAATAACCATTACGCCGATGAAAACATGGCTCTCAAACGGCAACAAGGGTATTTCAAACTTGAAAACAAAAGTTGTTGCTGGCGACTATGCAATCTATCCACCTTTAACAAAAATCGCTAACACTCAGGTAGAGAAGCAAACGGCAGAAGATTTCTTCTCCATATTAAATTTGGTGCTTAACGACCCAAGCATGACGCTTATGGAAGATTCCGTTAAAGAAACTGCTTTGCTGAAGCAGCTTGACGGTTTGGGTATTGGTAAAGGCCATGATTTTAAATGGAGTAAATTGGATAAGGAGACTCAGCAAGCGCTTACCGCCGGCTTTGATTCTGCGTTCAAAAAAGTGAAAACGGCCCTTAAAAGTGGGCTTATCAATATGAACGGCTGGATGGAGGTTCGCAATTCTGGCGGCTTCGAAACACAGTGGTTAGATCGTGCCATTATGGCCGATGCCGGTTGGGCCGGCCCCGACAGGAATGTGTCACATACCGGCGCGTTCCGTTTTGTCGATGCTGAAGGCGAGCAGCTGAATAGCAAAAACAAATACACTATCACTTTCGATATGAATGACTTACCTCCTGTTAGCGAATTCTGGTCAATCCCTATTTATGACAAAGACGGCTATTTTGTTAATAACACCATCGACCGTTTCACCATCAACAGCTTTATGCTGGAGCAAAACAAGCTGCATATTGAAGATGGTAAGTTAATAGTCTATGTGCAAAACGAAAAACCGAGCGACCCTAAACAATTGAAGAATTGGCTTCCGGCTCCCGAAGGTGATTTTCGTTTCACGGCCCGTTTTTATGGGCCAAAAATGTCTATTATCGACGGCTCATACAAAATGCCTCAGCCAGTTAAATCTCAATAATAGACAGCGCAGCCCAAAATAGCGGTGTGCTCCGCCGCTATTTCTATTGTTTAAATACTGGCTATGCAGATAGAGAAAAGATTGAAGAGGACTTATGAAAAATAAAACAAATTATTTCAATAAAATTGCCGCGTCATTAGCCGTGTTATTCGCTGCTACTTTGAGTGGGTGCGCTGAGGATAAAAGTGCTGCCGTAGAGAAAGCTTCACATCAGCAGCCAGCTCAGCTTCAGGCACTCTATGAAAAAGCGTATATTTACGCGTTACCAATAAATATTAGCTACAAAACGCTGTATTCCTATGCTATTAACGAAGATGGTGCTAATTTTAAAGCGCCATTTAACCAAATTAAGAATACCGCACGTGTTTACGGCCCCCAAGATACAGCAGTAGTATCGGCAAATAGTGATACTCCTTATTCGCTTTTATGGATGGATTTACGTGCCGAGCCAGTCGTGTTGTGCGTTCCTCCTGTTGACAAAGCGCGGTATTACTCTGCAATGATTCAAGACTTATCCACTAATCTATTACCTTATATGGGTATCCGTACTACCGGTAGTGACGGCAGCTGTTCCATGATCTCGGGGCCTGGTTCAAAGGTCAATGCACCTGTGGGTGTTGACCAGACCATTAAGTCATCTACCGATTTTGTTATATCTGTAATGCGTACCCAGATTTTTAATCCCGATGACCTAAAGAATGTTGTTGAAGTACAAAAAGGCTATATGGTTAAAACGCTGTCCGACTTTACTGGTACTGAAGCTCCTGCAGCCGCGGAAAAGATAAACTTTCCCGTTTGGGATGAAAAATCTGCGACCGGTGATGATTTTATATCGTTTCTTAATTTTAACCTTCAGTATATTCAGCCCTCAAAATACGAAACTGAATTGCTAGAAGAGTTAAAAGCGATTGGTGTTGGTGCGGGGTTAAAGTTCGATATAAGTTCCTTAAGCAGCGAGCAAAAATCGGCTTTGAGAGCTGGCATTGCATCAGCAAAGAAAAAAATTGATCAGAAAGTCGACGAACTACCAGGGCCTCTCGGTTATACCGAAGAGAATTATGCGGATGACTGGCTTAAGCGAGCGGCTGTTACGCAACTTGGGTGGGGTGCCAATTCGGAAAAAGAAGCGCTTTATCCGAATCTATCCAAGGATGAAGATGGTAAGCCACTAGACGGTAGTAGTGGAAAGTACACACTTACCTTCGCAAAAGATGGTTTGCCGCCAGTTAATGCATTTTGGTCTTTAACCATGTATGACGGTAATACGCAGCTAATGATCGAAAACCCGCTTAATCGCTACTTGCTTAACTCTACCATGATCGACAACATGAAACGAAATGCAGATGGCTCAATCAGCCTTTATTTTCAGAAGGACCCCCCGGAGGATGTTCTTAGAGCAAACTGGTTACCAGCTCCCGATGGCCCCTTCTATATGTTGCTACGGCTTTACTGGCCACAGTCTGCCATTCTAGACGGCACGTGGAAACAGCCAGTTATTAAAAAACAATAAGTACCGAAAAAAATGAAGAGTTGTTATTAGCTGTTAGCAGGTACAGTGCTTTATGAATGCACACTTCGCTCAAGGCCTAACAATCTAGGCCCAAGTGCTTATAAATTTGGATATATTTTTGATAGCTAACTAATTACATTTTGGTGGTACCAGTTGGAAAATATGGCGTTAATTCGTCAGTACCGAATCAAAACAAAGGAATAATATTATGCACTTACGCTATTTACGATCGTTAGTTGTTGCATCACTTCTTGGTTCTTTCGCAGTAACGGCATTATCCGGAGTGCCAAAGATGATCAAACAAAAACCTGCAACAAAAATGACGACACCAATTCCCGCTAATATCGCTATTCCCGATAAGGTAAAGACATCTATAGGTACGCTTAAATTTGAGTGTGGTTTTCCTACTGAGGAAACCGCTCAGGTAATCTATGATCAGCTAGATTTTCAGCGCGCGGTAGAGTCAATTCTAATGACAACCCCCGGAGCCTCAGTGCATGCATTTGCTAAGGCAAACCGTGAATACGGGCCTGACAATGAAGCCGCTCTCCTTTGGCCGCGTATGGACTCAAAGGTACAGTTGTTAACGCCCAATACCACGGTAATCTATGTTTTCATGTGGATGGATCTAAAAGATAGCCCAATGGTTATGGAGGTTCCGCCGAGGGTTATGGGTATTATTGATGACCACTGGTTTAAGTATGTGGCAGATTTTGGTATGGCTGGCCCAGATAAAGGCAAAGGCGGTAAATACTTATTTTTACCACCGGGTTATAAGGAAGAGGTTCCAGACGGCTATTTTGTCACGGAATCTAGCACCTACGGGAACTGGATAGTGATGCGTGGTTTTCTGGAAGACGGCGATGCTGCACCCGGGGTAAAAAATATCAAAAATAATTTCAAACTTTACCCATTGGGTAAAACCGCTGCCGACTCGAAGGTGAAATACCATAATATGTCCATGAAGTACGTGAATACCATTCACGCTTCTGATGAGACTTATTTTGATCATATTAACGAAATCGTGCAACACGAACCCAACTCAGCGCAAAACCCAGAAATCCTCGGCTTACTAAGGTCTATTGGTATTGAAAAAGGCAAACCATTCAATCCCGACGCGCGTATGAAAAAAATTCTTAAGGATGCGGCCAAAGTGGGATCGGCAGCGTCACGTGTTGTTCTGTATCGTAGCCGTGATAAAGAGGCCCCCATCTGGCCAAACAGCGGTTGGGAAGCACCCTGGATTGGCAATAGCTCTACTTTTGAAAAAGACGGTGTAAGTTTGATTGATGCGCGCACAAGGTTCCACATGTACGCAACGGGAATTACACCGGCGATGGTGACCCCAAAAGTTGGTAGCGGTACGCAATATATTGCGGGTATAAGGGATTCCAATGGGTTAGCGCTTGACGGTAGTAAAACTTACATAGTGCACCTACCAAAGAATGTGCCCGCAAGACAATTCTGGGCATTTACGTTGTATAACGTGCAGACGCGTTCGATGTTGCAGACCGACCACCGCTTTCCGGAAATCACCAGTGCTGAAGGTAAAGTACAACAAAATATCGATGGGTCCTACGATGTATATTTTGGGCCAACAGCTCCAGAAGGTAAAGAGAGCAACTGGGTTCAAACCGTTCCGGGCATGGGCTGGCATATGCTCTTCCGGCTTTATGGTCCAGAGCAAGCGTGGTTTGACAAAACATGGCGCCCCAGTGAAATCGTGGTAGTGAAATAGCCAAACTAACTAAAAAAACAGGCCACTCTTATCAAGTGTAGCGGAAATCGCCTACATGATAACGCGGCCGTTCGATAAAATACATTGAACCCTGAAGGACAGATTAAAATGCATTCTAGAAATAAGGTATTGATCCATACATTATGTGTTGTGTTATCCAGTGGAGTGGGAATCGTAAATGCCGGAGAAACGAAAACCGATAGCAACGTAATTCCTGTTACTGCAGACAATTATGCACAGGCAGAAGCAGCCGCGAACTTCGGAAAATGGGCGAAGCTAGGAGCAGACCAAAAGCTATTTCACTACCGCGATCTTGCACCAGTTGGCCCTGCGGCACCTACTGTACGCATGAATTGGGACACGTTATATTCCAACCGTATTGTTAAAGTATCTGACGATCACACGTTTGAAATTACACTGCCAGAAACGGATATGTATATTTCCGCGCAAGTGATTGATGAGAATGGTTTCTCCCCCTACTTTTTTATTGGAAAAGGCGAAACTCACACGGCTAAAGTTGATACCGACTACGCTTGGGTTTTGTTCCGCACGGAAATTGTTGATCGCAAGTCAAAATCAATGATGGAAAAAGTTCATAAGGTGCAAGATGGTATAACGATTTCCGGTATGATGAAAGACAGCACCTATGTAATGCCTAATTATGACACAGCTTCTCACATGAAGCTCCGAGCCCAATACACCAAAGAATTTCTTGCAGGCGGCGCGGTATTTACTTTCGCCAAAAAAGCCGGCGAGGTCGATCAGCATACTCTTAACTTAACTCATGCAGCGGGGTGGGGTGGTTATCCCGCAGAGCTGAATGTATCAAATGCCTACATGAGCTCGAAAAATATACCGGGCGATGAGTGTTATTCAATAAGCTTCGAAGACCCTAAAAATAAATTCTTCACGTCTTTCACGCTTTACGATACTGAGAGCTACCTAATGGCCGGCGAAACTCAAATTAAGAGCTCGACGTGGAAGCCCAATGCAGATGGTTCGATCACATTACATTTTAACTGCGGTGAAAACGCCATTAACAACTTGTCATCTGGCGGAAAAACATTTAATTATGTCCTTCGCAACTACGGTGCAAGCCAAACAGTGTTGGAGGGGAAATTCAGCCCTGTAGCACCTATGCCCGTTGCGAAAAATGAAATAAAATCTAGTAAATAGGCTGAAGGAGAGGCGTAAGAATGAAAATATTAATGATCTTTAATGTGGTTTTCGGTAGTTTAAAGCGTGGATTAAACATTGGTGTAGTTTTATTGGTCATGCTCGGTTCTGCTCCGGTGCTTGCACAGCAGTTTGTAACCGATGATTATTTTGTTATGCCTTACAAATCTTCGAATATGATGATGACTATTGGTGAAAACAACGCGGTCATCCTGCCATCTATGGGATTGTTTAAAGATTGGGAGGTTTTTATCGGAGCAGCGTTAGCATGGGAAGGCGGCGACCGAAACGATGAAGATCATTTTTCTACAATTGTATCGGCTAAACACAATGTTTGGAAAAATGAACGCGACACGGGCGGCTTTTCATGGAGTGTAGGTACAGGCTTAAACCCTGAGTACTTCGAGGACAATCTACGCACGGAATCATTTCGCGATGTTTATGGTGTTGCTTTATGGACTTTGCCGTTTGCGGATGATCGGGTTCAGCTAGATCTGAATCCTGGGGTATCTTTCAAGAGTGGGGATGCATACTCAGATGACACTGCCGTTGACTTTACCTATTCAGCTCGGGTTGCCTGGTTGAAAGGCGTTGGCAACTGGTCGCCCATTGCCGAAGTATTTGGGAGTGTCGGCGATGTTGATAAGCAGGCGCAATACAAGCTGGGTGCACGCTGGGAGCCCAATGATAACTTTAGGTTTGCCTTTACCTATGGCGCTGGCTTAGATGGAAGCGATGGTGCTGGTGTTGAAATTGGAATTATCATGGTGACGATTCCATGCTCTAAGGGATGCTCTCCCTTTTAACCAATGCAACTGCTTAATTCGAATATTATTAATCAGTAGTTTAAATAAATTAATAAACAGTATTTTGTTTTATAGTTGATACAATAACGCATTTGAAAATGTATACTTCTAATCATCGGAGAAAATCATGAAAGACAAGAGAATTACTGCGAGGAAGATAGCGCTGCTATCGTTGTTAGCATGTTTTGCTTGCAGTACGATGGCTGCGGAAGACAAGGAGGCCAAAAAGGTCACCACGCTGATAAAAAATGTCACAATTTTTAACGGCACTTCTGAAAAAGTTATTGTTGGTAAAGATTTACTGTTGGTTGACAACAAGATCGACAAAATGATTGCTGCCGGTAGTGGTGGCAGTGATTTCGATACGATCATTGATGGTAAAGGTGGTTACCTTACCCCAGGCTTAATCGATGCTCATTTTCATGCAACGCTGGGGCTTGAGGCGCCTGTTATGGCAGCTTCGGCTACCGCATATGTACAAGCAATAGCGATATCTGAAATAGACGATGTTTTAATGCGCGGCGTAACAACTGTTCGAGATACTGGCGGAAATGTCGCAAGTATTAAGCGTGCGATTAATGAGGGACACTTGATTGGCCCGAGAATCTACGCTTCGCAAAACATTTTAAGCCAATACTCTGGTCATACCGACTTCCGCAACCCCAACGTTCAACCCAAGGAGTGGGGTGGCCCGCCCGATCCAATGGAGCTTTCTGGTGTTGCGCGCTTAGTTAATGGCGAACAACAAGTGTTGGCAGCCGTTCGAGACAATCTATACCAGGGCGCAGACCAGATAAAGATTGCTATTTCAGGTGGAGTAACTTCATTTAACGACCCGCTTTATGTTAAAGAGTTTTTACCTGAAGAAATAACCATGGCCGTTCGTGCTGCCGATGACTACGGCACTTACGTAATGGCTCATGCTCATAGTGCAGATGCAATTAAACGCGCCGTTCCTTTGGGTGTAAAAAGTTTTGAACACATTAGTCAAGCTGATGAAAAAGCGATAAAAATGATGGCAAAAGCTGGTGTTCATGCGACAGTTTCGGTACTCACACCCAAACAAATTATGGATACCTTTCCTGAAGGTGATGTGCGCCATACCAAAGCACAGCAAGCATGGGATGGTACAGCACAAGTAATGAAGTGGGCCAAAAAACATAATTTACACATTAGCTGGGGTACCGACCTGCTGAATAGTCTTGAGTTGCGGGAGCTTCAGTTAAAAGACCTAACGATGCATGCTTTATGGTATTCAAATGCTGAAGTAATGATTCATGCAACCGGCAATGCAGGTAAAACAGTTGCATTAAGTGGAAAGCGAAACCCTTACGGGAAATTAGGTGTTATTGAAGCGGGCGCAATGGCGGACATATTAATATATGCAAAAAACCCGCTAGAAGACATTTCCATAATTGAAGACTATAAAAACAATTTAAAACTAATAATGAAGGATGGAAAGCTTTATAAAAATACGCTGTAGACTTTACACCAAAAGTAGGTGCATCGTATATGCGCCTACTTTTTAAAGCAACATTCTATAGTGGATGTAAACAAGCGATGCAATCCTCCGTGCCTGCTAAAATTTTGGGTACCATACTCATTTGCCAGCATAGTAAAGTGCTTTGGTGCAAAAAATCCCTAATTTATATTTTCGATCGCATAAGCATTTGTTCCATATTTTTAAGTAAACGGGTGAAGCTATTATAGTAAAGATTGGTCGTTGCTTAGCTTATAGACGCCACAAAAAGGTATATCATGAAATGCAGCATGTTAACTATAACAGAAATTCTGCGTTATATTGGGTGTAAAACAACTGTTAAGTCAGGGTCATATATAAGCGCCGGTATTCTTGTCCGTATAGGATTCTATCTATGAAAATTAAAGTTCACTCATTTAACCTATTTCTCTCGATATTTGTGATGTTTTCTGTGGGCTGTACCATCCACAGGTATTCCTTATGTTGTTGTCAACGGCACTATTGTTGTGAAAGATTCCAAGGTTCTAAAAGGTGTAACACCAGGCCAACCTATTCGGTTTAAACCACAGAAAGACGGCCTTTTCGAAACCTTGGATGCTAAAAACTGGGAAAAGAAGTATTTGGCTACGCCAGTTGAGTTTGGAGGCACTGTTTCTCACGGTCATCTTGAATAAAGATAATCTAATGATGCAGGTGGACTAAAAATAATTCAGCAATGAACCCACTTGTTGACCGACAGTTATTCGGTTTATGGGTTAGGAGTATAAGGCGTGCTAGTCGATATTTTCGGATTAGCCGGTTTTTTAAAAAATGATATTCATGCAAGCTATGGAAACCCAATATTGAGCAGGTAGTTAAGCGTATTTAAAATCTAGGTTTAAACTAATTAATTTTGGAGAAAGTATATGTCTATTAGAACTAGCAAATCTACTTTGATAAAGGCTGTTACACTGGCCTTAGTGATGATTGCGTCTGTGTTTGTTGTCGCAGAAGAAAAGGAGGAGGCCACAAACACTAAAGTACTGATTACCAATGTCAGCATCTTTAACGGTACAACTAAGACATTAATCACTGGAAAAGATGTTGTTCTTAGCGGAAACAAAATCGCAATGCTTGTACCCGCAGGCAGCGCAAACGATAGTTTTTCAGAAGTGATTGATGGCAAGGGTGGTTACCTCACACCCGGTATCATCGATGCACACGCCCATGCTGTTATGGGTGCTGATGAAGGTTTATTTTTTAACGGTGATCAAAATTATATACAGCTATTTGCCGCAAAAGAACTTGATGAAATGCTCATGCGAGGCGTAACTACAATGCGCGATGCAGGGGGCAATACTTTCGCATTAAAAAAAGCCATCGATGAAGGATTGATTAATGGCCCGAGGATATACCCTTCCGGTGCGATCATTTCGCAATACTCAGGCCATGGCGATTTTAGACCTAATAATCCTGCGATCCTCCCGAAGGAGTGGGGCGGACCTGTTGGGCCAGGTGAAGCCAATGGCCATGTCATGCTCGCTAATGGTAAAGATCAAGTCATGGCGGCAGTTCGCCAGCAACTTTTCTTAGGGGCTACACAAATTAAAGTTGCCGTTGGTGGTGGCGTTTCCTCTTTTACAGATCCTCTTTATGTGAATGAATACACGCCAGACGAATTGTCTGCAGCTGTTGAAGTTGCTGCGGATTTTGGTACCTATGTTCAGGTACATGTTTTTAACGAACAAGGTATTAAGCGTGCTATTGAAGCCGGCGTAAAAACTATTGAGCATGGCCATTTGATGAATGCTGAAGATGCAAAATTAATGGCTAAAAAAGGTGTTATTCTTTCAACTCAGGTACAAGTTATGGACCAGTTGAAGCCGCTATATACCGATCCTGTGAGAAAAGCCAAGTTGAAAGAATCGCTCGATGGCATGGACAATATGTTCAAGCTGGCCAAAAAGTACAAAGTGAAAATCGCATATGGTACAGACTTGTTGTTTTCATACGAAGGGCGAAAGCAACAGTTAAAAGACCTAACACTTCGCAAGGAGTGGTTTGATTCTGCTGATATAATGATTCAGGCCACAGGTAATGGCGGTGAAGTGGTAGCCTTATGTGGAAAACGTAATCCTTTTGGCAAGCTTGGTGTTATTGAAAAAGGCGCCATGGCCGATGTGCTGATATACAACAAGAACCCATTGGAAGATGTTAGCATTGTTGAAGACTATGAAAATAACCTGAAGCTTATTATGAAAGACGGTAAGGTCTATAAAAACACCCTGTAATATTTCAGGTGAAGTTTTATATTAGCATCTTTGCATTCGATGCTTTAATTGCATTTGAATGCAAAGGTTGCTCTTTTTACTGTGGAAATTACTTACAACAGGCAAACTTTGCGCGCCTATAATCTATCGTTATTTTGGTATTGCTCGGTAAAACACGTGTATTGATATTGGTTAAGATGCACAGTTATTCGCTCGCACGCATTAGATACTAGTATTGTCACGTTGAGCAATTACTTGGAGTTTTAATGAAAAAATACATCCTATTACTATCACTATTAGTTTATATCTCCCCACTATGTTTAATGGCTGAGAATGGTGATACTAACAAAAACTGGCATTTCAGCGGAAGCATTATGTATAGCTCCCGTAGTTTAGATGGCACAATCGCTAGCAAGCTACAGTCGGAAAGAAATTATTTTGGTGACTTACTAGTTACCGGTGAATCCATGAATGTGGGAACAAGTAATACAGTTACGATTGCTGCCGCTGCACAGTATAAACGCTGGGGTATAGGGTTGAACTATATTCCTACTCAATTCTCTGGTCTAGGTAGTGCAATAGTTGGCGTATCTAACGAAGCTGAAGTGGGGTTTATTGAAACGCCTTTAAATACTGATATTAACGTAAACATGCTGTTGTTAAACGGTAGCTATAATTTCATTCAAACCGGAAACCGAGTTTTTGGTGTGGGTGCAGGTTTAGGACGTACGGTAATCGATTTAAATATTATCCCGGAAGTGGGTAATAGTATTATCTATGATGGCACCCAACCGTTTGGCTTTTTAAATGTCCATTTTTCAGATGTATACAAACGCTTTATTTATAGCTTTGCATTGAATGGTATAAGTGGGGCGTTCAGTGGTGTGGGCGTAGATTATTCCGATTATACCTTCGAGGTCGGCTATCGCGTTGTTAATCAGCGCTTCAAACTCGATATAGTCGGAGGGCATCGCATGGTGAATTTTGCAGTAGACATTGAACAAGAGCCTAATATTACAAAAGCGGATATCACACTGGAGGGACCCTATTTAGGGTTAAAGTCCAGTTTCTAACTTGTCGTTACTTTCGAGTTGTTGAGCCTAGGGAAATTATGGCATTCGTAATTGAAGTAATTAGAATGCCTCGCCCACGCGAAGATGAACAGCGCTATCGTCTGTGCTTTTTGCGTAATCCAAGCTCAAATTAATTTTGTTACTGGCGGTGGGCTGCCATCGTAGGCCTAGGCCGATACTGCTGATAGAATTGCTATCAAATAATCTTGATAAATCAGCGCCTATCTTTCCATTTTCTACAAACGTAACGAAACCAAATCGTTCCGAGAACTTATATCGCCACTCAATCGCGGCAGTAAGGCTGGTATTGTCTAAATAGCGAAGTGAAGAAAAACCTCGCATTTCTAGTGATGACTGCAAGAAAAATGGTGCTCGGCCATCGATATCACTCAATCCAGCTTTAATGGCTAGCGTACTTTTGTTGTTAAATGGGAAATACTGCCTGTAATTAGAATAAAAATGTTTAAATTCAAAATCGCTTCCAATCGTGTCATTGTCTTTTGTGACGTATGTTTGAATTTTAATTCCATCGGTAGGGTAAAAGTTGTTGTTGCGACTGTCATAGTTATAATCTATTCCTAGGCTTGATGTGACAGTATCAAATTCGATTTCTGGTATTTCGAACTCAAATGAGTCAGTCCATGACCCTTGGAATAAGTCGAACTTAATCCTCGCTTTTGTATATAGGTATCGGACCCCTAAGTAATTTTTATCTGTGTTTGGAAGGCGGATTAAAAACTGGGAAAAAACGGCAACTGGTTTGATGTTGTAGCTGTACTTGTCATCCAAGCTAACGGATCCAATTCCATAAAAGTCTAAGTTTATATCGCCCGTAGCAGCCACAAGTTTAAAACGGTATTTATCGTCTTTTAAATAATTGTCGTGAAATACGGCAATGCCTTTACTTTCAGAATCTGTATACATGGCTCCCACACCAGTTGTAGCGGTGGGAGTGCCTTCACTATCATTATTTTTAGGTGAATGTAGGTAAAGCAATGCACCCATAAGGCCTGAGCCCAGGGTAGGGTCTGATACAGGAATAGGGATCGGTAAAAAGGCGCTTTTATTCTTAGGCGATGATTTGGATATTTCCTTGACAATATTCCCACTGGGTATATTGGTTGTAGGCCGGGCATCCGTAAATTGTGTAGCAAGAAAGCACGCAGAACAAGAAACAAGCTTAACTAGACTTTTCGTGCGCAAGATCCGCGTTATGTAGTGACGAAATATAATCAAGAAGTGCCTATGTTTTTTCTGTGAAATAAATTAACTCCAAGATTAAAAAATTGAGAATTATGATGACATGCTCTGCGTGTTCGCGTCACAATGAATTCATTTTTGCTTCACTGTAATAATACCACATGTTTCTATTTTGACCAATTATATTGGTCTATCGCGACGGAGCCGAATATGCGCGACCCGTTGTACCCTATACAACAACGCCTCCCCATGGCAGCCCGGACCCACGGGACCTGTGGAAATGGATGGAAGCTTATGAAGAAAAAACAGGCGGAGACGTGCTGGCATTGGCCCACAATGGCAATTTATCCAACGGTGTAATGTTTCCCGAAAGAAAACAGTACAACGGTAAGGCCCTGAACAAGCAATATGCGCAA
>CAJIBL010000211.1_pt1 | contig 18180 bp, 17 predicted proteins | sample 9199351 | NCBI WGS metagenome assembly CAJIBL01 (sample SAMEA7708304, study PRJEB35096) | sediment metagenome | biome: marine neritic benthic zone biome [ENVO:01000025]; feature: sediment [ENVO:00002007]; material: shallow marine sediment [ENVO:03000034] sea grass bed [ENVO_01000059] ...
AGATAATTTATGTCAAGAAATACTGTTTGATTAATATTGTCATCTAAAAAATTAGGCATCAGAACACCCCATATGCGGCTAGGGGAGTCATTTTACAGAAAAAGGGGGCTATTTACCGGGGATAGTTCAATTTCCTACAGCCTGAACGCCCGACTATTACTTAAGCTAGCTGTATCAATCACTCTGTGTCTTTCTTGGGCTTAATGCTTTCATAGCTTTTTTGGAGCTTTTATCCGAAGTAAAACTTGTACTCAAAAATACTACTACAGATATAGCGCCAAGGAAAAACTGTACTCCTTCAGATTCCGCTATAGACAAGGCGACAAGTGAAGCACACAAAACAAGACAATAAGCTATAAATTTTACAGCCCCTATTACTTCGTCAAGTTGATCATCTTTAAATTCTGACATTTCAAAATCCCTATAATTAAAAAACTACTGTAACGTTCATGTAGCGTTTGGGTAGCATGCTCGCGTCAGTTTGACCCTTTTGCTAAGCCAGCCCACTTTGACCACTTAATGACTGCCTATACCAAAAGTAATAAACGCCAATTACCGTACCTATTGGGAATGCTACCAATACAACAATGGCTGCGCTTAGAGATATAGTATTATTTATTGATTTTTTTAATACTCCAACGGCGCCTGCCAAAATTGAAACAACGGGTTGTAATATTGCAATAGTTATTAGCGCAATCTGCGTTAAGGAAAGCTCACCACTTCCTCGAAAGATTTGATTTGATTCAGAAAACTGGCTCACAATGTTTGGTAAAGAAAACGCCAATACGACGACACCTATGACACCATACCCAAGAAACATCCAGATCAACCTAAACTCATGCTTATCCATAAACTCTCCTTTTGTTGATATTTTAATGGCCTAACATTTAATTAAACGTCTTCCATATCCAGGCGCAATATCCAAATATCGCCATTTATGCCTAGATCTAGCCAGTAGGTGTCTAAATCGAGGCATTATCCACAATAATACACCGATTTTTATTTGGGCGCTCGCCCCCGGGAAGCCACTATGAATGGAAATGATTCTCGCTTTTCTTTTAAGGTTCTTTGGCGATACTATTAACCCGGCAATTAAATAGATGATCCTATCTATTTAATTGCACGCCCTTGAAATACTGGCGCAAATGTGTGAATTTGCTGGCATTTCAAGGGCTTACATTGCCCTGGGGGCAATGGCGGCGCTTCCGTATGAAGCGCGCGCTTTTTCTCTTTTTACAGGCAGTTCCAGCAATGCAGCGGCGGCGTGTTTGCTTTTATGCCGCGCTCTATTTTTCTCCTGGTGCAGTCAGTCTAATCAGCCCTTCTCCTACGGCAATCAGCGTGGATGTTTTAGGATTAATCGCAGCGCTGCGCAAATGCTGCGTTGTGTGGCTATTCACAGCATTCCAGTGTTGTCCGCCGTCTGTTGAGCGAAGCAGCGCGCCCTTGCGGCCTAGCAGTAAAAGCGCGCCGCTTTTCTTTTCGATTAAGGCTTGTCGTAGTTCTTCAAGGCCTTTCGGCGTGTTCGCTTTTTGCCAACTTTTGCCCAGGTCTGTGGAGCGAAGCACGGTGCCATTTTGGCCGAAGGCAATGTGTGCTTTTGATTTGGGGTCCTTGAATACCCGACGAAGCGTGTTGTCGGAAGGGCCTTCAATTGTTTGCCAGTCGCTGCCATTTTCAGAGCGTAATATTTTTCCGTACTCTCCCACCGCTAGCAGTAGTGGCTGCTTGTCATCGGCGTAAGCGCCATAAAGGTTATTTTCGATGCTGAGTTCGCTCATAGACCAGTTTTTTCCATCGTCCGTGCTCACTGCGATACCACCGCGTTCACCCACCAGCATCATCAGCCCTAAAGGTTCGGATATTGCCGTATGCCAGAGGTTGCGCTCTTTACTGTCAAAGCTTGCGTATTTTTGCCAGTTAAGGCCTGCATCACTGGAGCGAAAAACAGTGCGGTAGAGTACTTCGCTTGCGAGATAAGCTTTGTTTTTCCGGTCATAAACGATTTGCGTAAATGCTTCGCCTTTTTGGAACTCGCCCTGGTACACGGATTGCCAGCTTTCGCCTTTATCTTCTGAGCGGATAATTGCACCTGCAGGGCCTGCTGCTATAAGAGCGCCACTTTCTTTGTCGAACACAATATCCCGCAGGTGGGGTGGCTGCATTTTAAAGGGATAATCCACTGTGATGTTTTGCCAGTTTATACCGTCGTCTGTCGATCGCCAGATGCCTCCGAGCTGGCCCACAGCGACAAAAATATTAGTGCCAGGGAGGTGGATTACTTTGCGAATGTATTGGTCTATGCCGGGCCTCACGGTAGACCAGTTTGTAAGCGGGGTTTCTGGTGAGCTTAGTTTGCTTGCGGAAACAATCACGCCTCCCAGGCCGGCGGCGACAAAGCTATTGTTAGTCGGGTTGTGCAAGAAGGTATTCACACTCATGTTAAACAGTGGTTTAAATATGTCTGCATACCAGCTTTGGCCCCCATCGCCGGAGCGCGCAATAACGCCTGAATTGCCGAGCACTACAAAAGACCCGGTAGCGCTATCGTAGTGAATGTCTCTAAGTAGCGGAATGTCATCACTTGGCCAGTTGTTTACGCTAAAGGAAATCAATTTCCAGTTTTTACCCCGGTCGTAACTCAGGGCTATTTCACCCATTTGTGTGCTTAGGGCAATAACGTTGTTTTTGCTGTCCAGTGCACTGCCGGTGAAGTAGCCCGCCGTGGGTATTTTTTTTAGCTGCCAGCTGTCTCCGTTGTCATAAGACACCTGTAAACTGCCGGAGTCGGCGGCTGCTATCAATACATCGTCGAATTGGTAAAATGCAACCAGGTGAGGGATGTACATGCCAGCAGCTTGCATATCCAGCTCTGTAATAAGCCAGTTAGTGCCGCCGTCTGTTGAGCGCCCCAGTAAACCCGATTGCGCGGCAAATAAAACATCACCGGTCAAGGCCTCTATATGCAGGTCGAGAATTTCCTTTTGTGTGCTCTCGTTTTCGTTGTAGGAAACAAGCGTCCAGTTTTTGCCCTGGTCAAGAGATTGCAAAATGGCATTGTGCTCTCCTGCGGTCAGCCAGCTGTTATTTTTTGCGTCAAAGATTACTGTGTTCAAGCGTGTTTTGGCGAGGTCTACACTTTCGGGCGGGGAAATGCTTGCAGGCTGCCAGGTGTTGCCGTTGTCCTGAGATCGTAAAATCGTTGCGCCATCGCCAACGGCGATAAGGGTGCGGCCTGTTGCGTCGAGAGCAAGACTGTGCAGGGCTTTCGTGGCGTTGGTATCGCTGTATTTCCAGTGAATGCCATCTTCAGAGTAGGTGATGCTTCCCTGTTCACCGGCCAGAAAGAACGCCTTGAGTTCAGGGAAGTATTCGCCTGTGTTCCATTCGGCATTAAATACTTCTGCCTGATATTCGATGGGTGTGCTTTGTTGCGGGCTACATGCCGAAAGACAGCCAAGCGCGATACAACTGAGGATCAGGTGACGGAGGACCATTATTTTTCCCTTTATTAATTTTATTGATAGAAAAACAACAAGTGCAGCACAGGGTGCCTGGCCAAGAATAAACGGAGGTTGATACGCTGGCAATGCTTAAAACAGTTCGATATCACCGGTATCGTCAGGCGTATCTTCTGTTTGAATGGTCAGCGTCTGTTCAATGATGCGGTGCTGGTGTTGGGTGAGCTGCTCCAGTTGTAGCACCAGTGTTTCCATATTTTCCAGGATGGTGCTGCCTTGCAGAATAGTCTGGTTAATGCCTTGAGAGGCGTCATCAAACTGATCGAGGATGTAGCTTTCCTGGTCTTCTTCCAGGCCCAGGCGACCCAGTTCACTGCTGAGGTTGCTGTTAAGGGCAGACATGATGGCGCCTGTTTGTTGTTGATTGTTTTCCAGCATCGTGCTGATGCCAGCTAAAGATGTGCGAATGGAGTCAACAGCATCCGCCAGCTCGGCATTCTGTTGCTTGAAGGCGCTTTCCGCGTCAATAACCCGGACTTTTGCGTCCGTTGCGCCAAGTACAAATGGAATGATGTCTTTCAGGCGGCCATAGCGATTGCGGTCTTGCAGAGGCATGTTTTTAACCAGCAGGGCCACTCGAGGGTAGTTAATCTGTGTCCTGCAGCCGAAATCGATAAAGCGTTTTTCTGTATGTAACAGCTGTAATAGTTCCTGTTCCAGAGGGGCAACACACTGGCGGTGACTGCTGCTAAAGTGCAGCTGGCTGTGGCCGGAGAACATCACACTTGCCGAGAGTCCAAGCTCACGCACCATGCCCATCAGTTCGTCCCCCAGTTTGTCCAGGCTTGGAATAAGGTAGGAGCGCTCGATAAAGCGCACCGCCTTGCCCAGGTCGGCGCTGGTGGTGATGGCCTCAATGGCCGTTTGCTGCGCACTTTCGTAAGAGCTGATTAGCTGGTCCTTTTCCAGTTTGTAGTCGCGAAAACGCTTGAGCTTGGCAACCAGCAGCTCCTTCTCGCAGGGTTTAACCAGGTAGTCATCACCGCCGACTTCGTAGCCGAGCATGCGTTCTCGAACAGAGCTGTGGGAGGAGAGAAAAATAATGGGGATGTGGGCGGTATGCTGCTGGCGCTTGAGGTAGTCACACACTTCATAGCCGTTGCGGCCCGGCATCTCCACATCCAGCAGGATCATGTCCGGGAGCCACTTGCCAGCCGTATCAATGGCTTCGTTGCCGTCGCCTGCGGTCTCGATATGGTAGTCGTCCGCCAGCGATTTGCTCAGCACGCTGCGCATAAACTTGTCGTCGTCGACAATCAGAACGCGATTACCTGCAGTCATAGCTCTGCCACTCAAGTATCCCTTATCTTAAAACCTTAGCAAAATGATGGCTTGGCGCACCGAGCAGGGAAGAGCCATTGATAGTGTTTTGTTATAGTAGTGCTGTGCTTTACTGTGGCTTGGGCTATATGCCCGTGAGTAATGCTGAATGTGTTAATTGCGCCCGGACAAACGCCATTATTTACAAAACTCAACATAAAGCCCCAAATAATGGCACAGAAAGTGATGCACCAGAATCTACATGATGAAAGAATAGCTAAAATGTTTCTTACGGCTGTGCGATCGTTTTACGATGTTCGTAGCGAGTCAGGAAGATAAATCGCAGAGATCTCGAATTTATACCATCAGACAATTTTAACTGCGTCACATAATGAGTGTACTCTCCCGTGAGCAGCTGGGCTAATCTGGCTAAAGATTGATCTAAACTAAATATCTTGTCTGTGTTAAGTGTCTTTGGAGAATGACGTTGAGTGGTAGATTGTGCCAAATTTTGACAGGCCTGAGGTTCAGGTTCGTATTATCGCTGTTTGCCTTGTTACTGGTGCCGGCGGTGTTCTTCCAGTCCGTTCATGCCCAAGACCAGCAGGCAGGGCAAAATGAGCAAAGTGCAGCCTCGCCTTTAAGCGATGAAATAGAAAACCTGAAAAAAGCAGCGCTGGAGTTAAACCGTGACTTGCTGATTCTGGAAGAAGAGCTGCTTTTCCCTGCCAATACCCAGGTTACGGTATTTCTTTCCATGGATGTGGGTGAGTTCTTCCGGCTTGATGCGGTAAAACTTCACATTGACGATAAGCTGGTGTCCAGCCACCTCTATACCCCCCGTCAGAACGATGCCCTCAGCCGAGGCGGTATCCAGCGCCTCTATATTGGGAACCTCAAAAATGGTGAGCATGAACTCACGGCTTTCTTCACAGGCATTGGTCCTGATGATCGCGAGTACAAGCGCGGAGCAACGGTCACCATCGAAAAAGATGATAATCCAAAAATGCTTGAGTTGCGCATTATGGACTCGACCGCCAACATGCAACCGGAATTTGATTTTAAAGAATGGCAGCTGTAATTCGCGCGCTGATCACACTGTTTTTTCTTTGTAGTGTTGCCGTAAACGTATACGGTAAGAAAGAAAAGCCCCTTACCGCTGTAGCTGACTTACGCTATGGCGTTGCCCTGTATCACTACTACCAGACAGAATACCTGGATGCCCTCACAGAACTGATGATTGCCAAGGAGCGTGGTGGTATTCAGGGGCACGGAGACAACCCTGCACTGATGGAAGGCGGCTTTTCACTCGCTTATGGCCTGGAAAAGGAAGCGGCAGCAATATTTGAACAAATTCTCGCTGAAAACGTATCGGAAAAAGGGCAGGTGGCTGCCTGGTTTTATCTGGCCCGTATGCGTTATATGCGGGGCGATTGGGATATGTCCCACAGCTCCATCGAAGAAGTTAAAAAAATCGCGGAGCGAGAAAAGAAAAGCGTCAGGCCCATTGCCAGCGACCTGGATGCATTGAAAATTAATCTCGCCATCAAGCAAAACGACCGCTTATCGGCCGAAGCGATCCTGAAACAAAAGAATATTGCTGAAGACTGGCTGCCATACCTCTATTTCAATCTGGGGTCTGCGGCGGCGCGCGAACAGGATTTTACCAGTGCAATTGCGTTCTACAACAGAATCGCCGAGAAAGAATACCCGCACGAAGAGTACCGCGCCCTCTATGACAAAGCGATGACCGCGGCCGGTTACAGCTACCTGCTTTCTGGCGATCACCAAAATGCTATGGAGCGTTTCTCGCGGGTTCGTCTCGATAGCGCGCTTTCCGGTCGCGCATTGCTGGGCTATGGCTGGGCGGCTGCCGAGAGAGAAGATTACAAAGAGGCCCTTAAAGTGTGGGCGCATTTGAGTAAAGCCTCGCTGGTGGATGAAAACAGTCAGGAAGCGCTGGTCGCGGTGCCCTATGCCTACGAAAAACTGGGGCTTGATGGTTTGGCGCTGCAGCGTTTCAAGGATGCGGAGCAGGGCTTTGCCGAGGAAATCGCCCGTTTGGACGCTGTGATTGACAACCTCAAAGGTGATACCTTGCTCGATGCCCTCAAGATTGAAGGCCCGGATGGTATCGACTGGCTGAGTTACGCGGAAAAAAATCAGCTCTCGCCGCAGCTGAGCTATTTAATCGAGCTATTTTCTCGTGAAGAGTTTCAAATGCATATTCAGCAATTACGAGACTTGCTGGGCATTCAAAAAAATACCCGTGAGTGGCGGCAAAAACTCGACTTCTATTCCGCGATGCTGGATTACAGGGAGCGCGACAGAGAAGATAAAGACGCCTTGGTGGCTAAAAACACCCTTAATAATCAAATTGATGCCTTAAAAGAAAAACGCGATCAACTGGCTTTGAAAATAGAAGCGATCGCCGGCTCAAAAGACTATTTTGCTCTGGCGGCAGGCGATGAGGCGGATTTGATTCAACGGGCGCAACGCGCAAGGCGTTATTCACAGTTGCCGGCGCTGCGAGAAGAAGATCCCTTTATTGAAGACACGGATGAAGCCGTTCGCTGGTATTACGGTTTATTGTTGTGGGATGCGGCAGAGAGCTTTTCCGGCCGCTTGTGGCAGGCAGTGAAAACCCTCAATGCGTTGGATGATACCCTGGCTGAGATAGAACAAAATTACCATAGCGTCGAGTCCATCTTAGGCAGCGCGCCAGACCTGCAGATGACGCGGGAACAAATCGAGTTTGCGCAAATCGAGCTGGAATCCCAAAGTGCCGATGTGGATATCGCCGTGGTGCGCGCCAAAGAAGCACTGCGCCAGCAGGTGGTTGCAGTGCTCAACGAGCAGCGCGGGCGTATTCAGCACTATATGGCTCAGAGCCGTCTGTCCGTTGCGCGGCTGTATGACAAAGCATTAAAGCAACATGAAGAAGCCGCACTGCAGCAGGAAGCCGCAGCTGAAAAAATGCAGCCCGAAGCCGGGGAGGCAGAACCTTGAAGCCTTTCCGTGTAGCCATTTTAATGAGTGTATCCCTGTTGTGGGCCTGTTCGTTTATGGGCGATGGTATGCCCGATTACGGCCGCACCCTGGCGGACATTAAAGAGCCCGAAATACCTGATGACCCGATGCCGGTTCCTGATACCACCATTGATCAAATTGAGCAGAGCTACCGTGCAGCGCTGGACGTGGCTGAAGACCCCACCATCCGCCATCAGATACTGGTTCGCCTCGCCGACCTGGAAATGGCGCGCAGTGAAAAACGCCAGCTGAGCGCTGAAATTCAGGCCCAGTATTTTGAAAATGCGGTGAGCATGTACGAAGAGCTGGTCGAGCTTAATGAAGAGCAGCCGGTGGACGGGCAGCAAATGTCTAATGAGCGGCTGTTGTATCAGCTCTCGAAAGCCTATGCCCTCGACGGGCGAATGGAAGAATCCAACCAGGCACTGTCGCAACTGACAGAGGCCTACCCTGAATCGGCATTTGTTGCCGAGGCAGATTTCCGACAGGCGGAGAAAGCCTTTAGCGATGGCCGTTATCAGGAGGCCGAGCTGTTGTACGTTAAAGTGATGGAAGCGGGTGAGGATACGCCTTACTACGATAATGCGCTTTACATGCATGGCTGGTCGCAGTTCAAGCGCGGTCGTCATCGTGCATCGATAAAGTCGTTTACGGAAGTGCTCGACCGAATGTTAACGGTTGAGGGGCAGCAGCTTGCCGATTTGTCCAACAGTGACCGCAACCTGGTGAATGATACTTTAAGGGTAATGGGTATCGTGTTTTCCTATTTGGATGGGGCGCAATCCATCACCGAAATCTATCAAAACCTCGGCCAGCGACATTACCAGCATATGCTGTACATGAACCTTGGTGATTTGTATCTCGATCAGAAACGCTACCGCGACAGCGCCGACACCTACCGCCATTTTGTGCAGCATTTTCCCAATACTGACAATTCTCCGGCATTTAGTGTAAAGGCTATTGAGGTTTACAGCCTGGGCAACTTCCCCAGCGAAATATTACCGGCCAAAGAGGAGTACGTTCGAAATTACGGTGTGTACAGTGAGTTTCAAAAAGTGCGCAAACAGCAGCAGCGAAACTTTGTGGTACCCAATTTAAAAATATACCTGGAAGAGTTATCCAGTTATTACCACTCGCAGGCGCTGGCGAATAAAAAAATGCGACAACAGCATGCTGCCCTGCGTGCTCAAGGTAAAAAGCCGAAAGAAAAATTACCCAAGGTTGCTGCTGAAGTGCAGTTTATGAAAGCGGCAGAATATTACGATCAGTTCCTTGTAGCTTTTCCTCAGGATGCGAAAGCGGCAGAGATGACCTACTTAATGGGTGAGGCCTATTATGAGGCCGGGCAGCTGGAGTCTGCAGTCAATGCCTATGACCGGGTGGCTTACACCTTTATCGATGATGTCCGTGGGGCAGAGGCGGGTTACGCGGTTATTTATACCCTGCAGCAGTTAATAGAGCGCTACACAGTAACCAGCGAGGCTGATGCCAGTCGCGTGGCAGCCTGGCAAAAGCGTAAGGTTAACAGTGCAATCAGTTTTGCCGATTACTACCCCATGGATTCCCGCGCGCCCGCTGTGCTCACCAAGGCCGCGCAGGAAGTGTTTGAACAGGGCGAGCTGGAGCGGGCATCGAGCATTGCATTGCGCATGACCCAGTGGCAGCCGGCGCCGGAGTTGTCTCTGCAGAAAACAGCCTGGCTGATTCTGGCGCACTCTCAGTTTGACCAGCAACAATATAACGAGGCAGAGCAATCCTATCGCCGTTTGCTGGCGTTGATGGAAGAGGGCGACCCCGATAAACAGCAGGTGGTAGAGCGTATTGCCGCGAGCATGTATAAATCTTCTGAATTGCAGATCGCCTCCGGTGATACCCTTGCCGCCATTGCAAAGCTATTGTTAATCCGTGAAGTATCGCCTGGCAGCGAAATTGCAATAGCAGCGCAATACGATGCCGCAAACCATCTAATGGATATGAAGGAATACGGCAGAGCGGAGCAGGAGTTATTGGACTTTGGTCGCCGTTATCCCGAGCATGAGCTGGCTAAAACCCTGCCGCCGAAACTGGCCTTTATTTATCAGGAAACCGAGCAGTGGGACAAAGCCGCTGGCGAACTGGCAGTCATGGCCAGGTCCGGGGACCCAGAGGAACGTCGCACCTCTTTGTATTTGTCGGCGGAGCTTTATGAGAAGTCGGGCAAGATGGATCGCGCCCTTGCCCAGTATCGCGAGTATGCCAACCGCTACCCGGAGCCTTTCGACCTCGCCATTGAATCACGCTACAAAATGGTTGAGATCTATGGCGAGACGGGAGACAGGGGCAAAAGGAATTACTGGCTTAAAGATTTAATCGAGCAGGACAAAAAAGCCGGTGCAAAACGAACTGGCCGCTCAAAGTATCTGGCGGCGATGGCGTCTTCAGAGTTTGCCAATGACGAGTACGAGTATTTCAATCGCTTGAAATTAACATTGCCCATTAAGAAAAGCATGAAGCGTAAAAAAGCAGCGATGGATCAAACCCTGAAGGCCTATCGCAAAGTGTTGGACTACGGTATTGCAGAATTCTCTACCGATGCCAACTACAAAATCGCGCAGCTATACGGCCAGTTGAGTCAGGACCTGATGAATTCCGAGCGCCCTGCGGGCTTAGATCCTCTGGCCATGGAGCAATACGAGATCCTGCTGGAAGAACAGGCCTACCCCTTTGAGGAGAAGTCCATCGACTTGCACACGGGTAATATCGAACGTGCCTGGGAAGGTATTTATGATCAGGGTGTTAAAAACAGCTTCAAGGCACTGGCAGAACTGTTGCCTGCTCGCTATGGCAAGCAAGAAATCAAGCCGGGGGTGAGCAGTGGGCTTCATTAAGGTGTTACGCTGGCCGCTGGTGGTGAGCTTTGCGCTGCTTGTCGCAGCCTGTGGTGGTGGCGTTAAAGAAGATGCTGAGCAGCCAGAGCAAGCGCCTGCACCAGTGGACGGTGAAGAGAGCGCTGAGGTTCCGTTGGTGCTTATCCCCAATCCTTACCTGCTTGATCCGCCCTCGGTGTCCAATAGAGCTAAGCAGGAGTTCGCCAGGGCGACCGCAGCAATGGACGCCAAACAGTGGAAGCAGGCTGAGGGACTGCTACTCTTGATGACAGAAACCTATCCAAAATTGTCTGGCCCACACGTCAATTTGGGTATCTGTCGCTACCACCAGCAAAACCTCGAAGGCGCTGAAGCAGCGCTTAACTCGGCGAGAGAGCTCAATGCTGCCAATATGGATGCATACACCTGGCTGGGAACACTCTACCGTGAGCAGGGGCGCTTTGCAGACGCTGAGCAGATATACCTGGCGGCGCTGGAAGTCTGGCCGCATCACCCGGAGAGTCACCGTAATCTTGGTATTTTATATGACTTGTACATGGGGCGTTTTGAACAGGCATTGCAGCATTACAAGCTTTTGCAGCAATTAAGTACAGAGGAAGACCGGCAGGTAAAAGGCTGGGTGATGGACCTGGAGCGCCGTTTGGCACGGTAAAGTGATGCGAGGTTTTATGATTAAATTATTAATGCAGGGTTTCGCTACAATTTGCCTGGGCGTGTTATCGCTACCTGGCTACGCGCAGGAAACTGACGTAGTAGAGATGAGTGCAACGGTAACCGGCAACCAGGAGCAGCCAAAGGTTATCTATATTGTGCCTTGGCAACCGGCGGAAGATGACAGTATTCTCTATCGCCCGCTCAACAGCAAAACAGATAATGTTTTTGGGCATGTTGAGCGCAGCGAGCACAAACGTGAGTTAAAGTTTATTAAAGAAATCTTGTCGCAAGAGCAGGGCGAGTAGTTTTGCCGCTTGCTAACGAGTTAATAAAAGATCTGGAGGCAAAGATCCTATGATTGATACCGTGGTTAACTTTTTTCAAAATGGTGGGCCGTTTATGTATCCCATCGCTCTTGTATTGGTGGTTGGTTTGGCACTTGCTATTGAGCGCTGGTTGTTTCTCACCGCGGCCAAATCCTCAAACCGCCGTGCTTTTAACCGCCTCTTGCCCCTGCTGCAGAAAAAAGACTACGCCGCAGTGGTGGAGCTGGCTCGTCAGAGTCGTGCTCCCATTGGTCGGATAGTTGCGGCAGGTATTGCCCGCATGCAGCAGACGCCGCGTCGCGATGAAATTGAATACGCTATGGAAGAGGGTGTGATGGAAACGCTCCCCCGTCTTGAAAAGCGCACTCAATACCTGGCAACACTGGCCAATATAGCCACCTTGCTTGGTCTGTTGGGCACCATTATGGGCTTGATTGCGGCATTTACCGCTGTTGCCAATGCGGACCCTTCGGAAAAAGCCAACCTGCTATCGCAAAGTATTTCCGTTGCCATGAATACCACCGCTTTTGGTTTGATGTCTGCGATTCCCCTGTTGCTATTCCATGCAACCCTGCAAAGCAAAACCACGGAAATTGTCGACAGCCTGGAAATGGCTGGCGTGAAATGTCTGAACATGATGTCGAATACGGGAGCGTTTTCCTCTCGTACACGCACAGCTGACGCCGTTCGCTAAATGCAACAGCAGGCCATTCAGATATTAATCACAAACGGCGGTACTTATGCGTACTAGACGATCCAGACAACAGGAAGCCGATCTCGACATTACTTCGTTCATGAACCTGATGATTATTCTGGTTCCGGTGTTGCTTATGAGTATGGTGTTTTCACACATCACTGTGCTCGATCTGAAACTCCCAGATATTGCCTCCGATTCAACACCACAAGAGAACAATGACGAGAAGGAAAATGAAAGCCTAGAACTGGTGATTGAAGCCGATGAAATGGTGATCAATTACCCGGCAGGAGCGCCTCTAAAGCGTCTGCCAAAAAAAGAGCACCCTGAGACAGGCGTGATGGAGTACGACTTTGCAACACTGTCGCTTACGCTGCAGCAAGTAAAGCGGCAGCTCAAGGAAAAAGGCAAAGACAAAAAAGATATTCTCATTCTTTCCCAGCAGGATACCGACTATCAAACCATTGTCAGGGCAATGGACACTGTTCGCAGTTTTAAAGCGGTGGTTGCTGCGTCGGTGGTCAACGCAGAATTGTTCCCGGCAATCTCCCTCGGTGACGCTCCGGTCAATGAAGCCACAGACCGGCCAGGAGGGGAGAAATGAAGCAGTCAATCCACGCTAAACGCATGGCCAAGGCGCGCAGGCGTCATGGTGGCACCACGAAGCTCAACCTGGTTTCGCTGATGGATATTTTCACCATCCTGGTTTTTTTCCTGCTGGTGAATTCCTCCGACGTAGAAGTGCTGCAGAATAATAAAGAAATAACATTGCCAGAGTCCTCTGCCGAGCAAACGCCGGAAGATAACCTGGTGGTAATGGTCAGTAACGAATCCATATTGGTGGGTGGCCGTAAGGTCGCCGATACCCAACAGGTGAAAAAATCCAAGGCCGCGTTTATCGGCGGTTTGAAAGAGGAGCTGGACTATCTGGCGAAAAGAAAAATGGCGACGCTCACACCTGAGGAGCTGGAAGCTGGGCTGGATATCACCATCATGGGTGACAAAGGTATTCCTTACACCTTGCTGAAGAAAGTCATGACTACCTGCGCACAATCGGAATATCGGAATATATCTCTGGCGGTCAGTCAGGTGCCCGATGACACTACAGTAGAAAGTCTGCAGGGGGGTTAAGATGACCAAAGTCATTATGATGCCCAACCTACAACTCCCCTGGAGTTCAACCATAGACGACGACAGGCGCTTTTGGCGTATTGTCGGCATTCTTCTGATTCCGTTTTTTATTTTTAGCGCGGCGATTCCCATGATCGATATTCCCGAGCCTGAACGCTCGGAGCTCGAAGAATTACCGCCACAGTTGGCGAAAGTGGTGATAGAAAAGCAGCAGCTACCCAAGCCTACACCGGTGCCGACACCACCGCCCACACCCGAGCCCGAGGAAGAGCCGGAAGAAGAGCAAAAACCGGAAGAGAAACCAACGCAAGAGCCAAAGCCGGAGGCAACTCCCGAGCCTACCACAGCAACTCCTGAGCCGGCTAAATTGGTTGCTAAAGCCCGCGAGGAAGCGCAGGCCGAAATCAATCAGTTTGCGGATGCCCTGTCGGATATGCGCGACTCGTTTGAGCTTTCAGAGGTGAATGAGGATCTGACGCAATCCACCGGCGAGGCTGCCAAAATCGATCGCTCAATTATTGGTGCCAAGGCAAAATCCGGCAGTGGTGGTATTAAAACCTCCGAGCTTAGCCGTAACACCGGTGGCGTCGCCCTTTCCGGGAAAAAAACCACCGCTGTTGACAGTAAACTCGCTTCACCGACAGGCGCTGGACCACAGGCTCAGCGGCAGGCAGGAGCTGGTGGCCGCCGCAGTGAAGAACAAATGCGCAAGGTGATGGATCAGAATAAAGGTGCGATGTTCAATATTTACAATCGCGCCTTGAGAAAAGACCCGACGCTGGAAGGTAAGGTTGTCTTTGAGATGGTAATCGAGCCTGGCGGAAGGATATCCTCGGCCAAGATAGTGTCCAGCGATTTGCAAAACCCGGCGCTGGAGGCGAAGCTCCTGGCGAGGATCAAGTTGATAAACTTTGGGAAACAGGATGTTAAGCAAACGAAGTTGATATTCTCGTTTGATTTCTTGCCATATTAATACAACAGCCCTTTGGCGGCTGCGGCAATTGCAGTCCTGGACGACCAGCGAATCCCTGAGAACGGTGTGCTCCCTCTGGGAGCACACCCACTTTCCGCGAGAATAAAAACTTTCCAAGCCGCTTTCCTGGCAATTTCACCTAAAAAGTATCAAATCCATTTAGCAACGCCGCCATTTGTGTAAAACAAGCTTTAAGCCAAGATACAAATCAATGCAGATTGGCAATCTGGCGTGTATATCAGTCAGTTGCTGGCATCGTCAAATCAGGGGGATAAACTATAAGCGCATCATACTGAGTGCTTGTGCATATTTTAAGCGAAAACAGGGAGGAAAAAATGAAAAGAAAGCTGAAGCAGCTTGCTCTTACCAGCGCTTCTGTTGTTTTAATTATTTCGGCGCAGGTCTATGGCAGCCCGGAAAACAGCCTTGCGCAATGCAAAGCGCAGGTAGAGGCGAAATTTCAAGATTGCAGTGCGAAGTTCAGTGGCGACTTTTCTAAAGAGTGTAAGGCACCTATCCCAAACTGGCCTTTTTTGGGCTTGATAACCTTTGATTTCAGCTCACAAATCAAAGTATGTATTGTGGCTAAAGAAGCACTAGCTAAAGCTAACATCGCCTCAATCTGTGAAGGTACTAAAGCGGATTCGCTGCATAGGTGCGAGGACCACTACGAGCTTGACAAAAAAGCACAGGAGCGTGTTCAGACCTTAGACTCCAACCTTTTCTAAAACACACCAGTAGGTATTTGGGTTCACACGTCTGTGTTTTTTTACGTTTGGCTCGAATAGCGTGGTTCGTCAATTGACCCTATAAATCGGTTAAGGTTAATCCGAGCTAATGCATTGCATTGTTAGTAACAAATATTCATAAAAATTATAATTGATATAAGTCAACCCCCCCCCCCTGCGAATTGGCGTGTAAGTATTTCACGCTATTGTATACGCCAAATCTGGAGATAAACTGCGATCCTGCAGTACATGCCTAATGTGGTTATAAATATCAAGTTCAAAACAAGGAATAAAAATGAAAAGAAAGTTAAAGTGGTTGGCTCTATTAAGTGCGTCTTCAGTGTTACTCATATCGGCCTTAGCTCATAGTGGCGCGGAAGAAAACCTTCGGGATTGTAATGCTGCAGCCGCGGAGCGTTTGGCTTCTTGCCGAGAAAGGGCATATCTCAACTTTTTCAGGGATGCTCTCGAATGTAAAACCCCAATTCCAAGTATGTCTTTTATGGGTTGGCTTGCTTATGACTTCAGCTCTTGGTCGGATGTTTGCGTAGTAGCTTATGATGGTTTGGCTAAGGCAAAGCTTGAAAGTTGTACCGGAAGGAATGTAAGATCGCTTAACAATTGCCAAATATACTACGATATTGATAAGAAAGCAGAGAAACAAATCGAGAATTTAAACCCGACATCCTCTTCTGGTTATCACAATGTTGGTATATTCTACGAGGCATATGGAAACTTCTTAACTGTATATCCTTATTTTGCCTATGGAAACTTGGGCACTGTCACAATAGATTGTGTTCCTGGATTCCCCTGTTAATGGTAAATGATCCCTGGTTTACAAAATTCAACTTGGCCGCATTGTCGGCCAAGTCTTCAAGGAGTAAGAAGATATGAAAAATAAAAATATTATTGTCGTTACACTACTTATTGCCTTAGTGTCTGGTTCCTATTTTTTTATCAATACAAGAAGCGATAATGAGAAGAGTTTAACGCCTGCTGAAGATAAAGCGGAAATAGTTAAAGCTGCCAAGCCAGCGGTCAACACCCAGGTGGAAAAAGCCGAACCTGAAGAGGATAACATTGAAGTTTCCACCACAGAGGATAACATTGAGGTTTCCACCACAGAGGATAGTGTGGATATTTTTTCCGAAGAAAGCATAAACCGGCGATATGAATGGTTTAGCTCTCACCATGGACTTTATGCTATGGAGGCACAAGCATATAGAAGCTATTCTACAGAGGCTTTGGAAAAACTGGCTTTTGAGGGAGATCCGATTGCTCTATACATTTTGCCAACTCGGTTAATGCAAGACTATAATAAAAAGGGAGGTGGAGACTGGGAGAAGTTATGCAAAGACCATGATCTAGTGTTAATTGATGCCGCAGTTAGGGGCTCTTCATATGCATTGTTGGTTCTTGGGAATACGTTTCGGGAGCGTATATTCGAGGAAAAAAGCATGGAGGCTAAACGCCGCTTGCAACAAAACGCTATGGCATACTACAAGGTTGCATTAAAAAGGGGGTATAAACAAGTGCTATCCCAAATCAGCTCTCTAAAAAATGATTTGGGAAGTGAGCAGTTTACCGGGGTTGAAATTGAGGAAATCGAATCATTATCTGATAAAATCTATAATTCAATGGTGATGCATAGAGAGAAAATGGATCTGCCTCCCTTTGATAACGAAATCCCCGATTTTATAGTGCCCTATTATGATTATCTTGAAGAGGAGTATGGCGGTTAAAGTTGCTGCTTTTAGCCGGTTACTGTTAGCGCTGTGCTTTCTTGTTAAGTTAGTAACAATAGAACATCCGTTCAAGTCTTCAAGGAGTAAGAACAGGCTGTGCGCGGGAGCGCCGCCTTTGCCGCAGGGCAGTGTAAGCCCTTGAAATACCAGTGAATTCACGCGTTTTCGCCAGTATTTCATTGCCGGGTTAATAAGTTCTTGCGCTTTATCTGATAAATATGAACTACTGATTACAAATTACAAATGAGCGTTTAATTTCTGAGAACGCTTGTAGCAGCATGAATCCGCATTATCGGTTGATTTACGCCTGCTGCAAGGTTTATGGTGAAGCTGTTTTCTCGCCGGCTCGGCCATATAATTCTTATTTATAGTGGCGGCTGCCGGAATCACACAGAAGTGCCATAAAAATCCCGATAATTCTTGGAGGACCACCCGATGAAACGCCAAATTATACCTCTCGCTCTTGTATTTTCTGCATTGGCCTTAAACGGCTGTGATCAGCAAAAAAAGGCCGAGCAGGCTGCTGACGCGCCCGAATCAGCGCCTGAAATGGTAGAAGAAGTTGTAAGCGAAGCTGTTCCCGAAATCGCTGCCGAAGAAAAGCCCTCAATGAACTTCACTTTTTCCAAACAGCTCACAGCAAAAGTTGTTGAAGTGGACCAGGAAAGTAGGGTTGTTACTCTGGAGGGTGAGAACGGTACCCTGGTGACTTTTGTTGCCAGTGACGAAGTGCGTAACCTTGCCCAGGTGGCAGCAGGCGATATGCTCTCCGTAGACGCTGTTGAAAATGTGAACATTCAAGTCGTGGACGGCGAAGGAATGGAAGCGGGTGCCGCAGAAGTTGTTGCCGGAGCGCGTGCCGAAGAAGGGGAAAAGCCCGGTGCTGCGATGATGAGTAAGACTGTTGAAGTGTTTATGGTTGAAGAAATTAACATGGAAAATAACACTTATAAGCTCAAAGATCTTAATGGCATTGTGAAAGAGTTTGTTGCGATAAACCCTGAGAACCTCAAGCTGGCCAAAGTTGGCGATTCCGTTGTGGTGACAGTCACCGAAGCGCTGGCAATTGCAGTCACTGAGTTGCCTCAAGAGTAAACAAAAGTTAGCGTTCATTCCAAGCCGTTATTGATTGCTTAAGCCAAGGGTGATCTCAACGGGTTGCTGGCAAACTTTTCCTTCCAAACTCGTGGTGTCAGTTCAATAACATCCTTCGCAGGGTGACGGCTTACACGTTGCAATACATCGGTTAGA
>CAJIBL010000612.1_pt1 | contig 18114 bp, 18 predicted proteins | sample 9199351 | NCBI WGS metagenome assembly CAJIBL01 (sample SAMEA7708304, study PRJEB35096) | sediment metagenome | biome: marine neritic benthic zone biome [ENVO:01000025]; feature: sediment [ENVO:00002007]; material: shallow marine sediment [ENVO:03000034] sea grass bed [ENVO_01000059] ...
AAGGAGCTTCCCGTAAAAAAGACACGGGACTCCTCCTTGACAAACTCCGCCTTCCAGGCGGCTTGGCTGATTATCGATCAATGGCTTTAAATGCCTTCGGTCAACACAAAAACATCAAAACGGCGCTTGACCCGATAGAGGTGTACATATACGTAATGTATACCGCGAAGGCCCGGACGGCCGAGAGCGGTGAATTTGCACAAGGGACGTAATGTATGCCGCGAAGGCCCGGACGGCCGAGAGCGGTGAATTTGCACAAGGGACGTAATGTATGCTGCGAAGGCCCGGACCGCCGAGAGTGGCTTGCTGTACCGACAATTTTCCAAAGCTCCATGTAATTTGCTAGAATGCTCGCTCTCCTGAGGGGTGGCTGCGGTGCAGCCTGAGATGGGAATTCCCGAACCCTTGAACCTGATCCGGTTAGTACCGGCGTAGGAATAGGAAAGCTCCTGAAGTTCTTTCACCATTCTTGGCTCCCTGCCCTACCACTTTCCGGGTCTGCTATTTAATTTATAGAAGGCCTGATATGTATAAACCTGCTGTATTTTTTTCATTAGCTATTTCTCTCTCAGCGCTTGCTGACCCCCTGGAAGAAGTTTTTGTGACAGGGGAACTTCACGAAACTGGCCAGCTGCGCTTATCCAACAGCGTTAGCGTGATCGATGCGGAGTTAGTGGAGTCGCGTAATGCAAAAAACCTTGAAGACATTCTGAGCCTTGCTCCCAACGTAAACTTTTCCGCCGGTGCCTCCCGTGGTCGCTTTATTCAGATTCGTGGCATTGGCGAGCGCAGCCAATTCGTTGATCCGGTAAACCCTTCCGTAGGGATTGTTGTAGATGGCATTGACTTCACTGGCCTGGGTACCGGTGTCAGTATGGTGGATGCGGCCCAGGTAGAAGTTTTTCGTGGCCCGCAAGGCACGCTGTATGGCGCAAATGCCCTGGCGGGAATGATAAATGTTGTGGGTAATGGGCCAACGGACGAGCTAAGCGGGACTGTTTCTGCAGGCGCAGGTAACTATGGTAGTTACGATGTTTCCGCGACGGTCAGCGCTCCGTTATCAGAGCGTGTCGGCTGGCGAATTTCCGCGCTTAAAAATGTCAGCGATGGTTATATAGAAAACGATTATCTAAAGCGTGGTGATACCAATAACATTGATGAACTCACCTTGCGAAATATATTTGCGTTTGAGCTGAGTAACAATTTATCCATTGATCTTATCAGCTATTTTATCGATATCGACAACGGCTATGATGCCTTTAGTCTGGACAATAACCTGCACACATTATCCGACCAGCCAGGGCAGGACCGTCAGGAAAGTATGGCACATGCTCTCAAAGCTTCTTATGCGGGTATGGCCATAGCGGATTTTGAAGGTGTGCTGAGTTATGCTGACAGTTCAACGGAGTATGGCTACGACGAGGACTGGTCGTTCAGGGAAATTTGCAGCGCTGACTCCGAATGTGCGTACTGGCAGTATTCAACTGCTGACAATTACGAGCGTGACAATAATAACCTGTCGGTCGATTTGCGTTTGCTGTCAAAGCAGAATGATGCCGGTATCAAGTGGGCAGTTGGCCTTTACTATAAAGCGCAGCAAGTAGATCTGTTACGAACCTATACCAACAATGACCCCGAAGGCGATTTTTATAATCCGATCTCAAACCCTTCTATAAGCCTTTATACCAGCGAGTATGAGACAGAAAATGTTGCCTTGTACCAGCAGTTGGATATACCCCTGGCTGAGCGCTGGAAGTTGATTACGGGTTTGCGGGGAGAGAGCTTTAGTGCGCGCTTTAGTGATAGTGATGGCGAGCAGTTTTCTCCAGATGAAAATCTTTGGGGTGGTCGAGTGGCCTTGGAATATCAGGCCAGTGAGCAGACCTTGCTCTATGCACTCGTTTCCCGTGGTTATAAAGTGGGTGGTTTCAACCCCGACTCATCGCTGGAAACAGAAGAAAAAACGTTCGATACGGAAACCATGTTGAATTATGAAATGGGTGTTAAGTCCGCTCCTGCTGATGCTCTGGTTTTACAGGCTGCATTGTTTTACCAACAGCGAAGCGATATTCAGATAAAACAGTCGCGTGCGTATCCTGTCGATGGTGTATTTGAATTCATAGACTTTCTGGATAATGCACCCGGCGGCGCAAATTATGGTTTTGAAGGTGAATTTAATTGGGCTGCAAGTGATAGCCTGACACTTTTCGGATCCCTGGCATTATTGGAAACAGAGTTCGACACATTTGAAAACAAAAGCCATGTAGACAGAAATGAAGAGACTGGTGAAGGCTACGATATGAGCCAGCGCAGCCAGGCCCATGCCCCTGCACACCAGTACTTTATTGCTGTTCGTTATGACTTTACCGCACCGTTAATGGTGCAGTTTGAAATCGAGGGCAAAGACGGGTTCTATTTCTCCGAAAGCCACAACGAACAAAGTGAAGCGTATACTCTTCTAAATGCCAGAGCGGAGTATGAATTCGGCAGTGCCGTTTTCGCCGTTTGGGTCAAAAATATCACTGATGAGCAGACAGAAACGCGAGGTTTTTACTTCAGCCATGATTTCGGTAATGATCCTCGAAAACTGTATGCCCCCGAACCTTATACCCAAAAAGGTGCACCGCAAACCTTTGGTGCAAGTGTAAGTTACACATTTTAAGGAGCGATGATGAAGCTTAGTGTGGAACTCAGTTATTACCCCTTGCAACAGCAAGACCACATTACCGCAATTCTCATGGTTATAGAAAAAATCAATAGCTGTGATGGTTTGCAGGTGAATACTTTTCCCACGGCAACGATTGTAATTGGTGACTATAGCGATGTAATGGCTATGCTTAATACAGTGGTTGCCTGGAGTTACGAGCAATTTGGACGAAGTGTTTTTGTCGCCAAGTTTCTGCCAGACTACGAGGCGAAATAGTGCTGGAATTTATACAACACGCATTGGCGGAGTTTAATCAGCAATCGTGGCCGGAGCTGGTGGCGGTTGCGCTGGCGCTGGCATACCTGGTGCTTGCCATGCAGCAAAATGTATGGTGCTGGCCCTGTGCTTTTGTCAGCACCGCATTGTTTTCCTGGGTGTTTTTTGATGTGAGCCTGGTGATGGAGTCCTTATTGAATGTTTATTATATGGCAATGGCCGTTTACGGTTTTTGGTGCTGGCATAAGGGGAAAAAACACAAGGCGCTTACTATAAGTTTCTGGAAGGTCAATCAACATTTTTATGCCTTGCTGTTAATTGCGGCCTTAAGTTTAATTTCTGGCTATTTCCTGTCGAAACATACCGAGGCGGCCTGGCCCTATCTGGATTCTTTCACAACATGGGGGAGTGTGGTCACAACCTATATGGTTGCGCGGAAGATATTTGAGAACTGGTACTACTGGCTTGTAATCGATTCAATTGCACTGTTTTTGTATTGGGAGCGAGGGCTGTATGCTTCATCCTTGTTAATGATGGTGTATTTGGTTATGGTTGTCATTGGAATCTACTGCTGGTGGCGTCAGCTTGAGCCACAGCCTGTATTGGAAGCCTCTGCATGAAGATCTCTTACGCTATAGCGTCCGACCCTCGACTGGATGCCGCTCTGGACTCCTGGAAAAAATGGCCGGTGGACAGTAAACACAAACCACTGCTGATTCGCTCTTTGTCGAACGGTTCCACCAATAAGAGCTACCTAATTCGCTGCGGGCAGAATAATTATTGTTTGCGGATAAATGCAGCAAACGAAACGGCGCTTGGAATAAACAGGGCCTTGGAGCGCAAGATCCTGAAAGGTCTGGAGCCCTTAGATATTGCTCCCCGCATTCTCTATCATAGCTCTCACCTTAAATACACTTTGCTTACCTATATTTCAGGAAAGGCCTGGACCAGAAGCGATTGCTCCCGGCTCGGGCAAAGAGACCGCTTGTTTCAGCTTATCAATACTTATCAGAGTGTAGCTCTTGAAGTGGAGCCCATGGATTATTCCAGGTACCTGCTGAACTATCTCAACCGCCTTGAGTCAAGAGACAAGCCGCTGCTTGGTAAAACTCGAGAAGATTTCGAGCGATTCTGGGAGGGCTTTAGCGCCTTTACACAGCAAGCCTGGGGGCCAGTCTTATGCCATCACGACCTGATTCCTGAAAATATCGTAGAGACGGAACAAGGCTTAAAAATAATCGACTGGGAGTACGCCGGTCTCGGTCACCCCAATTTTGACAAACGCTATATTTATCAGTGTATCTGCGGAAGCAGTGAAGAGGCACTGGTTTCTCTTAAATCTGGCAACTATGTGGACCAGTTGATTTATTGGCTGGTGTTGTTGTGGGGGCGAGTTAATCGCGATTGTTCCTGACAAAAGCTCTGCTTAGCATTGAAAAAGGTGGCAAATTGTCACTTTATAACTGTTCACCCCACTGCTGTCCCAATTAACGATGTTTGTCACCAAGTAGAAGGCCTGGTTTTTGAGGGCTTGGATACAACCCGCTTTGGTGCAGACATAAATCCGGTATTTTGCTCGCATTAATGTAAACGGTTTTGCTTGTCTGCGTGATTCCCTATAATCGCGTCCACATCTATTTGGAGTTGTCCTATGAAAATTGCATTAATGAACGAATTCAGCCAGGCGTCAAAGAACGCCATTGTGCTGGAGCAACTGGAATCTGTGGCAGGTGAGCTGGGCCATACGGTGTTCAATGTGGGTATGTGTGATGATAATGATCACCGTTTGACCTATATCCACCTTGGTATTATTGGCAGTCTATTGCTCAATTCCAAGGCTGTTGATTTTGTCGTTAGCGGTTGCGGTACCGGTCAGGGCGCATTGTTATCACTTAACGCTTATCCCGGGGTAGTGTGTGGCTACTGCATTGATCCAGCCGATGCTTTTCTGTTTGCTCAGATTAACAACGGAAACGCCCTGTCAATTCCTTTCGCCAAGGGTTTTGGCTGGGGGGCGGAGCTAAACATTCGCTACATCTTCGAAAAAGCCTTCACTGGCGAAAAGGGCCAGGGCTACCCGCCCGAGCGCAAAGAGTCCCAGGTTACTAATGCGGGAATTCTCAATCACATCAAGGAAGCGACTTCCAAAGGTTATCTTGAGTGTTTGAAGTCAATTGACCCGGAGCTGGTAAAAACGGCGGTGGGTGGTGAGCGAATGCAAGCCTGCTTGTTCGAAAACTGTCAGGATCAGCAACTGGCTGATTTTGTACGTGGAGTTATTGAGGCTTAATAAAAAGGCCCGCTTTAGCGGGCCTTTTTATTTTGCAGCTACGTGCTCTTCAATTTTAAAAGCTTCACACACGCCTGCTGCTTCTTTGAGCATTATTTCTTTATCCTCGGCAGACACAAATGGCGCTCCTACTGCATTAATGCGGTTTACGATAAGCTTCAGCGCACTCTTTGCTTCCAGCTTGCTGTGCTGGGACTGGAATTCCGGAAAGACAAAGCCCTGCTCTCCCATGTCAAAAAGCAGCTTTTTGGCTTTTTTACTGGTGAGATAGGCTTTTAGCGATTGGTTCATCTCTGCAAATGACATGTCAAAGGCCTGTTCAAATGCCTCGTCTACGCTCAACTGCTGATTCAATAGTTGCAGGTACTTGAAGGCCTGGGCTCTTCTCATGGGCTCAGCTGCAAGGTAGTGAACCATGCCAAAGGAGTAGGCATAGAACTCGTTCAGTTCGCGAGCACGCACATTAGCGTTGCTGTGATTGGAGATGCTGTTTGATTTAAGCAGGGACTCCACATCAAGCCCGTCAAATAATCGACTTGGCCTTATATTTTTTGGCCAATAGGCGGCAGAGTTGGTGCTGCCCAGAACTACATGCCCTTCCTTCTGAACATAGGTTGCCAGGTACTCGGCCATGCCTTCTGAAAACCAGGTAGGCAGAGCGATGTCGTGGGTAGTGTTGTAGGTGATGAAGTGGGCCAGTTCGTGGAGGATAGTCTGACGCCCCTCGCTTGAGCGGCCGCTGGAGCTGGGAGTGAACCTGGCGACATTAGCGAATATGGTAATGTGCTCGCCACAGTCTGAATAGACGCCCATGAAGTCTTCTCTGATGCCGAACATTTTGAAGCTGGTATCAGACTTCGCCAGCAGCACTGTAACTTTTTGGTCGAGGGGTTTTTGCTCAATTTTAAGCACCTCGGAAACAAAATAGTAGTACTGCTCCAGCTCAGTGCTGATCAGCTCTGCTTTTTCGCTTTTGGCGTTGGTGACGACCTGGAAGTGCTCTGTCTCTACTTTTAACCAATCAGTTTTGTAGATTTTTTTGACGTTGACTTTGGCATGGGCAGAAAATGAAACGAATGCGACCAGCACAATTATTGAGTTAATTATGCTTATAACTTTTCGCAATGTTCTCGTAGGCTGCTCCACTATTGATAACCACAGAAATATTACATTCGTGTGACAATAATGGCCCTGTTTTCGCTATTTTTCAATGATTGAGCGCAAAATAGTCAGCTGATTGGCGCGATAAGTAAAAATAAACCCGACGCAAGCTCGGGTTTATATAAAGAAAGGTGCTTTAGGGGGGGCTTACTCAGTGCTTACCTGGCAGGAAGGGGGCTCGAAGTTGTCTTCATAGCTGCCCTGTACACCGAAGGATACGCTTTGTCCTGGCTGCAGTGAGCCGTTCCACGCCAGATTGGATGCCACTACAGAACTGCCGGCTTCGCTGAAATCGGCGTTCCACCCGCCACTTACCGTAGCGCTGGAGTTGAACATAAGTTCTACCTGCCAGTTGTTTAGCTGCTGGTCAGTGTTGTTGCTCACGGTGATTTCCAGCTGGTAGCCAACGTTCCACTGATTCGCCAGTTCAACGCCACAATCCAAAGTGCCTGTACCGCCAGAACTACTGGAGCTGCTGCTTGATGAGCTGCTTGAAGAAGAGCTGGTGCTTCCCGAGGAGCTGCTGCTGGAAGATGAGGAGCTGCTGTTGGAAGATGAGGAGCTGGAGGAGGAGCTTGTGCTGGAATTACTATCGCATTCCACGCCACCTGGGCTGTACTGCCCCTGGTCTTCGCAGGTGGTGCGTCCAATGCAGCTCTGGCCGTTTTCGTATGCCCAACCGGAGTCGCTGTTTTCACACAGAGGGTTGATATCACTACCGAACCAGTTGCATACACAGGTGCCTGTTTCTCCGCCAGAAGAGCTGCTGGAGCTTGAGGAAGAAGAGCTGCTGGATGAACTACTGGAACTTGAACTGGTACTTGAGCTTGATGAGCTGCTGCTGGATGAAGACGAGCTATTTGAGCTGCTTCCGCCATCAAGCAGGTCCGCGAGAGGGGTATACCAGTTGGCGGCGATTTTCTTGTCGCCAGCCTGATTGGGGTGCACACCATCGTAGGTATCGGCGATGGCATCGAAACCACTCCACTGGTCAACGATATAGATCGGTGACACGCCCGTGCTGAGGGATGCTGCCCAGGCTGGTATTGCCGCGTTAAGGGCGACTACGCGCTGGTCGCATTGGGCGCAAGAGCTATCGGCATCCATGGGAATAATTTGCGCAACCAGGATTGTCATGCTGGGGTTGTTAGCGCGCATTTCGGCGACCAGTTTGCTGAAGGCCTCAAGAATGACTTCTGTTGCTCTGCCGCTCCAGGCGTCGTTGGTACCCAGGTGCATCAGCACAATTTCGGGGTTGGTTTGCTCTAGCCAGGGGGTGAGTTGGCCAGCATTGGCCATGTTGGTGGCGAGTATGCCGCCGTGCCCTTCGTTCTCGCCATCGTAGGGGAAGGCGCAGCCCTGGCCGGGCAGTGAGCCGACGAAGTCGATATCGGTATAGCCGTTATCGACCAGATCTTTCCAAAGGAACGCTCGCCAGCAGCCCGGGCTGCCGGTGATCGAATCACCAAGAGGCATAATTCTAACCTGAGCCTGAGCACTGTGGGCAAAGCACAACGCAGCCAGAATTAGGGGAAAAACTTTAATCAGATTGTTTATGGTTATACGCATAACTCATTGCTCCAGACCGCATTCTTTTGTTGTTGAATATCCATTTCCAAAATGTATTTCTACCATTAATGTTTGGCGGGAGGTAGTTAATGGTGCGGGTATAAGGGGATTTGCTGAAAGAATCCTTATTTGCGGGAAAGAGCGTGCACAATTGGTGTAAAAAAGCGACTGAGACTTTCTTCGCAGCCGCTTTTTTTTCTCACAGAGACTTATTTGCCGGTGTATTCAAACCAGTCAAAGCTTGCAGTGTTGTCACTGCTCTCGCCGTTGGCGCTGGCATACATGCCAACATAGGGGCCATTGAAGCCGCCTGCGACTTCATCCGACAGTGTCGCCAAATCCTGAGCCTCGCCTATAGTTTTCAGGCTGTCTTCGCTGTTGCCGTAATAAAACTGCAGGCTGCGCCCTTTGCCTTCGGCTTTGAGTATCAGGTTGCTGCTGTCATTGGGCACTCTGGCCACTTCTGTCTGTTCTCCTTTTTCGGTTTTGATCACCAGCAGGTGCTGTTTCTCCCTCACGAACTGGTAGTGGCACTGACTGTTGCGGTAGATCGCCATGCCGGCCCATTCGTTACTACTGGCGGCAGTAAAGTTCATTTTAAAACTGGCGGAGAACTGGTGATGTTCTATGCGGCGCGCGACGTAGGAGGGGTTGGTCAGTTGATGCAAAGTGCCTTTGCGCAGTTTCAAGCTCAGCTGGCTTTTCTTCAGGCTGTACCATTTTTCATGGGGGGTGCGTAATACATTCCACTCCAGCGCCAGGCGCTTTTCGGCGAAATCATCTCTTGCAGGTTTTTCGTCAAAAGGTGTCCAGGGCAGGTTGGGGCGCTCCTGCTGTGCCAGCAAACGTCCTACGCCTGGATTAAACACGGGGGTTTTACCTTCAAACTGGACCGGCGTCAGGAAGGTCTCCCTGGCCAGGAGTGTGTAACCACTTACCAACCTTTTGCCTAGCATTACAGACCACCAGTCACCGTTTTGTGTTTGTACTAAATCGGCGTGGCCGACGGAGTGAACGGGAAATTCTTTACCCAGATGGCGATGGCTGAGCACGGGATTTATCTGGTTGCTGATGTATGGTCCCCAGACGTTTTCGCTGTGATGCACAGTTACCGAATGGTTAAAGCCTGTTCCGCCTTCGGCTACCATCAGCATGTACTTGCCGTCGATTTTGTAGAGGTGGGGGCCTTCGGTCCAAATGGCGTTATTGGCGTGCCCGTATGTAAGCTGAATACGTGGGCCGAACAGTTTCTTTTTTTTCAGGTCCAGTTCCTGCAGCCACACGCCCTGCTGGTCTTTCCAGGACTGGAAGCCCGATAAATTGCCGTGCCCTACGTAATAGGCCTTGCCGTCATCATCCCACATCAGTGAGGGATCAATGCCGGGAGCGTCCAGCCATACGGGGTCAGACCAAGGGCCGGCGGGGTTCTTGGCGGTAACATAGAAATTGCCTCCCTTCTCTTCGCAGTTGACACAGGTGGTGATCAGGTAGAAGAGCCCATCGTGATGTCGTATGGTGACCGCGAAAATGCCCATGTAGTCGCCAAGCCCCTCTTGTAAGTCCAGTTGCTCGGGGCTATGCAGGCCATAGCCAATCAATTGCCAGTTGACCAGGTCCTTGCTGTGGTGGATGGGCATGCCGGGGAACCACTCAAAGCTGGAGTTAACCATGTAGTAATCATCCTCCACCCGCACGATGGAAGGGTCTGGATAGTAGCCGGAGAGTATGGGATTGCTGTAGGTTGCTGGAGCGGTGTCTGGTGTGTCTGCATTGCTCGCGAGGCTTATTGTCAGTAAAAGAACGGCAAAAAGCGTCCTCAAGAGTGGTTGGGACATTTGTTTATTATCCTGTTGTCATGGGTGCGGCGTTATTTTAGGGTGTTTTGGTAGATGTATACCAGAGCGTCAGCAAGCCATTGTGTGATTTATCGGCTTGCTTCTCTTGGTATTGTTGATAAGTCTTCAGGCTTGCGATTGCGGTGTTTAAGCAGGCTATCTAGTGTGCCAGGAGGAAGGGCTTATCCCGCTCATACATGCCGGGTTCGAGGTTTGTATTTTCAATTACAAACAGCTTTCTTTCATCTAAGCGATATTTCGCAAGGTGCTGGCCGTAGAATTGATAAAAAATGGCATCGTGCTCCCCTGATGCGTGCATTTGCTTTAAACCATATTCAATGCGTGCTGCCAGCTCGGGCTGTTTGGGGGTGACATGGAAGTAGTTGGGAAGGTAGGTGTAGAGCACCAGATGTTGGTCATAGGTCAGCCCGGGAAAGGCCTTGCCGAAGGCTTGCAGTTCAATGGAGACCTCATTTACACCTCGGTTAAAAGTCTGAAAGCGGTCTCGGGCAAGCATATCAAACAGGTTTTTGTAGCCCAGGGTTTTCACGATATTGAAGCCATGGTCTTCCAGTATCTTGGTCGTGGTCCAGTTTAGGTTGGCCCCTGTTGAGAACGCTTTTAACTGAGAAAGCCTCTTAACGTTCGATAACAAATCCTTGTTTTTATCCATCAGCAAAAAAATGCGATAGCTGGAAATGCCTTTTTGCAGCGGGAAGGGCACCTGGAGTGTTTTGCCTGACCAGTTGGCCTTAGGGGGCGAGGCAATAACGGTGAGTTGCTCTCCTTTAATCAATTCGGCAAATTGCCGGTCACGTGGCATGGCCTTGGGGGCTCTTCGAAACTCATAAGCGCCGTATTTTTCTTTGCTTGCTCTCAGAGCAGCTTTCAGCACCAGATAGACATAGTCCTGCAGGTGGTCTTTTTCATCATTTGGCGCATGTGTGATAACAGTGTGTAATGCCTGTGCAGATGCTGAAAAGGCGGAGAGCAATAGCAGGAGATAAAAAATCGATGCATGCTTCAAAAGTGGCATATACAGGGAACCAGAAAAAGCGGTAATACTAATTATTGTTGTCGCCTGGATGTTTCGCAAATAATCAATGCACTTGGGCTTGATTTAGCAATAAAAAAGCCGACCTGTTAACCCGGCAATTAAATAGATTATGCTATCTATTTAATTGCCGCCCTTGAAATACTGGCGTAAATGCGTGAATTTACTGGTATTTCAAGGGCTTACATTGCCTTGGCAATAGCGGCGCTTCCCTGCATCGCCTATTAACGTAACAATAACTATTGCCAGGTTAATAAAAGCAATGTGGGGAGAGGGTAATAAATACAGGAATGTATTTATTGTTTGTGTTTGGTGATACGATAAGAGCCGACTAATCGCTCAGTAAATAAGGCTTATCGGTCTCATACATGCCCGGCGCTAGATTGGTGTTGCTGATGACAAATTTCTTTCGCTCGTGCAATTTATAGGTATCGACTACTTCGCTATAATATCGCTCGAAAATGCTATCCAGCTTACCGTTCAAATGCATCTGCTTTAAGCCATACTCGATGCGCTCAGCCAGTTCAGGCTGGGTAGGTGTAACATAAAAATAATTGGGCAGATAGGTGTAAAGCACTACGTGTTCGTCGTAGCTTAAATTCTGGTGAATTTTACCAAAGGTTTCCAATTCAAGGCCGATCTCCGTAATGCCGCGATTTAAGGTCTGAAAGCGCTCGTGTGCGAGCATATCAAACAGGCTTTTATAACCCAATGCTTTAACGGTGTTGAAACCGTGGTCATCCAGAATTTTTGTTGTAGACCAGTTAATGTTCGTTCCTGTAGACAAAAGCTTGAGCTGGTTGACATTGCTAACCCCGGCCAGCAGATTTTTATTTTTCTTCATCACCAGAAAAATACGATAGCTGGAAAGCCCTTTATGAATAGGGAAGGGGACTCGCAGGGTCTTGCCCGTCCAGGCGGCTTTTGGCGCGGAGGAGATGACAGTTAGCTTTTCTCCCTTAATCAATTCGGCAAACTGTCTGTCTCTTGGCAGGGCTTTGTGGGCCTGTGCCATTTTATACTCACCAAAGACGGGCTTACTTGCAATCAGTGACTCCTCCAGCACCAGATACACATACTCCTGCAGGCGATCTTTCTCGTCTAAGGGGGCGTGAGTAATGGCAATGTCGATGGCTGAGGCTGGGGAAGAGATGAGCAGGCTAAAATAAATACACGCGCTTAGCATGGTTAAGCCGGGGGGCGCCAATTGTTGACGAATCAAAGTTGATGCACACTTTAGCAACGGTTTGATTTTTATAGTAACTGCTTCTGTCACCGTAAGCATGTCCACTTATGTAGGGGCATTGCAACTCAGGGCGCCTATCCGAGCACCTTGAGTTGTTCAGAAGGCTGATTCTAGCAGGATCCCCGTGTTTTGGGTGAATAGTTGAGCATGCGCTGAGTGGCTGCGTGCATACAAGCAGCTTCGCTTACGCTGGAAACAGCTTGCCACGCTTTCATTTATCGCTAATCATCCAGCCTTTTGTTGAAGGCATCAACTACTGTTTCCAACACCATTATCCGAGCTTTGTCTTTGAAGTCGGTGCTGATCACCGTCCATGGTGCATCTTCTGTGGAAGTGCGCTCTATCATGTCCTCCACCGCAAGTACGTAGTCATCCCAGCGCTTGCGGTTGCGGTAATCCTCTTCGGTGATTTTGTATTTTTTGTATTCCGTTTGCTCCCTGTCCTGGAAGCGCCGTAATTGTTCTTCTTTGCTGATGTTTATCCAGAATTTAATAACAATGGTTTCGTGGATAGTGAGCTGCTCTTCGAAGTCGTTGATCTCCTTGTAAGCGCGTTGCCACTCTTTCTCGCTGGCAAAATCCTCCACCCGTTCTACCAGTACGCGGCCATACCAGCTCCGATCAAAGATCACCAATTCTCCATTACGGGGTACTTCTCGCCAAAAGCGCCACATATAGTTGCGAGCGTATTCATCTTCGGTGGGTTTGGCAACGGGCTTGATACGGTAGAAACCGGCGTCGAGGGGGGCTACCAGGCGCCTTAAAGCCCCGCCCTTGCCCGCAGCATCCCAGCCTTCAAACACAATGGCCACAGGGATATTCTTCTTTTGAATCTCGATCATTTGCTTGCGCAAAGTGGTCTGTAGCTTTTTGAGCTTTTTCTTGCACTCTTTTTTGTCGGGGCGATTTTCTTCCGCTTCGGGTTCCATATTGATGCTGACGCGCTCGCCAGGAAATTTCTCTTCCAGCACGGGCTCGGGTTCGTGCTCGCCATTACTGAGCCATTGTTGCAGCTGGTTGCGGATCAGCTCTCCCACCTGCAGGTCACGGTTGCGCGCATGGTCGCCGTTGATAACATACCAATGGTTGTCGTGGGTGCTGGTGGCATCAATAGTTTGCTGAATGGCTTTTATGGCCTCCGGGTAATTTTTCAGCGCCACGGCGTCTTTTTTATCGAAGAAGGGGGTATCCCTGACTTCTGCCACGCGTTCGCGCAGCACATCTTCGGAAATGTGCAGCCAGAACTTGATCATCAGAGCGCCATCATCGGTGTGCTTTTTCTCAAAGTTACGGATGTACTGTTCCCGTTTACGTAGTTTTTTCTCACTGATCTCGCCGTTGAGGTATTGCACCAGGCTGGAACTTGTCCAGTCACGCAGGTAGATGGCGATTTGCCCTGCGGCGGGCAGATCGCGCCAGAAGCGCCAGAAGAAGGGGCGGTTTTCGTCTTCATACTGGCTGGGCCCGTAGGCATTGATGCTCAGAAAGCGCGGGTCCATCCAGGAGGATAGGGCGTTGATGGTTTCATGGCGGCCGGAGCGGTCGTCCCCGGCGATAACGATAATCACCGGTTTATTGCGCTGGCGTACCTGATGCTGCAGTTGCACCAGTTCAGTACGTAAATCTCGTACGCGCTGCTTGTACTCATCCTTGGGCAGGGGGGGTATGGGCTGATTCAGAGATGGCATGGCTCTAGCCTCTGTTGCATGCTGTTACAAACATTTGTTACAAAAAATAGTAGCTTACGGGGGCACTTTCCCATTGCTTTTTGTCAAAGCATGAGCAAATGCCCGGGTACTGTTTATGCCCTTGCGTCCATGGATGCTTGAGTTGCGCTCCATTCACCGATTTTTAGCGGTAGTTCACCGTTACTTCCCGTGGAATGAACTCAAGTCGGGGGCCATTGACCGAAACAGGCTGGTCGTTGGCCGAAAGTTGGAACAATTGCACGGTTTGCTTGAGTAAGCTAGGCACATCTTAGCAATACAGCGGCATCTCTGGCTTACGCCCGCAACGATGTAGGTGGTAGCAACGCAGTAGCTTGTTGCCCAGAGAGGCATCCGTATTACTTAGAGTACCCAGTATCAATCAAGGAGCTTAAGAGGAGCAAGCAAATGAATACAAACACTATCGAACATGAGCCACTTCAGAGCAATATTCGCAATCAAGGCCACTGGCTGCGGCTGCTGTATATGCTGTTTTATGTGGCCGTGCTGCACCTGGCCGGATTAGTGATGTGGGTGGTGTGTGTTTTACAGTTTTTATTGGTCATATTTCAGGGAGAGAAAAATAGCAATCTGCAGCAGCTCGGCGGGACCCTGAGCGAATATTTTGCTCAGATACTGCGATTTGTGAGCTTTAATACAGAAGAGAAACCCTTCCCCTTTGCGCCCTGGCCGGCTGCCAAGGTAGAAGATACCACGGTATGATAACTGCTCTGTTTAATGGTCAGAGCGCCAATGGAGGCATTCGACATGAGTCGCCTGCTGGAACAGATAAGCACATTGTGGATTGGCATTGCCGGCGTGGTGTTATACACCTCACTGCTAGTGTTTGACGATTTCGGATTTCGTTATATCGGCACTACGCTTGTCCACTGGTTCAGCTGTATGGGCCTGTAAAAAGGCCTTTCGCTAAGGCAGATCCCCTTATGAGTAATAATTCCCCCCCTATCAAGCCGCATTCATTTATTGGCTTGGTACTCATTGCCATTGCAGTATTGTTATTACTGCACAACATCGGTTTTAGAATACTTGGAGTACTTTTCAAGTTTTGGCCGGTACTCCTTATTGCGGTGGGCATAATTATGCTGGCCAACAAAAACAGGGAGCAGTCAGGTAGCAAGTTGCCCTATTTTCTAGTTGCGGTGGGCGGCTTCTTTTTGCTGGTGCAACTGAATCTGTTTAGTCTGAGTTTTGGCGCGGTTATCGTACCGCTGCTTTTATTCTTTGCTGGCTATCATGTGCTGCGCAGTGGAAAAGTCGGGCCAGCCAGTTGTCGCTCATTTTGTTTCGGAAAAAAGAGTGAAAAGGCGCTAGCGCCTGTGGAGGATGATAAGCCGCAGAGTGAGCTTTATGACGATGGATCGATCGACATTTATGCCATTCTCGGCGGAGGTAACTACAATACGCGCAGTGAAAAGCTGAAGGGCGGCAACATTGTATGTGTTATGGGTGGGGCGGAGGTAGACATTCGTGAAGCCGATACACAGCAGGATGTTATACAGATTGATGTGCTTGCGGTGATGGGGGGCGCAGAGCTCAAAGTGCCGCCACACTGGCAGGTCACGGTAAAAGCCCTACCTTTGCTGGGCGGTGTTTCCAACACAACCACCTGCCTGGCTGAGAAACTTGGCTTGCCCAAAAAACACCTTGTTATCACCGGCCTTGCCTTTCTGGGCGGTGTGGAAGTCAGGAACTAGCCCATCAGCCATGCATCCCGTATTTAGCTCAGGACGTTACTTTGCGGCAAGTATATTGTTCTGGCTGAGCATATGCTTTCTGTTTGCTTTGCTCACTGCAGAGCTGGCAAAGTCGAGCATCGCCGCACCTTACCTGGAAAGCTTTTCTTTGGTGGTGCCATGGTATTTTTTGCTGTTGTTCTTCTGCTTTTCCAACATTTATGTCTGCCGCCGTGTTCCACTGGGTAGCAGCTCCTTTTTGCGTGTGCTCGTTTTTCAGTGGCTCAGTGCCGGGCTGACAACCGGTTTATGGCTTGGCCTTGGCTATCTTTGGGCCGGCGAGTTAAGTCACACCGGGCTAGAGCAAACTCGAGAGCTGTTTATAAATACCTTGACGGTTCATTGGATTATTGGTGGAAGTATTTATTTATTATGGGTGCTCATACATTACTTATACATAAAAGCGGCAGGGAGTGAAGGCATTAACTCGGACCATTTACGGCAAGAACTTTTAGTGCGCGATATTGAGCTGAAAGCGGTTAAAGCGGCGGTTCACCCGCATTTTATGTATAACAGCTTGAATATGTTGGCCAACCTTTCGCTTTCCGCACCTGAAAAAATACATGGCATTTGCGTGCAGATGTCAGACTTTTTGCGTTATAGCGTAAACTATTCCAAGCGGGAGAGGGTCACCGTTGCTGATGAATTGAGCCATGTTGAGAACTATCTCAGCGTAGAGCGGGAGCGTTTTGGTGATCACATGCAGGTGAAATTCTGTGTGGACGAGAGCATTCGTGATTGCAACATTATGCCCCTCATATTGTTTCCTCTGGTAGAAAATGCGGTTAAGCACGGCATAGATTCGCAGCTGGAGCAGGGCTATATTCACATCAACTTACAGAGTGATGGCAACAAGATTCAAATAAGTATTGTGAATTCATACGATCCGCAGGGGCGGAAAGATAAAAATACCGGGCTTGGGCTGGAAGCGCTGGGTAAACGGTTAAACGCGTATTATGGTGATGCTGCAACACTGCTAACCGAAAAAGATGATAAGGCGTTTGAGGTGAAAATCAGCCTTCCCAAAGGGATGCTTGTGCAATGAAAATAAGCGCGATAATTGTTGATGATGAAGGGCATGCGCGCCAGGCGATGCGGCACCTGTTAAAAGATCACCCTCAGATAGAAGTACTTGCCGAGTGTGAAAATGGCCTGGCAGCGGTAAAAGCGGTTAATGAGCTTCAGCCGCAGCTGATGTTTCTGGACATACAGATGCCAAAGCTGGACGGTCTGGATGTGCTTGACCTACTGGGAGAGGCAGCTCCGCTCGCGGTATTTGTCACGGCTCATGATGAATATGCTATTCAGGCCTTTGAAAAGAATGCCTTGGATTATTTATTAAAGCCGGTAAGTAAAGAACGACTGGCGTCTACGGTTGAGAGACTTGCGCAGCGTAATTTGCAAGAAGCTGCACAGCAACAGCAGCGGGAAAATCTGCTCAGTGGTTACCATCAGCTGCACGCGCCCATTTCAAGGCTGCTGGTGCGGGAAAAAGGAGATGTTTACGTTATCCCAATAGAAGACGTGATTGCTATCGAGGCCGCTGATGACTATGTGGTAATTCATACACTTGAGAATAAATACATTAAGCAAGAGCGTTTGAATAAGTTGGAAAAAATACTGGATCCCAATCAATTTTGCCGTATTCACCGCTCAAGTATTATCAGCCTGGATTACCTTGCGGGCATAGAAAATGACGGAAAAGACAGCAGGCTAGCCACCATGAAGAATCAGCAGCAATTTGCGATCAGTCGCAGTGGCTACAGTAAGCTTACGGAAATACTGTAGTTTTTTTGCCCCTGGCGAACCCGGGTTAATAGGCATGGCGTGTTTCTTGGCGCCATTCAGGGACTTCCTTTTTTCAGCCTGATTTTTTGCCGATTTTGATGTGAATATGATGGGTATTGTTAGTTACCCGGAGTGTTGGCATGTTTTTCTTCTTTAGTAGCATAGTGGTTTTTCTATTTCAGTTAATCCTGTTTTCTTCGAATTCCTGTGGTGCTCACATGCACAAAGCCCAGGCCGACTTTGCCAACATCGAAGTCGCGCTGAAAATGTATTATCTGGATAACAATCAATACCCAAGCACAGAGCAGGGGCTGGCGGCTCTGGTGATCATGCCTGAAAGTCAAAGTGTGGCAAAAACCTACCGCGAAGGTGGTTATTTACCTGAAATACCGATTACTACTGGCGGTAGTGAATATCACTACCGTTACCAGTTAGATGGCGAAAACCCGGTAATTACCCTGGAAGAAAGTGATGGCGAAGAAATGCGCGTGTTTACGCCTTTTACTGGCAAGCCCGGAGAGATTGATCGCCGCAAGCCTAGGCGCTCACTAAAGCAAGCTGCTGCCCGTCGCTATTAACCTGGCAATTAAATAGATGATCCTATCTATTTAATTGCACGCCCTTGAAATACTGGCGAAAATGTGTGAATTTGCTGGTATTTCAAGGGCTTACATTGCCCTGCGGGCAATGGCGGCGCTTCCGTGCGCCGCCTATTAACTTAACAATAACTATTGCCAAGTTAATAACATTTAATTTAGAGTTGCTTATAAAAAGTAATCGTTGCGTAT
>CAJIBL010000292.1_pt1 | contig 17885 bp, 15 predicted proteins | sample 9199351 | NCBI WGS metagenome assembly CAJIBL01 (sample SAMEA7708304, study PRJEB35096) | sediment metagenome | biome: marine neritic benthic zone biome [ENVO:01000025]; feature: sediment [ENVO:00002007]; material: shallow marine sediment [ENVO:03000034] sea grass bed [ENVO_01000059] ...
CAACGCTGTCGGATGTCATGCCATCTTTTTTGCTGAGCGTTTGATATTTTCGTGATGCTGTATTTAACCCGATTACACCCGCGCCATCAGTGCCTATCCAAAGCTTGCCGTGTAAATCCTCGGTAATGCTTTGAACTCTCCCTTCAGTGTTGCGTTTTATACTGCCATCGCCAATTAGAAAGCGTGTAAAATCCTGAGTGTCTGGATTGAAAAGGTTTAATCCGTAAGAAGTGCCTATCCACAAGCGAGACTGGCTATCTTCAAAAATATCGAGAACGTAGTTGTTACTGAGCGCGAGCGGGTTTTCAGAGTTCCAGTCGAATTGGGTAAAACTATCCTTATCTCGGTCATAGCGCAGCAAACCATGGGCTTCAGTGCCTATCCACAGGGTGTTTTTGCTGTCCCGAAATAACTTCCAGATAAAATTACTGGGTATTGTGCCAGTGCCCTTGCCATCGGCGGTATAGTGTTTTGTTTCTCCGGTTTTGGCGTTGTAGTAATTTAGGCCGCCGCCCCATGTGCCAACCCAAATGTTACCGTCGTAATCTTCTTCCAGGGAAAGTGCAGCATCCGCAGACAAGCCCTGGGGCTCCGGGCCTTTGCCAATTTTTTTGATCACCTTACCAGCATTGTTTAACTGATTTAAGCCTATTTCCGTGCCTACCCACACACTTTCATCCGCTGCTTTTAGCACATCGAGGATGGTGCTATTGGATAAAGTGTTGTGTTCGCTTTGTTTACGATAAATGAATTTAAATGCGGCGGAATTCCGATTATAAAAATTGATGCTGTCTGGAAAGGTACCCAGGAAGATGTTACCTTCCTTATCTTCTGCGAAGGCTTTAACGGTATTGCTTGCCAGGCTGAATTTATCATAAGGGTCGTGTGTGATTGCCCGAAATGAGTGGCTGGCTTCGTTATAGATGAGAGCGCCATTTCTGTCTGTAAGCACCCAGATATTGCCCGCAGAGTCTTCCCTTAAGCCGTAAAGGATTCCGTCGCTCAGCTCGCCGGCTTTGCCGGTGGCAGGAAACTGCGTAAATTGCTTCCTCTCTTTGTCCAGGCGACTTATACCACTGGCCATGGTGGCTATCCAAATACGCTTGTTGCGATCTTCGGTAACAGCAATAACATTGTTACCCAATATTGTATTGTGATCATTGCTGTCGTGAAGGTAGCGGGTAAAGGTTTCGGTTGCAGGGACAAAGCTGTTGAGCCCGCCGCCTTCAGTGCCAATCTATATTACGCCATCGGCATCTTCTGCCAGGGCGCGGATATTATTGTGGCTGAGGCTGTTTTGATTCTGGGTATCGTGATAAAAATGCTTTATTGATTGTCGATCCGCGCTGATGATATCCAGGCCATTAGATGTACCCGCGTAAACACGGTTGTCGCTGGCAACCATGACCTGCCTGACATAATTACCACTGAGAGAGCGCGCGGAGCCGTCTTGTTTCCAGTGGCTGAAGTGTTCGGTTTCCGGGTTAAAGCGGTCCAGGCCAAATTCGGTGCCAATCCACATCATATTTTGCTGGTCTATTGCGAAGTGCAAGGCCTGGGTGGAGCTTATGCTGTGGGGGCTCTCATTGGGGGTATATAGCTTTGTTTCTGTGCCGTCAAAGCGAATTAAGCCGTAGCCGGTGCCGATCCAGAGAAAGCCTCTGTCGTCCACAGTGAGGCAGAATATATTGTTGAATCGCAGATTTCCCTGGGGAGATCGCTGGTAGCGCGTAAAGCGAATCGGCTCACTTAGCCCATTGGCTGCGCTTTCTGCCACAGAGGCCCACAGCTCCCTCCCGGAAAGGCTGCAAAGAAGAAGTATTGCCAAAAAAACTGGGTACTGGCACTTAGCAAAGCGAAACATAGTGAGGAGGACCAGGCAGAATGTTTCCCACTAGTATAGTTAAGGAAGCGAAACAAGCGCTGTGTGTTTAGCTATGCTGATCTGTCGCTTCTGGTGCCAGCTGTATGTTCATTGCTTTAGCCAAAAGAAGGTAGCTAAAGTAAGTAAACCAGCCAGAAAAGAGCACGTCACTGAGAAAGTGTCCGCCCTGCACAATACGCACGAAACCGACCGTTGCGCCAAGTACAATGCCATAGGCCAACCAGATGCGACGCTGCCTTACCCAGGCTACAGCCATCAAGTAGAAACCGATCGCCGCATGACCGCTAACAAAACTGCAGTTCTTTTTACAGGCGCCGGAATAGTGGAATACAGGGGCGAACACTTGTTTGCCACCGAACTGCTCAATATGTTGCGGGCGGGGGCGGCCCAGGGAGTTGTCCTTGAGTATGATATTGACCAGCAGGCCAGGGCCAAGCAGCAGGGCAAACAGAAGAAAGCTCCATTGCTTGCGGCTTTTCAGCCACTTTTTTCGGGAGCAGATTATGATGGCGCCGATAAAAATCAGTAAGTAGACAATGTGTATTTTCGCGAAAACGAGATAGATAAAACGAATAAAGCCATTGTCTGCGTAGGTAAAGCGATCACCACTGTAGTAATTTGCCGCCACATAGAGATCGATCTCCGGCCATAGCAAAAAAACACCTGCGCACACCAGCATCAGTATCAGGTCAATACGCGCATAGGGTTTTACTTTGTTAAAGAAATCACTGTTACTCATAACCTTTAAACCCTTTTACATAGCTTACGGAAATATACATGCGTTCGTCGCGGTAAATTTGCGTACTGAGTTCAGCCAGGTAGCGGTGTTCCATAAAGCGAGCGGTAATGTTTTCATCGAGAGGCTGCTTACTGACAAAAATAAAGCCCTGTTCGGCTTTTTGTTGCCAGTTTCTAACGTTGACTTTCAGGTCATAATAATCGCGAATATTGTTTGGATCAGGATTCCATCGAGCGAAGTTAAAACTGCCCGGTGTTGCATAAAAACCCAGGTAGGCGAGTATGTCCCGGGAATCACTGGCGAGAATGGCTTGCGGGTGTCTGGTCAGTATTGGCTGGAGTTGTTCGCCCAACTGTGGCCAGCCGATCAAACGATGGTAGGGGTCATTTTTGCTGGTGGCTTCCACATCAACCCAGCGTAAAAACTGCGGCCAGTGGTAGAACAGCGAGAGCAGCACCAGGTTAAATAGCAAACCCGCTCTTAGAACAACAAAGAAACGTTGCGCCTGGTAGGCAAAGGGCCAGAGTATAGCCAGTAGAATGGTGGCTGCAATCATCCAGGGGCCCGCCCAGTTGGGGAATGCTCTTGAGATAAGCGCCTGTACACTGATGCCAACAAGGATCACAGCCATCAACCATAGCAATAAGCTGACGTGCTGCGCTTGAAAGCTTGCGTTGAGTTCTTGCTTGTTAAGCTTTCTATAGGCAATAAGGGAACGTATTAACAAGTAGGAAATAACCGGGCCGAAGATCAGCACTTGAGTGGCCCAGAATTCAAGTAGCGGTGTGAGCTTGAAGGCGTTACCACCGCTTTGGGATATTTCCTGGGTGTGCTGCAGGGCTATCCACTGGTTCAGGTGGTTCCAGATGATATTGCTGCTGAATATTAGCCCTGCAACCATGGCTGCAAGCCAGGGGCGATAACCCGCTAAACGCTGACGGTGCAATTTGGAGCTGAGTAAATAGCCGAATACAGCCAGGGGTAAGGCGCCCATGGTGTATTTGCTTAGCATGCCCAGGCCAGTAAAAACCCCCAATAATATCCAGCTCTGGTGAGTGTTGTCATCCAGGGCTTTAAGCGAGTAGTAAAGCGCCAGGCTCCAGAAGAACAGCAAAGGTGCGTCGGTGGTAATAAATTCGCTGTTGAAACCCACCATCGGAATACACAGAAAAACAATTCCACCAATGGCGGCATTGCTGGTGTTGGCGTATCGCTTAATCGTCTGAAAAATAACAATAGATGTTGCGCCATAGAGCAAACTGGCGGGAAGCTTTACAGCGAAAGCAGAGTCACCAAAAAGGGAGGTGCTCAACCAGATAAACCAGGCAACCATGGGTGGTTTGGAGTAGTAACCAAAATCCGGGTTTAGGGACCAATGGTAGTAGTAGGCCTCATCGTAAAACAGGCTGAATTGTGGTTGCAGCAGCACTACCAGCCGATAAAGTGTAATGGCAACGAGGAATAGCCAGAAAAAAGTTGATGCGGTAATCGTCGGCAATACGGACTGATCTTTTGGTCGCAGGTAGTTTTTATAGGTACGCCACAAAGCACAGATCGCTGCAACATAAAGCAAGGGGAGGGCGAGACGATAGTCGTTTTTATCAAACAGTAGAATAAGGGCTGCCAGCGCCATAAGAAAAAGAATAAAGCGGTGCATACCAATACTGATGCCAACAGGCCATTTGTTGGCTAGCCAAAGGGAAAAAATCGCACAGAGCAGGCCCAATGCGCCACCAACCATTGTATCGATGGGCCAGTGAACACCCAGCCAGATACGGCTCAGGCCGACCAGAATTCCCGCGAGTAACAGTAACGACTTCTGCCAGCGTGCTGTTGAGTAATAGAACATTACACCAACCATTAAAAATGCCGTTAGCGTATGCCCGGAGGGGAAAGCATGGTGCTTATAGGCTTTTCCATAGAGGTTAAAACTTTCTGCGGCGAGCACAGCCGGTGGCCGAAGAGCATCAAAATATTCTTTTAGCACATTGGACACTACCGCACCGCAAAGGGCGACAATAAATACCGCCCAGTGCAGCCGTACATTACGATTAGCAAATAGCAATACCAGCACCAGTAGCAGGCCGCCGTCACCAAAGACGGTGATGTTGTGCAGAATAAACTCTGGAATATAAGCAGAGATATTATTGATACTGTGGAAAGCGAAGTGATAGCCTGCAAAAAGGTAACTGGCTGCCGCAAATAACAACAGAGAACCGGCAATTATAAAGAGCTCAGTGAGCCGGCTGAGCCTGATAGGCACGTCGTTTTCGCGGTGCTCAAGCACAAGCTTGTTGTGCTGTTGGTTGATGGCGGAAAAGTAATCCCTTAGCAAACCAGTCATCAGTTTATTGCCTCTGCTTCGGGAAGCTTATTTTCCACGTTGGCTTCAACCTTAAATATAACCAGACCACCGACTTGCCAGATTTTATTGAGTGAGGCACCGTTCATATCATTTTTTATATAGCGATTAAGTGATTTCAAACGGTCGACGCGGGTCATCACCAGTTCATTTATCTCTGGTTTGCGCAGGGGGGTTATTTGTTTACGGTAAACGCTGAAGCTGGGCATATGCATGCCATAGGCAACGATGGTTTCTTCGTTGTCTTGCACGATTTTACGCTGTTCAAGAAAGGCAATGGCCTGATGAACGGGCTCCTGCTGAAAGCGGGAGGCCACGGAGGCAAAAACTGTAAAGACGAAAATATTGAGGGTTAAGCCAATCAACACCAGCCGCTGCCAGGTTAACAAGCGGGGCAGGGCGCTTACCACCAGCATTGCCGCCAGTGCAATGGCCGCAAAGATAGTATAGCTACTGCTGAATATTTCCTCGTGGCGCGAAAGTGCGGCGGCATCATAGCTTTTCGCACTCCCGAAAGCGGCGGCAATAATTTGCGGCAGCAACAGCAGCAGAGTCATAAACAGCAGGGGGAAAACGCATGTCCAACGCAGCCGGCTGTGCAGACGTCTGGCGCGGGCAAAAAGGATAAAGAGTGGTACACAACCATTTAGAATATAATGAGGCAGCTGTGTTTTGGAAAAGGAGAAAATAACGAAATAGATGGCAAACCAGATGAGTAGGAAGCGGCTTAAAGGGTCTTGCAATTGACGTTTAATGGGGCCGAATACGCTGCCAAGCAGTCCGGTAAAAGGTAAAACAATCAGCGGCAGTGTGAATACGTAGTACAAAAGCGTACCGCCGTGGCTTTCTCTGGTGGCGGAAAAGCGTTTTAAATTGTGCTCGACGATAAAGCCTTCAAAAAACCCGCTGCCTTGCTCCAGGTATACGGCAACCAGCCACGGAGCCACGGTGGCAATGTACACCAGCCAGCCAAGGGGGTTGATATAGGCAGCGTACAACTGTCTATTGGCTTTACTGGTGAGCAGAAAAATCAGCGATGTGAGCAGCGGTACCACCACTCCCACAGGGCCTTTGGTTAGCGTGGCCAGAGCCATCCACAAATAAACCCTTAAAATGATGGTTTGTTTAGGGTTTTGAAAATAGCGCCAGATGTCAAACAGGGACAGGCTTAAAAATAGGTTTAAGGTGGCGTCGGCAATGGCTGAGCGAGCAATCAGTGCTACCCACAGGGAATTAACCAGAAATAGTGCCGCTATCAGGCCGCGCTGTTTTCCGATGAACTGTTGCGAAAAACGGAATACAGCCAGTGCCCAGAAGCAGGCCATCACAACGGAGGGAAGCCTGAATGCCCACTCATTAAAGCCCAGCAGGCTGATGCTGCTGGCTTGCAACCAGTAGAACAGAATGGGTTTGTCGTAGCGCGGTTCACCGTCCAGGTAGGTTGCAGAAAAAACGCCGCTTTCGAGCATTTCGCGGGTAGCTTCAGTGAAGGCGCCCTCGTCCAGGTCGAACAGGGGTACGGCTCCCAGCCCCAGAAAAAAGCTCAGGCCAAAACAAAGGTAAAGTGCTAGCGGTGAACACAGCAGTTTTCTGAGTGAGTAACTTAGCTGCTGCATTAGTTTTGCGTGTTCACTTTGTCTGCCGGGGTGAACGTTTCCGAAGTGCTTTCTTCATCATTCAATTCATAACTCAAGGGCTGGCGAACTTTGTAACTGCGCACGTTGGTGGTCTGGAAAAATATTCGGCTGAGTATTTCTGATAGCACGCCGGTGGTGAGAAATTGTAACGAGGCGATAATCATAATTGCAGCTACGAGTAACATGGGCCTGTCGCCAATGTTTTCTCCAAGTACAAACTTGACTACCAGAAGGTGAGTCATCATCAAGCCCCCGATGGCTCCCACCCAGAGTCCGATAGAGCCGAAGAAATGACCCGGGCGCGCACGGAATTTAAGGAAGAAGAATACCGTTACCAGGTCGATAATAACGCGAAAGGTTCTGGAAATGCCGTATTTTGATTCACCCGCAACACGGGCATGGTGTTTAACAACGGTTTGCCCAATACGGTGTGGGGGGCAAACCGTTGCCATCCATACCGGGATAAATCTGTGCATTTCGCCATACAGGCGAATCTGCTTAACCACATCGGCGCGGTATATCTTCAGGCTGCAACCATAGTCATCCAGCATCACGCCACTGACTTTTTGTATTAACTGGTTGGCGATGCGGGAGGGAAGCTTGCGTGAAACGGCAGAATCCTGGCGGTCTTTACGCCAGCCTTGCAGCAAGTCCAGGTCACGCTCCAGAAGCTCTTTAACCAGCCGGGGAATATCCGCCGGGTCGTTTTGCAAGTCACCGTCCATGGTGGCGATCAGTTCGGTTTCTGCTGCATCTATGCCTGCCTGCATCGCCGCTGTCTGGCCAAAATTACGCTGTAATTCAATATGTCGATAGTGATCACCATATTGCGCTGCGCACTCTAAAACGCGTAATGCCGTTTTATCCCGGCTGCCGTCGTTGACGAGAATAACAAACCAATCCCCCGGGTAGTTTTTTAAGGCGCTGTCGAGCGCTTCAAAAAGTGGTTGAACATTGTCTTGCTCGTTATAAACGGGGATAACCACCGTGAGGCTGGGTAAATGCATAGTTGCTTATTAACCTTTGTGTACGCTTTGCTTGGTTTGCAAAAGGGAAAAACCAAAAATACCAATGCAAATATTTGTAATAAATATGAACAAGTGAACATTGACAGCTGTTTTTATCAAGGGTTCGGCAGTGTAACCCAGGGGCAGCAGGGGCACTGTAAAAGCCAGCTCAAATGTACCAGCATTGGCAAAACCAGTAACGGGAGACAAGGCGCTGGCATCGGCAATGATAGTCGCTATCCAGGCGTGGTCAATGGGCAGATCGCCCAGGCTCGCGGCGAGGGTTGCCAGTGCCAGCAGTTTGATAAACCAGATGCCAGCGGTGAGAGCGTATAGACTAAGCCAGGTGCGGTGTTGGTTAAACAAGGGTGCTGCAAATTGCAGCTTTTTTATGCGGCTGCCCAAATGTCGTAACAATAGAATAAAGGCGGGCAGAGACAGTATCAGCACTATGGGGGCGATGATTGCGTAAGCCGCAAGAAACAGGTTGCCGGCGAAAAACACCAGCAGGCAAAGCAGCACATGCGCATCAAACAAGCGCAACAGCACAAGGCTGGCAGTGGAGTACTTGATGTCTATATTGAGTTGATGACGACTCAGTGCGGGCAGGGCGAGTTCCCCAAGGCGCATGGGTAGCAGAAAACTCACGGTATTATGAACCAGACTAACGGCGGTGCAGGAGCGGAAACTTAAGGCTTGTATGCGCGTAAAAGCGAAATGTATTCTGGCGACTCGCAACATGTGGCTGCCAAGCACCAACAAGGTCGCCAGCGCCACAGCACTTGCAGAAAGTTTTCGCCATTCTGCCAGGGTTTCCGCCCAGCCGTAGGAGAGCTGCACCCAGGCAACAAGCCCTAGCACCATCGCTGCAGCGAAGACAACTTTGGCAGTTGTGATGAGGTATTTGCGCATTGGTCAAAGGGGCTCCAGCAGAAGCGGCGCTTTATACCATAGAAGCGGGCTTAAAGGGAGTTGCATAGGGTTGATAGTACAACATTGTCTGCTCTGCCGGAGCCGCTATGTTTTAGCTTGAACCATCTACTCAGCCGAGTATTTTTCGTACATAACGCACGGCATTTTGCACCAGCTGGGTCCAGCTGTTGGGGTTGGCGATAATTTGAACGGTAATATTATCTCTTCCGCCATTATTAAGGGCTGCGCGTATCAGGTTAGTGGTAGCTTGTTGAACGCTTTCCGCTTGCTCCATTATTTGTTGCATTTGCGTTAAATCTACCGCATCTGTGAGGCCATCACTACAGAGCAATATCCATTCTTCTGACTGCCAGTTACCTTCTACTGTGCCCACTTCAACGTCTTCAAGGTCGATCGAGCCAAGGCATTGAGTGATGATGTTTTTTTCCGGGTGGGTGGAGACATCTTCCTGGCTAATGGCGCCAGAGTCTACCAGTAGCTGAACATAGGAGTGATCGCGAGTGATCTGCGATAAGGGGGACCGGCTGGCAGGATTAAAAGCATAGGCGCGGCTGTCACCTACCCAGCATATCTTGTAGCGGTTTCCACTGGACTGCAGCGTAACCACGGTAGAGCCCATGCCCGAGCCACCAACACCTCGTTCGGCGGCCAGCAGCACTGCTTTGTGACCCTGTTGCACGGCTTCTTCCAGGCCTGCACCCCGGGCGATTTGTTTACGAATGGTTTCGCAAACAATTGCGCTGGCAACTTCGCCAGCAGCGTGTCCGCCCATGCCGTCCGCAACCGCCCACACTCCAAGAAAAGGCAAGCTCAGGTGACTGTCTTCGTTATTGTTTCTTTGCAGGCCCACATCCGTGGCAGCAAAGTAGTGAGTCAATTGCATGCTTAATCCATACTTCTTCTACAACAAATCCCGAGATTAAACCAATTTGGTAAAACTGTCTTCAAAAGGACTCTTTTAACAGTTAAATTCGGTGATCTGTCACAAACTACTTGTGTACGTATGGGTTGATAATAAGTGTGTACTTCTCGCAAGCGGGAGTATCCGAACTACACTGTTATTAGCGAGGCCTATTAAAGATGATAGGAAATCGCCGCTGGAATGTGAAAGTTCTTTTACACTTATTTACGCGATTAGATCAGCAATGCTCCAACTGCAGTTTAAAAATAACAAATCCAAGCCTGTCTGGCTTGCCAAGCCTGTCTATCTGATTGGCCGTTCTCTGGACTGTGGTCTGACGATTTCGGATCCGCAGCTGCAGGAGAAACATGCCAAGCTGCTAGTAAAAGGCGAGCGGGCACTCATCACTAATCTGGTGGGCGATGCCAAGGTTCGGGTTAACGGCGTACCTGTAAACAAACCCAGAGAGGTCACCCATGGTGATGTGTTGTGTTTTGGTACCACCGAACTGCTGGTGAAAGACCCGAAACAAGGTGCGTCTGCAGATGGGGGCACAGCCCCTGAGGCTGACAAGCCCTGGACACTGGTGCCCATGATGACGGCGCTTTCCGGGAAGTTGTTTGAAGTGGAAGGCACAATGACTGTAGGGCGCTCCAAAGAGTGTGAAATTAGCCTGGCGGTGACACACCTTTCCCGCAAGCATGCGCAGCTTTCGGTTACCCAGCGTGGCCTGGAAATTCAGGACCTGGACTCCGCCAATGGCACCTACGTTAATGGACAGCGGGTTGAACGCGCCATACTTAAGCCCGGTGATGAAGTGCGTTTTGATTCCGTCAACTTCCAGGTAGCCGGGCCGCAACAAGACCTGGAGGCGACAACTGTGCGTCCGGTGTTAAAGGCAGCAGTGATTCGTCAGTCAGCGCCCGCCGCCGCGAAAAAAACGGATACGCCTCCGCCCAGGCCACATGCATCAGCGCAGCTATCGGCTGCTCAGGTGCTACAGGAGAAAAGCTCACGGGGCCACGGTTTTGGCATGGGGCTGTTGCTGTTCGTTGCCCTGGCGGCCATTGCGGCCTATTTGTTAAGAAATAACCTTATGCAGCTGTTCAATTAAGAACCAAATAGTATTGAAGTTCTCTCCCTCTCTGCCGAAAACCGGGGTATTGCACCAGCTTTAGCAGGAGTGAGAGATGATCCACTTTCCCCAAAATGCCCCCCTGAATTATAGCCATAGCAGCGTTCAGCAGCGCAGCGAAGTAAGCGTACAGACCACCAGCGAAGGTCAGAGTACAAGGGTTTCTTACAGTCAGAGCTACCGCTATGAACAAACCAGCTACACCCCGTCTGTTAGCCAGCCCGAGCTTGGTGCATACGCGCCCAGGCCTGCGGATACACTGACATACACGCCTGCCAATACGGGTGAAGAAAAAAGCAGTGCTGCCAGCCAAGCCTCCGCCATTGAAGCCGCACCTGAAGTTTCCAGGAATGATGCCGCAAACACCATTCTGGCGTTTATCGAGCAACGTCTGGCAACAGATGTGGCAGACGGTGCCGAGCAGGAGGCGCTGCAGTCGCGCCTGGCGGCTGGACTTGAAGGTTTTATCAAGGGGTTTCAGGAAGCCTACAATCAACTGGCTGAAATGGGGCTTCTCGAGGGCGATGTAAAATCGGTGGTTGAGCAAACCTTTAATCAAGTTATCAACGGCATTGGCGAGCTTGCGGAAAAGTATGGCCTGGAAAACCCGGCAGCGGATATAGAGGCCTATGAGACGACAGTGACTGAGCAAGCCGTGGTGGCTGATGCCCCGGTTCAAGCGCCAGTTCAAGCACAACAACCCCAAGAGTTGCTGCAACCGTGGGTTGAAGAGCTGCAGCAGAACAAGGAAGCTGAGAAGCTGGAAACACTGATAGCGCCAACACAGTCTTTCTATGACAAGATGGACGAAGAGCAGTCAGAGAGTCGCCTCTATAGCTTCCAGTTACGCACCAATGATGGTGATGTGGTGAACATTCGCAGTTATGCCGACCAGGGCGAGCGTTTGCAGCTCAGCGGTGGCCAGAGCCAGTATGATGCTGATGCCTTGCAGGATTTCCAGATGCGCGTGGAAGGGGATCTGGATGTAGAGGAATTACGCGCAATTAATGACTTGCTCTCGCAGTTGAATGACGTTTCCGGCGAATTTTTTAATGGCAACGTTTACGACGCCTACCAGATGGCGCTGGATGTTGGTTTTGACAGTGACGAAATTGCGCGCTTTTCCCTGAACCTGAGCCAGACGCAATACCAGCGCGTTGAGCAGAGCTACGGTAGCATCGCGCAGGTGGAAAATGAGCAGTTGGGTATTCAGCAGCAAGCGCCTGTGAACGTAGTCTCACAGCTTGGCGACTTTATGAAGCACCTGCAGGAACTAAACCAGCAAGCAGCCAACTTCGACCGCAGGCAGCTGCCTGAACTGGCAGACTTCGTTAGCAAGCCGCGCTTCGCCGAGCATCCGCAGCATCCACATTTCAAACCCTTTATGGCCAAAATGCTTGGTGCAATGTGATCACCTGCCACCGATTATTGGTGTAAACTGCGCTTCCCAAAGACGTAGTTTCACCGATGCTCTCTCTCGTACTTTATTCAACCAAAGGCTGCCACCTTTGTGACCTGGCTTTGGATGTCATTGCCAGGTCTCCAGTTTCGCTCCCTCTCACAGTAAAAGATATTGCTGAGGACGAATCGTTAATGGAGAAATATGCAACGAAAATTCCCGTTGTAAGCGCTTTGAATGCACAAAAAGAACTGTGTTGGCCATTTAATGAAAACAGTTTTACGCAGTGGTGCCATTCTTTTGATGTTCAGTGACGATTTATTTTCATCAGCAGGCAAACAAGTGTTTGATTTGGGCTCAGGGTCAGAGCTAATCTATTGGCACCGCTGGCTGGGGGCAGAGCACGACGCTTTGATGCAAGTAATGGCAGCGGAGCTCCCTTGGCAGCAACCTGAAATTGTTGTGGCAGGAAAAAATGTCGCTATCCCACGCCTGCAATGCTGGTTTGGTGAGGCGCACGCCAACATGCGATATTCCGGGAAAACCTTTAAGCCTTTGCCCTGGCCTGCAGCTTTGGCAAATATCCGGCAGCGGGTAATGGAAGCATGCGACAGGGAATTTAATAGCGTATTAGTTAATTTTTATCGCACAGGGCAGGACAGCGTTGGCTGGCACGCAGATGATGAGCCTGAGTTTGGTTCATGTCCTTCAATTGCATCACTGAGCCTTGGCACTCGCAGAAGCTTTCAGCTCAAGCCGAAAAACCGAAAAGCCCATGACACTGGGTTACATCCAGCAAAAGATTCAAAGATGTGCTTTGATTTGGGAGAAGGAGATCTGTTGCTGATGGCCGGCACAACCCAGCAGCATTGGCAGCATGCTGTGCCCAAAACCAGAAAACGCATCGGGGCGAGAATTAATATGACCTTCAGACTTGTATACAACGCTCAATAACAACTTTGGGCAATGTATACATGCTATGCAAGGGCTTTGCTCAATGGTATCTTTGGCACCTATAGAGGCCTTGGCTGATGTTATGCGATGTGCTTCTTTAAAAAAATAAGCTCGGCAGCAAATAGAATGCCGAACGCGACACAGAGGAAAACAAGGTGACACGAATTTTAGTCGCTGATGATCACGATCTCGTGCGTATGGGTATTGTGCGCATGCTTTCGGATATACAAGAATTTGAAGTGGTTGGTGAGGCAAAAACCGGAGAAGAAGCCGTTAAACTTGCTCGTGAGTTACAACCTCAAGTAGTACTTATGGATGTAAAAATGCCAGGCATTGGTGGCCTGGAGGCTACACGAAAAATTCTGTCTGCATGCGAAAACACCAAAGTGATTGCTGTAACAGCACTTTCTGATGATATGTTTCCCGAGCGCTTGATGAAAGCGGGCGCTTCCGGTTACGTGACCAAGGGTTCCGGTTTTGACGAAATTGTCGATGCCGTGAATTCGGTGCTTGCTGGCAACCTGTATATGAGCAGCAGCATCGCACAACAGCTTGCCTTGAGAAACTTTAGTGGCACAAAACCCGAAAGCTCTCCTTTCGAATTATTGTCAGAGCGAGAGCTGCAAACAGCGATAATGATTGCCAATGGCAGCAAAGTACAGGAAATAGCAGACTCATTTTGCGTGAGCCCCAAAACCGTTAACAGTTACCGGTATCGTATTTTTGACAAATTAAAAATCAATAGCGATGTTGAACTGGCACTGCTGGCTGTTAAGCATAAAATTCTCGATCTGGACAGCATGACGTAAATGCAGGACAGCCCTACGGATCAGTCTTGCAGTGATTCATCAGCAAGCTTCGATCCAAAAAACTTTCTCAAAAACCTCACTACCAAGCCCGGCGTTTATCAAATGTACGATAAAAGCGGGGTGATTCTGTATGTGGGCAAAGCAAAAAATCTGAAGAACCGTGTTTCGAGTTATTTTCGTGCTAGTGGTCTTAACAATAAAACAGTGGCCTTGGTTAGCCGCATAGCAAACATAGAAATCACCGTTACGCCCAGTGAAGCCGAAGCGCTGGTACTGGAACACAATTTAATAAAATCTCAAAAACCACCCTTTAATATTGTTCTGCGGGACGACAAATCCTACCCCTACATTTTTCTCTCTGAAGGGGAGCTGCATCCACGGTTGACCTTGCACCGTGGAAGTAAAAAGAAGAAGGGACGGTATTTTGGCCCATTTCCAAGCGCCGGCGCAGCACGCGAGAGTTTGAATTTTCTACAGAAAGTATTCGGCGTTCGTCAGTGTGAAGACAGTGTCTACAAAAACAGAACAAGACCCTGTTTGCTTTTTCAAATAGACCGTTGTTCCGGGCCGTGTGTTGAAAAGATCAGCGAAAGTGATTATGCCAATGATGTTGAACAAACCGCACTCTTTCTTGAGGGAAAAAACGACTACCTGCATGAGTTGTTGGTAGCCAATATGGAGCAGGCTTCCCTGTCCCTCGCGTTTGAGCAAGCCGCGCTCTACCGCGACCGTATTGGCGCTTTACGAAAAGTGCAGGCGCAACAGGTAATGGAAGCCGGCGATAGCAATATGGATGTGATTGCCTGCGAACTTACTGCGGGCATTGTTTGTATACATATTCTGTACATCCGTCAGGGCAGAGTGGTAGGCAGCAAAAACTACTACCCAAAAAACAAACTGGAAAGCACAGAGGAAACTGTTCTCAGTGCATTTGTCAGCCACACCTACCTGGGAGGCAGCGCAATGGATGTGCCCCCCCACGTTGTGCTTAGCCATAAAATTGCCGACCAACAAGCACTGATGGATGCCATCGCCCTGCATTGTGAGCGTCAAATTAAAATCAGCGCTAATGTAAGAACCTATCGCGCAAAATGGCTGGCCATGGCGATACAGGCAGCGCGCCTTAATTTACAGGCAAAACTAAACAATGTTAAAACCCTCGCGCAACGGTTTGAGGCGCTGCAGGAGGTTTTACAAAATGCAGAAGCACCTAACCGAATCGAATGCTTCGATATCAGCCACAGCAGTGGCGAAAATACCGTCGCTTCCTGCGTAGTGTTTGATCAAAGTGGCCCGCTGAAATCCGATTATCGGCGTTTTAACATTGAGGGCATTCGCGCCGGAGACGACTATGCGGCAATGGAACAGGCATTGAATCGTCGCTATTCACGCTTACAGAAAGAAGGCAAGGCCCTGCCCGAACTGCTGCTTATCGATGGCGGTAAAGGCCAGCTGGGTAAAGCCAAGGCGGTAATGGCCGAGCTGGGTATTCAGGAAATCGAGCTGATGGGGGTGGCAAAGGGCACCACGCGTAAACCCGGCTTTGAGATACTGGTGCGTGCAGACGGCAGTGAGCGGGTGCTGCCAGCAGACAGTCTCGCCTTGCACCTTATCCAGCAGGTGCGGGACGAAGCCCACCGCTTTGCCGTTACCGGCCATAAACAGCGCAGGGACGCCAAGCGCCGAACCTCCACCCTTGAAGGTATTCCAGGCGTCGGCCCAAAACGCCGTAAAGAGTTGCTGCAGTATTTTGGTGGCCTGCAGGAAGTGAGCAAAGCAAGTGTCGAGGATATCGCAAAAGTACCCGGCATCAGTAAAAAAATGGCAGAAGAGGTTTACAGCGCTCTGCACAGTGAGTAACGTGGCGCGCATTCCATACACTGTAACGCCATTGATCTACACTTCCTCCGTAACCCTGGCCAAAGCATTTTCTTCATGATCAGCAATAACATCGCGAATCAACTCACGCTAGCTCGTATTCTGTTTATCCCGCTGTTGGTGGCGGTTTACTACAGTCCCTTCGAGTGGCGCTTCCTGGCTTCTGCAGCGCTCTTTGGCCTGGCTGGCATCACCGACTGGCTGGATGGCTACATCGCCCGCAAATACCACCTCACAACGCCATTTGGCGCCTTTCTGGACCCGGTTGCCGACAAGCTGATGGTGGCTGTGGCCCTGTCATTGCTGATTGAGAGCCATGCCAATGTATTGTTTACCTTGCCTGCAACGGTGATTATCTGTCGAGAAATTGTGATTTCGGCTTTGCGGGAATGGATGGCGGAGGCGGGCAAGCGCGCCACCGTGGCTGTTTCCATTGTCGGTAAGGTCAAAACCACGCTGCAGATCATTGCCATTGTGGTTTTGCTAATGGTAAACCCGGAAGGTTCTGAGTTTATCAACGATATTGGCTATGCCTGCCTGTTTGTAGCGGCAATTCTAACCTTGTGGTCCATGTATGCTTATATTCGTGCGGCGTGGCCAAGCCTGACCGAGCCGCACCAGGAGGATCAGGGTAAATAAAGCCCTGTTCGCGGCCCAGATAGCGTCATAGAGCCTCGCGCCATAGACGCTGACACAGCTCAAAGGTGCTGCCAGGAGCAAGGTCGACAGCCTCATCCAGTGCGCAGGCGGGCTCGATACACACCATGTTAGCCTGTCTTGTACCTTCAAAATCCGGTATTTGCGCAGCTTTCTCCGCGCCGGGGTTCCAGACCACGGTATTGTTGTTGCCTGTGCTCTCAATGATGATTTTTTGCCCCTTGCCCGGGTCGAATAATTCCACACGTTTTGGCGTATTGCTAAACACCCGGTCGTGTTCAATGGTAATCGCGAAGGGTGCCTCTTGCTGCAATTGCTTGAAATCCTGAGTTTTATCGAGAAAGCTCAAGCCATGCAAAGCGGGGATATCTATTTGCTCCACATTAGACACTTCGAAATAGCTGTGCAGAGCAGCGGTAATGCGCTGAACATCGCTGGATTGGTTTACCGCGCTTAATGTCATGGATAAGGCATTCGATAAACAGATTTCAACACGGATACCCAGTGCCGCGAAGTCGCCAGAGACACCCACCGCAGAAGGTGGCAGTTCAAGGCTAAGGCGGGTTTCGCCCTCATCAGCGAATGACGCCGTTACCTGCATTTCGCTCAAGCGCAGATAACCGTGTTGCGGCAGGCCTGCTATCTCACTGGGACCAAACCAGGGAAAGCAAAGAGGAACACCGCCGCGAATGGGCTCGCCTTTGGCAAAGGCGCTATCGGCGCTCATCCATAGCAGCTCTTCGCCGCTGTGAATAAATGAGCATATATGCCCCCCGTAAAGGTAGCCCTCTACACTGTTTTGTTTGTGACAGAGCTTAAACCTGCTAAGCCCGCCTTCGCCCTCTGAGAAAGTAATGCGGTTTTCAGAGCCGAACTGTTGATTAAGTGACTCGATGGATTGACTCATGTTGAATGCCCCAAATAGTTAAGTTATGAGCTTTTTTCACTTTTATTGATAAACACCTGACGGAAATTTTTATACGCTATCTTTTTTCTTCTGAATGCATTTCTTGGCTGTCTAGTGGTCGTTGCTGTCTAGTGGTCGTTTAATGCCGCAATAGTATCAGTCCGCTGGCTAAAAAAATTAATAAATTCCTCTGCAGGCAAGGGTTTGGAGAAAAGATAACCCTGCGCCGAGTCTACACCAAAAGAGCGCAGCAGCGTGACATGCGCCTCAAGTTCAACGCCTTCGGCAACAAGCTCAAGCTTAAGTACTTTCGACAGAGCAACTATTGTTTCTACAATCGCCACATCGTCACTGTCGGTGTGTAGCTCTCTTACAAAAGAACGGTCAATTTTTAAAATATCCAGTGGTAATTTCTTCAGGTAGGAAAGCGACGAGTGACCGGTACCAAAGTCATCAATCGCAATGCGAATACCAAGCTTTCTCAGCTCCTGCAGCATAAATACCGCTTCATCCGGTTTGCTCATAACAGCACTTTCGGTAAGCTCAAATTCGATCGCTGCGGTGGGAACCTTGTGCAGCTCACATACCTTTAGCGTCCTGCTGGCGAGGTCGTTTTGATTAAACTGTATTGAGGAAAGATTAATCGCAATGGGAAAGTCCAAGGCCTGTTTTTTTCGCCAGG
>CAJIBL010000847.1_pt1 | contig 17860 bp, 9 predicted proteins | sample 9199351 | NCBI WGS metagenome assembly CAJIBL01 (sample SAMEA7708304, study PRJEB35096) | sediment metagenome | biome: marine neritic benthic zone biome [ENVO:01000025]; feature: sediment [ENVO:00002007]; material: shallow marine sediment [ENVO:03000034] sea grass bed [ENVO_01000059] ...
CAATTTTGGTCTAGTACCTATGATCGACCTGGCTGTAGAGGGCTCCTATGTTGATTTTGGTGAAGTATCAACCGATGTCGCTGACGGCAAGTTAGAGGCCAGCTCGTCTGCCTGGGATGTGTTTGGCCTGGTAGGGGCGAACTTCGGCCCCGTTGGTATCTTTGGTAAAGTCGGAATGGTCTCATGGGAAACCGACATCAACTACCGTGATTTGGAGGATGATCTCAGTGCTAAGGAAGATGGCAGTGATCCGGCTTACGGCATTGGTGCAAAATTCCAATTCTCCTCTTTTGCGGTTCGCGCAGAATACGAAATGTTCGATGCCGGTGATGCTGATCTTAATATGATCTCTGTCGGCGCTGCGATTACTTTTTAGCGTTTGCTGAAGGTATTTTCAATATAAAGGCTCACCAGGTGAGCCTTTTTGCTTTTTTCGATTCCCAAAATTTTCTTTTCCGCTTAATAATTGCCTGAATAATCAGGCATCAATCAAAAATATCTATCGCTTGTTAAAGTGACTACACTTCAGCGTTTTGGCGGATAAGGTTGTGATACACCTTGTGGAGGCGGTCCAGGTCTTGCCGGTCTGCACTTTGCTTTGCGATCAGGCTTTGTATACTCGCATCCAGTTCCCGAAGTGTGTGGCGCAGGGTGGCATCGGCTACCAGGCTCTGCATCCAGGTAATAGCGGCCAGGCGTTTACCTTTGATTACGGGGGTAACTTTATGCAGGCTGCTGGAAGGGTAAACCACTGCCTGGCCTGCTTTGAGCTTGACACTTTGCTCGCCGAAATCGGTGGAAATTATCAGCTCACCACCTTGATAGCTTTCTGGTTCGCTTAAAAATACGGTCATCGAAACATCGCTGCGTAATACATCCTGCGACTCGGGTATGCGCATTATGGCTGCATCCACGTGAAAACCATATTCGCCGCCATTCTGGTATAAGTTAAAGCAGGGGGGGAATATCCGCTGCGGTAAGGCAGCGGATATTATTCCCGGTGACTCGCCAATTCTGGCGAGCAGGCGGTTGGTTAACTGGTGTACTGTTGGGTTCTTTGTGGGGGCCTGCTGGTTTTGCTTAACCGATGCGGCCATACCCATTGCTGTATTACTGCCGTCGTCCCAAGGTACACTTTCCAGTGCCTCACGAAAAGAGAGCACTTCCTGAGGTGAGAGCAGCTGCTCGATTACAACCATTGCAATTCACTCCAACTAAAATTCATAGGTTAGCGTCATTCGTATATTGCGCGCGTCACCCAGGTACATGAAGGCACCGGAACGGTAGCCTGCAGTCCAGTACTCTTTATCGAACAAATTGCCGATGTTTGCACGAATAGTAAAGCTTTCAGTGGCGGTGTATTGCGCAAACAGGTTTACAAGGGAATAGCTCGGCACCACAATGGAATAACGCTGGTTTTCATCGTCATAACCCGCTGCGCTATCTGGCTGGCCGCCGTACATTTCACTTTGGTAGCTGGTGCTACCGCCTACGGCGATTTTGTCTGTTGCTTTAAAACGTAGTTGCAGGTAGGCACTTTTGTCGGCGAAGTTACTTAAGGCTAAGCCGATATTATCGCTGTTGTAAGACTCCAGCACTTCTGAATCCATGATGGCTGCAGAGAATTGCACACTAAGCTTATCAGTGATTTCTCCCACTGCACCAAACTCAAGGCCTTGCACACGGTTTTTACCCGTGTTGAGACTGCCAAGGGTGTCATAATCGCCGCCGACATTTTCCATTACGTCGCTTTTTGTCATTTGAAACAGTGCTGCACTCAGCATCAGCTCTTCGTTGTGTAGCATCCATTTTGTGCCTAGCTCGATGTTCTCAACTTTTTCAGGTGACGCTTCAACTGCCTGCTCTGGTGTTCCGCAGAGCCCACCGTAGCCGCAGTTAGCGCCAAGGTCAGATTCGCCGCCATTAATATTGGTTGCGGTTGAGTAGCTGAGATAGATATTGCCGTTTTCGACTACATCCTGTACCACCCCAAGGTGACCATTAAAGTCGCTGTCAGAATACTCGTAAGGCAGTAATCCATCCACGGCGCGCTGACTAACACTGTTACTGTAGTCATATTTATCTTGTCGCAGCCCAAAGAAGATATTGGTGCTCTCGCTAAGGTAAAGGGTGTCCATTATGTAGGCGGATACAGTTTTAATGTTAAACAATGCGTCAGCATCGCTTCGTGTATAGCTCCGTGCCATGAGTTCGGTAATGTTCTCAAGGTAATTCCCGTCGCCATCAACAATACAATAACTTGGGCTTGCACCGCGACGACCGCCAACAACGCAGTTGGTGGCGCCAGTATTGTTTACATCGAAGGTACCGTTGTCTACAGATTCATCTGAGTACTCAAGGCCAAATACCCAGTTGTTCTCAAAACCGATAAATGATGTGTTCCAAAATAAATTTAACTGATTAGCTGCGTAATCTACTTGCTGCCAACCCTGATGCGTGCTGAGGCTTAAAGTCGATTCTCCCGGTGCTAGCGGGTCGGTGGCATCACGGGTACTGCCGCGTAAGCCCGTGGTAATGTACTCGTTTTCTGTTTGCCCAACACGGCTTGCATTGTAGATTCTAAGGGTATCGCTAAAGCTATATTCGGTTCTTAAGGTAAAGGTAGACACCTCCGAATCAAGGAAATCTTCTTGTTGTGCGTATACGGGAATATCTTCGATGGGATGCCGGGCGTTTCTATCGAAATAGCTGCCAAGGTCGGGCAGGTCTTCTGCATTAAGGTAGTATGCATCGGCTATAAACGAAAGCTTATCCGTTGCATTAAAAACAGACGATAGTTGTAAACCTTCGCGGCTGCGCTCTATACCCTCGCGGCCGGGCTTGGTTTCGTCTGCCGTAAGCGCATTAATACGTACTGCCGCTGCATCACTTATCGTTAAATTGTAATCCAATGTGAGGCGGGTGTAATCGTCAGTTCCTATTCCCAGGTCTGCGCGGCCAAAGTTGTAAGCGGTGGAAGCTTTTTTGGTAATACTATTCACCGCTCCACCAGAGGTACCACGACCAGCAAAGGTTGCGCTGGGGCCTTTTGCGATTTCAACACGCTCTGTAGCGAAGCTCTCGCGGGTGGTCATTCCCGGGTCGCGCAGGCTATCAACAAAAACGTCACTGCGTGCCTCGTGCCCACGAATAATGTAGCGGTCGCCGAAGGCATTACCGTTTTCACCCGTACCCAGCGTTACGCCTGCCTGAGCAGAGAGTATTTCTTTCAGGTCGGTGCTGCCGGAATCCTGAATTTGATCTTGAGTGAGTACGTTAATAACTTGAGGCGTTTCGAAGAGTGGTGCAGTACGCCGCAAATCGCCAGAGTTTATATGGTTATAGACGGAGTGGCGCACACCGTGAACACGTACTTCTTCTATCGGGGGTCGTTGTTGCTCAGCACAATTGTTATTGCCGTTATCGACACAGTTGCCATTCTGTTCTGCAGCGCAAAGGTTGCTGCTGCTACAAGCCAAAGCAGCAACTACGGTTTGCGCGCCCAAGGCAAGTGTATTGAGATTACTTTGTTTGTTTTTCAATGGGATTTCCTTCTGTTTGAATTCTCGAAAGCAGATGGCGCGGATTCTTGCATAACTTTATGTAAATGTAAATACAAACAATAAGTGTTCGCATTGGAGGGTTTGGATAGAGCGCTGCAGGTGGGCTATTGCCAAGGGATGGGTAATGGTTACTTCCTAATCCGAAACAAACAATCCGGTAAATGTCTGCGAGCCGATGGTAATCATGTGGTTCAGTACTGGACCGAAATGTTTTGCGTGAATCCACAAGCAGTGGCTATAACAACTACAAAAACCGTTCGAAAAACAAATGTTTGAGAATTGAAAACAGTTCAAAATCTTCTGGCTGCCTGAGCAGAGAGTATTTCTTTCAGGTTGGTGCTACCGGAATCCTGAATTTGATTCTGAGTGAGTACGTTAATAACTTGAGGCGTTTCGAAGAGTGGTGCAGTACGCTGCAAATCGCCAGATTTTATATGGTTATAGACGGAGTGCTGCACGTGAACACGCACTTCTTCTGTCGGGGGGCGTTGTTGCTCAGCGCAATTGTTATTAAAGTTATCGACACAGTTGCTGCATTATTTGAGAGCCTCAGTCGCTTTTATTTGGCCGCTTCCAGGTGGTGTTCCTCATCGAACACCCAGTTATCCTCATAATCGATTTCGAACAGATAGCCGTCCGGATCTTTAAAGAAAGCGTTAATGCCCCAGGCTGTGCGCGTCACCGGCTTAACTAAACTGGCCCCGGCTTTCAGTGCGCGCGCCAGTATTTCTGGTACATCACCTGGCTTGCTCACAAAGTGGGCAAAAGCAATGCCCTTGTAGGGGTGTGTGTCGCGCTCCACCGGGTGGCCTAGCACTTCTTCTGCGAACTTCGCGTGGCTCAACAGCGCGATGGCGTGGCCGCCGAGATCGATGCGCACAAAATCTTCATTTGAATTATCAGTTTGCAGCCACCCGAGTTCCGCGTAGAACTGAGCGGAACGCTGAATGTCATCGACACCTAAAATCAACATATGCACGCGCTGGCTTGGCGCCTTGGGCGAATTACCTGCGAAACTTGGGTACTGATAGCCGACGGGGCGGGCCATCATCAGCTTGTCCACTTCGTCCATAGCCACTGCCTTAGCGGCCGTTGTAATTGCTGATAAAGTCATAAAAGCGCCTCCAATTGGCTTGTTCATTTTTGCCACCTCGTTGATCGATTGCACATAGCTTAGAGTTGTGTTTATTATTTAACAATATCAGTGTATTAGAATTACTATTAGATAATATTTGCTAATGAGGCGCATGTATGAAAATCAGCCGAGTCAAAGGGCTACCTAGCCTTGGGGAGTTGCAGCAGTTTATTGAAGTGGCTAAGGCGCAAAGCTTCTCCTCTGCGGCGCGCCAGCTCAACCAGACCGCAGCGACACTCAGCGCAGGCATTAAGCGTCTGGAGGCCAGCTTGGGCGTACGCCTGTTTGAGCGCAGCACACGCTCAGTGCGCTTAACCGAGGCAGGGCGCCTTTACCTCGATAGTTGCCAGGCGGCACTCAACGCGTTGCACTCGGGTGCTGAAGCCATTTGGAAAAGTGCATCGGAATTATCTGGAAAAATCGTGTTAGCTGCGCCCACTGATTTAACGCGAACATTGTTGTCGCCATGGCTGCAAGAATTTCTGGTACGTTACCCCGATGTGGATCTGGAAGTTCGCGTTTCCGACGCACTCAGCAACTTTTACGAAGATCCGATTGATCTGGCGATTCGTTATGGTTCGCCACCGGACTCGAACTCTATTGCTCGTCCATTTTTTGCAGCAAAAAGAATCCTATGCGCCTCTAAAGCGTATTTACAACGCCGTCCTGCGCCTGTTACACCATCCGATTTAAAGGCGCATCAATGTATATGCTACAAAATACAAAGCAGGGCCGATACAAAGTGGCACTTCAGTCAAGATGGGCAAGATGCCTCGGTAAGTGTTCGAGCACACCTTGTTACCGACGATAGCGGGCTTGCGCGCGAATGGGCTGTTGCGGGTCAGGGTTTTGTATATAAATCAGAGTTGGATGTGGCCCAGGATATTACCGAAGGGCGATTAGTCCGCTGCTTGGAAAATTTTCAAGGCTCGGACTCACCCTTATTTCTGGTATACCCGAGCGTAGTACATCAAAGCACCCGAGTGCGCTCTTTTATTGATTTTTTACTTGATAAAGTTGCGTTAAACCCAACTTAAAATCTCGGTTTATTTGTGTCATCTGCCTATACTTTAACACCATCAGTTTTTGGGAAATTTGGCTGCTTTAAATATGGCGAAATAGCTCGGTCTCCTAATAAAAGCCTTATTGAAAACGCAAAGATGATAGCTTTATCTTCTTTTGGATGACTTGCTCGCCCTTGTTGTCCTTTATCGAAAGGGATATTTCGGGGTCTTGCTGCCAGTTTATTTCGATTAAGCCATAGTTGGCTGAGGAGTAGGGTTTGCTGGTGCGGTATTTGTTTGGGCTAACAGCATGCCATTCTTCGGTAAGGCCGCTGGAGGTTAGGTCGTAGAGGGGGTAAGGCAGGCCGTCGCGTTTCTCGCTCAGTTCGGCCCAGTGGGTATCTCCACTAATAAAAAACAGGCCTTCTACTTTGTGCGCTTGTATCAGGCTGTAGAGGCGCTTTAGCTCTGCAGGAAAGTTTGCCCAGGCTTCCCAGCCTGTAAAGTCAGCTAAAACCTGCAGGCTGCTACCAATAATGCGCAGCTCAGCTGGCTGTTGTAACTCTTTTTCCAGCCATTGCCATTGCGTTTCACCTAACAACACAGCATTTTTATCGGCAATAACTTTGTAAGGGCCTTGCTTATAGCTCTTTCTTCGGCTGTATTCTTCCTGGTTCACGCTATCGAGTGCAGTGCGGTTCCAGCGAAGGTCGAGTAGGATAATTTGTACGCGCTGTGGTGCTTCACCAAAGTAGTAGCTGGCGTAGATACCTCCAGGCTGAGTTCGGCGTGCGGAATCTTCTGCTTCCTGCCAGAAATCCAGCATTATCTTGCGCGATTCGTTTTTAATGGGGTTTTCTAGTCCCGCATCGTTTTGTCCATAGTCGTGATCGTCCCAAGTAGCAATAACTGTGGATTGTTTGCGAAGTTTCTGAAAGCCTGGCTGAGCACCCAGTTTTTGGTATTTCTTTTCGATTGTTTTCGGGTTTTTTGTGTCTGCATAAATATTATCGCCGAGAAAAATAAATAGCTCTGCCTGCTCCTTATTGATCGCTTGCCAGATGGGCTGCTTTTTATGCTCTTTGGCGCAGGAACCGAAGGCAATTTTTTGAATGCTCGCTGCTTGGGCGGGTAAGTTAAGGAAGCTGATCGCAGCACTTATTAATAAAAGGGGCAGGCATCTTTTCATTTAATATCCATCGTCAATGTAAGCGGCTTGTTGGGCGAAAAACCTGTTATTTTAAAATAGCTAGGGCTTTCCCGGCTTGCTTGTTAAAGCTCAACCAGTCTTGGCCGAGAGTGGCAACGGCGGTGGCTGCAATATTATTGCTGCTAAGGCATTCTTCGCTTATCAGCTCTTGCGCTTTAACATCTGGCCCCATAGCAGCGAACCATACGTCATCAGAGCCGACAATGCCGTGTTCGAAACGAGCGAGCTTTTTCATATAGCCCTTCATTGCAAGCTTACTTGCATGGTGTTGCCAGTCATCTGCAGTGCTGCCACGGCCGTGGTCAACGGTAACGATCAGGTTAATGTTGTTTTTGTATTGTCGTATGCCCTGCAAGGTTTGCCAGACCTCCGAAATAAAACGATCAGTACGATGAGCGGCAAAAATATACTGGTCGTAGTGGCCGTCATGTGCGAAGTCGTCGGTTTCACCATAGGAGATGTAAATAACTTTTGGCTTATCTTTTTTTATTTTTTCCAGCGCATAATGGTGGGTAAAGGCATCCAGTCTTACGGTTTTCCATGGGCTGGGGATATCTCCCTGCAGTATATTCAAGAGCTGTTCAAACCTGCTGAGCTTTTTACCTTCAGCAGTACCAAAGCCGGCGTTTACAGGCACGCCACTGCGCTCTTCATTGATTATGTAGGGGAAAACATCCCAGGAAGCGAAAGCGACGACTTTACCCTCGTATTTCTTCTGGCCATTCAACCATTCCAAAAAAGTGACGTTCGGGTTTAGGTTTTTGCCGTTGGTGTTGATATCGGGGTCTGCTTTACCCGTTAGGATTTCGTTGTAACCGGGATATGAAAAATACCAGGGGTTGCTTACCTTCATGCACTCGCCCTTGTCGCGGTTGCCGTAAAGTACACCCTGTTTGGCGATAGTATTGTGGATAAATGGGAGTAGCGTTTTTTCAGGGCTTTGTTCGCCAGCAAACTGCTTGATGATATCTTCACTGCGCTTTGAAAACATTTTGTTTTTTGCCAGCTCATGGTCGAGGCCGTTAAAAGCTTCCTGCCAGCGCAAGCCATCTATAGTGATTAATATCAGATTGTCCGCTGCATAGGCGTTAAAAGTCAAAGTAAGTGCAAATAACAATAGAAACTTTTTCATGTTCGTAACCTTGGTGGGTAGTTGGTAAAACACTGTCTACTATTAAACTGGCAAATAAATAGATTCTCCTATCTATGTTATTTGCGCGCCCATGAAATACTTGCGCAAATGTGTGAATTTACTGTTGTTGCAAGGGCTTATATTGCCCTGCGCGCAATGGCGGCGCTTCCGTGCATCGCCTATTAACTTAACAATATATTGCCAAGTTAAGCATACGAAAACAGAGCCCCCAAAAAGAGGCTCCATATTGAGGTGCTGCTTAGAAATCGAGGACCAGGTTTACAGCAGCTGTTCGGCCTGAGCCTATCCAGCCACCCCAACCACCTGCAACACCACCAATGTAGTCCTCATTGAAGAGGTTGTTGATGGTGAAACGGATTTCGTAACCCTGTAACGAGCCTGCAGCTTCGCCAGACACAGAGGCGTAAATATCGGTTACGTTGTAGGCATCCAGGCGGTCTTCGTTAGCAAAATCCAGCCAGCGCTCGCCGACATACTTGGAAGAAATGCCAGCAGAGTAGATGTCCTGATTCCAGTCCAGAGAAAGCACCAGCATGTCTTCTGCAGAACCGGCAACGGTGTTACCTTCCGGTATTTCTTCATCACTACGAATAAAGCCCTGATTATAGGTTGAATCGTTGAGGGTGTAAGAAAGGTAGACTGTTAGTGCTTGCGAAGCGAACCATGTAGCACTGGCTTCAATACCGTCTGAGCTGATACCACCCACATTAATGTACTGGCCGTCCAGCTCGCCCAGGTAGTCAATACCCTCAACCCCGCCGGATGGAATGTAAGTAATGCGGTTTTCAAAATTGATGTCGTAGTAGGTGAAAGTGGCATTAAAACGCTCACCGGTGTAACGCAAACCGATATCCATATTTTCCGCAGTTTCTGGCTCAATGCCATCCAGGGCCTCGGGGTTATCTGCCAGGTTTGCAGCTTCCAGTACCACGTCTTTAATGGATGCGTAGTTTTCGGCATAGCCCACGAAACCTTCGAGCGAGTCTGTAAAGTCTGCAAGCAAACCGGCATTAATCAGCAGGTCGGAATCGGAACTCACGCTGCCGCTTGCGTTTGAATTAAAGTTGTCAACGCGCTCTGTATCAACAAACCACTGTTTACCACCCAAGGTTGCCGTAAACATGCCAGCAGTCAGGCTGTCTTCGATGTAGTACATGATGGTTTCCTGCGGGTACTCGCGGTCGTACTGGTTCCAGTAAGCCGTGCGGTCAAACTGGTAACCGGAGCGTGAGTCGATAACTTTGTGCCAGTTACGTGACTCTTCACGCGTACGGTCTTCATACCAGATACCACCACGCAGCAGGTTTTCACCAAAGCTCAGGTCAACACGCCAGTCCATATCTGCATTAATACCCCAGCGGCTTTTCCCGTAATGGGTATGGCGGTAGGAGCCCACGGGAATAGCCGTGTTTGGAAAACAGGCGGGATCTTTATCCAGGTTGCTGGACTCGTCGTCTTCTGTGTCCGGGTCGTCGTTACGGCTTCCACCGTATGGGAAGGTGAGTGAGGAGCACTGATCACTTACTGGTGTTAGGCTTGCTCCTTCGCGGTTGACGTAAGTGAAGGTGCCTATTCTTTTGCCACCATCGATGCTGGTACCTGAAACCAGCTCAGAATGTGGCTCGCCGTCACCATCATCCACTACGTCAACAATATAGGGTGGCAGCCAATCTCCGCGACCTTCGTTGATGTGGAAGTAGGGCGTTACATTTAGATGAATGCTGTCGAAATCGAAATCGAATTTCAGGTAGCCGAGTGTATTTTCACGCAGTGTGGACCAGCCGCGACGATACATTTGGTCTACCAGCGGAATGCCAGACCAGTCTCCAGTGAGGCGATCCCAATCCGGGTTTTGTGTAAATTCTTCCAGTGTTACGCGTTGGTAGTTGTCTTCGTGTATTTCGTCGTAGCTCAGGTAGCCGGTCATTTCCATGCTGTCGAAATCACTCACAAATTTAACCGCATAGTGCTCGCGACTGGATTCGCCACTCTCGTCGATCCAGGCTTTATTGTCACTGGTGGACATGCTGATATAGGCGCTTGTGTTGCCGAAAATCTCTCCGGTATCAAAACGTACAAATACTTTGCGCGCTTGGTAGTCACCGGAGCTAATACTGAAGCGCATGCGCTGTTCTTCTTCTGGTGTTTGGGTAATAAAGTTAAGTGTGCCGCCTAAGGCTTCGTGGGAGCGCGAGGCAATGTCGGCAGTACCCTGGGAAACTTCCACGCTTGCAAGGTTTTCAGTGTCGATAAAACGGTTTGCTTTGGAGCCACCACCGTAGTTGGAATCTCCATTGGGAATACCGTCTACTGTCATACCAATTTGCTGTTCATCCAGGCTTACCTGAAAGCCACGCATAGATATGGTTGTTGACCAGTCATCCGAGCCAAAAGTGTCGCCTTCATTGATGAGTACACCCGGCAAGTTATCGATAACGGAAAGTACGCTGGTAAGTGGTGTTTGCTGATTAATCATTCCCTCGCTGACAAGGCTGTTAGCGAAAGCTGTCTTTTTAGCCAATACAAGGGTTTCTTCCAGGTGTAATTCATTGGCCGCTTCCTGAGCCATTGTAGGTGCAGCTACGATTAAAGCGATTGCCGCAGAAAGTGAGCGTTTTGGTAATTTAAGCATGAAGATTTCCCCTAAATATGGAAGGCACCGCAAAAAATGGCGCCATGTTTATCGCGGAGTGAATTGTGGGATTTAAATATGTCAGTTATCTTTCAGTTTTAACTGATTTGACATGTAAGAAAAAGATTCACATAAATGTAAAGACATATTCAATAAAGCGTAATTAAATTGTCAATTATCAGGCTTAACCTGGTTCCTCTTTTGGTGAAATAACTGCAAATCCTAGCCGGTTCCATTCAGGCGTCCAAAATGAAGGCAATCCTCACAAAATTGGTAATTGTCTCAAGCGATTTATTTCTTGAAAAATACATGACATCTTGTGTTGTTAAAGTGCACGCTCTTTAGAATTATAATGGAAGGGCGCGAGCATGCACTCAAGGCTAATTGAAAGTACACTTCAGAAATTCAACAGTGTTGCAAGCCTGGTGCTGTCTATACTGGTGCTCAGCCGCCCATTAATAGCGCAGGAATTAAGTACGGCGCCTTCAAGTCTTGAATTCAATCAAAACAACACCGGCTCAACATTTTCAACCAGCCAGCTTGCTTCTCAAAGCGTAAATGGCCTGCAAGTCATAAATACTGATCACATAGTACTGCAGGGTGAAAGCATTGAACTTGGTAACTTGCTACAAGGGCGGCGAAGTGACAGGGTTGTCAATCGAGGACGCCACCTAATAATGCAATTTGATGGCGAACTGGGGCGCGGTGAGAGAAAAAGGTTGAAAGAAGATGGAATTACCGTGCTTTCCTACGTAAGCGAGAATAATTATTGGGTGTGCGTGGATAAAAATGTGGATATCGCTTCAGTCAGGCATGTTCGATGGGCAGCGAAGCCCGCAGCCCGGCATAAAATGGATAAGCTTGTCGAGAGAAGCAGATTTCCTGCGTATGCCAAGTACAAACAAGACGCCTTTGGGGTAAGAGTACTGTTATTTGAGGGTGCCGACGCGAACAAAACTGCTGACGTTATCGCTGGGTTCAATGGAGTAGAAAGCGTTCGAACCGATGGAAGCAATGCTTTGTCGGTGCGCGGCTCCTTGTTGCAAATGGAAAATATTGCCGGTCTGGAGAATGTTAAGTGGCTGGAACCGGAAGCGCCGCCAGTGATTCCCTTTAATGCCATCGCAGCCGAACGAGTAAAGGCGGCTGCCTTAAAAGCAAGCCCTTACCAGTTGCTGGGTACTGGAATTTCGGCTGGTGTTTGGGATGGTGGTGATGTGGATAGCCACAACGATTTCGGTGGGCGTTTAACTGTAGTTGACAATGTGGGGCTTAATGGCCACGCAACCCATGTCGCGGGGACTCTCGCTGGCAGCGGTGCGGGTTACGCCAATGCAGAGGGCATGGCTCCTGAAGTGAAAATCTATTCCTACGATTGGAATGATGATGACTCAGAAATGCGCAATGCAAAAATTAACCGGCAAATTCTAATTTCAAATCACTCCTATGGTTTTAGTACCGGCTGGAATGAAAACCAGGATGGTACTTGGACTGATCTCGGTAGCAGCGGCTTTGGTCGCTACGATTCTTACGCGGCTTCTTATGACGATATTGTTTACGACACGGGCCTGCATATTTTTAAAGCCGCAGGCAATGAGCGAGCCCATGGTCCCGACTGCCCGGCAGGGCCGGATTGTGACGGCCCTTACGACAGCATCCCCTACCGGGGAAATGCGAAAAATATTTATACCATTTGCGGCACTGATGACTCGGATGCAATGACATCCTTCAGCTCCTGGGGACCTAGTAATGACGGCAGAATAAAGCCAGACCTCTGTGCCAACGGCGCAACGGTTCTCTCGACATACACGGGTGGTCAGTATGCACAAAGCAGTGGCAGTTCGTTCGCATCGCCAAGTGCTGCAGGAACAGCTGCGCTCTTGCTTGAACACTTTTTCGCGAGCTACAGCACAGAGCCGAGTGTTGCATTGTTAAAAACCCTAATGATTCACGGTGCAAAAGACTTGGGGAGTGATGGCCCGGATTATCAATTTGGTTGGGGCTTGATCGACGCTGAGAAAACAGCAGTATTGATTGATAACAAGGCTTTCGCTCAGGGGCTTATAGCTTCCCAATCCGAAATTCAGCAATTTCAATTTAATTATGCCGGCGGTGATTTAAAAGTCAGCCTCGGATGGGTAGACCCTGCTGGTAGTACAGTTGCGAGTAAAGCACTGGTTAACGACCTGGATTTAGAATTGGTCGCTCCTGGAGGCGCTGTTTACAAGCCCTGGGTATTGAATAAAGACAAGCCTTCGCAAGCTGCAAGTACAGGTACAAATAATTTAGATAATACTGAGCAGGTGTTGGTGAGTAGTGCGGCCGCAGGCAGCTGGACTGCGAGAGTTTCGGCAAGTGCTTTGCCGGAAGGTCCACAGGCATTTGCGCTTACAGGTGCTGGCATTTCCCCGGTTAATTCCAAAGTGTTTGTGGTGAGCAACAAGGGCGAGACAAATCTGAATGTGAGTAGTATTGCTCCAGTTACTCCCGCTCCATGGATGAGTATTACACCGACTGGCTTTTCTCTCTCCGCCGGTGGCAGTCAAATAGTTCGCGTGTTAATTGATTTTACCCTGGCACAGGAAGGCACCTCGAGTACAAACCTAACGATTAGCTCAAACGCAGGAACTGATAGCTTCAGCGTACAAGTGATCACCCCTCTTAGCGACACCGATGGCGATGGTTTGAGCGATGATATTGAGTTGTTGCTGGGTACAAAACTAAATAATACGGATTCCGATGATGATGGTTTGTCGGATTATGATGAGGTGAATCGGGATGGTGACCCAAGCAATTACACCATTGGCATTGACCTTGATCCCAACGACGAGGATACCGACGGGGATGGTATTGCCGATGGTGATGACAGCGAACCGCTGGTAGCCACGAAATTTGCAGTCGTACCAATGTTGCCCACTTGGGCCATATTCAGCGTGTTTTTTGCGGTGTTTGTAATTCATAGAAAATGGCAGAAATAAAAAAGGCGGCCAGTAAGCGCCGCCTTTGTTTCTTCTATTGCTTCTTTAATCAGTTTCTTAGCTCGCCATGCTGCGTAAAATGCCGGCTACTTGCTCTTACGCTTTTTTCTCAGCAAGCCTAAGCCACCCGCAGCAGAGAGGAATAGCAAGCCAGAAGCTGGCACTGGAACAGGGGTTACGATTGCATCAAAGCTGGTAACTTCCATTGCGTCACTATGGGTGATATTGGTAATGATAGAGAGGGAATAAGGATCAGTGCCACTGGTATAAGCTGTTAGCTCATTACTAAAAACAGAGTTGTCACCGACAGCTACGACAGTATCAGTAGCGAAGGATTGACCACTAAACTCATTATTGCCGTCGTCCAGCAAGAAATCGAAAACAACAGTGCCACTGGTTGTACCTCCGAAGCTTGCTCTATACGCGCTGAAGGTATCCACGAAATCGGTGTCAGTCAGGGAGACAATGAGCGTCCCGGCAGCACCACTTACATTCAGGCTATTGAGGTCCAGCTTGCTTGGGCCAATTAGTGGTTTACTAATACCGGTAGTGACATTCACATTAAATGCACCGACAGAGCCGATATAAGTTAACGCTCCTGCAGCACCGTTTAAGTCGTTTGCGGTTAAATCCTGGATGCTTACGGCTGCTGCGTTATCATTCGGATCGTCCAACATCAGTACTAGAGCAGCATCTGCCATAGGAACAAAGGACAAACTGGACAGCATGGTTGCCGCCCAAAAACTCTTCTTTATTCTTGTGTTCACTTCCACGATCTCCATAAAGGTAAGTGATTAAGCGCTTTCGCGCCAATTTGTGAATATCAAAGCACACCTACCTCAATATAGCGCCGTTTTCTTTCAATGAAAGCCAATTTTTATGAAAATATGTTTACGTATTTATTAATGGTGAACTGCTGCACAGAGTCAGAAATATCATGCCTCAGTGTTCCATTAACCCGGCAATTAAATAGATTATCCTATCTGCGCGCCATCCCGGGAGAGATGGCGCAGCCAGCTCTTTAACAGCCTCTGCCCAGTCTGCGAAGGCGCAGGCCTGTGTAGGCAAGTGCTGAAGCAAGTAGCAGCAATGACCAGAGGGGAAGGGGAACCTGCTCGCTGTTCCCGCTGTTGCTGTTGCTAACTGTAGCTTGCAGATCAATGTATTGTGGGGCAGGCTCGATAAAACCTTCTGAGTCGGTGGCGATGGAGTAGAACAAATAATCACCCGCTGCAGGGAGAGTAAAGTCGAGCGACCAGCCGTCACTACCGTCAGTATCTGTGCCTGCTGGATGGAAGTTATGGCCACCATCGCTGGAATAGAAGAACTGTACGTCACTTACGGTGCCTGTAACCGGTTGTGGGGTGGTACCAACTGCAGCGGCATCCTGAAAGGTAATGTTGTCGATATAAATGGCTTCGTTGGCGGCGTTAGATTCCAGTTCAAAATTGAGGGTGGCAATGCTAGCACCGCTTAAGTCTGCAGTGATGGTATGCCATGCACCTTCAATAGCTGAGCTGTTTATCTGCAAATCGTCTATGTCGCTGCCAGCCGTATTGAGCAGCTCTATTTCGCTGCCGGTATCCGCCCAGATTCGAATGCGGTCGGAGGTTTCCCAGTTGTCTGCTTTAACAAACAGGTCGACACAAACAGAGGCATTGCTAAGACTTTGCAGGTTTACTGTATCGAGGGAAACGGTGACGATGCCGTCTGCATCGCTCAGCTGATAGCCTTGAGTGCCGTCACTGAAAGCACTGACATCGCCAGTGTAATCCTGCACGCCCATGTAATCGCCATCACTCAGCCCGGCTGCACTGCCCGTTGAGGTGAATTGTGCCGAGAAACCGAGCTCCGCACCGGCGGATGTATAAACCACCGGTGGCTGGCCTGCATTGTTGCTCAGGCTGTGGCTAGCGGTATTCGCATCAGTGTATTTCACACCTGGCACCGCTGTTGGCTCTTCAAAGCTGGTAAACGCGATGGTATTACCGTTCTCCTGGCACTTTCCGCTGATCAGGCCGGTGCCGTTAACATCGGAGGCCATGGCACTAAGGGTAATTGTTTGCCCAGCAGTCAGGTTTGCGGGCAGGTTATCTACTAGGTTGGAAGCGGGTGGGTAGCCGGTAACCACGTTGGCTTGGTGCAAGCGGAAGCGGCGGCTGGGTGTGCGGCTGGCACGTTCGGTTTGTACTCCGGTCAGTTTCAGCACCTCGCCGTTAGTGCCGGGCAGCATATCCATGCTGAAGTAACCGCCCTCTTTATAGATAGTAATTTCAGCACCATTGGAGTCGCGCACGCTGTTGTCGCTAATCCGCTCGGCATAGAAGCTGACATAGTGGTTCTCGTGGTGCTCATCCCAGAATGCTGCAATGTTTTGCTTGAAGTCAGGCTGTGCCTGGTTTACATCAGCACCGAGCAGCTTGAACTCCAACTCCGCATCAAGTATGCCCTGTTGATCCACCAATTGCGGGTTACCATCAAAGAAGCCGCCTTCGCCCCATATCTCTATAATATCTCCGGGCTTCAGGTAGCCATCAGGGAAGCCGAGGTGGCTGCGGTAGAGCATGGTTTCTGCAAATTGGTGCTCTGTGTTAATAGAACCGTCGGCGTTAACTAGCTCGCTCAAGCCATAGCTGTTGCGACGAGCAGTCGTCTCCGGTGTGGCGTTTAATAGGCGAACAAATACCGCTTCAAAGTAGGGTTCGTTTTCGGCGTCGTTAGCCATGGTTACAACGGCACGGAAGCCTCCCGCCAGTTCGGTGTTTAGTACGTAGCGCGGGCCGACTACCGTCATTGGATTGTTAACGCCGAATTGAGCTGTGTACTCAATCACGCTGTCGCGAATACTCAGGCCAAGCGGGGTTACTGTGGTGCTTAAATCCGAAAAACTGAAATCCGAACCGCTCTCACTTATCCAGTCGTCGTGCTCATACATGTATTCACTGATAACCACATCCCATAAGGTGGTGGTGTCAGCTTTACTCAGCGCTGTGGCTGGGTTGCTGCCGGGGCCGTCTTGATCGTAGCTGATAGCAGTGATCACGCCATCGTCTGCAGTCACTTGCCAACCCTTAGAAATAGCGCTGCCTACAAAATGGCTTTCCAGGTAATTCCAAACATCCTGGCTGGACATCTGCACGTGAACCATATTGTCGTCGGACCAGGGGTAAGTTTCATAAATTTCGAGGAAAGTTACTGGGCCGGCAGCAACATCCCGTCGAACGCCGCCACCGGACTGCAGTGCGAGGTCAGCCGCACCGCCGCCGTCATTTACCTTCCACACCATGGCATCGGAAATCCATTCGCCAGCAGTATTGTCACCACTCCAGGGAAATTCGCTTAGCGTAAACCACTTGTCTTTATCCAGGCTTAAGTCTGTCGCAGAGTGACCCACGACATGGTGCAAGGGGCAGGGCTGCGCAGCACTGCTGTTGCCGGTAACCGAAGGCGGCAGTACGCAGGGGCGATTCGGGAGTGCGTTGTATTCTGCAGTAAGGGTGGAAATCAGGTTCAGCATATTTGAGTTCGGTGTAATGTCGCTTACGCGTATGGGGTGCTTTTGTGCTCCCAGGTAGCGGCCATTCGGCGTTAACTGCAGTTCGCCGACGTATTGTGCATAGGATGCGGCTTCCACGTTGGTGGTGTTGTAGTTGAGGTTAGAGGGCTGCCAGGCTGTTTCTGTCCAGGTGTGCCAGTGGCCGGAAATAACGACGTCCGGTGGTGCGATTTTTCCCAAATCGCCCAACAGAATTTGGTCGGTGGAATTTAAACGGCGGTGGCCAACGTGCGAAAGCAGCACAACTATATCGGCGTTCTCGTTGCTACGAACGAACTCAACCCAATCGCGTAGATCGATGGTGGATGCGTCTGAGTCAGCCCAGCGTACTTCAATTACGTCAAGAACATTGACTGTTTCATCTGTGAGATGGGTTGAGTCGTCCGTGCTATAGCCGATTACCGCAACATTAACATCCGGCGTAGCAGTATTGTCGTCATGGTCGGTTTCGATCATTACATAGGGCGCGAAGGGCATGCCTGCTGGGCTGGAGGAGGGGGATGGAATTGCCGCACCATCATCAAGAATGTTCACCGATATAAAGGGTAAAGGTGAATTCTTCATATTGTTAACCATACTCAATGCGCGCACATCGTGGTTGCCAACAACAATCGCATCAATACCGCGGC
>CAJIBL010000459.1_pt1 | contig 17074 bp, 16 predicted proteins | sample 9199351 | NCBI WGS metagenome assembly CAJIBL01 (sample SAMEA7708304, study PRJEB35096) | sediment metagenome | biome: marine neritic benthic zone biome [ENVO:01000025]; feature: sediment [ENVO:00002007]; material: shallow marine sediment [ENVO:03000034] sea grass bed [ENVO_01000059] ...
CCCAATACCAACAAGAGCTGCAGGCAAAACAGTACCAGTACGGCGTTAAAGGCCATAAAATTGACAGAGCCGATGAAGTTTTCCCTCAGTATGAAAAATGGCATGACGGCACCCCCATGCCACAACGAAGAAACAAAAACGCTTACCTTACTGCCAAAATAATTGATGAAGCCCTGCAAAGCACCTGGGGCAAAGACCAATTCAGTTTCGCCCGCACAGCCTACCATCGCACACAGCCTTACCTCAGCGCCATCTGGGGCGGCGACCCACGCTCTACCTGGGAGGGCTTACAAGGTAACTACGCCAACGCCATGCGCAGTTCATTTATGGGCTTCCCCATTTGGGGAACAGACGTTGGCGGTTATCTGGGAGAAGGGTATATACCGGAAGACTTGTACGTTCGCTGGTTGCAGGCAGGGAGCATGAGTGGTTTTTTTGAAATCAAGCTTGATGGTTCCGGTGGCGACGGCCGCGACCGAATGCCCTGGCGTTACGGAGAATCCTTGCAGCAACATTTTCGCGATATCTGTGAAGACAGGATGAAGATGCTGCCCTACTTGTATTCTCTGGCAAATAGCAGTGCAGAGAACGGCGTGCTAATGCAGCCTATGGCCTATCGCCACCTGAATGACAATAACACCTACAATATCTGGGACCAGTTTTATCTCGGCGATGCCATATTGGTAGCCCCTGTTTTTGATAGCAGCGACCAGCGCACGGTTTATTTACCCAAAGGTAAATGGGTGGACTATGACAATCCTTCTCTATACTACAAAGGTGGAGCGAAGCATGACATCAAAGCGGGCATTGATAAGTTACCCCGTTTTATTCGCAGTAACTCCATCTTTGTGCAAGGCAATATATTTAAGGGCAACGACAAGCGCTGGCGTGAAGAGGCACCGCTATTGGAAATCACAGCCTTCCCTGGTAGTAAGGGTGAGAAAGCCAGCTTTAGCTACCTGGACTACCTTGAAGACAGCAAAGCCAACCTGCTAACGCTGGATAATCTGGGAAGCACTCTAGCCTTAAGAGCCAATGCTTTTAGCACAGATGCCAAAGTAAGGCTCATTCTGGAAAAGAAACCTAAACTGGTTAAAAACCTGAATGAACCCGTTGACTATGAGTGGGTGGACGGGATGGTTATTATCCCGATCAAGGCACAAAACCTGATTTACGTAAGTATTGAATACTAGTTGAGAGGCAAATAACATGTTAAAAAGATCAGCTCTTTTGCTCGTATCGTGTATATTTCTTGTCAGCAGCATGGCTTTTGCCAGCCCCATGGAAAAACATCGAATGATTGTGCTCACCGATATGGAAGCCGATCCCGATGACACCCAATCTCTTGTACGCTTGCTGCTCTACTCCAACCAAATTGACATAAAAGGGCTGGTTGCCACCACTTCCTGCTGGCTGCAAGATGAAGTCAACCCGGATTCAATAAAGAAAGTTGTTCAAGCCTACGGCAAAGTTCACGCTAACCTGCTCAAACATGAGAAGGGATTCCCGCGCGAAAAATCACTACTGGGCCTGATCAAACAGGGGCTCCCTGTTTACGGCATGCAAGGCGTTGGAGAAGGAAAAGATTCGGAAGGCTCCGACTGGATAATCCAAACACTTAAAGAAGAAGATGAACGACCACTGTGGATATCCGTATGGGGTGGTGTAAATACTCTCGCTCAAGCGCTTCACAAAATACGCGCAACGGAAAATAAAGTTCGCGCGGCACAACTTATTTCTAAAATAAGGGTTTATACCATCTCCGACCAGGACGACAGCGGTATCTGGATTAGAAATAACTTCCCGAAACTGTTTTACATCGTGTCTCCGGGTGATGACTATGGCAGTGCAACCTGGACCGGTATAAACCTAAAAGTAGATGGTATTGATAATAAGCGAATTGGGAATACCTGGTTTGCCGAGAATATCCAGCAGAACCATGGCCCCCTCGGTGCGGTGTACCCCGACGTTTCATGGGGTGTGGAAGGCGATACGCCCGCGTTTCTTTCGTTAATCCCCAACGGTTTAAATACTGCAGAAAACCCGCAATGGGGTGGCTGGGGCGGCCGCTACGAACTCTATAAACCAGACTTTTCGCTAACAAAGAAAGGGCATTCTATCGTTACCATTGCCCCGGAAACGCGAAAAATATGGACCAATGCAATTGACAAATTTACGCCCTATATTCATAAAGAGTACGGGCGAAACGTAGAGAAAAATAAAGCTACATTTACCGGATACAGGGAAACGTTGTGGCGATGGAGAGATGATTTTCAAAAAGATTTTGCCGCGCGTATGGACTGGACGATAAAATCCTATGAGGAAGCCAATCACCCGCCTGTCCCGCTTCTTACTCACTCCGAGCATCTTACCGTTACCTCCGGTAAGTATTTCAGAATGGATGCCAGCAAGTCCAGCGACCCCGATGGTGATAACCTGAGTTTTCTCTGGTTTAACTACCCTGAAGCGGGGTCGTATAAACAGGAAATAAAAATTGGAGGCGCAGAAAACTCCCACCGTGTAAACGTAGTAGCACCAGAGGTAACGAAAGAAGAAACAGCCCACTTTATTCTTAAGTTAACGGACAAGGGCTCACCATCTTTAACACGGTATAAACGGGTCATCGTCACCATTCAGCCAAAGCAAGAATAATTAACGAGACTTAAGGCGTGCTGCATCCAGATGTTCACACATCAATGCAGCACCATCCAGAATACGTATCGTGTGCCGCTGAATAATATCCGGCGGTATAAAAAACAGGTTATCGGCTTTCGATGCTTTCAGCATGGGCCACCTGCGCCACTCATCCAGCCACTCCGGCCGCTCTTGCCCCATTCCGCTGGCAACAATGACATCCGGGTTGCGCAAAATAACCGACTCCACACTGATTTTAGGCGCAATCGCCGGGGAATCGCCAAAGGCGTTTTTTCCGCCGCAGAGCATGATTAAATCGCTGATAATGTGTTGATTGTTTAGTGTCTGCAACGGCGAGTTCCATACCTGATACAACACACTTAAGCGCGCTTTAGCCCGGTTCTCCGCTTTCAACTGGCTAAGCCTGTTAAGATACTTCCGTGCCGAAGGTTCCGCGATAGCGGTGGTAGCAGCAAGCTTGCCGAAATCCCTGATGGACTTTGCTACATCCTCAAGCTTTTTTGGGTTACTGGCATAAACGGGGATTTTCAGGGCCTTAAGCCTATCGATAACCCGGCCACCATGGCCAGAGTCCCAGGCTACCACCAGGTCGGGATTTACACTGAGAATGGTTTCCAGGCTAAAATGGCTGATAGAGCCAACACGTGGAATACGATTGGCTTGCTCAGGATAATCACAGTAGTCCACAGCACCTACGATATATTCGCCCGCCCCGGCAGAAAACAGGTTTTCAACAATGTGGGGAGCAAGCGCAACGATACGCTTCGCGGGTTTAGCTAAACGAAGTTCCTGGTGACTAAAGTCCGTAACAGCAATTGACTGGGCGATACTTGCATAACTGATGCAAAGTAAAACAAAGATGGGAATGGCCCCTTGCAATAAAATTCTCATGAATTAAGCATTCCTACAAAAAGCAGTAAAACAAGGCTCTCGCTAAGTTCAATAAAAGCACCTGCGCAATCTCCGGTATAACCGCCGACCCTGATTAGCCAGAATTTTCTCCAGAAATACAAAAACACAGCACACACAACAAACAATAAAACAGCTACCACAAAAGGCACTGAAAACACAAGAACGACAAGGCCTATAAGCAGAGGCCATACTTTGTTTATTATGGCGTCACCTTCCAGCGTTACTGCCAAACCTTTCTTTCTTGCATAGGGCGTGAGGCTCATATAAATACTGGTAAACTGCCTGCTGAGGAAAGTTGCAGCGATCAAGCTGAGTGAGAACTGAAATAAGCTCAGGTTAAGATAAAGAGAGTAGAGCAAGGAGGCTTTTAACAATAAATGAACGCAGAGCACGACCACTGCGATAGCACCAACTTCCGGCGTTTTCATTACCGCCAGCCGTTTCTCCGGTATTGCATGGCCGGCGGCAGCGGCATCGCTACAATCTGCCAGGCCATCCAGATGCATTGCACCGGTAAGCAATACCCATAAAGCCAAAACCAGTATCGCAGCAACTGCCGCTGGAAAAACCGCAAAAATTATTGCTGCCGCAACAGCTAGCAGTAGGCCTAGAATGGCGCCTACCAAGCCATAGTAAGACACTGCTTTTCGGCGATTGTCCTCTGTGTAAGCCTCATCATTAATAGGAGGCGTAAAGGGCGTGTAAGTGAGCAAGCCGAATGCGAGTTGCAATGCGGTTTTATTCACCTTAAAAGCCCTGTTAGATTTGCTCGTCAACTCCCGCACCTGTAAATGTTGCCATCTGCCGATGCAAAAGCAAGGCCTGCTGAATTATCGGCACCGCAACAACTGCACCGCTTCCCTCACCAAGGCGCATACCAAGCGACAACAACGGCTGCACGTCAAGCTTTTCTATAACCAGCCGGTGCCCTGACTCGGCCGAGTGGTGAGAAAAAAGGCTCCAGTCACGCAAGCCGGGCTTAAGCGTCTGAGCCACGAGGAAAGCCGAGGAGCTAATAAAACCGTCAACCAGCACCGGGATACCCCTCTGTGCGGCGCGCACATAGGCCCCACACAATGCGGCAATTTCAAAGCCACCACAACATTTCAGAACGTCAAGCGCGGGTATATTGCTACTTCGAATTTTGCCCTGGTGGCGGTTTTGTATTTTTTCCAAAACTGTTTTTTTGCGACTGATACCGGCTGCGTCCAGGCCCGTTCCCGGACCGGTCAACTGCGCCACAGGCAAATCGAACAATAAGGCGAACAGCAGGCTGGCAGCAGAGGTATTACCTATGCCCATTTCACCGCCGATAAACAGCTGTGTATCTTGTGGTAACAGGTCAACAACTTGCCGACCTGCATTCAAGGCGAGAGTAAGTTGAGCTTCACTCATTGCTTCTTGTGTAAGCGCGTCGGCGGTTCCTGGCCCAAGGTCAAGGTTTTTGTCAAAACTTAACAGTGTAGCGGGGTACGCGGTGCCCAGATTTAAAATATCAAAATCCGCTTTGATATAATTACAAAGAACATTGATTGCTGCGCCACCACTGACGAAATTGTCGATCATCTGAGCGGTGACACTTTGCGGAAATGCAGAGATATGATTGCAACACATGCCGTGATCTCCGGCAAAGACACGTACCGTAAGCTTGTTCAGTTCCGGTAGTGTTTTACCCTGCCAACCCGCAAACTGGATGGCAATGTCCTCAAGGCGGCCCAAGGCCCCTGGAGGCTTCGTTAACTGTTGCTGGTGAGCGTAAGCGGCCTCTGCACTAGCAATATCGATTGACGCGGACTTTTCATCCAACCAGGCTAATTCGCTATTAATCATTTTAATTATTCTTCAAAGGTAGGGTTAAACCGGCAACCACTAGCGTTGCCCTGTCGCATATTTTAGCCAGTTGCTGATGCAGCCTTCCGCTCTCATCAACAAAATTTCTGCTTAGCTCTCCGAGGGGAACAATACCACTACCAACCTCGTTGCTAATCAGAATCGTATCAGCCTCTAACAAGGGCAATTTGTTTAGCAGTGCCTGCCGCTCGGTCTCAAAGCAGTTTTGGCTTAGGCAATTACTCAACCAGAGAGTAAGGCAGTCAACAATAAATACTGTGTCTTTTCTGTCATTTTCAAACAAGGTTTGGGCAAGCCGGGTTTCCACCTCAATAGTTCGCCAGGACTTTGGCCGCCGCTGCTGGTGATGTTTAATTCGCGATGCCATTTCCTGGTCGCCGGCCCCGGCGGTAGCGATATAAACTACTTTTTTCCCCGACTGTGTTGCCAGCGCCTCCCCGTGAGCGGACTTACCACTGCGTGCGCCACCAAGAATAAGTGTTTTCATGAGTAAGCTATTCCGCCACTAACAAACAGCTGATTGAGATCCAGATTTTGCTCCAGGCAATCGGCCAGACGATCCAGCTGCTGATCCAACAAGGTTTTAATGTCTGGCGACGCGGCGCCTGTAAGGCCAGCCCAGCGAAGGATGAGCTTGCTTGTTTGCTGCTTGTCAAACAAGCCATGACAATAAGTGCCAAAAATCTGCTGATCGTTACTCAGGCAACCTTCAACTTCGCCAGACGATAACAGCAAGGGCTGACACGCCTCACGAGTTAACCTGGTGACTCCCTGGTGAATTTCATAGCCCTCAAACGCTGCCTGCTGCCGATCCAAACTCAAAACACCCTTGATATTCGAGAGCTGCTTGGCAGGCCTTAACTCTGTTTTCAAAGGCAGCAAGGCAAAACCACGAGACTCGCCGACATCGCCTTCCAGCCCCAAAGGGTCGTTAATAGTTTCTCCGAGCATTTGGTAGCCACCGCACAGTCCTACTAGCTTACCCCCATATCGCAAATGCCGACTAATTTTTTGCTGCCAATTGTGTTCTTTCAGCGCCAGCAAATCACCCCGAACATTTTTACTGCCCGGCAAGATAATTAAATCGGCAGCGACATTCGTGTCGCGAATATCGATAAACTGAAAATCCAGCAAAGGATGCTGGCGCAATGCATCGAAATCCGTATGGTTAGATATATGCGGCAACACTGGCACAACAACTTTCAACTGCGCATTATCCAGGCGTTGACCCGTATTAATGGCGTCTTCCGCTTCTATATGCAAGTCGTGCAAATAGGGAAGCACACCAAACACCGGTTTTCCTGTATGTTGTTCCAACCATGCCAAACCCGGCTGCAGTAAGCTTAAGTCACCCCGAAAACGGTTAATAACAAAACCTTTTACCCTCTCCCTTTCCGAAGGAGAAAGCAGCTCAAGTGTGCCAACGATATGAGCGAACACTCCGCCAGGATTAATGTCTGCTATAAGTACAACAGGGCAATTTGCTGCCTCGGCAAAGCCCATATTAGCGATATCGCCTTCACGCAGGTTAATTTCAGCAGGGCTGCCTGCACCTTCCACTAAAACATTGGCGTAACGTTCACACAGTCGCGCATATGACTGCAATACAAAACCCATAGCTTCCGGCTTATAGCGGTGAAAGTTTTGCGCTGTCATATTCTGAGAAACACGCCCCTGAATAATTATTTGGGCTCCAGTGTCACTTGAAGGCTTAATTAAAACAGGGTTCATGTCGGTATGTGGACTGAGCCCCGCAGCAAATGCCTGCACCGCTTGCGCACGACCAATCTCACCGCCGTCTTCGCTGACAGCACTGTTCAAGGCCATATTTTGTGGTTTAAAAGGGGCGACGCTTAGCCCCTTTCGCTTAAGCACACGGCAAAGACCGGCAACCAGAATACTCTTGCCCGCATCGGAGGTGGTTCCCTGTACCATTAAAGTCGCCATTGCATACCTTGTCTAAAAGCTATATTGAATACCCGCGAATACTGAACGCCCGGCCGTGTTATAAGCTGATACCTGCTGGTACTCGTGATCAGCCAAATTATCTATTTTCGCTGTGAGTAAAAAGTTTTGCAGCTGCCAGTTTGCACTTAGCGAAAGCAAGGTGTAGTCATCCAGCGATGAGCCGTCAATGTCAATAGCATTGCGAGCACTGTATATATTGGCGAGAATTTTCAGCGTATTGTTAAGCAGATTTAACTGCAGCCCCAGGTTGTCACTGTTTTCTGGTCGTCGTACGCGCTGCTCGTCGTCCCTGGTTTCGGTTGGGTTCCAGGTTGAGCTCAAGATTATGTCGATATACTGGTTGGCAGCAAAGTCTATCACCAGTTCGCTACCATGGGATGTGCTTTCGCCTGCCGCCTGTAAATACCCGGTGTAATCTACCAGGTCGAAATATATCTCATTTTCCACTTTCTGGGAGAACAGCGTTATCTCAAACGCCAGCGATTGCCGCCCATTTATCACCTGGTAGTAATCCAGCCCAAGGTCAAAGCCCTCACTGGTCTCAGCTTTTAGCTGAACCTCGGTAGCGTCACCATATGCCCAGGGCCCTCGATTATAGGCCAGCTCGGAGAGTGACGGCGCGCGAAAACCGGACCCTAAACTGGAACGCAACTTAAGCGTTCTTTCGTTATGATTAATCGGCAACCATGCCGCCGTTACACGGTAGCTACTATGTGCACCGAAATCCTCGTTGTCGTCATGGCGCAAGCCTCCGGTAAAAAATACGCTTTTACTTGCTTTCGCCTGAAGCTCTGCAAATAAACCCAACTGATCACGATTTGTATCAGGCTCACCGTTATCGCCATCGATTGTTTCCTCCTTATAGTCAGCCCCCCAAATACCGGTAAAGGCAGGCGAAAACGTAAAACGCCCAAAATATTCCGCTTTACTCAGACCACCGCTAATTGCATAGCTCTCCACACCCTGGGTAAAAAACAGACGTTCGATAGTACTGGCGGAATAAGCCACACTTTGCTGTAGTTTTTCCGTATCGTAATCTAAAAGAAAACGCCCTATTAGCTGGTCGAAATTGGATTCACAGTCATCGCTACCAGCGCAATTGTCATATTCGTTTTCTGCGCTCTGGTCGCGAACCACCAATTGCGCACGAAGGGATTTAGTGAAATTCACACCACCTTTTGCATGCACGCTGGTATTATCGTAGCCGTCTTGCTCGCCTGTAGTATCGCTTTCGCGGGCGTTGAAGCCATCAGAGCTAAGTCGGGCCACCGAGATAAAACCATCTGCGCTTTTTGTTCCTCCACTTAACGAAGCATTTAAACGCTGAGTGTTGTAACTTCCAGCTTCCAAGGCAGCCGCGCCGCCAAGGCCATCGTTGACGGAGCGTGTGAAAATATTGATCACACCTCCTGCGTCTGCGCCGTAAACAAAACCCTGCGGCCCGCGCAATATTTCAATACGCTCTATATCATTTGCAAGGTTTAGGTGCTCCACATGGCTCATTGCCTGAGTGCCAGTTGGGTCCGTCAACTCCACTCCGTCGATAAGTACCAGTGTACGATAACCCTCCTCGCCGCGAATTCTCAACGCAGAATCTTTACCCAGGCCGCCGCTATTGGAAACAGTAATGCCCGGCTGGTTGCGCAGTAAATCATTAAGCGATTGCGCCACTTGCAATTGAATATCGGCCTCTGTAAGCACTGACACAGAAGCGCCGACCTGGCGCAAGGGAATTTCATTGCGCGACGCGGTTACAACCAGCTCCTCCAGCTTTTCATCGGCATGAACAGGCAGAGACAGTGCTGCGCTCGCCGCACCAATAAGTAGAAATGATTTCATTGAATCCTCATTTACAGTGTAAAAAATGCGAAATGAGGGAGGTGTTCCGGGGATGAGCCTAATCGAGGCAAAGAGCGAAGATTATTATCATTCCAGGATGGCAGCCCTCCGCTCCATCATTGAAAAAGGTGTCTCAGGCAGGTGTCGGGCTGGTGATTGGTCAATCACTTACCGTTGCGGGGGCAGCGCCGGACTCTCACCGGTCTTCCCATTTGGCCACGAATAGTCTGTGGCACCTGAAACGATGGGGGACTTTAGGTGCAGGGGCTGGCCTTGTCAACTGAATTGAGGAAAAAGAGGTGCAGGGCTTGACTTAGAGCCTGCATAGAAACGATTAACCTGGCAATAGTTATTGTTAAGTTAATCGGCAGTGCAGGGAAGCACCTCTATTGCAAGGCAATGTAAGCCCTTGAAATACCTGTAAATTCACACGTTTGCGCCAGTATTTCATGGGCGCGCAATTAAATAGATAAGATCATTGCTGTCCCATTAACTATTTCGTCGCCAGGTCGAAACTCTCGATTTTAAAAGGGATTGGAGATTACTAGCTTTGGCGCAGACATGAATCCGGTATTTGCCACTGCTACACGCTGCAAGTACGTCCCTGTAAGCTCTACGCCAGCATCCCTGCTGGCGAAGGTAGCAGTAACAAACACCGAATCCATGTTTTCATATTTTGTGGGACAGCAATGAGATAGGATAATCTATTTAACTGCCGGGTTAATAGCCAGAAGGGATCAATGCTTGTTGCTGCAGAATGGATATATTCAGCTGTTTAGTGACGCCACTCTTGATCAAGTATCTGCGCCTTGCCGGATTCCAGCTTAACTTCCTGCTTGACGGTCTTATTGTTACTTTGCACGGAGTAAAATTCGTAAATAATCACCCCATCACCCTGATTACTTTCAATCACACGGTCTATTTTAAAAGCAGGATACGATTTATTTAGCGCTGCAAGTACACTTTCAGGAGCCTCGTCGGGGTTTATATCCTGCTGAACTTCGACAACTTTCCACTGCTCGTTTTCCAGCATAAGATCAAACTCTATTTCCCTTCCATCGGGCAATTTTCCCTCAACGTCCATATAGCGCATTCCATTTTTAAACTCGGTGACTGCGGCTTGGGCTTTAAAGCCCGAGACTTCCTGCTCGATAAGCTTGAGCACCTTTTCGGGAATCTCATTGGTAGGCAGTGACGTTTTTTGATGCAAATCAGCGCCTATTTCCTTATTTTTCTCGCATGCAAATAAAACGGAAGGCAAAACCAACAACAGGGCTACTACTAGTTTTTTGCAATTGGGCATAGTAAATGACCTCATTTTCGTCGCTCGGGATTTACCCGCGCCCAGAGTAACTGAGAGCAGTTTCTAAATTGTATTGCAAAAAACAGCTTCAAAACGCGAGCGGTTCCACAGCCATCTATAAAAAGAGGCATATTGGCAATATGCCTCTCAAGTATTTACCCTACACCAACAATGGAAAATGGTTTGCTGCGCTGCGCTTAATTCAATCAATCAATAAATATATCTTTATAGGAGCGGTATAAGGAGCCATAAAATATCGGCATCACAACCAGCAAGCCAAGAAAAAGAGGGATCATCCCCACAAAGAACAGCAATGTGAGCACAAGGCCATAAGGCAGGAAGGGCACAAAATTCAGAAAACAAGCTTTAAAGCTATGGCCCATTGCAGCAAACAGAGGAACATCGTTCAACACAATCAGCGCTGGCGCAAACCAGCTCATAGCGATGATGGGAATGATTGCGGCCATGAACACCAAAACCGCAAGCAGCATGGTCGTGCCAAACTCTGCAGACATCAACTGTGATGAGTCTCCAGTAATAAAGTTGAGGCCAGAGGTACCTAACACCACGCCGACAATAATCGCCAAAATAACCAGACTCGACAAGGCTATGATCACACCTAATGCCAGTAAGGGGCCCAGTTTGTTGGAAAAACCAGCAAACAGGTGATTGATACTCAGACCCTCACCTTTATCCTGCGCCATGCACCCAAGCATTAACCCGGCGGTCCAGACAGGAGCTGTTACCTGTGCCAAGGTGTTCACAAGGGGTATCACGTTCATTAGAATTAGTATCAAAAAACCGACAATACAAATAACGATCCAGTTGCCAGCATCGTCCTTAAAATGCTTAAAACCATCACTGATCCATTGCACTCCATTACCCGCTGGCACTCGTCTGGGGGGGTGAAACACACCTGGCTCCGAAGAAGACGCTACTGTAGATTCAGGCGTTGAATAAGGGTTGTTTTCCATAATCTTGGCTCTCTTAAGTTATTTTCCCAATGAGACCTCTGTATGCCTTAGAGGCCACCAACAGGGCAGACAACATAGGCTTAAAATGCACATAGGCATATACAGAGCCCCTAATTCTATGCGGATTTGAGGAAATTACCACTGATCTCTTCTGCGCAGACTGATGCTGGCCGTGGAGTAGAATATGAGATAACGTACAATAAACCGCTATATAGGTATAGAGCTCCCGTACCCTCCTCCTACTCATGAGAGCATACACTTATGAACTATTCATTGATAACGCAATATCGTATCCCGAAAGGGCTGCTCGCCACCCTGGCTCTACTGGCATGTAATGCAGCGTGCAAGCAGCCAGACACATTATCAAGCACCGTCGCTTACAAAGGCTTCGAGCGCCCTTGGGCACTGGAATTTATTACACCAAAGCTTGTTCTGATTTCTGAAAAACGGGGGCGCCTATGGCAGCTTGAGCTCGATAGCAAAAAGAAGACGGAAATAACAGGTGTGCCTGAAGTGTTTGATAATGGCCAGGGAGGTTTGCTGGATATCGCCCTTGATGCTGATTTTGAGCGCAACAAGACACTGTATTTTTGTTATGCGCACAAAGGGGACAAAGGGAACACAACTCGGCTGGCCAAGGCTGAACTAACTAATAAAGCACTACAGAAAACAGAGGTGCTCTTTACCGCACAACCCTATTATTCAAGCAGTCATCACTATGGATGCAGGATTGCTTTCGACGACAAGGGGCTTCTGTACCTCAGCGTCGGTGATCGTGGCCAGCGTCATAAGGCGCAATCCCTGGAAACCCACAACGGAAAAATCATCAGGCTTTCAAAAACCGGTAAAATACCAGCAGATAACCCCTTTATTGAAACCGAAAAAGCATTACCGGAAATATACTCCTATGGCCATCGAAACCCTCAGGGCCTGGTATTTGATAGCCTGCGTAAGCGTTTAATAGCCATAGAGCATGGCCCAAAAGGTGGCGATGAAGTCAACATTATTGGCCCAGGCAAAAATTACGGCTGGCCGGTGATTAGCTATGGTAAAGAGTACAGCGGCGCCAAAGTTGGTGAGGGCATAACCCACAAAGCAGGCTTGGAACAGCCGCTCCACCACTTCACCCCCTCAATCGCGCCCGGTGGGGCAGATATATACACAGGTAATAGCATTCCCGAAGCCCATGGGGACCTGTTTATTGCGGCGTTAAAACTTCAACACCTTAACCAGATAAAATTTACGGATAAGGGCGTGGTAAAATCAGAATTGAGGCATTTCGGCAGCTTGGAGCAACGGGTGCGCGACGTAAAACAAAGCCCTGATCATAATTTATACTTCGTCACCGACGAAGGCTGGCTGGTGAGAGTCGACACGAGCAAGGGCAAGTAGCATTTATCAACTAACTCAGGGAATAATCAAGCGCGTATTAGAATATGACAAACCCCGCAGAACTCATAAAAAAAATTAATGTACTGGTGGTAGACGACATGGAAACCATGCGCAGCATGGTAAACACCTGCCTGAAAGAGCTTGGAACACGAAATGTTTTCATGGAAGTTAACGGAGAACTGGCGTGGAAAACACTCAAGAGCAAGCAAATCCACCTGATTATCTGCGATTGGGATATGCCAGAAGTTAGCGGCCTGGAACTGCTGCAACGAATACGCGCTAGTGAACGCTACCAACATATTCCTTTTCTGATGTTGACCGCAACAACCGAAAAACCAAAAGTTATGAGCGCTGTTGAAGCCGGCGTTAACGACTACCTGGCAAAACCTTTCCAGCCAAAAGAACTGGAATACCGCGTGCTTAAACTGATGCGCAAGGTGACGCTTTAGGGTAGTGCTGAATAATGCCGTTTCAAAGAGAGGGCGCAGCTATAACCGCAGGGCTCAGATACATTGTTGCCATTTCACCATCGATAATCGCTTCGTCAAGGGTTACCACCAGCGGGCCCTCAAAGTCATCCGGCAAAAAATGACCCGTTGGAAACACGACCAGCTCGTGACTTTGCTGGTCAAGCAGAGTGCTATTTGCTCTCAATTTTATCGCTAACAAGTAGTATTTGATTGTTATTATTTCATCCCCGTTCAGTCAGCTAAAGCTACTAACCCGGCATAAAAATCTCGACAGCTTAATAACAACAACAGAACTCACAATTCAAATTCTTCGGGTTTGTATATTTTTACCCCAGTGATATCGTTTTCTTCCAGCGCTTGTTTTAGGGCGTCACTGATAACAACGACAGGCAAAAACTCAGCTAAGCGAAAAATATGACCGTAATCTATATCTTCACTCAGGTTTAATACTAATTTATCGATAAACTCTATGCTACCATCATCATAATATTCCAGCTCCGATTCATCCTGATCGACACACGAATATTTACCTACAATATTTGCAAAGCAATAAGCTTCCTCCACTGCGCCAGAACTGGACTCCAGCAAGCGTGCGGCAAAAAACTGAATGTTGGTGATATTCAAACTACTAAATAAACCACGAAGCTTTTCATTAACCAGCAATCCCGCCTGAGTCGCAGCGACTATGTTATCTGTCATCCGGTCTTTCGGGTGTTTGGTGTAGGGATAATCGATTATGGGACATTCGTTTTTAATCAGATCTCCTTGATCAAAATGAATATCATTATCCTCCAAATAAGGGGGCACAGAATCAATACTCAATTCAAACTCATCTGAGCGTTCATTTGCTAAAACCCAATACATGTTTTCTCCTAATCTAATGTTTTGTAACGTTCCTTGCTGCTTTTACGTTCGGCATGAGCATTTGAGCGAACCAGCCATTTCCAATCGAGAATTTTCCTTTCAACCCGTCTGGAGATCCGGTTTAGGTCTTCCATCAATTTAGCTTGATGCTCTCCCGTGCCCTTGCTATCCATGATGCAGTATTTGACACAGCGATCTTGTAGCTTTTTCAAAAGAGGCTTGATCTTGTCATTGTATAACTCGTCCTTATGTCCACTGCGATGGCATTGAAGGTCATGACGCACAATATCCACAATGTAACTCGGCAGGCAAATTCCATTATTTTTATGGTTAACATCATAACCTATCAACTCTGCATCGTGACTGAGCTTTTTATAGCCGCCAAACAAATTAATCGATATAAGGTGATGTTTTTGAGTATGGTATTTCGGGTGCTTCATTGCCGCCGCCGCAGGTGCATAAGAGGCCGCAGGCGTTTCTTTACGATAGTCCTGCAAGCTTGCTTTGCTGTCTTTCCCTGGCCCATACATGTCAGCTTCCCAAGGCTCAAGCTTGGCGTTTACCCAGTCGGTTTTGTAGGAGTTATTTCGCTTGACCGTACCACCTTTGGGATATTTCGGCTTTTTATCGTGGGTTGTCTGGCAGTCTTTCCAGTCACACTTTACTTTCTTTTTGTCTTGCTCATCCATGGATACTCCAGGGATGGCAACTTTTTCACCTATTTCTGTCATGTTCTCCCCTGTCGAAGATATCTACGCATGAAGCAGCCCGAAAAGCGCTATCGGAGGACCCATAAACCAGATAGGTTCCAGCGCCCTCATTGGCAAGATACGCCATTACGACCCCGGCGAATGCAGCCCCCAAATCACCCAGGCAGTCTGCCGGGTGCTCGACGTTTACGTCTGGCCGAAAAGCGGCTTTGTTTCTTATCATCATTACGCCCAGCTCTTTGGCCCAATAAGGCTCTCCGTTCATTGATGAGTAAATCGATTTTATTTGCCTGTCATCAGCAAATGGCAGGCTTTTTTTAACTGACTGATCAAGCCCTTCCCCCAGATAAGCAGCCTCGCTGCAGATCGCGCCTTTTTCCTCACCCAAGCCGGGGCGGTTCAAGCGGATTAGTTTGTCGCCTTCGGCATAACAAACCGGTTTTTTGGACAACAACAGAAAGGCAGCACCTTCGCTGGGCGCAAATCCGATAGCATTGCCTGTGTAAAGTACTCTATCTTCGGCATCCAACTTGCTCAAGAGCATAAAATCCCGGTGACAGTCAACACCACCCACTATTACATGCTCTGTCTCACTCTCGGCCATCAGGCGAAAAGCACAATCGACAGCATGGAATATTGCTGCTCGACCATGCGGAAATACGCGACTTTGTTCCAGCAACAATGGTATGCCTCGCGCTTCGGACAAAGCTTTCAAAAATCCGGCTGTGAGGCCGGGAGACACTGAACTAAATTGATCATCCGGCCCTGCCAATAGCACAGGTATGGGCTGCTCTGGAAAAGAAGCGATAAAAGTGTCGGAAAGCGCAGCATGGCACAAGCGTAATAAATAACTTTGTCGTGCCGTCAAAGAAGGGTACTGACTGTTTACATCTTGCACAGCCAGCGGCATGGCCTCTTCTGGGACAAAGGCCATTTTCAAGGCTTGGCCTGACTTGTTAACGAAAGAAGACTCCTCAACACAACAAAGGTTGGACTTTATAGCACATGAGACAGCAGCCATATCATTGCCCAGGGGAGTTACCATTGCCGTACTTTTTACATACATATATCTTCGCGCCTAAATTAGCAGCCCGCATATGCAGCGCCACGCTTTACTACCAACGGGACCAGCCCCACACAATACACACCTTTGACCTAATCTTAAGCGTCAGCGGCGTGAACACGAAAAATACCCGCGCTGAACACTCATGTAAAGAACCAGAGCTTACACAGCCCGCGCCACCCCGAGCAAACAAGCGAAACAACAATCATTTACAGCACACCTGTGGATATTGACCAAACTGCTGCCATGCTCAGTTGGGACGTATGACCTGCTCCGCCGTCGCCATAATAGCGACTGTCATATTCATTGCGCCAACCTGCCCGATCAAGAGCGATTCCCGGCGGTTGTAGTGGTCCAGACAGGTACCACATGACGCTATTTTTACTCCGCGCTGCTCAAACATTTTTAACAGGTCAATAACTTCGCTACCTTCCGTAGTAAGGTTAATTGCCGAGTTAACACAGCCAATCAAGTCTATTTTTGTCTCTGAAACAAGCAGTTCAGCTAGAAAGCTTTTCAATAGTTTTTTCCCCAACTCGGGGTCGCCTTCACCCATTTTGTCTGAATTCAAGTACAGAAACTTCATCTTATTCATTCCCCCACATAGCGCTTGTAAGCCGTTGATTTAATCAAACTTAGCCCTCATTAGCCATGAAGATTTTTGATCGTAGTAGCGTTTAACGGGGTAGATAAAACTCAATGATAGTCTTCAGTTTTCAATAAGCTAGGTGAACGAGCGGTGGAAGGCTGAGAGGCATACCTGGGGATGCGTAGCTGCAATAAAAAAAGGTTTTGGCTTATTAAGCCAAAACCTTTATGCGTTGAAGATTAACAGGCCAGCAGTAAATGCAGGCCTGTTTGTTACTAGTTAACGTTAATCACAACCCGTCTGTAAGTGTAGAGGTTTGGAGAGCCGTTATCCTTTAGGGTAAGAATAACGTGAATGCTCTTGCCTCCGGCTCCGGAAGGTACGTTCACAGTAGCCGTTTGTGATGAACTGTTGCTGATGGACACAGAACCACTGTATGAGCTTGGCTCGCCGTAGTAAGACCAGCTGTAGCTCAGGCTGTCGC
>CAJIBL010000811.1_pt1 | contig 17039 bp, 10 predicted proteins | sample 9199351 | NCBI WGS metagenome assembly CAJIBL01 (sample SAMEA7708304, study PRJEB35096) | sediment metagenome | biome: marine neritic benthic zone biome [ENVO:01000025]; feature: sediment [ENVO:00002007]; material: shallow marine sediment [ENVO:03000034] sea grass bed [ENVO_01000059] ...
CTTCCGCTGGCTTGGGGATTGATGGGCCCTCTGATGATCATGACAGTATTGAAAAAGAAAACGGCTTATCAGAAACAATCATAATTGATCTATTGAATACCTATCAGGACGTTGAGATTACGACGACCTACATGGACTCTAATGAAGAGCTTAACTGGTGGGCTTACAACGCCGCTGGAAACCTTGTGGATAATGGGACCTATATAGGTTCTGGTGGCGGTGGTGAGACCGACTACGTGACGAATTCAGTTTCCGCGAGTAGCGAATTTCAGTATTTGGTTCTACAGCCGAAAGACGATACTGACGCCTATCGTTTTTATACCGTTAATGTCTCGCGCGGTTCCTCCGATAGTGAAATGTTTACCTATGAATTGCGTGATGCTGATGGCGATGCTGCACTCGTCGACGGGCAGTTAAGTATAAGTTATGTAGATGATAATACTCTTGGGAGTGTCAGTATTTCTGGCACTGCAGCCGAAAATGAAACTTTAAGCTCTTTGGTTTCCGATGTTGATGGAACAAGCGAACTGGCTGAAACGGTAAGTTACCAGTGGCAACGTAGTGCGGATGGCAGTACAGCGTGGGCTGATATTAGTGGCGCAACTTCAGCCGATTATGTGCTGGTTAATGCAGACGCATTAAATTATGTTCGACTTGCTGTAACCTACGCCGATGACCAAGGCACTTTGGAAACCCATTATTCCACAGCCACTGCGCAAGTAAGCAATGCCAACAGCGATATACGTTCAATAGATATCAGCGGCACCGTGCAGGAAGACGAAACCCTAAACGCCACCATTACGGACGGTGATGGTGTCGCCACCGTTGATTTCTATGTTTGGCAGCGCAGCAGTGACGGTTCTGGCTGGACAACAATTTCAGGCGAATCTGCTTCAAGTTATACACTTACTGATGCCGATGTTGATCAGTACATCCGGGTAATGGCCGAATATACCGATAGCGAGGGCTGGGACGAGACAAGCCCCTTTTCCTCTGCAACAGCTCAAGTTCTTAACGTAAACGACACAGGCAACATAGGGCATTCAGGTTATCTTACTGAAGATGGGTTTTTCGAGCTTTTTGTTACCGATGATGATGGCATTTCCGGAGCTATTAGTTATCAGTGGCAGGTGAGTGATACAGGCACAGGAGACTGGAATGATATCGTCGGTGAAACCGGCTCAGGCATCACCTTTGATGACAGTGAAGCCGGTAAGTATGTTCGCGCTCAAGTAAGCTATCAGGATGATCAGGGCACAAACGAAAATCTATACTCGAATATTTGGTCAATTACTGCGGTATCGGACGGGGCGTCGATTAGTGGTTCTGGCTCACTGGTGGAAGGAAGTACTTTAACTGCAAGTGTCACAGACGCAGATGGCTACCCTGGGTCGGACTTTGTCTGGCGGCGCTCAACCACAGGTATTGGGGGTTGGGTTGATATTCCAGATGAAATAACGGCGAGCTATACCTTAACGAATGCGGATGTGGGCTACTACTTTCAAGTGTTCACTATGTATACCGACGAGCAGGGCTTTTCTCAGGGCGGGGCTTATGTGTTTAGTGGCCCAGTTAGCCCACTTAATGAAATAGGTTCAATTGCTTTTACCGGTAATGAAACTCAGGGAGACACCTTGAGTGCCAGCGTAACCGACCTGGATGGTGTTAGTGGGGCTATAAGTTACCAGTGGCAGCGTAGCACCGATGGTGGTAGTAGCTGGGTTGCTATTAGTGGTGCGACAGCTGCAGATTACATTCTTCAAAATGATGATGCTGGTGCGGTAGTTCAGGCAACCGCGAGCTACATCGATGATGACGGGTTTACCGAGAACCCGGTATCTGTTAGTAGCGGAGTGATTGTTGCTATTAACGACGGTAGCAGTGTCGCCATCAGCGGAACAACAACCCAGGGCCAAACCCTTAGCTCCAATATTACTGATCTTGACGGTGTTAGTGGCGCAGTTACTTATCAATGGCAACGCAGCACCGATGGTGGCGCCAGCTGGAGTAATATTTCTGGAGCGAATAACGCAAATTATACTCTGACCAATACGGATGTGGGTGCACAGGTGAGTGTTAGTGCCACTTACACGGATGATCAGGGCTTTGCAGAAAATCCTTTGTCGTCCGCTTCAGCAATTATCGCTGGCATTAACGACGGTAGCAGCGTCGCCATCAGCGGAACAACTACCCAAGGTCAAACCCTTAGCTCAAGTATTACTGATCTTGACGGTGTTAGTGGCGCGGTTACTTATCAATGGCAACGCAGCACCGATGGTGGCGCTAGCTGGAGTAATATCGCCGGAGCGAATAACGCAAATTATAGTCTGACCAATGCGGATGTGGGCGCGCAGGTGCGTGTTAGTGCCAGTTACACGGATGATCAGGGTTTTGCAGAAAATCCTTTGTCGTCCGCTTCAGCAATAATCGCTGGCATTAACGACGGTAGCAGTGTCGCCTTCAGCGGAACAACTACCCAAGGCCAAACCCTTAGCTCCAATATTACTGATCTTGACGGCGTTAGTGGTGCAGTTACTTATCAATGGCAACGCAGTACCGATGGTGGCACTAGCTGGAGTAATATTTCCGGAGCGAATAACGCAAATTATAGTCTGACCAATACGGATGTGGGTGCACAGGTGCGTGTCAGTGCCAGTTATACAGATGATCAGGGTTTTGCAGAAAATCCTTTGTCCTCCGCGTCAGCAATAATCGCTGGCATTAACGACGGTAGCAGCGTCTTAATCACCGGAACAACAACCCAGGGCCAAACCCTTAGCTCAAATATTACTGATCTTGATGGTGTTAGTGGTGCAGTTACTTATCAATGGCAACGCAGTACCGATGGTGGCGCTAGCTGGAGTAATATCTCTGGAGCGAATAACGCAAATTATAGTCTGAGCAATACGGATGTGGGTGCACAGGTACGTGTCAGTGCCAGTTACACCGATGATCAGGGTTTTGCAGAAAACCCTTTCTCGTCCGCGTCTGGAATAATTTCCGGTATCAATGACGGCAGTAGTATTGAATTAGTTGGCGACTTTAGTGAAGAGCAAGTGCTCACTGCCAATATTGTGGACATAGATGGTTTTGCTTCAGCCATCAGCTATCAGTGGCAGCGCAGTCTGGATGGGCTTGACGGCTGGGTAGATATTGCTGGTGCAACGGATGCATCTTATTTGCTTAATGATAGTGATGGCGGTCAATTCGTTAGAGTAAATGCTTCCTATATCGATGGGCAGGGTTTTTCGGAAATCCCCGTTTCCAGTGCCTCCGACCGAATAACTATCGTTAACAATGAGCCTCTTCTGCAGACAGTTTTACAAGATCAATCGGTTTTAGAAGATGTGTTTTTTGATTTTTCGGTACCGGTATCTGCGTTTATAGATCCGGATGGAGATTCACTTGTTTATAGTGCACGCTTATCGACAGGTGATATGCCTGTATGGTTAAGTTTTGATGACTCTAGCCTGTCATTCAGTGGTATCGCAGGGAATAGCCAGGTAGGCGATTACGTATTGGAGCTGTCAGCGACTGACGGTGAATATACTACTACAGGCACCTTTCAATTAAGTGTTAACGCCATAAATGATCATCCCGTAAGTCAGGGTATGACCGACTTTACGGTAAATGAAGATAGCCCTGAAACCTTGATTGACTTGTTTGATGTATTCAGTGATGAAGAAGACAGTGCTGCCGAACTTAGTTATGAGCTTTTAGCTAACAGTAATTCAGAAATAATTCGCGATATTGAAATCAACCCTGTTTCCGGTCGCTTGCAGCTTAGCTATACAGCAGACGCCTATGGGCAAAGCACGGTCAGCCTTAGAGTAAGTGATACAGATGGTGCAGCAGTCGAGTCCACGTTTACAGTAACGGTTAACCCGGTTAATGATGCTCCCGTTGCAGAAGATAATGTTGCAGTGAGCCTGCATTCAAGTGAGGCCGTAAGCTCTTCTCATAACATACTTGGATTGTTTTCTGACCGGGATGATACAGCGCTTAGCTATAGCATTGTGAGCAATACCAACCCTGACCTGGTTCAGGCGGTTGCCATAGATAGCGATACTGGCGAGCTCATCCTTACCTACAAACCCGGCGCTTCTGGTGAGGCTGAATTGCTTATCCGGGCGACCGATAGCCAAGGTGCCTCAGCAGAGACAAGCATGAGCATAACCGTTTTGGAAAGCAATGTGGTGGTAGATTTTCCTATTGATAGTGCCGACCAAAATGAACAGCCTGTGGTCGATTTTACAAATAGCAATGATTATACGAATAGCCCCACTGTCGAGAGCCTGCCTGAATCAAGCGGAAGCAAGTTGGATACGGTTAACGCTCTTCCTGATACGGCTTTCCAAACATCCGATCTGCAAATTATATCGAAAAATCTGGTTTCGCCTGGAGCGAGCACAGTGCTTGACGGTGCTGAAGAATATTTTGCACAAGGGTCGGAGGGGAGAAAAGTTTACGATATGCGCGCTGGTGAAGGCGAATCATCAGCAGTGGAAGATGTTATAGCATCGCTGGTATCTATTGACGATATTTTTATAAGCGATCAGGAAATGGAGGATTTCAATCAGCAATTACAAAAGGTTAAATCCGATATGCAAGAGTTTGCGGAAGAAGAAGACTCAGTAAAAGCCTTCTATTCCGGAGTTACAGTCTCTATTACTACAGGGATAGTTGTATGGGCGTTGCGGGCAGGTAGTTTCTTAATGACCTTGCTCTCGGTGCTTCCTTTGTGGAAGGGGTTTGACCCACTTCCAGTATTGTCTTATCGCTCACGGAAAGACGATGAGGACAAAAAGAAAAAAGACCAACGAGATGAAGATAGGAATAAAAAGGAAGTCGGTTACCTATTTGACCAAAAAACTAACGAAGGGTAAGTTTAGTCATGTTGAAATTAACTCCCGCTATTCGCTTAAGCATTGGCTTGGTGTTTCTCACAATTTCACTTTTGATTGTTGCTCATGGTTTGGGTTTTACGCCTGATCAGAGCAAAGTGAAGATAAAAAACAGGCAGCAATTGGGTGAAAGTATCGCCTTGCAAACGACATTGGCACTCAAGCGAAATGATCGCTCTGTAGTTGAGTCTTATCTTGCGCAAGCCGTTGCTCAACACGACATAATTAACTCAATTGCACTGCGGAATAGTAACGGAAGCATACAGTATGAAACGGGGGGGCACGGGCAGTTTTGGGGAGATTGGCAATCAGCCAAGTCTACACCAACTCACCTGCAGGTGCCCATTTTAGTAAATGGAGTTAAGCATTCCACACTTCAGATTAGCTATGTCTCTCTTGCCGATGAGTCCGCCTACTGGTTTGGGATCTCTCATTTTTTCTGGTTGATCGCGTTCATATGCTGCTTTGGCTTTGTTGCATTCTGGTTTTATATCAAGCGGGTTTTAAAGCACCTTGACCCAAGTTCGGTTGTTCCTGCGCGTGTTAGGAATGCATTGGATATTATGGCAGAGGGCGTGTTAATTATGGATAAGCGTGGCCAGGTTGTATTGGCCAATCAGTCCATTTGTTCAAGTCTGTCTATTAGTGAATCGAAAGTGTTGGGTAAACATATAGGTGGCTTGGGTTGGGTTGACAAGGAAAGCGGAAGTACCGAACTCCCTTGGGATAAAGCACTGAGAGCGGGCGAACAGGAAGTAGGAGCTTGCCTGGTAAATACAATTTTTGGTAAAGATATCACTTTTAGTGTTAGAGCGGTTCCCATTTTTGCCGGGGGGGGAAGAAGTATAGGGGTGATTGCGAGCTTTGACGATGTAACAGAACTGGAGGAAAAAAACAGGTTGCTGGAGCAGATGGTTGCTGATTTAAAGGAGAATAAAAAATCATTGCAGGATATGGATAAGAAACTCAAGTTTTTGGCATCAAGAGATCCTCTCACCAACTGTTACAACAGGCGTTCTATGCTTTCCAGACTTGATGGGTTTTTTGAGCAAAGCAACAATCCGGGACATCACTTTAGCTTGGTGCTGATTGACGTTGACAATTTAAAACATGTGAATGATCGCTATGGACAGGCTGTGGGCGATGATGTTTTACGCGGGGTTGCTGAAATGATCACTTTAAGTGTTAGGCCTGGTGATATATTAGCCCGTTTCGAGGGGGAGGAGTTTTGTTTATTACTTCCAAAAACCACTATAAACGAGGCTCAGCACTTGGCTGAAAAGTGCCGCCAGAGAATTGAGAGCGATCACATCGCTGGTGTTTCAGTAAGCGTTAGCCTTGGGCTTGCATCCTCAGAGATGAGCGCTCAGTCGGCTAACGGGCTTATCAACAAAGCAGATACTGCGCTTTTTGAATCCAAGCTGCTTGGAGGAAACACGGTAACAGGTTGGGATACGAGCCTAGAAACAGACATTTCTAATGTGGTTCAAAAGGCTGTTGGCGCTTGATAAAAAGGGGTAAAGAAAAAAGGCGCCTACCAGCTGTGCTGGTAGGCGCCTTTTTTTTGTTGCAGCGAGATTATTCTTTAATATGCTTCAGGCTGTCATCCAGTGGAGTCATCTTCGGCATCATCAGGTGAACGATTCCGAGGATTACCAGATAGCATGAACCGGCAACCAGGAATGCGTAGAAATAGCCGGAGTTACCGGCCTGATCGAGGACAGAACCAAGTAGTTTATCGGCGATCATCCCGGCTACAGCACCAACCATACCGCCAATACCAACAACAGAGGCGGTGGCCTTTTTTGGCATTACGTCGGATACCAGAGTGAAAATATTCGCTGACCAGGCCTGGTGGCCCGCAGCACCTAAACCGATGAGGATAATGGCAACCCACTTGTTGTCTGTGATTGCTACATAGCACACGGGTAAAATGATTAAAGCACAGAATAAAAGCGTCATTTTTCGTGCCTTGTTTACTGTCCACCCCTGTCTCATGAAGTAGCCAGAAATATAGCCACCCAGGATACTCCCGGCATCTGCCAGGGCATAGATTACAAAGAACGGTACAGCGATATTCTTAATGTTAACGTCGAAGGTGTCTGCCAGGAACTTGGCGCCCCAGAAAAGATAGAACCACCATACGGCATCGGTAATTTTGGCAACGGCAAAAGCCCAGGCTTCGCGAGTTTTCGCAACTTGTGACCATGGTAATTTTTCGCTGCTTTCCTGTACTTCAGAGTCGCTTTGAATATAGGCGAGTTCTTCAGGAGAAACTTTTGGATGCTCTTCAGGTTTCTGGTAGGTTCGAAGCCACAGGAATACCCAAAGGCTACTCAGGGCACCGGTAATCAGGAAAGGTATTTGCCAGTTTTTACCGTCAACATGCACAACTGCAGCAACCACGAATGGTGCCGCAATGGCCCCGAAACTGGTGGCCGCGTTAAAGATACCTGTTGCGAACGCCCGGTCTTTTTTCGGGAACCACTCACCAACGGTTTTGACCGCTGCAGGGAAGTTACCTGCTTCACCAAAGCCAAGACCGAAACGTGCGGCGGCGAAGCCAATCACGCTGTAGCCGGGCATTACTGCAGCATGCAGCATACCGAAGACACTCCAGATGGCGATTGAAAGGGTGTAACCTTTTTTAGTACCCAGGCGGTCGATAATGCCACCCATGGTGAGCATACCTATGGCGTATGCGACTTTAAAGGCTATCATGATGTTGGCGTAGTCGTTGTTACTCCAATCGAACATTTTTTCCAAAGTTGGCGCCAACACGCCGATAATGCTTCGGTCAAAATAGTTGATTGTTGTAGCAAACATCAACAACGCCAATATTCTGAATCGGTAATTTCCGATCTTTGCTTTTTCTGTAGTCATTGGAATAGTCTGTTGAGTTATAGGTTAATTATGGATGAATACTGCACAACAGCATTGGTCAGCGTAGTGCTACCTTTGCCGTTCCCCCCAATGAAAAAGCAGCGCTAGCCAACTTTCACAAAAAGGCTGGATCAAAAATTGGCAAACCCAAAACATGTATTGGTAATACCAATTGTCGACGCATAATTACATGTTGGTGCATGATTTTCAATAGTGTGAAGAGCTATGAATTGGTCATATTTGATGCAGGTTCTGATCTAGGGGGCTGGCACCGTATCTTCCTGCTAACTAAAGAAAGCATTATATAATCATTCGCTTTATACCTTTTAACCTCCAGAGATAAATCATGAAAATAGAACACTTCGCCTATAATGTTTCTAAACCCATTGAGATCGCAGCCTGGTATTGTGAAAACTTGGGCTTTGAGGTCAAACACAAGTTTGATAAGGCCCCGCATACCCACTTTCTGGCCGATGAGACCGGACAAGTAATGATTGAAATTTACTGCAACCCACCTGAGGAAGTACCGGATTACCAGAGCATGAACCCGCTTCAGCTGCACCTTGCTTTTGTCAGTAAAGACCCAGTTGCAGACGCGCAACGGCTGATTATGGCAGGGTGTAAAGAGGTTGATGACTTGCAGTTTGATGATGGCACGCACCTGAAAATGTTGAAAGACCCCTGGGGCTTTTCTATTCAGTTGTGCAAGCGGGCTAAGCCAATGGTGTAGCTTAAGCCTGCGATCCCTGCACCGCTTACCCCGGCATAGAACCTTGTCGGGGTAATATAGCGGGGGCATACACCATAGCTGGGCTAAGCTGTATGTTACAGACCAACTGTAAATGCATCAGCGAGGTTAGCAAGTGAGCACCAGTCGCCTTTCCAAAGTTGTATTACTTTCCTTTCTTATGGTTTTGACCGTAAGCGTTGCTGCTCGGCCCTGCCCGGAGGTTTTCTCTTTCTCTAAAAACCTGAATCTGGCAGAAGTTGATGGTTTCGGGATACACAACCAGGGGGGGCGAGGTGGCTCTGTGCTAAAGGTTACAAACCTCAATGCTGATGGTACCGGCTCGCTGAGATGGGCCTTGCGCATAAAGGGGCTCGGATTGTCGTTTTCGAAGTGGGTGGAGTGATCAACCTGCAGGGGGCATCGATAACCATTTCCGAACCTTATCTAACTCTGGCGGGCGAAACTGCGCCTTCTCCAGGTATTACTCTGATTCGCGGCGGGCTGTCTGTTCGAGCTCACGATGTCAGTATTTCGCACCTCAGAATTCGCCCGGGAGATAACAATCAGGCCAAGCTTTCCGGCTGGGAAACGGATGGTATCTCCGTTTCCCAAAAAAGCGCGCGACGGGTTCATATTGACCATGTCTCTGTTAGTTGGGCGATTGACGAAAACCTGTCAGCTTCCGGGCCTCGCAAAAGAGGCCCAGGTAAATCTGCATCAGATGTGACATTCTCTAACTCGATCATTGCTGAAGCCCTGGACTATGCTTCCCACAAAAAAGGCAGGCACTCCAAGGGCTTGCTGGTGCATGACTATGTGACCAATGTGGCGGTGATTGGCAACCTTTTTATCAGTAATGACCGCCGAAATCCTTACTTCAAATCTCACGCTACAGGTGTGGTTGTCAACAACCTTATATATAACCCCGGTAATCATGGCGTTTATGTGGACTACATACCCGACGAGTGGCTTTTATCTCCCTTTAAGCCCGCAAATGCGAGTATTGCGGTGGTGGGGAATATTTTGCGTTATGGGCGGGATACCTACTCGGATTTGGCGGTAGTATCCGGAAAGGGGGATGTTTTCATGTGTGATAACCAGACCATTAACCTGCTTGGTGATCCCATGCCCCAATTTACCAGTGCGCTTACACTGTTGAAAAAGCCGCCTTTGTGGCCTGAGGGTCTGGCGCCGATGAAAAGTAAGAAACTGGAGGCCTGGCTGCTGAAAAATGTCGGTGCAAGGCCTTGGGACCGGGATCAGATCGACCTGAGGATTTTAAAGAGCTATACCAGCCGCAGTGCCCGCTTGATCGACAGCCAGAGCGAAGTTGGAGGGTATCCCCGATATCCGCAAACGCGTAGAAAGCTGAAGGTACCCAGCGAAAATGTTGATGCGTGGCTGGCAAGCTTTAAGGGTCAGCTTCCTTAAGTTTTCAGCCCTTGATACAGCTCATCAAATTTCCCTTTTTTGACAATGGCTCCCCGGTTGCGAATGATAATTGATGCCACATGGATCCCATGCAAAGCGGCTTGTTCGTGGGATAGGCCTTGCACGCGCCCGGACATATAACCGGCATTGAATGAGTCGCCGGCACCCGTTGTGTCAATCACACCATCAACCCGCGCAACAGGTACGCTCAGCTTTACTCCCTCGGTGTAAACCACGACTTCATCCGCTCCACGTTTTAGTACGAGCTCTTTGATTTGGCAATGCTCGTAGCGCTCAATGGTCGCGCCAACGGAACCGTCGCCCCACAGCATTTCTTCATCATCCAGAGTGAGAAGCGCGATGTCGGTATTTTCCATAAGCTCAGAAATGACGTACTGGGCCTTATCCTGATCAAAATCCCAGAGCCTGGGGCGGTAGTTAATGTCAAAGCATACAATGCCGCCGCGTTTGCGGTACTGCTTGAGAAAGCGAAGGAGTACAAAGCGGGAATGATCGCTGATGATTGCCAGCGTGATGCCGCTGAGATACACGTATTCACAGTTGTTCAGCTGCTTGATCAGGTTTTCCGTGTGGGTCTTGTTGGCAAACAGTTCCCTTGCGCGGGCTTCTTTACGCCAGTAGTAGAATTCGCGTTCTCCGTCGGGGGCGTTGCGGATTAGGTACATTCCCGGTTGGCGGCCGTGCAGGGTTTCCATCATGCTGGTGCCTATGTTCTCCGATTTTGCCAGCTCCAGTATCTTGTCGCTGTAGGGGTCGTCCCCCAGAAGGGTGACATAGTCAGTGTTTACACCCGTCCTTGCCATGTAAACGGCTGTATTGAATGTGTCACCAGCGAAACCCAGAGCCATGATTTCCTTGCCTGTTTCCTCTGCGCTCGGGTGGGGAGCAAGTTCCACCATCACTTCGCCTATTGCTGCAATTCTCGCCATATCGTCACCGTAGTGTTGTACTTGGTTCTCATTGAATGAAGGTTCGGTATTGCATGCCCTCAGTGGCCTATTGCGCCAATGGTCTGCAATGTAAAGGGTTTACTTGACAGTCGTCAGGGTAGGTTTTATATTGATCAACCTATCGGATAGGTTGATAGCCCAATATAATAACGCAAAGATTCTTTATGGCAAAACCATATCGGAACTAAGAAAAGACTGACTCTATGCTAACGCCCCTCAAATCTCTCACCCTCGTCCATCAGGCTGCTGAACAGCTTATTAAATATATAGACGAGAATGGCCTAAGTGAGGGCGATAGTCTGCCTTCTATTGCTGAGCTTTCCGAAAAATTTGGTGCCAGCAGGGCTGTCATCCGGGAGTCGCTCAAGGGCTTGGAGGCTAAGGGTATCATTGAAGTCGCCAATGGCAAACGGGCAAAAATCCGGCCGTTGACCAATGAACCTCTGATTAACTACTTCCAGCGGGTTATCCAGGTTGATAACAGTGCTGCATGGGAGTTTGCTGAAATTCGTGTCGCGTTGGAAATGCAATGCGTGAGCCTTGCTATTCAAAGAGCGAGCGCTGAAGAGCTGGAAGATCTTCGCCCGGTTGTGAAAGAAATGCGTGACAACATCAGTGATGCAGAAGCCTTCGCTGAGCTGGATGTTAAATTTCATCTATTAATTGCCTACGCCACCCACAATACGATGATGGTTCATATGCTGGAATCCCTGCGCGATACCATCCGCGAATCCGTTCGCAAAGGTTTAACCAAGCGAATGACCCGAGAACAAATGGAAGGCGTGCAGGAGTGTCATGAAAAGCTGGTAGAAGCACTTGTTAACCGAGACGAAGAGGGCGCATCTGAAGCGATGCACGCCCATTTTGATGAAATTGCCATGACTTTAGAGTAAGCGATTAATCTTGAGTCGTGAATTCGCTGCATACGCTTTAAAAAATAGAATTAACTTAATATGTAAAACATCTGTGGCTAAAACAAACGGCTATCAGATTTAACTGGAGAAAAAATATGCATCCCGAACTAGAAAAAATTGGTCAATTGAAAGTAATCCCCGTTGTAGCTATTAATGATGCCGCAGATGCCGTTCCGCTGGCTGAAGCGCTTATCGAAGGCGGTCTGCCCTGTGCAGAAGTCACTTTCCGCACGGCCGCTGGTCTGGATTCAATGAAAGCCATGGCAAAACTGGGCAACATCCAGGTAATTGCCGGTACAGTATGCAGTGTCGATCAGGTTAAAGCGGCAGTAGATGCCGGCTGTAGCTCACTGGTATCTCCAGGTATTAACCCGAAGGTTGTCGAGTACTGTGTAGAAAACGATATTTTGATTACACCAGGCGTAGCAGTGCCTTCCGATATCGAGCTTGCGCTTAACTTTGGTTTGGAAGTGGTCAAATTCTTCCCGGCAGAAGCCTACGGTGGTCTCAATACCATAAAGGCGCTGGCTGGCCCCTACCACACCATGAAATTTATGCCTACCGGTGGCATCAGTGCCAAAAACCTTCTCGAATATTTAAGTTTCCCGAAAGTTCTCGCCTGCGGCGGTAGCTGGATGGTGAAGTCTGACCTGATTGCAGATAAAAAATTCGATCAGATCACCGCTATGACCAAAGAAGCTGTTGAGCTTGTTAACAGTCAGTAATTTATTAACGCGAATAAACCTACCAAGGAAAACATTATGTCTGTTTTAGATATTAAATCAGCTGAAAGCTGCCAGTACGATCTGGTTTCATTGGGTGAAGTAATGCTCCGTCTCGATCCAGGTGAAGGCCGCATTCACACCTCTCGTCAATTCCGTGCCTGGGAAGGCGGCGGTGAGTACAACGTTGCTCGTGGTCTGCGTCGTTGCTTCGGTAAGCGCACAGCTATAGTTACCTCTTTTGCTGACAACCCCGTTGGTCGTCTGGTTGAAGACCTGATTCTTCAGGGCGGCGTAGATGCTTCTTTTATTAAATGGGTTGACTACGATGGTCTGGGCCAGTCCGTTCGTAACGGCATGAACTTCACCGAGCGTGGCTACGGTATCCGTGGTGCCGTAGGTTGTTCCGACCGTGGTCACACTGCTGCGTCTCAATTGAAAAAAGGCGATATCGATTGGGAAGACCTGTTCGGCAATAAAGGCGTTCGCTGGTTCCACACGGGTGGTATCTTCGCTGCGTTGTCTGCAACTTCCGCAGACGTTGTTGAAGAAGCTATGCAAGCTGCGAAGAAGCACGGCACTATCATTTCTTACGATCTGAACTATCGTCCATCCCTGTGGAAATCCATCGGTGGTGAAGAAAAAGCACAGGAAGTTAACCGTCGTCTGGCCAAATACGTAGACGTAATGATTGGTAACGAAGAAGACTTTACTGCGTGCCTGGGCTTCCATGTTGAAGGTGTTGATGACAACCTGACAAACCTGGAAATTGACAAGTTTAAGGCGATGATCGACAAAGCTACTACTGAATTTCCGAACTTCAAAGTGACTGCAACCACTCTGCGTGGTGTTATTACTGCTACCCGCAATGACTGGGGTGCCATCAGCTGGGCTGGTGGAGAGTTCTATGTAGCTACACACCGTCCCGCGTTAGAAATTATGGATCGCGTAGGTGGTGGAGACAGCTTCGCCTCTGGCCTGATTTATGGCTGGATGGAGTTTGGCGATGCAGACAAGGCCGTGAACTACGGTGCAGCCCATGGCGCCCTGGCGATGACAACGCCAGGAGACACTACAATGGCCAGCCTGAAAGAAGTTGAGAAAGTTGTTGGCGGCGGTGGCGCCCGCGTAGACCGCTAAGCCCAGATTAGCCAGTGCGCCCGGTACTTCCCATTTGCGGTTTTTCGACGACATTGTCGGGAAAAATGGGAAGCCGGGCGTTTGCCATTTTTACGATGCTGTTAACTCTCACCTAGATGATTATAAGCCGGGAAGCTTTTATCAAAATACTTTGGGTCTACCTCTTTGGCAGGGGGCGGCTAAAACTGATTATTAATGGCTATTAACCCGGCAATTAAATAGATTATCCTATCTATTTAATTGCGGGCTCATGAAATGCTGGCGTAAATGCGTGAATTTACTGGTATTTCAAGGGCTTACATTGCCTGCGGGCAATGGCGGCGCTTCCGAGCACCGCCTATTAACTTAACAATAACTATTGCCAAGTTAATAAAGAGCTATGCGTATCGACATTTATTACTACCAGCTCACCGCTGATTAACAGCGACTACGAACACCGTATTCACGGTTATGACCAAGGTGTTGACATCGATACCGGCGTCTGATCTGTATTATCTGAGGGTAAAACTGTCTATAATCTGCTCCGATATTTTTTACTTTGGTAGCAACACTTCAGCCAATTTCACAGAGGAAGAATTAATGAGCTTTATTCACGACGATTTTTTGCTTGCTACACCTCAAGCGAAAACTTTGTATCACGATTACGCGGCTGACATGCCCATTATCGATTATCACTGTCACTTACCACCGTTCCAGGTGGGTGAAAACACGCAGTTTGCCAACCTCTATGCAATTTGGCTGGCTGGCGATCACTACAAGTGGCGTGCGATGCGCTCTAACGGTGTGAGTGAGCATTACTGTACCGGTGACGCCAGTGACTGGGAAAAGTTTCAAAAATGGAGCGAAACGGTTCCCAACACTTTGCGCAACCCGCTATACCACTGGACGCACTTGGAGTTACGTAAACCTTTTGGTATTACTGACCGCTTGCTTGATGGCTCGAACGCCAAGCAAACCTGGGATGAGTGTAATGAAATGTTGGCGCAACCTGAATTTAGCGCCCGAGGCATTATGCAAAAAGCCAATGTAAAACTGGTGTGCACAACCGATGACCCCATCGACGACCTGGCCCACCATAAGTCCGCAGCTGCCGATGCCAGCTTTAAGGCTGCCATGTTACCCACCTGGCGTCCAGACCGCGCTATGGCCGTTGAAGACGCCGCAGAATACAACAAGTATATCGACCGATTAGCTGAAGTTGCCGACGTCACTATTAACGGTTTTGATGACTTAATCAGTGCTTTACGAGTTCGCCACGACTACTTTCAGGAAGTTGGTTGCCGTTTATCGGATCACGGTTTAGAAACAGTTTTTGCCGAAGATTACACCGAAGCTGAAATCAAAGCGATTTTTACAAAAGTACGCGGTGGCAACGAGCTGAGCGAAGACGAAATTAAACAATTCCAGTCGTGCATGCTGGTTGAGTTTGCTTTGTTAGATCACGAAAAAGGTTGGGTACAACAGTTCCACATTGGTGCTATCCGTAACAACAACCCTCGTCTGTTCCGCTCCCTAGGAGCAGACACCGGTTTCGATTCCATTGGTGATCACTGCTACGCCAAACCTTTGGCGAAATTCCTTGGCCGTTTAGATGATGAAAATAAACTGGCTAAAACCATTTTGTACAACCTGAACCCACGGGATAACGAAGTGATCGGCACCATGATTGGTAACTTCCAGGACGGCTCTGCCGCTGGCAAAATCCAGTTTGGTTCAGGTTGGTGGTTCCTCGATCAAATGGACGGCATGACCCGTCAAATAGAAGCTTTAAGCCAACTCGGCTTGTTAAGCCGTTTTGTTGGTATGCTGACCGATAGCCGCTGTTTCTTGAGTTACTCGCGACATGAGTATTTCCGTCGCCTGCTGTGCCGTATCTTAGGCAACGATATGGTTAACGGGTTTGTACCAGACGATACTGCTATGGTTGGCAAAATGGTGAAGGACATTAGCTTTAACAATGCTAACGAATACTTTCCATTTGTTGTGCCTGAATAACTGGCGAATTTAAAAGGGCTTGTAAGAGCCGCCTAATTTCAAAAATGCCCGCTTTAGCGGGCATTTTCTGTAAAGCATGTACGAAAAATGTTTCTGCATTGTCGGCTTCCCTGATGTCATATGAAGATGTGGAAATAATTGAGCGAATCAAGCTTCGTATGCTCGATGGCAGTCCTTCACTGTTGGCTTGTCTTTATTAACTTGGCAATAGTTATTGTTAAGTTAATAGGCGGCGCACGGACGCACCGCCATTGCCCGAAGGGCAATGTAAGCCCTTGAAATACCAGTAATTCACGCATTTACGCCAGTATTTCAAGGGCGCGCAATTAAATAGATAGGATCATCTATTTAATTGCCGGGTTGATAGTTACCTGGCAGGTTTTGAAACCACCAGTGATGTGATGACACTTTCCGACCTGTATCGAGACGGGCCCTCAAAACAGTTTGGAATCTTTTCTCAAGAGTGAGCCTTACGGCGCGTTTTTCCACTGTTCTGTCCGACTTAAACGTAAGCGGCGAGGGTGTGTATTTGCTTGTTTGTTGAGGAAAAATCATATATTGCGAAATATTCTAGATATTAAAAGATATAGATAAATTTACAATTTGAAGGTGTCGTTTTCAAAAATAATCTTCATCGGGTTCATCTCATACCCTAGGAACATGCGCTCAACTAAAGTATTGATATTTTTTTGTGCGATATTCTATTGGTTAGTTCTTTAGTCTTAAAAATCATTGTATAGTCAGTCTTTTTTGGTCAGTCCAATATAAAATGCTTGGTTTTTATTGTAATTTATAGGTGGATGTAAATTCATATATAAAATTTCGATGTCGTGTGAAACCATTTACATCGTACAATTAGCATACGTTTATGGTTTGTGATGACGGCAATTGGCTTTACAAAGCAGAATATTTCGTTAAGCTGGTATAACCAGTAAGGATGACCAATATTCCCCGGTACGTGTAATGGAGCTGGAAACGAGGAGCCTGAGGGTGTTTTGGTATTCTTATATGTAACGGGTTACGTAATGTTCCCGAGTTCAATACGTCTAGTTTGGTGCCTTTGGCGCTTGCCGGACTGATGAAAAACAAAAAATCAATAATTAAAGGTCGTCACATGAAAAAGCAATTAAGCGCACTTTTCGGTGTAGCAGCTCTAGTACTCTCTTGTGGTTCAGCCCTGGCAGCAACGGGTTTTGCTACCCAGAATGGCGGAACAACAGGCGGTAAAGGTGGCTCCGTTGTACGCGCCACTACCGGTTCACAAATTCACCAAGCCATTTGTAATAGATCCGCCGATGATACGCCACTCATTATTGAAGTTGAGGGTACCATCACTCCGGGTAACACCA
>CAJIBL010000608.1_pt1 | contig 16638 bp, 8 predicted proteins | sample 9199351 | NCBI WGS metagenome assembly CAJIBL01 (sample SAMEA7708304, study PRJEB35096) | sediment metagenome | biome: marine neritic benthic zone biome [ENVO:01000025]; feature: sediment [ENVO:00002007]; material: shallow marine sediment [ENVO:03000034] sea grass bed [ENVO_01000059] ...
ACGTGAAACGATGCATCGCCGATGGTAGTGTGGCGTTTCGCCATGTGAGAGTAGGTCATCGTCAGGCTTCTAACAATAAACACCCCAGTTACGCGAGTGACCGGGGTGTTTTCTTTTCAGGATACGAGGGAATGACCTACTCTCTGAGAGCCGATACGTCGGACCGCCCAGCGCCGGCCGGGTCATACCCAAAACGTTCGCTTCGCTCTCGGGGCAAGCTTTCCTCAGGCTTCTAACTAAAAGCCCCACTACAATGATGTGCTGGGGCTTTCTCTCATGCGAAGCGCGCTGTCTTGTGTGTGGCTGTTCACTTTGCACATCCATGCGGCTCGCCCTGCGGGCGACCTAAAGGTCGTGTAATCGGTGAATAGAAGCCTGACGATTTACTCTCACATAGCTCACAAAAGGTTCGCCCTTTCGAGGTGGGCATTTTTCACGTCAGCCAGCTGCTAATCAACTCTCGAGTTCGAGTCCCGGAGCCAAATACCGGCCATGGATCATCGGGCTTCTAAAAAACGCCTTGATTCGCAAGAGACAGGGCGTTTAATTTGTGCGCCTTTTAAGCATTTCAGCGCCACCCAGTCACTCTCATAAAAAGTCCCTTTTCTGATGGGTACATAACTGGGGCTGCCACCTAAATCAGTCAGGAAAAATGCCCGGACAAGAAAGTCCCAGTCGAAGCTTATTCGAGCCTCTCTGACTTGTTTTTGTGGGTGCCGGAATCCTGGTCAAGGCCTTTAGGTCAAAACCTGTTTAAAAGCACGCAAAAAGCTGCAACTCGCTTATAAAAATAAAGTGTTGATATAGGCCAATATAAAGGTTTTTATTTGGATTCTTATTTTAACCATTAACGTAATATCGGCCTTACCAAAAGCAAGTTAACGGGTTACAACAAATACCATTTATGTTTATACTAAGTGCAATTCGTTAAGTTTATTTGTTAACTTGCCACGAATTTTATTTAATTCTTTGCAACCTGATTGGGATAGGGGGCTTAGCTCTAAATGGGTGAATTAAAAAGTACTAATAAGCTTTGAGCAAAAAAATAAAGACAAAGATAAGTCTAAATTTTCTAACAGTACTTGTTCAGACAATAGTCTTTGTAGTATCACGATTGGACTTATGTCTCCTCTCTAATATGTTAGTTAAAAGTCTATTTCCTGACTTTTTTCTGCCTGTTCGTAACGCTATGCGTTATTTTTATCAATTTAATAATAAAAATGTCTAATCTAGGAGAAAGCTATGGGAGCTAATCATTCCAGGTTTAAGAGAAAGTTCATCTTCACAGCAATAACGTCTGCTCTACTGGTTTCTGCAGGTCATACAGCCGCGCAAGACCAGATGGAAGAAGAAGTGATTGTTAGGGGTATTAGGAGTTCATTAGAGCGTTCTCTCGATATTCGGAGGGAATCTACACAATTGGTTGAGGCTATAACTGCTGATGACATCGGTAAAATGCCAGATCAAAACATTACCGAATCCTTACAGCGACTGCCTGGTATTCAAATCGACAGGAGAGATGGAGAGGGCACACGTGTTCGAATTAGAGGACTTGATCAGAACGTCACTCTTTTGAATGGAGAGACCTTTACCTCTGGTCTAGAATATTTCCAGCTCGGCGAGTGGAAACAAGAGTTTGACAGCTCACTCGAAGGTATCCCGTCCGAGTTACTTGGTGGTGTAAATGTCTATAAGTCGCCTATCGCTTCAATGGTAGAAGGCGGCATGGGCGGTACAATCGACCTTAAAACGCGAAACGCCTTTGATCTTAGCGAATTGCTGGTGGCAGGTAACGTGAAAGTTGATCAAGGCGCGGATTCATCAAGTGCCAAGCCTTCAGCCTTCATCGTAGTGGGTAATAATTTTGATGACAAATTCGGCATCATTGCGTCTTTGTCTGCAAGTCAGAAGACAGTCCATACCGATCAAATCCAAAACCATTCTCGAGAAAACACGGCTGTTCGTTGTACCGAAGGCGGTGAGTGGAACTCAGAAACATTAGCATGTTCAGACGGGCAGTCTTATTTTGCGCCTGGTATGTTCTATGCGATGGATACAGAGCAGGAGCGTGAGCGGATAGGCGCTTCAATTAATATGCAGTTCAAGGCGACAGATGCTCTCGAGCTGGGTTATGACCTTTTCTATAGCGCTATTGACATCGAAAATGCAAGTTATGTTGTCAAGCATCCAATGAATACGGATTCGGCCGCCGGTATCGATGAAACTGCATCTTATACAATCGACAGCAGTAACCCAATCGGTGTTTTAAAGAGCGGTAGGATTAATACACCAGGTACAGAAACTAACGCTGCTGGGGAAGTAACCTCAACAGAAGCGTTCAACCACGCGCTAAAAGCTAGCTTTGATAACGGTGGGAAATTCCGCTTCGATTTACAATTAAACGCATCAAGCTCTGATTTAGAGAGCCGCGCAGGCTATGCCGACAGTCGCTTCAGTGAATATGGAATGCGTGCATATGTTGGTGCAGACGCGAGTGCTGCTACTGGCTGGAATGGTACGACTGTAAACCCGAGCCCAGGTGGGGACTCCGATCGCTACTGGAATTACACTGCAGATGATCAGCCTAAGTTGGATTACGGAAGTGCAACGTGGCTAGCGGACCCCAATTACCACACATACAAGTCCCACTGGGCGTTGGGATCAGATGTGAAGTCAGACACAATGGCATTTCGTGCTGATTTTGCATACGACCTTGAATACGCCGACTTGAAAACAATCAAGTTTGGTACTCGGTTTGCCGAAGAAGATACGGATTTTAAAGAACTGAGATTCCTGACGGACTTTAGCCGTACGACCGGTGTAATGACGCCAAACCTCTACAATGAAGATGGTAGCCTCGCTCAAGCCACAACATTTGATACAGGCACCGCCCCGAATAGCACTTATGCGGGTGCTGCGGAGTCGGTTTACTATGATCTGTGTGGCAATGGTGGAATACCATCTGGAAATGAGTGTGACATAGATGGCGACGGATTGGATGACAATCAGCCGTTTGGACCCTATGGATACTTCCTTGACGCTGCTATTGGTATCAAAGGTTATGAATTAACTACCTCTGATGGTACCAACATGGGAGACTTCTTGTACGGGACTACAGGTGGTAGTCGCTGGGGCAACTCTCCCGGGTACCTCCCGTGGCAGACATTCACTCCACAACCAAACAATGGAACCATCTCCCAGGACGGCCTAGGTTCTGCTGGGGACGCGAGCCGATATATTGTCAAAGATGATTTCTTCCGTTCAGGAGGTTATAAAAACAATACCGTGGCATTCCAGGACGCAGACCGGATTGTTAAGGACCCTGCAGCATGGATTGATAGTATTGCTCCTGATTCGCCTGCAGAACTATTCGAAGTTCCGTTAGAGTCATGGGAAATCAAGGAGACTACAACGGCTTTCTATGCTGAAGCTGATTTCGAAGGCGACTCCGTACCTTATACATTGAATATTGGTGCTCGCTTGGTTGGTACAGAAGTGGATGTAACATCCGCAGTAACAACACCGGAATCGTCTGTTTGGTCAATCGCAACTGATGGCTGGAATAGTCAAGGTGTATTGCTCACGTGGGATACCGAGACAACTACCAAAACCTATTGGGACTTTCTACCAAGTGCGAACTTTGTCTTGGATACTTCGGACAGCACCAAAATTCGCTTCTCAGCAGCTAAGGTAATTGCTCGACCGGGATTACAACAGTTGGGTAAAGGTTACAGCAAGAACTTTACTCGTACAGACCCAACGCCTGACGACCCCAATAACGGTGATGATTATTATGCGTTCACTGGCGGTTCTACAGGTAACCCCAACTTAGATCCATACCGTGCCAGCCAAGCCGATTTCTCGCTAGAGTGGTATTTTGGCGAAATGGGTTATGTTTCCGGTACAGTGTTTGTTAAGGCTGTTGAGTCGTTCCTCGCTGGAGCTACTCGAATTGTCGAAGGCGAAGACGATAGCCCATCTGGCTCGAGCTTTGGTGGTGTAAGCAGCATTGAGAACGGTGATGGGGGTAGTGTAAACGGCCTCGAGCTTGCGACAATGTATGCATGGGAAAATGGCTTTGGTGTTACGGCCAACTACACGTACTCGACTAGTAAGGCGAGTATTAGTACAACAACAAACCCAAGTGTTGGCTTACCAGGCATCTCCGAGAACTCGGTTAACCTGATTGGTTTTTATGAAAATGACACAATAAGTGCCCGCGTTGCATATACCTGGAGGGATGAGTTTGTCTCTCCAGACCGCGCAACATTTGACGTAGGTGGTTTAGAGAACGGTGCTACAGAGTTCTTTGACGCCTATGGTCAGTGGGATGCCAATATAACTTGGGATGTGATTGATAACCTTTCGCTAACAGCGGAGGCGATCAACATTACCGGCTCAGATCAGTCTAGCTACCTGGCATATCCTAACCAGCCTATGACCTATAGTTCTCAAGAACCTAGAGTAGTATTGGGTCTGAACTTCCGTCTTTAGTAGGTTTTCTTCAGCCTTTTAAAACGGCGCCTTTTGGCGCCGTTTTTTTTGTCATCCACAGTTGCACTGAATTACCCTCTCTACAATTTCTCTTCGCAGCACCTTGTCTAACCGTTTTTTTTTTTGGTTTTCACTTCCTCCCCCAATTTTCCCCAATCAGATCTCTGATTGCTGTAGTGCGGCAGAAAAGTGTCTTGTTAAGGTCAAATATCAACCAATAATAACGGTTACATTCATAGGGTTTATGGTCGTGCCGCCCGTAACTGAACGAATTGGTCATACATCTATCGATGCAGTGATCCGAATCAAAAAATACAAAAATTAGTTAGCTGTATATTACTGTTGCACTTTATAAATCGATGTAATAGTGTATTAGAAGCCCGTAACAAAGGCGCCGTAGAGAGAAATAAGAATGTGCGCTTGATCCGCTGCTTTTTAAGCATCCTTCGTGGGGGAGGATTTAACAGAAGTTGCGGCGACGCTGATTCTCAAACAAAAAAACGAAGGTCAAACAGCCTTGAAAGATGGTTGCTTGTCTTTCTTTAGCTCACAGTACTGTTCCCTCGGTAGAGTGAGCAAATTTTAATAAATAAAAGCTAATTATGCGTAGGAGATAAAAATGGGAGCAAATCCAAAGTTATTCAAGAAAAAGCTACTGACGACTAGCATTTCATCTTGCTTATTCGCTCTGGGAGCTAATGCATTAGCTCAAAATGATGAAGTGGAAGAAGTATTTGTAACCGGCATTCGTGCTTCCTTGGAAGCGTCGATGGACGTAAAGCGCGAATCGGCCGGTATTGTTGATGCTATCAGCGCAGAGGATATCGGTAAGTTCCCTGATACTAACCTGGCTGAATCTCTGCAACGTATCACTGGTGTGTCTATCAAGCGCACAAATGGTGAGGGTTCAGAGATTACCGTTCGTGGTTTTGGCCCGGATAACAACATGGTTACCTTAAATGGTCGTACCATGCCAGGCGCGTCAACCTATGGTGGTAGCTCGGGCGCCGATGGCACAACGCGTGGTGGTAGCACCCGTGCATTTGATTTTTCAAACCTGGCGTCAGAAGCGGTAAGCGGGGTTGAAGTCTATAAAACCGGTAAAGCCTCTATCGCTACAGGCGGCATTGGTGCAACCGTCAACATCAAAACCACGCGTCCACTGGATAAGCCAGGGTTTACTGCAACTGTTGGCGCAAAAGCAGTGATGGACACCACAAACAGGACAGGCAGTGATATCACACCTGAGCTATCCGGTTTGGTTAGCTGGACAGATGAAAACGAAATGTTTGGTGCGGCATTAAGTGCGAGTTACCAAGAGCGTGATTCTGGCTACATTGGCGCGACCGTAAATAACTGGAATATTGGTGTTTGGGGCGAAGATGATCTCTATAACCGCGATGGAGATTTTAGTGATCCAATTTTCGAGAACGTACCCGATATAGGGCAACTTTACGCGCGTCCCAATGACATTCGCTATGCCTTTTCCGATACCCAGCGCGCACGTACAAACGCCCAGTTAACCTTGCAGTTTGCGCCAAATGATAAATTCACCGGTACTTTGGATTACACCTTCGCGCAGAATGAAATCGAAGAGCAGCGCGGCGAGGTGACCAACTGGGTTCAGAATGGTACTACATTGTCACGTGTTGTATTTGATGACTCGGCGGTTGCTACCCCAACCATAATTAGCGAAGATTATGGTGATGGAACGAGAGATCAGGGCTTCGAACAGCAATTCAGAAGCCAGGAAAACACCTTGGACTCTCTTGGTTTAAACCTGGAGTTTCAGGCAACGGATGCGCTTAGTTTCGCGCTGGATGTACACGATTCAAGTATGGAAAGCTTGCCTACTGGCCCAGGCGGTGTAGGTGAACTTGCCGTAGGCATGGGTTCTCCAACTACCACAGCCAAAACCCTCTATTTCGGTTCTGAGCTGCCATATTGGACACATGAGCTTGATGATAGTGGTGCAAACAACAACGGTATCCTCGATGCCGGAGATGTGAGTTCTACCGTCATGCGTAACTTCTCGGCTTCTCAAGTAAATGACGTCACTCAGATAAAGCTGGACGGGTCACTGGAATTTGACAACGGTCGTTTTGACTTTGGCCTTGAAACGCGCGATATGTCATCTAATACCAAGCAATATAACGGTAACAATAATCAGGTGCTTGGCGGATGGGGTGCTTCTAACCCTGGTGAATTCCCGGATGGCTTAATTACACCATTTAACGTTGCCGGCGAGTTTAACGACTTTAATACTGGTGATGCGCCGGGTGTGGGCTTCAGAGCTGATGCGAGAGACCTGGCTGATTTTTTGGTGAATGCGCCGCAGTACCAGAGCTTGAATCCTTATGTTGGGCTGCAAAACAAAGAGACTGACTCAGAGCGAAATTCGATCAACATTAACAATACTGTTGATGAAGAGACCACCGCTGCATATTTCCAGGTTGCTCTAGAGGGAACATTAGGGAATATGGAGACTCGACTGTTAACGGGCCTGCGTTATGAAACGACTGATGTTACTTCGAGCTCACAAGTTCAACCGGTTTCGTATCTGGAATGGCAGTCCGATAATGATTTTTCCGCCATATCGGCAGATAATATTCTTCTCCTAGCTGAATCTTCCAGTTACGATAACCTGCTGCCAAGCTTGGATTTGGATATATCGATCAATGAAGACCTAACTGCACGCTTTTCGTATAGTAAAACCATTTCGCGACCAAGCTTCGGTTCTTTAGCCGTATCACCAAGTGGTTTTGGTACCGATGGTGCTACATTAAACGGTGCTCAGCCAACAGCTACTGGCTCGAACCCGGGTCTGCTCCCACTGGAATCCAATAACTATGATATGTCCTTGGAATGGTATTACAGTGAGTCAAGCTATGCCTCTGCGGGCGTTTGGGAGAAGCGCGTTATTAATTTCGAAGGTACTGGTCAGGAGACTAGGCAATTCTTTGATATCCGCGATCAAACCAATGGGCCTCGTGCTGTAGCTGCTGCTGAGGCACTCAGAGAAAATGGTCATGCGGTTGATGATGCTACTTTGTATACCATGATGGTAATACTGAATAACCCGGCTGACTTTCCTAATGGCGCAGATGATTACACAGGCTCTTCACAGCAAATATCTGATTTGGGTGAAGGTTGTAGCCCCAGTGATCCGCTACCGAGCGGCGCAGTTTGTGACTTTGGGCCAAATGCCGATGACCCTGTAACGAATTTTATGACCAGCTTCCCTGTGAACAATCGCGAAGCTAAGATTCATGGTTTGGAACTAGCAGTACAGCATTTCTTCGGAGATACCGGCTTTGGTGTTCAGGCGAACTATACCTTTGTGTCTGGTGATGTAGGGCATGATGATGTGGCTGATCCGTCCGACCAGCAGTTTGCTTTACTTGGTCTAAGTGATACAGCTAACCTTATCCTGATTTATGAAAACTACGGGTTTGAGGCGAGGTTGGCGTATAACTGGCGTGATGAGTACCTTAATCGCACCAACTACAAGAGCAGTAACAACCCCGGCTATATCGAAGCCTATTCACAGATTGATATGAATGTTTCGTATAACATTACTGAGCAGATTGCGGTATCCTTCGAGGGTATTAACCTTGCTGGTGAGGACAACCGAGAGTTTGGACGTAATTCCAAGCAGGTGTGGTACTTGGAAGACCTGGGTCCCCGTTACCAACTTGGTGTCCGCTACAAGTTCTAGTTCTAGCATAAGAAGTTGCATCAAGAAGAAAGGGCCGCTAATTTAGCGGCTCTTTTGTTTGATGTGTATTTTAACGCCAGCTGAATACTTCCTTTGTATTGCATTTCATAACAAAAGAAAGGTACTAACTTTGTATGTCTCACAATGAGTTGTTAAATAATATTAGCCATCAGGCTTTAAGCGTGTACTCTGGCTACTCTGCTGAGTTGGGCGACAGTATTGCCAGTACGGTTACTTTTCTAACGGAATTCTCCGAGGTACAAAAAGAGTACCCAATATTGTTTCGTAAAGTACCCGAAAAAGACACTTTTCAGGCTGTCGCGCTGTTTGGGATACAAAAAGATGAAAATTTATTCTTGAAGGAAACCGGTTTTAGCGCCTTTGCTTCAGGTTGGGCAGCAAACTACATTCCGGCTGCGGTGGCGCGAGGGCCTTTCTCCATCGCTTATCAAACGCGGATGGAAAATGGTAAAGAAACGCGCGAGCCTCTGATCAATGTTGATATGGATCACCCGAAAATAGACCATCCTGAGGGGCTACGGGTGTTTAAAGAGCAAGGAGGAAACAGTGAATACCTGGAGAAGGTGTCTTCGATATTGAATTTGATTCGTGACGGTATGGCACTGAACGACTCAATGTTTGATGCTTATCAAAAATACGAGTTGATTGAAAATGTAACTATAGACATTGATCTGGTAAATCAAGACAAACACCAAATTAGTGGTTTTTATACCATTGATACTGGTAAATTGGCTGAACTGAGTGGTAAGGCCTTGGAGGAACTGAATAAAGCGGGCTTTTTACAAGCAGCCTATTTCGTTATTGCTTCACTGGCAAATATTAAAAAGCTCATCGATTTAAAAAACACTCAACTAGAAGCAGCTAAAACATAATGTGGCGAGCGTCGGGCTTCCTTAATGCTGGAAATAAAAACTAAAACAAGGGTTATAGAGGGGCATCAACCAGAGTCTATACCTGCAGAAGTAATCCATTCCTCTGAACCTCTTATACTAAAAGGCTTGCTCGCTAGCTGGCCTTTGGTCCAATTAAGCAGGGGGCCGGTTAAGGATGTAATGGAATACTTGAAATCATTTTATAATGGAAGAGAAACCCTGGTGTGCAAGTTGGCGCCGGAAAAAAAAGGACGTTTGTTTTATAACGACAACCTCACCAAGCTCGATTACACCAGCTTCAAAGGCAGGATCGATGAAACCCTGGATAGCATCCTTCGAGAAACCCATGCAGATGACCCTACCGGCTATTATATTGCTTCAAATATAATCGATACACACCTGCCTGGTCTTAGGGCTGAGAATGATATCGTACTGCCTCGGGTAAAGCATCCGCAGGCAGACGAGCCCACAGTGAGTATCTGGATTGGAAATAAAACTATAGCAACTTGTCATTACGATGCGCTCGATAATATAGCGTGCTGTGTGACGGGTAAGCGGAGATTTACATTGTTTCCTCCTGATCAGGTTGAGAACTTGTATCCCGGCCCCCTAGATCCCACCCCCGGTGGGCAGGTGATCAGTCTAGTCGATTTTTCAAACCCCGATTTCAAACAGTTTCCCAATTTTCGAAAAGCACTTACAGTTGCTCAGGTCGCGGAGCTGGAGCCAGGCGATGCGTTATTTTTACCAAGTATGTGGTGGCATCATGTTGAAGGGCTAAGTCCTTTTAATATTTTGATTAATTATTGGTGGAATGACGCTCCAAGCTATATGACATCAGGAATGAACGCACTGTACATGGCAATGTTGGGTATTAGGGATAAGCCGGAGCATGAAAGAGAAGCCTGGAAGCACCTGTTCAATTATTATATTTTCGATGGGCCCGAAAAAGCGCAGGCCAAAATGCCACCGGAAGCGAAAGGCTTTCTGGATGCTCTGGATAATATGACGGCAAGGAAGCTTCGTGCGCTTCTAATACATAAACTCAATCGGTAGTTATACTCATGTTAAAAGATAATTCAAAAATAGTGATTGCTGGTGGTGGCACTGCTGGCTGGTTAACTGCAGCAGCACTCTCGCAGCAAATGGGCGATATGCTCGATATCACTCTGGTAGAGTCTGCCGATATCGGTACTGTCGGCGTTGGTGAGGCCACTATACCACCAATGAAAACCTTCCATCGATTGCTACGCATTGATGAGCAAGCTTTTATGAAGGCTACTCACGCAACCTTCAAGCTGGGTATCGAATTTGAAAACTGGAAGTCTGTTGGTGAAAAATATTTTCACTCTTTTGGTACTACTGGAAGAGGAACGCTCATTACGGAATTTATACATTTTTGGCTGCGTGGCCGTGAGCTCGGGGTAGCAAAGGATTTTGGCGATTATTGTCTGGAATATAAAGCGGCATTAGAAAACAGGTTCTCTACTAATTGTGAGTCAACAATTAACCATGCATTCCATTTGGACGCGGGGCTATACGCCGGTTTTTTAAAAAAGATAGCCATTGAAAACGGTGTAAAATACGTAGAAGGAAAGATCCAGCAAGTTATTCAAGATACAAATACAGGGTATATTTCGGCTTTAAAAATGGAGTCTGGAGAGCAGATCCCTGGGGATTTGTTTGTCGACTGCACAGGCTTCAAAGGTTTATTGATAGAACAAACATTGCACACGGGCTACGAGGATTGGGGGCATTGGTTGCCCTGCGATAGCGCTGTCGCTGTGCAAACGGAATCTGTTTCCGGGGACATTGTACCTTATACACGTTCCATCGCCCATGATGCAGGGTGGCGCTGGCGTATACCCTTGCAGCATAGGGTGGGAAACGGTCTTGTATATTGCAGCCGCTATATGGCCGATGACGAAGCAAAGAGCAAATTATTATCTGATATATCAGGCAATACAATTACTGAGCCTAAGCTTATCCGCTTTAGAACGGGGCGTCGACGTAAAAACTGGAATAAAAACTGTGTCGCAATAGGTTTGTCGTCAGGTTTTCTTGAGCCTTTAGAGTCTACAAGTATTCACTTGATTATGACCTCAATTACACGCTTGTTGCAGCTGATATCGACGGGAAATATTCATGATACAACAATCAATGAATATAATAGTCAGGCCGCAAGCGAGCTAGAGAAGATTAGAGACTTTATTATTTTGCATTATAAAGTTACCGAGCGAGAAGATAGCCCCTTTTGGCGTTATTGTAAAAATATGGATATTCCTGAAGAGCTGGCGCATCGCATACAATTATTCAAAAACACCGGTAAATCATTTCAGGTGGAGGGTGAACTGTTTCGTTTGGACTCCTGGACTCAGGTAATGATGGGCCAGGGTTTGTACCCTGCAAGCTACCATCCAATTGTGAGCACGATGAATGAAAAAGAGCTGCAACGTTTTCTCAGCGGGTTGGCGAGTGATATAGAACAGCTAGTAGAAAAGCTGCCCAAGCATCAGGACTTCTTGCGGCAGTATTGCAGTATCTGATTAGGGGGATTTGTTAGCAGAGCATCCCCGATTATTGCCGAAATTTCTATCCGAGTTGTACATGCCAAATACATTCGTTCACTTACGCGTTCACACTGAATTCAGCCTGGTAGACAGTGTCGTCCGAATTAAGCCTTTAATCGCCCGGGTGGCATCTGAGGGTATGGTAGCCTGCGGCGTTTCCGATGAGCACAATTACTTCGGTTTGCTGAAGTTCTACAAAGCATGCCAGGGGGCGGGCGTAAAGCCCATTTGCGGTTGCGACTTTCGGATTTTTACCGATGACGAAGAGCTTCGCCCACCTCTTTTGACCTTGTTCGCGCGCACGAGTAAGGGCTATAAAAATATCATTGCACTGATATCGCTTTCCTATCAAGAGGGGCAGAAACATGGTGTGCCCTATATTCGTAAGGAGTGGCTGGCGGCGCATTCGGAAGGCGTAATTGCGCTTTCGGGGGCAAAATTCGGAGATGTTGGTCAGCTTCTGCTTAGTGCAAATGATGATCAAGCCCGCGAGCATTTGCGCGAATGGATGCAAACTTATCCGGAATCCTTTTACCTGGAGCTACAGCGCACAGGCCGCGAAAACGACGAGATATATGTGCATCGCGCGGTTGAGTTAGCGAGCGAGCTTAACTGCCCGGTAGTTGCCACCAACGATGTTCGTTTCCTCGACTCATCACAATTTGAAGTACACGAGGCCCGTGTGTGTATTGGCGAGGGGCGCGTGTTGGACGACCCGCGTCGCGAACGTCGTTATAGCGACCAGCAGTATTTTCGTTCTTCGGAAGAAATGGAAGCCTTGTTTTCGGATATTCCAGAGGCGCTTCAAAACTCAGTGGAAATCGCCAAGCGCTGTAACCTCGATATTGAGCTGGGCAAGTATTACCTGCCCGAATACCCTATTCCCGAAGGGCTAACAGAAAATCAGTTTTTTGAAAAAATCTGTTTTGAGGGCATGGAAAATCGCCTTGAACGTATTCTGGATAAGCAGCAGCCAGACTATGCCGAGCGAAGAAAAGAGTACGAGGAGCGGCTGCGATTTGAGCTGGATATTATTGTCCAGATGGGCTTCCCCGGCTATTTCCTGATCGTAATGGACTTTATCCAGTGGGCTAAAGACCAACAAATACCCGTTGGTCCCGGCCGTGGTTCAGGTGCGGGCTCGCTGGTTGTATTCCCTGAAAATCACCGATCTCGATCCACTTCAATATGATCTACTGTTCGAGCGCTTTCTCAACCCGGAGCGGGTTTCCATGCCGGACTTCGATGTTGACTTCTGCATGGAAGATCGCGACCGCGTGATTGGCTATGTGGCCGACAACTATGGTCGCGATGCGGTCTCACAAATTATTACTTTCGGTACCATGGCGGCAAAAGCGGTGGTGCGCGATGTGGCGCGGGTGATGGGAAAATCATACGGGCTGGCCGATAAACTCTCGAAAATGATCCCGCCTGATGTGGGAATGACACTGCAAAAAGCCCATGACCAGGAAGAGGTATTAAAAGAGTTCCTGCAAAACGATAGCGATGGCCAGGAGATCTGGGGTATGGCGTTGCAGCTCGAAGGGGTTACGCGCAATGTGGGTAAACATGCCGGGGGTGTTGTTATCGCCCCGACCAAGCTTATCGACTTTGCGCCCCTGTATTGCGACGAAAGTGGCGGAGGGCTGGTAACCCAGTTTGATAAAAACGATGTCGAAGATGCGGGGCTGGTGAAGTTTGACTTCCTGGGTTTGCGAACCCTCACCATCATCGACTGGGCGGTTAAGATGATTAACCGCCAGCGTGAAAAAACAGCGCTGCAGCCTCTTGATATTGCCGAGGTCGACCTGCACGACGAACACACCTTTGCGATGCTAAAACGCTGTGAAACAACGGCGGTATTTCAGCTTGAATCGCGCGGTATGAAGGACCTGATTAAACGCCTGCAGCCGGACAACCTTGAAGACATGATCGCTCTGGTGGCACTGTTCCGCCCGGGGCCATTGCAGTCGGGCATGGTTGACGACTTTATAAACCGAAAACACGGGCGGGCAAAAGTTGCTTACCCGGATGCAAAGTATCAACACGAACGCCTGCAGCCCATACTTGAGCCCACCTATGGTGTGATTGTGTACCAGGAGCAGGTAATGCAGATTGCTCAGGTTTTAGCGGGTTACAGCCTGGGCGGTGCGGACTTACTGCGTCGCGCCATGGGTAAGAAGAAACCCGAAGAAATGGCCAAGCAGCGCAGTATTTTTGCTGATGGAGCCAAAGAGCAGGGCATCGACCCCGATCTGGCGATGAAAATTTTTGACCTGGTTGAAAAATTTGCCGGCTATGGCTTTAACAAATCTCACTCCGCTGCGTATGCACTCGTCTCTTATCAAACAGCCTGGTTAAAAGCCCATTACCCTGCGCATTTTATGGCGGCAACCATGTCTTCGGACATGGATAAAACCGATAAGGTAGTTACCTTTATTGAAGAATGCCGCAACATGGAGCTGAATTTATTGCCGCCGGATGTTAACAGCGGTGAGTTCCAATTTACCGTAGATAACGAGAACAACATTATTTACGGCCTGGGCGCAATTAAAGGCCTGGGTGAGGGCCCTGTTGAGAATATCCTGGAAGCTCGCAGCAGTGGCCCCTTTGAAAATCTATTCGATTTTTGTGCACGGGTGGATAGCCGGAAAGTCAATAAGCGCGCGCTTGAAGCGCTGGTGCGAAGCGGTGCTTTTGACCGGCTGGGTCCGGCAGTGGATATCGATTACGACAGGGCGGTGATGTACGTTGCCATCAGTGAAGCCGTGAAAGCTGCCGAGCAACAAAACGCCAATGCCTCTGCAGGTATGGGGGATTTGTTTGGAGAAGTGGTGCCGGGGCCGGCGGCTGATCAATCGGTGTATCAAGACTTTCATCGCGTACGACGATGGAGTATGAAAGAGCGTCTGAACGGGGAAAAGGAGACGCTTGGCTTATACCTTACCGGGCACCCCATCGATGAATATAGCGATGAACTCAGTAGTCTGGTGTCATCCCGTATCGCGGACCTTAAACCGGAGAAAAGCAAACAGACCGTTGCCGGGCTGGTGGTTGGTTTTCGCGTGATGAAGACCAAACGGGGAGACAACATGGCCTTTATTACGCTGGATGACCGCAGTGGCCGCATTGAGGCTGCAGTGTTTTCTGATACCTATAACGAGTATCGGGAGAAGTTGGTAAAAGATGCGCTGCTGGTGGTGGAAGGCCAGGTAAGCATAGATGACTACAGTGGCGGCCTGAAGATGAGGGCCGACAAAGTGGCAGACCTGGTGGAAGCTCGGCAGGCGAGAGTTAAGCAAATTCGCCTGGTGTGGCGCAATGACTCACTGGCCTTAGACTATTCTGCGGAGCTGAAAACCTTATTGCAGGCCCATGAGCGAGGTAATTGTGGCATTCTAATCGCCTATAATAAGGCTAGCTTACAGGCGGCATACGCACTGGATGAGAGCTGGAACAGGGCTCCAAGCGACGAACTTGTGGATAATTTGCGCAGTTTGTACGGTGCCAGTAATGTTGAGCTGCTGTACCACTAGTCGACGGTTGAAAATCTACCTGCGTTGCCATCGCTGTGTTAAAAATAGGCTCAAAATGTTCGTTTATTGCATATAAAATCCGCTTTTTCGCTTGTTTTTGCCTCGCACTGACTGTCTCGCCTGCGCTTTTCAATAGCCTGCAGGCGCATCAGAAAAATCAGTTTCTCTTTATGGCAGGGGGTAAGCGGTGGTAAACTTCCGCCCCCTCACGGGCGTAAAGAAGTCTCGATCAGCGTTAAATAACAGCCTTCTTCTCGTAATTTACATATAATAAGCACGCTAATAAGCGCTAGAGAGTACTCACTACATGAACCTGAACTATCTCGATTTCGAACAACCTATTGCAGTATTGGAAGGCAAGATCGAAGAGCTTCAACTGGTGGGAAGTGACAATGACCTGAACATCGGTGAAGAGATTCAGCGGCTGAGAGAAGAGAGTACTAAGCTTACAGAGCGCATCTACACCAATCTTAGTCCATGGCAGATTGTTCAAGTGGCTCGTCACCCTCAAAGGCCCTACACAGCAGACTATATTCCCCGCCTGTTTGAGGACTGGGATGAGCTGCATGGTGACCGGCGCTTTGGCGACGACAAATCCATCATTGCTGGTGTCGGCAGGCTCAACGGGCAGCCGGTGATGGTCGTGGGTGAAGAGAAAGGCCGCTCTGTTAAAGACAAAGTCAGCCGAAACTTCGGCATGCCCAAGCCTGAGGGCTACCGCAAGGCGCTGCGTCTGATGGAAACTGCCGAACGTTTCAAACTGCCGGTACTTACCTTTATTGATACACCGGGTGCCTATCCGGGTATAGACAGCGAAGAGCGTGGTATCAGTGAGTCCATTGCTCAGAACCTGGCCGTCATGTCCCGCTTACGTACGCCCATTATTTGTACTGTTATTGGTGAAGGCTCCTCTGGCGGTGCGCTGGCAATCGGTGTTGGCGACCAACTAAACATGTTGCAATACGCGACGTACTTCGTCATTTCTCCCGAGGGTTGTGCCAATATCATTTGGAAGACCGTGGAAAAAGCGCCTCTCGCAGCTGAAGCCATGGGGGTGACCTCCAGTGTGCTTCAGGACCTTGGCATCATAGACGAGGTTATCGAAGAGCCTCTCGGCGGGGCACACCGGGATATGGACGCTATGTCTGCGCTTCTTAAGGAACGTCTCTCCGAGCAGCTGGAACAACTTATGGCGGAAGACCTTGATGTACTTCTGGAGAAGCGTTACTCGCGCCTGATGTCATTCGGGAACTCGGCAGAGTAACCAGCTAAACAGGCATAATTCGGCACATAGCTGTCCCATAAACTATTTCGTCGCTAGTTCGTAACTCTCGATTTTAAAAGGGCTTGGAGATTACTAGCTTTGGCGCAGACATGTATCCGGTATTTGCCACTGCTACACGCTGCAAGTACGTCCCTGTAAGCTC
>CAJIBL010000684.1_pt1 | contig 16407 bp, 12 predicted proteins | sample 9199351 | NCBI WGS metagenome assembly CAJIBL01 (sample SAMEA7708304, study PRJEB35096) | sediment metagenome | biome: marine neritic benthic zone biome [ENVO:01000025]; feature: sediment [ENVO:00002007]; material: shallow marine sediment [ENVO:03000034] sea grass bed [ENVO_01000059] ...
CACGTAGGAATGGCCAAAGAAGGAAAAGCCCCTCACGGTTTTGGCACCGGGAACAGCAAGCATGGCCGTGGTCAGGGGGTAGGTGACCTGATCCTCCACCACCTGAGGCGCCTGCCCCGGGTAGTGGGTTTTCACGATAACCTGCACATCGGAGAGGTCGGGAATGGCGTCTACGGGGGTGTTTTTAAGTGAGTACACACCAACTCCGGTGAGCACTGTTGTTAGCAGCAGAACCAGAATACGGTTAGCAATGGACCAGCGTATAAGGGCTTCAATCATGGTGCATCTCCATGATGTGCACAGCGCTGATTTCAAACTGACCGTCGTCCCGTTTTGCGATAGTCATGTGCAGCACCGTGCCGGGAACCAACTGGTCTAAATCCACTGCTTCAGCCACCATGAAATCCATCATCATCTCCGGCCAGTCCCATTCGGGCACGGGGTCGTGGCGGGTGTGCACCTTGCGCTCGCCCTCATAGCGCTCAAGAATTTCTCCCAGTACGGTTACGCTGGCAGGTGCTTGTTCCTTTTCACGCTCAACGGGTGTCATTCGTAGAAAGTCAGAGTTCCTGCTGGATTCCGAATCTAGCAGGAACTGGGCGGAAAGCACCACTTCATCCCCCTCTTCCAGGCCCTCTATGATTTCTGCATAGTCTTGATTGAGTTGCCCCAGTTTTACTGCAACGGACTTAAATCGTCCTTCGCCTTTGGCAAGTACAACCCTGTCCTGCTGGCCAGTGCGTATCACGGCCTCACGGGGAACAACCAGCGTGTTGTCTCCAGAGCTGTGGATTACGACTTTCGCGAACATATTTGGCTTGAGCTCGCCAGCTGGATTATCGAAGCTCAGGCGCAGGCGCAGGGTGCGGGTGGGCTTGTTAAGCGTGGGATAGATGTAGTCAACCCTGCCCGGCCATTCCCGGCCGGGCAGAAACTCCAGGCTCATGCTGACAGTATCACCGGCCTGAACCTGTGCGGCCTGCCGCTCGAACACTTCCGCTTCCACCCATACCTTATCCAATGCACCGATGCTGAATAAGGTTGTGCCGGGCTCTACATAATACCCTTCGCGGATTTCAAGGTGTTCAACCACCCCAGTTTGTGGTGCGAAAAAGGTAACTGTTTGCTGCACTTGGCGACTTTTCTTGAGTTTTGCAACCAAAGTCTTTTCAAACTGCAAGGCGTTTAATCGCTCTTCTGTTGCTCGCACCAGCTCCACGTTACCGCGTTTTAAGGCGAGCACTAACTCTTCCTGCGCGTTTACCAGCTCAGGCGAATACAGGGAATAGATAGGGGAGCCTTTCTTCACCGGATCGCCAGAGGCTTTTACATACAGCTTCTCAACCCAGCCGGAAATACGGGGGTGAATATGAATAAGCCGGTTTTCATCGTATTGCACGTAACCAACGGTGTGAATTTCGGTGTTCAGCGCACGCTGTTCCACCAGCCCGGTCCTTACACCCAAATTATTTACCAGTTCAGGAGAGATACGCACGGTTCCCGGCGCCTCACCCTTTTCGCTTTGTTGGTACACGGGTATCAGGTCCATACCCATGGGGGATTTGCCGGGTTTATCGCGGCGGTAATTTGGGTCCATGGGGGCAACCCAGTACAAGGGGGTGGCTTCTGTTTTTTGCCTGTTGCTATTGCCCTTTTGGCTTGCATACATTGCCAGGGCGCCGATTGTGGCACCTATAACACCAGCCAGGAAGGCGGTTTTTAACGAGCTGTTCATGAGTTTTACCAGCGTTTTCGTGGATTTTTAAGCGAAAAACTAAACAGGCGCCGGATTTTGGGCGCACTTATCCTGCTTGACTGGAAATGGGCGGGCGATAAAGAGAAACGGGACGCTGGGTTATTTCACGGCTTGGGTCGTGAGCATTGTAGATCCTGGCTGAACCCGGAGAGGGAATAAACAGTGCCGTGGTAATCACAGGGGAGTGGCACAGCATCATGGCGCAATTGCCATCACAGCAGCCATCAGCGGATTTTTCGTCGGCTTCGCTGTGACAAGCAGGCATCTTCATCTGAGCTTCAGAGCTTTGAAAATCCAGGCCCATAGCTGCAACGCTAATAAGCTGGCCGACAAAGGCCAATAGCGTGAGCAAGGTGACTATGCGTTTGCGGGTGGATTTCAAATGGGCTCCGGAATCTATGTGTATGGCGACCAAGGATTAAGATAGCATCTCTCTGGTTTGGTTCAAAGTACTCATTCCTTGCTGTGCAGCCCTACGCTTTTCAGTAACTCGGGAAACTTCGAAGGAAAGTATTGCACGTTGTAGTCGCCGTAATCGTTCTCGTTGTTCAGGCCGAAGCTACTGCCATTGTCGCTTAGTTTTTTCGATTTTTTGAAGGTTCCGGGTTTGCTGCTGGATTCCCGTTGATGCTCTTCGAGGATGCCCTTTTCCATTAATAGCTTGTTGAATTTCACTACCGAGATATCCACATCGTTTTGTTTGAGGGCTACCGTAGCCGAAACCGGCTCCTGGATCTCGTTGTCCAATCCGCGCTCCCGGATAGCATCCCGGGCATACTCTCTGAGGTCGGAATTTTTTGAGTGAGCGCATTCTCGAATGAAGCTTTCCGGCAGGCGCTGGAGAAGTTCGTCGTTGTACAGGAGCTCCTGTTTTATCTCATTGTTGGAGCTCTTGCAAAGTTGTTGCAGTTGTTGATTGGTGAGTTTTTGCCCGGAAACAATAGCGGATATCACGTCCTGTGATTTGCTTTGCAAAAAGCGATCGATTTGCGCTTCGTTAACAGGGTAATAATAGAGATATTCAGACAGCCAATTGTGATTGTTCTTTGATATGACAATATCCAACAGGTGAGCTTTTACAGCGCTTGTATATTGTTGGTTGCCAATGCAGCGGATGAAAGCGTCTGAGCTGGTATTGGCGAGCTCGTTTAAAACGGATATAAGGTCCTCTTCTCGCAACTTGTGGAGTTGTCGGCCCACCATGGAACAGAACTCTACGGGTTTAAATTCTTTGTATAAAAGCTCAAGCTCATCAGCACCAAACTCTCGCCTGAACCTGAAGCCGCGTTCGGTGCGCAGCCGGTTGGACGCCTCCGGAAACTGTTTGTACAGGCGGAGAAAATCCGAAACAGATTCGGTATTCTCAAGTTTATCCCGCAACAGGTAGGACGACTCGTTAATAAGGGCCATAAAATCGTTTACAGGCAAATTAGGATTTTTAACCAGGCTGTGTTTGCTTATTTTTCTTGAGCCTTTTTTAAGTGCTTTCAGAGCAATATCCAGAATCGAAGTATCGTCGGTTTTTTCCAGAATAATATTGTCAAAAATTCCTTTGCCGCCCTCAAATTGCGATTCTCTAAAAAACACATCTTCTACTTCACGAAAATAGTTGGTCCTATAGGATTGGTGATCTGTTGTATCCATCGCCCGGCGTTTGAGAACGTCTTGCACTGCCACTGTACTTAGCGCCGTTTTAAAGCGTCGCTTTATATTATAAAAAGCGGAGCTGGCGACGCGCTTATCCGGGTCGTCCAGCAGGGGTAAAAGAACCTTTTCTTCAGTGCAGTCGCGCCCGGCAATCACATCGCGTACATCGCGGGTTTTGTCTTTGGCGAGCAACTGCAGTATTTCCCGGTCCGCGGTGCTTTTTGCCAGGACCAGACGTGCAGCTTTGTTACCAAAGCTTTTAACATCACTGGCTTTAACCACCTCTTTTTCCATGTAACCTTTTGACGAAGCAAGAGCGCGTGCGGCCATTTTAACGATTTTATGCTTGGACTCCGTCAGCTCCATCAGTAGATCTTTACTGATAGGCTTGCTTTTGATCATCTGCTTGATGGTGGCGGGGCTGGCAACCAGTGCGAGCATACGGTATTCATAGTCGCTGAATTTTTTGCTGCGTTCGTGGATAAACCGTTTGTGGGTATGGCTATCTTCGAGAATCGCCAACTGCCTTACTTTGTTGGGGTCCACATGATAGGCCGCAATGGTTTTTCTGACGTTCGCCAGCTCTTTGTCATTATCGATGATCCAATGGTTAAAAAACTCCGGACCGTGGCCGCTGTTCAAGTAATCATCAATTTTCCATTCGTCGTAGGGGCTCGCTTGCGCTGTGCGGGCTTTTTCAAGGGCCTGTAAGGAGTACACGGGGTTTTGTTTCAGATCATTGGGCAGGTAGTAGGCTAGTTTTGAGTAAGAGCCTTTAGGGCAGTTAGGGTGCCGTGCAATCAAGCGCGCTAGCACCAGATAACGGTATTTCCGTTTGTTGAGAATCTTGCGAAGTTCCGTCGCTTTCATCTTCTGATCAAGACAGATTTTTAAACTGGTTACCCACTCCGCTTTTGGTTTGTGGACGATAATTTGCTGCAGAACGGTTTCGTCATTAATAAACACATTGGCCACATTAGCCAGAGCACGGTCATTGGTTGTGGATTTAACCAGGGCAATGGCATTTTCGTGCGTAAGATGATTGTTGCTGCTTAAGGCCAGCGTTAGATCCGCCTGCTTTACAGCGATTAATTGTTTTTGTTGCTCGGGGTCATGCGTATTAAGCGCAATCCCCAGTTTAGCCCAGGGGGGAAGATCTACACGCGCGTACGCCGCATTGTGTACGCTCTGATCTGCGCAGGGGTGTATGCTGGCAGCGCAACAAAGCAGGTGGGATGCCTCTTTGGCGACCTGCATTAACTGCGTCGGTTCAATCTGAGGCTGTCTTAAAATCACCAGCCAGTCTGCATCGCTTCGGGAGCTTGCGGGTGTGCTGCTGAGCTCGTCTGAAAGTAATTTGTCCCTGGCATCTGCAGGCAATGATTTTAGCGCAGCCTGAGCGGTTTTTTTGCTTTTGTCTTTTGCCAGTGTCAGCAGGGTTTTTTCCGGCACGGATGAATTGCCTGCGAGGGCTGTGCGCACAGCAGCGGATTTGTCTGAGGCCAAGTGTTGCACCAACGCTTCGCTGATGCCTTTGCGTGCCGCCAGCAAAGCTTTAAAGCGAGGGTCCATGGCTTCAACATCGGATTCCAGGTCTTGCAGATTGGCATTTTCCGCAATCCACTGATTGCACTCCTTGCCCTTGAATGTGAGCAGTAAAAACTTTGGTAAACGTTTGGCAACTTCTTTGGAAACGCCCTGATCGAAGTCAATAAAAAAGCTGTCGTCATCTTCCCCGAAATGTTTGTAGAGGTGCCGCAAGTCACGGTCATCGTAAAGGGATGACAAGTCGTCCAGTCGATATTGCTTTTGCAGTTTTTCCCAGCGCTGCTCACCGCCCTGCTCCAGCATGGCGAGGGTTATTTTGGCCATGGCATCGCTGCTTTCCAGCCACGCAGGTCTGTAGTTTTTAACCAGCGCCGGTATATACAGGGGGCAATTATCGTGCGCCATTAGCCGCTTAACGCGCGCTTCGTCGGTATCGTAACGGTGTTTGAATAACATCGAGATAAACCATTGCTCGCACTCGGGATTATTTAAACAGTTCTCCACCTCTGTTGCGGATGCCTGATTGATATCGGCAATGTACATGGTGGTTTTTGGGGAGGGTTTAATACATAGTTCTTCTAGATTCATAGGGTATTTATTCCCAGGGCCTAGCCCTAGCTGCGTAGCCTTACCACGGTGCCAAAGTTAAAGTTTTCATCGTCTGCACCGTCTTCCGTTACCATCCATAATACGGGTGTTTCCGGCGTCTGTGACGGAAATTCAACATAACCATCGGTGAAAAAGATCACCGCCTGAATGTTTTCTGTGAGCGAATATCGTTTATTCAAGGATTCAAAATAGAGATTAAAATTAGTTCCACCTGCGCCTAGGGGAACCGGAAAATCCGATAGTTCTTTTGGTATTTCGTGCGGTCCGTAAAGATTGACGTCCATATAATAAAATTTAAGATTCACCTGGGGATGGCAGGCGTGTATTGCCAGCATCTCTTTGATAAAACGTTCAAGTTCCAAGCGGCCTACAGAGCCACTGGTATCTATCACCACCTCAACGTTCAGCTCTTCCGACTTCAGTGCTTCCAGGTAAAGGTTTCTGTGAACGAAGCGATGATCGAATTCTTCATAGTCGTTGGCGGCGGGGGTGGCAAACTTCCACAACAGCTCGCGCCAGTCTAATGAGCCGCCCATGGCGATATCCACTTCCCTTTGCAGGGCGTCGGAGTGTTTGCCCCAAGAGGTGGTCTTTTGAATTTGCTTGGCTTTTACCATAGCTCGGCGCCAGTATTCCTGGCTGGCAGCGTTTTCGGCGCCTTTGTATTTAAAATCGGCGTGACAGTTGTATCGTTTGCAGAGTTGTTCAATGCCCGACTCTTTTTCTGTGCTCTGTGAACCTGAGGGCTCTAGATCAAATGATTTGCTCGTATCACCTTCGTGTATTTGATTCTGCTCTGCGTTGGTTTGATCTCTATGTTCGGAGCCTGGCTGGCTATCAGCTCTATTGCGCGTGCCGTAGCCCTGTTTCTGCTGTTGGGGTTTGGGGCTTTTTGGGTTTTCCGCCTCTTTCAGTAATATCGCATACACTTTTTCTGCAGAGTAGCCGCTGTAGCGGAAGTCCTTGGCAGTGGCTTGTGCTATGGGGAGCTTGGTTTCAGCATGAATAATATTATTTGCTACGATATCGGCTGCCACGTTCCACAATTTTTGATTGCGGTCCTTGGCTCGGCCAATATGGCCAAGAGACAAGTGAAGGATTTGATGCAATATAAAACTGAAGCGCTCCTCTTCGTCAATGGAGCTAAAATATTCTGGCGAGATGTGCAGGGTTTTATCGTGGATTTCCGCCAGGTCAACAGCGTCGTCAATTTTGCAGCGGGCGAACAGTGCTACAGCAGCAAAAAAAGGGTGGTCAGATTTCAGTTTTAAGATAAAACGCGACCAGAATTTCTCTTGATCAAAAACCGCAGGCATCAGGAAATCAGTTCAACAAACTCAGTGAGGAATTTTCGGGCCTTGTCATTGTTGATCACAGACTTGGCAAAGGCGTTGTATTGTTTTTTCTCCCGCAGCTGTGGCAGCAGATCAGAGGCAAAACAGTGGACCCACTCTTCGTCCATTTTGCCAATTAACCAAAGGAATGCATTTTCTGCCTGTTTGGCTTTTTCGATGGCATTTACCAGCGCGCTGATGGTGGCGTAACGAACAGAGGGGTCGGTGGAGCTTAGGCTTACATCCTTGCCAGCGAGGATAGCCTGGATATCCGGCAGCTGGTTTTTAAGCTGAATAAAGGCGCTGAACTCCATCGCGGCGGCGGCACCCACTGCGGGTTCCACATCCATGCTGGCCTGAAACAGGTTGGAGGCCATTTCCCAGGTTCTCGGGGATGGCCAATTGGGTTCCGATGAGTGTACTTCGTGTAGCAGGTCTGGCCGATAGGACAGGAAGCCGATTACCTCCGAGCTTAAGTTGTTGCGGTAGGCATATTGCTTGAAGTCGTCCAGCGAAAGATCGACATTCAGGTGGATAAAGCGGTTGGCCAGCGGGCCGGGCATTTCAAATACGGCAGCCTTGTCCGTCTTGCGGTTACCCGCTGCCCAGATAAACCAATCTTCAGGCAAGATGTAATTGCCCACCCGCCTGTCCAGAATTAACTGCTGGGCCACCCCTTGCAGCGCAGGTGGTGCCATATTCAGCTCATCCATAAACAGTACACCAGCGCCGTCCTGGGGTAAAAACGAAGGAGGGCTCCAGTGGGTTATGCCCTCTTCCGGTACCGGTACACCCCTCAGGTCGCTGGGCATTAGCTGGCTAAGGCGCAGGTCAATAAAATCCAGCTCATGGCTCTGGCACAGTTGGTTAACAATGGAGGATTTGCCGATGCCGGGCTTGCCCCAGATCATCACAGCATGTCGGATATTGGATTTGAGAATTCCTGAAAGGTAGGCCTGCAGCTCTGCTGGCGACATAGGGTTTCCTGCGTGTGAAAGTGGTTTTTGAATGCCCCTGGTATGAGCGGAGGCAAGATTAAGAATAGCAGTAGCAGCGTGGTTTGCAGGCAAGCGAGCCGTCTGTAATTGCAGCTGATATCCGTATTTTAGCAAGTGAAGCCCAAGTAACGTAAGTTGGACAAGGTTGTATGGAAGCTGTCTCATTTCCGGCCAGTCCCATTCGGGTGCGGGCTTATGCCAGGTGTGCACCTTGTGCTCAGGTTTGGCTAGAGCAAGATGCGCAGGAGCAGGCTGGTGAAAGTAAAGATACATGCCAGCGAAGAGAAACCCGCCCGGTGTTCACGCCGCTTTCGTTGCGCGGCGAGCTTGTGTTGTAAAAAAGGGGTAAGCTATGCCGCTAAAAAATGAGCTTCCACACACTATTATGAAGATCACTTTAAGAACAATTGGTTTATGCGGAATTCTCCTTTTTGGAGCGTTTTTTTCCCTGACCTTTGCTACGCCTCAGCTTATAGAAGAGTCGGCTAGGGGATTTGTGGCTTTTCAGATTGAAAAGGAAGTGCGAGAAAAGCACCAGAACGTGAATGAGTCCTCGCTCGCCAACAAGGCTCTGAGCATTGCAGGCAAACTTGGCCTTGAGTCTGAACAAATACAGGAAGACCTACTAGACGACCTCCCAAATAAAATTGCTAGCGTTATCGCCTCCATGTGCGGTTACGATTGTGAAAAGAAAAAAGCCATTGCACAGTCTATTACTTCTGATTATCTGCAAAGGCTTAAAAATATTGAATTAGCCCAAAACACGCTTGGCAAAATAGTCAAAGGTAAATATTTGGAAATTGCCGCCAATCTAAAACTTGATCTTCGTATATTTCTGGGTGCTAATGCTATTATGTTTGTCGTCCTACTGACAGTGTCTTTTGCCAGACCTGCGGCAATAGCACACTAATTTTTACCGGGTTTGCTGTTGTTATTGGCTACCATTCTGTCGTCTTCAATTTATCTGTTTGGCCACTATTAACCCGGCAAATAAATAGATTATCTTATCTCATTGCTGTCCCACAAAGCCTGACAACATGGATTCGGTGTTTGTTACTGCTACCTTCGCCAGCATCGCGCCATGGATGGCGCTTATTAGAGCAACGCAGGAGCAGTTGCCGGTGGATGCTGGCGTAGAGCTTACAGGGACGTACTTGCAGTGTGTAGCAGTGGCAAATACCGGATTCATGTCTGCGCCAAAGCTAGTATTCTCCAAGCCCTTTAAAATCGAGAGTTTCGACCTGGCGACGAAATGGTTAATGGGACAACAATAGTCCTATTTAATTGTGCGCCCATGAAAAATTGGTGTAAATGCGTGAATTTACTGGTATTTCAAGGGCTGACATTGCCTTGGCAATAGCGGCGCTTCCCTGCACCGCCTATTAACTTAACAATAACTAATGCCAATTTAATAAATAGAGTAAATGGTGTGAAAAATGAAAAAAAATATTTTTAGTATAGCCTGTATCGTGCTTCTGCTATCTTTAGCAACACTATCAATAGCCAATGAAAAATGGATAAAGGAGAATAAAATGTCAGTTTCGGGAACATTCGATGTAAAGCTGGAGCCACAGAGCAATCAGGATGCGCCAGCGGGTCGTATGACGATATTTAAGAGCTATACTGGAGGTCTGTCCGGTAAAGGTGTCGGGCAGATGATAAGTAAGAGAACCGAGGGCGGTGCAGCGGTGTATGCCGCTATTGAAGAGTTTGAAGGCAAGGTAGAGGGAAAAGCGGGTTCTTTTACACTGTTTCATAATGGCTATATGTCGAGTTCCAGGCAAAGCCTGGATGTTGTCATTGTTGAGGGCTCGGGTACGGGTGAACTTGAAGGTATTCAGGGCGCTTAAAAAATTGTTCAGGATGCTGGTATACATAAATACGAGCTGGAGTATGAACTATAATAGTTTTTGTGTTTGGTGACAGAGATGTTGAATTTGGTGTCAGAGTTGCAAATACAGTTGATGCTCAGAGGGCCTTGCCTTTACACATATGTGGTACAGGCCTGAGTTCTTTCGCCAAAATTTGGTTAACATAAGACCCCGTTAGTTGTTTTCAGGATTTTGCTATGGCCGAGCGTAAACAGTATAAGAAGAAGCCCAATTTCCATATTACCGCTGTTCAGGTTGATATTGATGGCCCCGGAGTTTTTTACAATAAATGGGGGGCCGAACAACATGGTAAGCCGGGAGACTGGCTGGTAAGCAATGGCGGCGATATCTACACAGTCGACAATGTATACTTCAAGGAAAACTTCCAGCAGGTGAGCCCGGGTCTCTATGAAAAAGTGGGTGATGTTTGGGCTGAGGTGGCAGTGAAGGATGGCTCTATGCCGACGCTGGAAGGCACTACTACCTATGTTGCTGGGGACTATCTGGTATACGACCGTCAGACGGCTGGCGCTGCATACCCAATTAAGAAAATCGTGTTCGAGCGCATGTACGAACTGCTGGATGAACCCATTGATTTATCGGCGCACCAGTCAGATTATATTGATGGGCGTTTGGTAGATCAGATTAAGCTCTATGAACGAAAGGCCTCTGCGAGCCGGTTTAACTATTATTTCTGGCAATCACTGACAATCATCGCTGCAGCTCTGGTACCCATTGTTGCTACGGTGAATGGCGCCAGCACCAGTTTTGGTGGTTTTCTCGGTAACACCAACACTGTAATCGCATTACTCGGCGGCGCTGCGGCAATTTTTGCCGGCATTCTTTCCCTGTTCAAGTTTCAGGAAAACTGGCTGAAGTATCGCTCCAGCTACGAAGATCTACGCTCCAACCTCGCCCAGTATAAGATAGGCGTGGGTGTATATGAGAACAGAAAAGCGGCTTTCCCTTTATTTGCCGAGACCTGTGAAAATATTATTAATGCCGAGCGAGGGCAGTGGGCACAGCGCAGTATAGTTGCCAAGGCACCCGTGCAAGATGCTTAAAAAGTAGAGTAAATAAAAAAAGCCCGGAATTTTCCGGGCTTTTTTTATGGGTTGATATTTATTGATTAAAACTGAAGTTACGGATACGGAACTCTTCCGTTGGCAGTAACTTGTTTTCATCCTTGGGCATGCTCAAGAATAGCGTGCCTTTAATAATTGAACTTGCATTAAATTCATCGCTTATAAAAACAAGATCAGCGTTCGGGATATCTGCAAGAGTAACAGTATTCCAGGCGTCCCCTATTAAACCGCTAAGGTTGATTGGATTAGTAATCGCCGAGTTGTAGTTGTTGTCGAATACGCTCAGCTGAATTAAGCCTCCGCCATTTGTGTAGCTGGCGGGTAAATAAATTTCAGCACTGAGGGAGCCGGTTTCCAGGTCAGCAGATTCGGTAGCAAGATAAATATTGATGCTATTCCAATCATCTTCGGCCCAAACAGGGTTAAAGACCAGCTCATTTTGCTCGTTGTACCAAGCAAAACCTTCACCCGCGTTGACTTCAACTTCGAGCTCGCCTGGTCCTGGTTGCGGGCTGTCAATGGTTCCATCCCCTTCAACTATGTGTAGGTTTTTGAGAGAAAATTCAGCAGCCTGGAATTCGTCGCTGAGATGGAAAAACACGATCATTGATTGGATATTTGTGTGGTCGAATTCTTCATTAGAAGAAAATTGGTCGATATCAAAAGGCATGAAACTGAAATCGGTCCATGTACCGACCACGCTGCTGTCGAGCTCCTTAAGGTTGGAAGTAATGCTGTTCCAGTTGGCGTCAAAAAGCATTACCCCGGCAATGGCATAGCTTGTTACCTCTGCTTGTGGGATATACAAATCCAGGCTTAAACTGCCTCCGTCCAGGTTTACAGTTTCGGGAAAAACGTACTGCACATTAAAGGCATAATCTTCAGCGCTGCTGTCCCAGCTGGGGGTGAAAATCAAAGTTTCGTCGGCAGTATAGTGCTCAACGCTCACACCCTCATTGGCATTTGCGAACCAGGCAGAGTAATCGATATCCAGTGGGTCAGCGCCGCTCGATGCCCCTTGCTGCCAATGAATATTATCCACCTGGAAGTGCACGTTATGCATCAGGCCCCATTGGGGGAATACCTGGAAGCCCATTTCTACTTCGGTAAGGTCCAGCCCGGTATCCGCAAGCAGGGAAATGGGAATGGAAACATGTTGCCAGCTGTCGTTTCTTTCCAGGGGCAGCTGAATAGTGGCACTCTCACAGGGGTATTTACATTCGAGCTTGGTTTCCATGGCGGATGTTTCGCCCCAGTTTAGAACGCGTATATCGAACTCAAGAGTGCCGTTATAATAGCTGCTCAGGTCAGTAGTTGCGCCGGGCCCTTCTGATGTGAAGATGCGGCTTAAGCCGTTTACGCCTGTCTTGTCCTGGTAGCGAATATCGATTACCTGATCATAACCCGCTTCTCCGGTATCCAGAATTTCCCAGTTAATAAGGTAATCATTGTGGCCATTTTCATACATATAATTGGTGTATTCGCCATCATCGAGAATTTCCCAGCCAGTTAAGCCGTTCCATGAAGGGTCTGTACAATTGGTAAAAATGGCTGAAGGATCGTCGCTACAACTATTGACCGGTACCACTACCTGAGCAGTGCTGGTTTCTTCGCCATCGCTCACGCTGACTTCAAATACCAGTTCGCCAGTACTGCCGGCAACGGCATAGAACTCCGGATGGGGTGAGTCGAGACCGGCTACCGGAATGGCGGTTGCACCCGCGCTCTGGCTCCAGCTATAGGTGAGGTGGTCACCGTCCAGGTCTGTTGATGCAGAAGCATCGAGCAAAAAGTAGCTGTGAACATTAATCAAGTCGGGGCCTGCGGCCTCAGCTACGGGTGCTTCATTGCTAAGTAGCTCTTCGCAAAACTCCTTTTTCCAGTGATTTTTCTGATTGAACTTGGGCTTGCTTAGCTTCTTTTCGCACCAGGCGGCGAGCTGATCTTTATATTCTGTGGGTAGACAGCTTTGTTGAGCGTTTGCTGTGAATGTAAGTGAAGCAAGCGAGGCCGCTGCAAGTAATTGCAGAGCGCGCTTGAGAGTGTTGTGCATGCTATGTTCCTTTAGGTTATTCGAGTTGTAGCCGACAGAAACTGGAGGCATGGGAATTCTAGTGTTTGTGATCTGGTTAACACAATCGGAAAAAGGTATAAAAAAGTTGCTAGATCGCGACAAAATCTGTGGATATGGGTAGTATCGGTGATATTTGCGGGCACTTTGATGGTCAGGCATTCGCAAACTGCAGAATTAAAAATTACCTCTGGATGAGTTAGCCCGAATAATCCAGCTGTACGCTTGGTCCCTCACTTGGCCTTTTTTGATTTGAGTGCACATGCTGCGCTTCTGAGCTAGCTCATTCCGCAAGGCGATTATCAACTTGGCGCAGCAATTACTACCAGAACTGCTCAATCCAGACTAAGTTATTAGATGACAACTTAGTGAACACCAACTCTCATGCGCCAGGTTCCATTACTGTTATTGTTTTTCCTTCCCTGCATCGCTCAGGGTGAGCAGAGTAGTGCGCTGTTTGCCATGACGCTGGAAGACCTGCTGCAAGTGCAAGTAACAAGTACCTCCTTTTCCGGGGAGCCAATTGCCGAAACAAATTACAGCGTCACCCGCACAGGCGCGCGCGAGTGGCAGGATCTGGGTGTCCGTAATTTGGGCGATGTGATGAACCACATGCCATCCACTTTGGCGGTGAGCGGCAGCGGTGAGTCACGGCTGGTTGCGGTTCGAGGCTATCTCAGTAGTGCTACGGATGGTGGTGTGGCTATGCGTCTTGATGGTGTGCCCATGAATCGGCTGCTTGATGGCAGTGGTCAGGTTGCTATGGATGGTTACGATTTGAGTATGCTGCAGTCTGCGGAGTTGATTCGGGGGCCTGGCTCTTCGTTGCACGGCAACGATGCTTTTCACGGCGTGTTAAGCCTGGAAACTCTGCACAATGCTCGAAACAACACCAAAGTGGAAGCCTCTGTGGGTGAATTTGATTACGTGCAGGCCTCTCTGGCTACCACCGTACATTCGGGCCAACACAATGTAACGCTTGGCGCTGCTTATCGAAGTATTGGCGATATGGCACAGCCTTATGAGTATTTCCATTATCTAACGGGCGAGCCGCTGCAGTCCCAGCGCAAGCAGGCAAAAGAGAACGCTAATCTGTTGTTGAAGTATGGGCTGCAGCAGGGCGATATGCAGCTCGATGCCTCCTACTACATGCATGACTTCAATGCGGACGAGTTGCCGGGCGCGGGCGACCAGTTTTTTACTTCCCTGTTGCAGGATAAAGATCATATCTCCTATCAGGACACCACCCATGTGTTTCGTATTGGCGCCAGCCAGCAGCAAAGCGATGCACGTTCCCTGCAGGCATCCGCATTTTACTGGGTAGTGGACAATGAGTTTTACGGCGATTTTCGCGGGTATTTACCGGGTGGTTCCAGGCTGGGAAGCGAACTGCTAAGAAATCGACAGGAGGTTCATTGGGGCTTGAACCTTCAGCAGCAGTTTCACTTTTCGACCCAAAGTCACCTCACCCTGGCCTATGAGTATCTGGCTCAAACACTGGAAAAAGACTACTCCGTGGTGAGAAACCTGGAGAATGAGGCTGTGGTTGATGGCACTACCGAGCTGCAAGGCTTCAGTCGCAAGGTGCACAGCTTGGTGCTGGATGGTCGCCAGCCCTTGAATCAGCACGGGCTGATGTTGAGCTATGGCTTGCGGCTGGATGCGTATGACGATCTGGACCAGCAGTACAGTCCTCGCCTGGGGTTAACGCAGGTGTTCTCGGAAAAGCAGAAGCTCCATGCCACTGTAGGTACTGCCTTTCGTGCGCCGGGGATACTCGAGCTATTCGGTGATCAGGGCGCTGGTACCTTGCCAAATGACAGCCTGAACCCCGAGACACTGGTGAGCTATGACCTCAAGTACCTTTTTGAAACAAAGAATGTACTGCAGGTGCTCACACTGTTCACCAATGTGTGGCAAGAAGCGATACAACGGGAGTTGGTGTCAGAGGACAAATTGCAATACCAGAACAGCGGCAAAAATTCAGCCTACGGCGCTGAATATGAACTGAAGGGACGCTGGCAAAAGTGGCAAAGTGATCTGGCGCTTTCCTATATCCGCAGTAAAAACGACGAAAGTGGCGAGCCTTACGATGCCTTTCCCCACTGGATTGCCGATATCAAACTGGTTTACCTGTTCAGCGATAACTGGAAGCTCTGCAGTAGCAATCGCTACACATTACGAGATGCCATTGCTGCAGATGCGCCGGAAAGCCCTGGCAATATCGACTATTTTCGCAGTGACCTGACGTTGAGCTGGGTTAATCAAGCGCTAACACTGAGTGTGGCGCTGCGTAATATCTTCGACCGCGAAAACAGTATGCCCTCCCCTCTCTACATGCATGAAGGCTTGTGGGATGAGAGCCGCAACATCTCAGCGGCGATCAAATATCAGTTCTAGCCGCACATACTCACTCCGACTTAGCCACGGCTACGTTTTACGCTCGAGAGCACACTGTAATCAAACAATTCCGTGAGAATTCCAACAGCATCTAAAATATCCGGGCCAGGCTAAAAATCTACCGGCCTTGCCACCGTTGTTAAAACAGGTGGAAATTCGCTGATTTATTGCTCATAAATACGCGAGTACGTAAGCTCTACTGCTCATCTTCAGGCAGGTCTTGCACACCTTTTTCCGGCTGATCCTCTTTCTCCTTGAGGCGCTTTTGAATGGCATCTAGCCGGCGCTTTTGTCGGTCGGTGTGTCTATTATGTTGGTAAAGGTAAAACAGTAAAGGCAGCAAAAAGGCGCCAACGGCTAGCCAGATCATAGTTTCTCCGGGTTCAGGTCAAGCGGAGCTGTATTTTAAGCCAAGAGCGGCACAGAGCGAATGAAAAACTGGATGCCACCGATTGCACCCGTATACCGCCAAGTATATGCTTTGCGCCGTATTACAGGAGGCTAGAGGATAAAAGAATGAAGTATAAGGTAGTCTTCAACGGCGATTTAAAACCGGGAGTGAGCAAAGCGCAAACGCTTGCAGTGCTCTGTAAATTCTCGGGCTTTGATGCTGCAAAAGCGGAGAAGGTGTTTTTCTCCGGCAAGCCGGTCAAACTGAAGATTATTGAAGGCGAAGCGGAAACCAAGGTCTTTCTCAAGCGCCTCTACGACATGGGGCTTGCCGCAAAAGTGACTAAATTGCAGGCAGAAGCCCCCTCCTCTGAACCCTCACATAAAAGCAACACGCCGCAGACCAACAAAGCCCCCAGCAAAAAAAGTACTCAGGCAAGCAGCACTAAAGTTAACAAGGCAAGGACTGTTGCCAGGCCCGCAGTGGCCGGAGCGGCTAAGCCACCGCCCGCCGCCAGCGATGCGCCTGCCTCAGAGCCTCCGCAGAGCCGTTCCGAGCCGCCAGCAGAAGAGCCTCTGGCAGAGCAGGCAAAAGGTCGTAAACTTGCAACTGGCGATATTATCGAGCAGCTAAAGGGCCACTTTGCCAACGCTAAAACTACGCTTATCGAGCAATTAAAGGGGCGTTTTAGCAAAAC
>CAJIBL010000056.1_pt1 | contig 16270 bp, 14 predicted proteins | sample 9199351 | NCBI WGS metagenome assembly CAJIBL01 (sample SAMEA7708304, study PRJEB35096) | sediment metagenome | biome: marine neritic benthic zone biome [ENVO:01000025]; feature: sediment [ENVO:00002007]; material: shallow marine sediment [ENVO:03000034] sea grass bed [ENVO_01000059] ...
CTTCATTGTGAACACCTCTTGTTTTATTGAATGTCTTTTCAACATCAATAATGGCGCATTGTGACGCCGATACCAACAAGAGGTGTTCATCCCATCATCCCTGTGGCTATCGGCATTTGCTCCTGCATTGCCCTACCATCCGCCTTCCATGGCGGAGCATGTACCTCGTTAACCCTGCATATAAAACATCGCCGGGTTAATAGATAAGGGAATGATTTCACTCTTGCTATTCTTCCGGGGCACTATTCTCGCCACTCAGGCTACTTAATTTTCAAACTTTCAATTGACACACATGCGACACCCGCCTGCACACATTCAATCCTTCGCTTTAGCTAGACAATAACGTGAAAGTAAAGGGGTGTTCGCAGGGCGATTGATAGCGGATACACATTTGTATGAGTTTGGAGGTGGGTATGTCTAATCAACTGGAAAAGTTTCAAATGCTCTATGATCTGGAGCGTAGCCTGATTTTCGATGAAATTAAAACACAGAAACAATCGGTGTACTTCGTTGCCCTCATTGGCTTATTTGCCGGTGTGGCGTTAATCGGCGTTAATGTAGCTATATATCTGCATTTCAGCGAGTTGCATGCTTATGCTGAAAAAGCCTGGTGGATGGTAGGGATAAACCTCGGTTTGGCTGTGATTCCCTTGTTAAAACTTACTAGTAAACCAGAAAAATCAAACGCTGAAGAAGCGGCAATCGCAATGCGCGATGCGCTGCTGGCAGATATTAAGCAAAATGCAGAATCTACTGCCATGGATCTTAAACAAAATATTGATAAAATTCAGGGGCTTGCGACGGACATTAAAGCAATAGGTGAGGGCGGTTTGAATGCCGTGGCGCCACTGGTAAAGCTGGCAGCCGAATTTACTTCTAAAAAAATACGCTCTGGTACGGAACACTAATCTTCTAGGATATTGATTATGAACAGCAAAGCTTATGCTCAAAACATTTTTGTTCTTGTCGTGGTACTGGTGTCACTGGTACATGCAAAATCGATTCTGATTCCTCTTGCGGTATCAATGCTGATATGGATGTTGATCGATGCGCTGAAGGTGCGCTTATCTCGAATGCAAATTGCGGGTAGGGCCTTGCCAAAGTACGCCATTCCAGTGTTATCGACGGGTGTAATTACCTGCATGATGGCCGTTTTGTACATTATTTTTGCCAATCAGGCTGATAATTTTGTTGAAGTCTTACCTGTTTACGAGGCTAAGTTCACGGAAAAAGTGCATATTATTTCTGGTATGCTCGGCATCCAAGTCGACAATGCCATTGCGACCATGTACGACAGCATAGATTTTACGGCTATTATAGCGGGTGTTGCTAATTCCACGGGCACCATGATCGCTAATATTGTTCTTGTGGCTATCTACGTCGCTTTTATGCTGGTAGAACAATCCAACAGTCAGTCGAAAATTCGGGCCTTAGCAGCGAGTTACTCCGAGTTTGGCACCTACCAACAAATATTCCATGACAGTATTGCCGTTATTCGCCGTTATATATGGCTTAAAAGTGTTGTCAGCGCGCTTACCGCAATCTGTAGCTACGCTGTGCTTAAATATATGGAAGTTGAGTTCGCTGAGCTCTGGGCGGTGTTGGTGTTTTTCCTTAACTTTATCCCAAATATTGGATCATTTTTGGGCGTTATTTGCCCGAGCTTGATGGCATTGTTGCAGTTCGATTCACTGACGCCCATCGTAATGGTCGTTGGATCTCTTGGCTTTATCCAGTTCTTTTTGGGGAATGTATTTGAACCGGCCTATATGGGGAAATCGTTAAATTTGAGCGCTTTGATGATTTTATTGTCTCTCAGTTTTTGGGGTATGATATGGGGCGTTGCCGGTATGTTCCTGGCGGTTCCAATGATGGTGGCTACGGCGGTAATATTTTCCCATATTGATTCGACCCGCTGGATTGCAATTATTATGTCGTCCGATGGTAGTTTATTAACAGAAGACCGTACTTAAATTTGATACATTGATTTTCCAGTAGGATAATCGATGTAGTGGGCAACAGAGTAATCCAGATGCGTCCCGTTTTCGTATATTTCCTGAAAGCATGGTCTGAGCTTTCATGTACGTTAACAACGTTTCTTTGGCGATTATCGTATTTATAGCTGGCGTTAAAAACCGTGTTTAACCGAAGTTATTATGCTGAAATCGATAGTTATTAACCTGGCATTAGTTATTGTTAAGTTGATAGGCGGTGAACGAAAGCGCCGCCATTGCCCGTAGGGCAATGTGAGCCTTTGAAATACCAGTAAATTCACGCATTTACGCCAGTATTTCAAGGTCGGGTAGTTTAATAGATAGGAGCATCTATTAAATGGCCGGGTTAATAAAAACTCAATATTTCCGTAACTTTTATTGGTTATTCTTTGAACGCCAACCTGGGCGAGTTACCTATAACCCTTGAAATTATAGGTATACCAAAAGTGTTCAACGTAATGTGTTCTCGCCAGTGACATACGGGGGAATCAACACTCTGCCTGTGAGGCTCTTGTTGATGCCTGAATCATTATCAATTTTTACTCAATGTTTGTCACCTATAAACACCTCATATACACATTCACACTCTAAAAGAACACAGAAAAACGACCCCGTAAAGTCGATACTAATCCTGTCTTATTGATCAATACAACTTAGCAAAGAGGCAGATAAAGTGAGTATAAATAGCGGGGACCTGGCAGATAAGCTTCATGACAAGCTAGAGACTGTAGAAATAAAGTTCAGTGATATGAAAGCTGGATTGAAGCATAGCGTAGTTGATGGCCAGTCAGTGTTGGAAGCGAAACTGGCGGCCGTTAAAAAGCACATACTATCAGGGCGTAAACACGCGCTGGAAATGCAAATATCCTTAGCCGAATGGGTGCAGGAAAAACGTACTCAATCTAAAGTCAGTGTTGATCAGTGGCACCAACATCGAGAATTAACCAAGCTGGAAAAGCGTGCGAAAAAATCGAGTAAGTATGCTGAAGATGCAATATCCGCCGTAATGATCAACCTCCATTATGCAGAAAGTGCAGTATTGGAAGCATTAATCGATGCTGCCATTCTGGAGGAGGTGCTTGCGGCCAAAGAAAGTAGTTCTACTGAAACCGCTGATCGTTAATCAGCACAAACTATGTTTTATTTACATTTAAATCAAATTAATAGGAGTTAGTTATGAACAAGTTTTTAGTCGCAATTTTCGATAATGATAAGAATGCCTTTGAGTCGGCTGCCGCACTGCGTGATTTACATCGCAATGGTGATATTTCTTTGTTTGGGACGGCAGTCTTTGAAAAAGACCAAAAGGGTGAAATATCTCTCAAACAAGTGAATGATACAAAAGAGTCTAACTGGGCCTTAGGGATGTTAACGGGCAGCTTTATCGGCCTGCTGGCTGGTCCCGGTGGCGTTATTCTCGGCGCATCCCTCGGAGGGTTAACTGGTATGGCTTTTGATGCTAACCGTGCTGGTTTGGACTTGGACTTCTTTAATGAAATATCTAAAGAAATGACCCCTGGGAAAATTGCGCTAGTCGTTGAGCTGGACGAGGGCTGGACCACGCCAGTCGATACGCGCATCCAAGAGAATCAAGGTATTGTCTTCCGCCGCTTGCGCTCGGAAGTTGTTGAAGACCAGCTGGTTCGTGAGTCGACATTGCTAAAACAGGAAATCGACGAGTTTAAGCAAGATATGGCCGAGGCTGAATCTGAAGCAAAAGCCGAGATGGAAGAACAGTATCAATTGCTGAGTAAAAAGTTAGAAGCAATGCAAAAGCAGATTTCCAGAAAAATTGATGAAGTCGATGCAGAAGCTCATTCTAAAATAGTCGCTCTTGATGCGCAGTTGAAAGATGCTTCCGGCCGGAAGAAGAAGAAAATTGAAAAACGTTCTTACGAGCTAAAGCAGAATTTACTTGAGAAAAAGTCTAAGCTTAGGGAGGCTGCCGCCCACGTGGCGGCATGATTCGGTAGCCGTAGCCAAAGTTTAGCTTGCGGCGCTCTACCAACCGTGCTTTTAAAGCCTGAACTTTACTTTGAGCAGGGGCAGATGCCCCATGCGTTAAAGTCGTTCGGGCTTTTTTGTGGTAGGGAATAGACAGCCCTAATTATTGTATTGTTATGGGGAATCACCAAGGCTAACAATGAGCGTATTAAGAGTTACATTCTTTTTTATATAGACACATTCGCAGGCCGTTTTAACAGATAAATTGGGCTTTAGGGTCTATTTGGGTTCGGTGCAAGGTGTAAGCAATATTCGGTAACCCAAATAGATGAGCAGGCCCGAGAATAGTCGAGCCAGTTATTGTTTAATTACAGTGGCTCTCACGATGAACACTATTAACTTGGCAATAGTTATTGTTAAGTTAATAGGCGGCGCACGGAAGCGCCGCCATTGCCCGCAGCGCAATGTAAGCCCTTGAAATACCAGCAAATTCACACATTTGCGCCAGTATTTCAAGGGCGAGCAATTAAATAGATAGGATCATCTATTTAATTGCCGGGTTAATAGAAGGCCTTTGAAAAGCGTAGGTGAGGCTGTCAAGCGCTTCGTGAAAAACGACATGGTGGACGTACCAGCCACACGAATAAGCCTGATTGGCGCGCCAAAGGCTTGCCGTTTTAATGGCAAAACACACTGTAAAGGTTTAAATCCATAACCAGGATAAAAAAATGAAAAACATCAGCAGCAGGCTTGGTATAGTTCAGCAAGAGCCTGCAGACATAGGAAAGCCAATTCCAGTCACAGAACTACAAACGCGTCAATTACTCGTGACACTGGTGATTTGTGCGGTCGCCTTTCTGGTGGCTTATTCAATTTCTCAGCTAGAGGTTTTGCACCAAATTGATATAGATGTTAGTGAATGGTTTGCTCGCCGACGCTCGCCAATGGGCGATGCGATTGTTGTCGTTATTACGATGCTGGGAGACACCCCTGTGCAAATATTCGCATTTTGCGCTTGTGCAGTGTCATTTTTACCCCAGAGGCGTATCGCAATCTATTGTTTGGTGACAGGTTTGTTAGCCTCTACGTGCGTTACTCTGAGCAAAGATGCTTTGGATATTGCACGGCCGGTGCTTGTTGTTAACTTACCTTCGAGCCCTTCATTTCCGAGTGGACATGCGGCGGGCTTTTCTTCAATGATCGCTTTTGCCTGGATTTTTCTACGTCGCTTGCAAATAGATCGACGATACCTTATTGACCTGGTTTGTGTATCGCTTATTGCTCTAATGGCCTGCTCCAGAATGTATTTAGGTGTGCACTGGTTTAGCGATGTTAGCGCCGGAATAGCACTAGGTACCTTTATTTCTGTATGTATTTGGCTTTGGCTCGACCATAGCGGAACGCCTGTATACCCGGTAGCGTTAGGTCGATCTTTGGTTGTATTCGCGTCATTGATGGCACTTATGCTCGCCATATATGCCTATATAAATTTCACTCATGATATGCAAGATTACCTGCCTAAGGTCATTTAATGTTTATAAGGAAAACCGCTGTTCGCGTAAGAGGCTGCTACCACTGGTTAAAACAGAAACCCATTTCGGGGCATTTGATTCATGCAACGATTAAAGCCGGGCGTGATAACTCCAAAGATATGGCAGCAAGTGTTGCCTTCTTTGCTTTTCTGTCGGTTTTTCCCCTATTTGTAGGTTTGTTGGCCGTTGGTGGCAAGTTTCTTGATGTGGAGCAGGTGCGCGAGTATCTGCAGGAAATTATAAATCAGGCGCTGCCAACCGGCGCAGAACTGGTTTTGGATAACATAGACGCGGCTCTGCAAGTAAGAGGCGCCGCCGGAGCGATGAGCGTCCTGATTCTGCTATGGTCGGCGAAACGCATATTTAGCGCGCTTACGCGTGGCATAAACAATGCGCTGGATCTCAAGCGCAATTATGCCTTTTTTCTTTCTCCAATTCGAAGTTATGCCTTTACCCTGTTTGGAACACTGCTTTTTTTTATCCCATTCCTAATAACACCTACACTTAGCTTGTTAGGTGAATTTGATTTTGGGATTTCTGGGAGTAGAATAAACCTGTTTTTTGATATTGCTAGTGCAGATATTGTAACGCTATGTAGTTTTTTTATCGTATTTAGCATTATGTATCGTGTTCTGGCCTACCGGCCACCTCCGCTAACTGCGGTATTTATTGCGGCGGCTTTCGTCTCGTTTATGCTATACATCGCCAAGTATTTGTTCTTGCTGTATATCGGTAATATGGCGCGGTTTAATGCGATTTACGGGTCTTTAACATCCATTATCGTATTAATGTTGTGGTTATACTTTAGTGCACGCTTATTGCTATATGGTGCCGAGTTAATTTATTTTATTGGAAAGCTGAAAGAAAGCTCTACTCCCGAGTGAGCGGGAGTGTACTAATATTTTTCACCTTTACCGCTACTTGCTGTATGCTGGCCGAAGCCATTACCATGATTTTATTATGGTGACTCGCCGGGCTCGTTAACGTCCCTAAATTGACAGTAACGGTGCCTGCAACTATTAGATTTACTGTACTTAATATTAACTATCAAAGTAACCAGGAGGCATGTCCGTGAATACTTATCCTAGAACATTTTCGCATATTGGTATCTCTGTACCCGATGTTGAAAGAGCGGCGAAATTTTACAGTGATGTGATGGGCTGGTATCACATCATGGAGCCAACGGTTATTACCGAAGAATCTGCTACGCCAATAGGTCAGATGTGTATTGATGTTTTTGGTAAAGGGTGGGGGTCATTTAAAATTGCCCATATGTCGACAGGTGACAAAATTGGTATTGAAATGTTTGAATTCAACAACAATGAGACCCCGAAAGAATTTGAATATTGGAAAACGAGCACCTTCCACTTTTGTGTGCAAGACCCGGACATTGAAGGCTTGGTGGCAAAGATCATAGAGCATGGCGGGAAGCAACGCATGCCTATCCGTGAATATTATCCCGGTGAGAAACCCTATAAAATGTGTTACGTTGAAGACCCTTTTGGCTTGATCTTTGAAGTGTATTCACACAGCTATGAGCTGACCTATTCACAGGGAGCATATTAGGGCCTTTTTAGGCGCTCATTTTGTATACTCTGTAGCGGTCGAAATTTCGCTATCATATTTGTTCACCCTTTATCAGTATTGGTGCATGTTGATGGCTGTATTAATGCGTCCGAGACACTAAAGGTATGTGTTCAAAATGCACAACCAAGAGGCTAGCAAGGCGTTAATCACCGTACTTCTGATTTGCCGGTTGATGTTTAATCCACTCTACGGCTACAGGAAAGTAACACACACTACCATTTAGTGTTGACACATCTCTCCACTGTTGGTGCTGTTATGCTACTTTCATACACTTCAGCGGGAGTCTCTTTCAAGAAGAGGTACTCGTTTTCCTATATTCTGTGAAGACAACTACAATGAGTGGGTTATGTTGAATTTAAAAAATAGCATTTCTTATCTAATCGCAGCCAATGTAACGATCTTTTGCGTTGGCATTTTAGTTAGCTTCGATCTTTCTTACTACTTCGCGTTGTTCTTTCCAGAAAACCCGCGTTTCGGTTTTTGGCAAATCTTTACCCACTTGTTTTTACACGCTGGCGTAACTCACCTGCTTTTTAACATGTATGGGCTTTGGGCTTTTGGAACGCCTTTACAGATTGCATGGGGTAATCAGCGCTTTTTGGCGTTTTATCTGCTAACAGGGCTTGGTGCGGCACTGATTTATACCTTGGCGAATTACTACCAGTTTTCTACCATTTACGATGATATTGTTGCGCATGGCTACAATGATCAGCTAATCGCACGGTTTCTATCAGCAGGCAAGATAGATCAAGACCTACTTACCTCTATTTCGGAAGACCGTTTGAGAGAACTTTATTCGATCTACAACAGCCCTGCCGTTGGAGCTTCGGGCGCTATTTACGGTGTCTTAGTTGCCTTCGCCGCAAAGAACCCCAATGCGCGATTGATGCTTATGTTCGTGCCATTCCCTATTAAAGCGATGTACTTTGTACCTCTTATTATTTTAGGTGACCTGTTCTTTGGTATAACCAGGTACTCTGTCGGTAATGTCGCGCATTTTGCCCACGTCGGTGGTGCAATTACGGGGGCAGCAATCATGCTTTGGTTCTATTTGAAAAACAAGAGAGGTGTTAAGGCTGGTATGCTATGATAGCCGCAAAAAACTCACTGTGTAATAAACGATAGGGAGGAAATAGTTTGTTAGCTAACGACTTCTTTTATGCTTTTAAAATACCAAATGTATCTCGTTTCATATTGGTTACAATAGTACTTTCATTGCCGGCTGAAGTACTGGCTGCGCCAGATGACGCCAGGGCGGAAACAGAAAACCCGAAGGAAGATAGCCAAGCAGATCAGAGTGGCAACGCCGATACATGTAACTGTAGCTTTGACGGCTACTTTGAAGGTTATTTAAGGGGTGAGTTTAAGGGAACGGTTAAAAGTGCTGAGGCCGGCAAATCGCCTGTAGCGCCCGAGGAAAAAACGGTCCCATTTAAGCCAAGCCGATTTATATTAGGTGTTGGTCCTGCAATGGCAAAGTTTGATTCAAATTTGCGTATTACAAATAAATCATCCGGATTGAGTGTTTTTGTTGATACTGAAGGCACTTTGGGTTTACCGGAGTATGATTCCTCGCCATTTTTTTATACGGCAATCCGCATTGCTGAAGGACACGGTATAGGCCTGCAGTATATGGATATACGCAGAAAAGTGAATTACCTCGATGTCGATAAGGAATACGGTGACATCGGTGTAAAGGGAGAGGTTTCACTGGTTGACGACTCGAATTTTTACACTCTCAATTATTCCTATGCCCTGCACCAGGATACCCGCTCTTACATTCTTGCCACCCTGGGTTTGTCTATGATAGAGCTAAAGCTCGATTTTTTGGCATTGGGCACTATCGAGCTGGGTGACAATACACTTGTAGAATCCCGCTACCAGGAAGCCTTAAGTCAATGGGCCCCATTGCCCTCTATAGGTATGGATTTCTGGTGGAGTTACACCAAAAATTGGAGTGTGGGCACAAAAATCGCGGTTACTGGCGGTTCATATCAAAATATTTCTGGTGCAGCTTTTGAATCTGTGATAAGGACGAGATATCGGTTAAGTAAGCACACCGGGCTGGTTATGGGTTTACACCACACCCAAGCGGATATAGACATCGATGAAGAGGATACTCTTGCAAGTGTAGGTTATGCGTTTACCGGTGCATATTTGGGTTTTGATTACAGAATTTAATAGCTTCTCATACCTGAGAGCAAAACAACAGCAATCCAGCTTTTACAACTAGTATTCGTTTAAAAAAACAATGCTACTCAGATGATTATGCTTTGCAGACGAGTAATCATCCAGTAAGAGGATACGATGCCGATACCATAGATACACAATGTATAAAAGCTAAGTGAAATTCGGTCCGCTGGCGAAAAGGCAAACTCCAGAGCTCTTGACTGACCGGATAATAAAGCGCCCTTACTTCGGGAATCCTTGAATAAATGTAACTTGGTGAGGGTTGCATACAAGGCGATGCAAAAGAGAATAAAAACTATTTGACCCAACTCGACACCAATGTTGAAAAACAGTAATGCGACAGGTATCTCTGTTTGCGGAAGACCTATCTCATTAAGCACCGAAGCAAAGCCAAAGCCGTGCAGTAGACCAAATGTGGATGCTACCAATACGGGATAACGCCAAGCCAGAGTAGTGCGGTTGTTGCGGGCAATTTCCACGGCAAGAAACACGATGGACAGGGCAATAATGGCCTCCACTGCCGGAACCGGCACTCGTACCAGGCCTAAAGAGGCAAGAGTAAGCGTAATGGAGTGGGCGATAGTAAAGCCCGTTACCGTAACCAATATACGTTTAACGCTCCCAGCAATAAGAATCAAACAGGCGACAAACAATAAGTGATCCAAGCCTGCAAGAATATGTTCAACACCGAGTAACAGGTACTCGCTGGCAACGCCTGTAGAGCTTTCCTGTACAGGCACTCTCCAGGTGAGTGTATTTGGCGGTAAAATTTTTGAATGGTTTTCGCCTGAAAGGCGCTTCAAACGGAAGATGGTTGAGATTGATGGGTTGTAATCTGGCCAAACCACGGTAATTTCTGCCCCGGAGAGGTGGCTGGAACAGTGAAAAAATTGCCGCTTGTAGGTGGCATGTCCTCGCGGGGCCGAAACTGCCTCGCACTCGGCGGGCATACGAACATAGGGCGCCTTTGTGTTTAACGCTGACGGCGGTATTTTCAAACTCACTTCAAAGCTTTTGCTTGCTCGCTCTGTTACCTCAATATAAAGCGGTCGGCTTTCATGAGCAAAACTGTTGTTACAAAATATTGCAAGTGTCAGTATCAGTTGTGCCAATAGTCCAAGTGCGTTTTTGCTCATCCCTTATTCGCCCCTGAAGCCTGTTCTGTATTTTTTTTCAGAGTTTTTGTATTGTTCGCTGTACTCGCTGTTTTTTCCTTATTAGCTTTATAGTTGTGTTTAACCGTGTAGGTTTCTACCAATTTATCTATCGCTTTTAAACGATGTGTTTCGATAAGCTTGCGCTCTACATCAACAACAACGTCGTCCCACACTTCAGCTAAAGGCGGTATAAATTCATTTTGATGGGTAATAAGCATAACCAGGTGTGCGCCGTGTTCTGAGCTTATAGGGCCTTGCCAGCGCCCCTGTTTGGGGTCTAGTTGGAACAGGGTGTTTGCTGCTTCCATGCCAAAATGGCTGGCAATGAGGTCGTGGGGTTTTTCCACGTAATTCAAGCCAAACGGGAAACGGTCCCCATATTGAGGTGCGTCAGTGAAGCTTGCACTGTCTTGTTGCAGTGTTGTTAGAGTGCTATTCGCCAAAGCCAGTGTTTCTTCCATGCTTCTGTTTTTGCGATCGATAAATACATGGGTAAACGTAACGTGCGCAGCTTCAAGGTAGTCTTGAGTGTTCTGCTGGTAATAATCCTTCACATCCTGCTCGCTTAGTTGCGTTGCGGCCTCTGATACATCTTGAATAATAAAGTCCATTTTCTGGATCATGCGTTTTTTGATGATGTAGTCGTTATCGCCAAAACCCAGGCCTTCTGCTTCCCGGTAGAGTACCTCGGAGCGAACATAATCATTTACCAGTTTTTCCAGGGCTTGCGGAGATAAAGCGTCGAGCTGCTGTGATGCCAGCTCCGGCTGAAAGGTTTTGGTGCGAAACTGTAGCTCAGTTAGTAGTATTTCGCGATCAACTACAATTGTTTTCGGGGCTTGATAGCGGCTATCGTCAGGGTTCAATACCTCGGCAAATAGAAACACTGCGGCACCCGCCAGTAGGAAATGCCAGAGAGGGTCTTTAATCAATTTGGAAAACGAGTTTTGCATTGTAATTTGGGCTTTATTTATTAAGCGTAATGACCGCCCACTGCAGGTCTAAACAATGGCAGTGGGCTCGAATATACACCGAGCTGACAGCTCGATGCCCTATTTGTTTTTTTACGGTGTGTACCAAATCGGAGAACTGTAAGCTCGTTCCTGTATTGACGTGGGGTAACCCTCTTTTGGTGCTCTCTTCGCGGCGACATCTGCATAGAGGGTGTGGCGGGGGGTAGGGATTTGTAGCACCCGCACGTAATAAAATGCACGCGCACCGGCATCAAATTCCGGGTCTGTCCAAACGGTTGCAAGTTGTGTAGCACCAATTGAGTTCGTGTAGCTGGCGGTTTCGACATCAACGGTGTTGCCAACGTTAGCGAGTTGATTATTGATGATTTTTCGTTCGTCAGAAGCGGCTACGTTAAATACTTTTTCATGTGCATTTCCGCTGGCATCCAGCCATCCTTTGACCACCTGAATGCGATCCAGGTTGCCATCAATAGGGTCTTTGACGGCATGAATAAGAAATGAAGGTGCTTTTTTCTTCGGGGCACTAGTCAGGTCGCCCCCCATTGGAACGCCTTTTTTGTAGCCTATGTCGGCGAGCTTGCCAGATTTTGCTTCCTTGGCTTTAAAGTCCCAACCGCCAAAGAAACGCACCTGAATCCTGGGGCCGGTAGTGGCATAGACTTCTTTGCGTTTAAAAGCATTGTAAAGTTCTTCCCGTGTATTTTCCTTTGCCCAAACACCCGCCAAACCTGCTGCGGCCATATCGTAGCCGATGGTTCCCGGCGTAAGTGCTTTAAGCTTGCCCGCAGGGGTTGAATCAATGGGAAATTTACCGCCAAAGTTATCTTCTTCAACAGCGGGTACGGAGGAATGTGTATCTGAAGCGCCTATCATGCCGAATTTGAAGGGGTTTTCACCCAATTTTTTATCGTATTCCAAGCCGCGCATCAGGGCCGAGCGCGCATAGCCGTTGGGGTCTGGTGGCAGCGCGTGCTTTTTACCTGCGCGACCATCCAGAGCATGGTTGTAGGTTTCAAATTCGGCAAAGGGGTCATCCGGTGACAATGCAGCGAGGGTCTCACCATCTCCTTTAATCTGCGTCATTTCATACACAGGTTCCCAGCGCATGCGCGTTTTTGCGTAGCTGGCAGTGAGAGGATTACCGTTACTGTCTACATCGTTGAACATTAAACCTTTGCTCACATTGCCGTTGTGGGGTATGGCGACAAAACTCGCACCGGTTTTTTTATTGGTCTGCTCCATCCAGTTCCAGAAATCTTCAGGCTTATTGGAATCAAAGGTTGAATAAGGAACAAATTGATTGGCTACTTTTGCCCCCTCTTTAATGAATACAATGCGGTGCAGGTTGGCACCGTCTGGCAGGGCACTCCACTCCCAGCCAATCAGCGCCGTAAACTTACCCGGCTCATTGTGTTTTTCTGCGACACTGACAATTTCTTCCTGCCAGACTGTTTGTCGAAAGCTTTTAGTATCGAGGTCTCTAAAGGGTACATTGGTGTTCACGGAACTAATCAGCTCAAAAAACGCCTTCTGGCCTTTGCCTTCTTTTACATAGGCGTATAAGCGTTTGCCGTTTTTGGTTCCCGTGAGCGCGGGGTCCCCAGAAAAGAGTTTCGGGATGATTCCCATATATACGTCGTGATCTGTCACTGCCAGAAAATCCAGCGGTGTATTGATTTGAATACGGTGTTCACTTTCGGCATTAACTACGGGCAAACCCTTCGCGTAACGGTAGGCAGCATCAGGGCTGAGGGATTGGTTGCCCATTACGTATGCGTCTGCAGAAAGTTTGGTGTGCAGGTGGGTATCTCCCCAATAAAGATTGGTTTGCTCTGCACAGAGTGCCAAGGGTGATAACAAAAGAGTTGTACTAAGAAGTAACAATTGATACTTGTTCATTTCGTCTAGCTCCAGATGAGATTTTTAATCGCTAATACAAATTTGCAAAATTACCTCTGCCCATCTTCGTATTTTGGGGTCCTACATCAGAGGCGATTGCCAGTTGGGAAAAGCAGAAAACTACTCCTGCTACTAATAAGCGTAGCTTTTTCATTGTCGCACTCCATTATTTACAATAAAGAATTTTTGTTAGAAATTGTTTAGTCTAGGGCGTATACCAAATTGGTGAGGTATAGGCTCTGTCTTGAAGCTCCATCGTAGTCCCTTTAGGCATTTCCACTTTGTAAAATTTAGCGTCATAAGCTGTCCACCGGGGCGTTGGAATCTCGATAACCCGCACATAATAAAAAGCCCTTTGCTTGGGGTTAAACTCCGGGTCAGTCCAGTGTGCCGCCAACACGGGTGAGCCTATGGTATTGGTGTAAGACGCATTTTTAATGTCAACCGTATTGCCGACCAAACCGCTACAAGTCCCTTTTACTATTTTTCTTCCGCTGCAGGCAATATCCCAAATCTTCTCGTGAGTTTTGCCTTTTGCATCCAGCCAGCCTTTAATAATTTGCACTCGATCTAAATTTGCACCATCGGGATCGCGAACCGCTCGGACCATAAAACTAGGTGTTGAGTTACCTGGCGCCTGGGTCAAGTCACCGCCCATAGGCACACCGCGCCTATAACCTTCGCGAGCAAAATCAGGTCTGTGAATCTCCATCTCTTTAAAATCCCAGCCACCGAATACGCGAACGCGCAGGCGTGTACCGGTTGTGGCATAGGTTTCTTTGCGCGCCATCGCATCCCATATCGCTTCCCGGGTGTTTTCTCGAGCCCAGACTGCCGCGAGTCCAGAAGCACCGACATCGGCTTCCATCAAAGATAATTCCGGGTTCACACCCTTAACCAAAGCGTGCATTGCGCGGCCTGGGCTAGGTTCCACGTAAGATGCTTTACTAAAATTATTTTCTTCGCGAGAAGTTGGAAGTGCCGTATGATTATCTGTACTGCCGATCATGCCAAACTTAAATGGGTTTACTTTTAATTTTTGTTCGAGTCTTAGACCTTCTTTTAATGCTGGACGAGCATATTCCTTTGGTAACATATCCGGGGTTTTTGCAACTTTCCCGGAAATGTTTCCCGCGTCCATAGTTTCAAAATCTGCAAAGGCATCGTCTGGCGATAAAACCGGGTGTGCTTCTCCATCGCCTTTCTGTTGCGTCACTTCATAGAGCGGCTCAAAACGGATTCGCGTTTTGGCGTAGGCGGTTGTGAGCTTTTTCCCTTTAAATGTTTTTGTATCAAACATAATCCCGTTAGACAGATTGCCGTTGTGGGCTATTGACATTACCCTGCCGCCTGTCTTTTTCTCATAGTTATCCATGTAATCCCATAAGTTTTCCACATCATGTGAGTCGTACTGAGAGTATGGTAAAACTTGCCTGGTGCGTTCACCGCCGTCTCGGAAAATGACAACACGGTGAATATTGTTGCCGTTCGGCATTGATGTCCATTCGAAGCCAACGAAAGTGGAGAATGCACCAGGCACATAGTATTTGTCGGCGTTTTCCACGACACTTTCCCAGGCAGATTTCATCAGTCTAGGCTCATTAATTTGATCTCTATCGTCAGCCCGTAACCATTCCATAAATGCGTTATACCCATCGCCCGATTTAACCATGTCGTGCCATCGCTTGCCTGTTGGGTTGGCAAGTAATATTGGGTCTGACTTTCGAATGAACTCTGCGAGGCCCAGGTTTTCGGCATGATCTGCAACGACAACAAAGTCGAGTGGACGTATAAGCTTGACCCTTTGCCCCGTAGTGCTTGTTACCACCTCGCCACGGGAAACACGATAGGCGACATCTGGGCCAGCTGTTCCACCAGCCATGCCAGAATCAGAGGACCAGGAAGTGTGAAGGTGAGTATCACCAAACAAAACTTGATTGGGAAAGTGGTCGTTAGTGTAAGGAGAATAATCTCTGTCCGGGATCAGTACGTCTTTTTCATTCGGCAATATATCTGAAGCCAATGACGTGCCTGAGGATAGAGCCAACGCTATAGCAAGGCAGATATAATTTATAACAATCGTTTTCATGGCCTTTTAATCTCCATTTTGAAACAGAATAAAGGTGTGATCAACTAAATTGCGGAGCAATATTAGCAAAGGATAAGCGAAAAGGAACTATCAATAACGGCCAATTAGAGCTAACAACCTTAATTATTTGAGTTATTTGAGTTATTTGAGTTATTTGAGCTCTCTATTGTTTCCTGGCGTGCAATTCGTCCAGCGTTTGTAAGCCCTAAAAAATTGGGTGTATGAGTAAGCTAAACACTCGGCAATTTCTTCCAGCTGGCAGCGGCTGTCGTTTATGCGCGATAAAGCTTCCTGACAGCGCCAGTTATCCAGAATTTGCGCATAGGTAGTGTTCTCGGTAGAGAGCGCCCTACGCTTACATCGTAATGTAAAGCCAAAAATACCTGAGGCAGCTATCATTTGCGGCCAAATAAAATATTTAATACCGAAATAGCATTTATATTTATAATTGCTTATCGTGTTCAATATACCATTCGTACTAAATATAAGTAATGAAACATATGCAACTCGTCGGACGGGGAGTGTAAGCCATGAGGATGTGTACAATGTTGTTATGTCCGCCAGGCGTGAAATGGATAATGATGGCAGTATTCCAGCCTTGTGAAATACGGTAAACTTGAGAAAAGGCAGCTACACCAATACCATTGGCGCTAAACAGTTATTTACGGTGTGGACACCGCCCGAGTTCGACCTCACCAGAAAAGCGGTCTATCACCAGCGTCTACTGCAAATACCTACCGCTCGATATTCGCTGCTATTAACTTGGCAATAGTTATTGTTAAGTTAATAGGCGGCGCACGGAAGCGCCGCCATTGCCCGCAGGGCAATGTAAGCCCTTGAAATACCAGCAAATTCACACATTTGCGCCAGTATTTCAAGGGCGTGCAATTAAATAGATAGGATC
>CAJIBL010000072.1_pt1 | contig 15792 bp, 19 predicted proteins | sample 9199351 | NCBI WGS metagenome assembly CAJIBL01 (sample SAMEA7708304, study PRJEB35096) | sediment metagenome | biome: marine neritic benthic zone biome [ENVO:01000025]; feature: sediment [ENVO:00002007]; material: shallow marine sediment [ENVO:03000034] sea grass bed [ENVO_01000059] ...
GTGTTTTTTATTACTGACTTTAATGGCAATCGCCTGAGCGATGCTGAGTAATGTAACCGTATGCAAAAGGAAATTTGTGCGCGCCTGGATCAACAGGTAGAAGAAGAACTCGCCTCCTGAGCAATAACCACAATGAATCCACTACTAAAAAAACTACAGGCTTACCCTTTTGAAAAACTGCAGAAACTAAAAGCCGGGGTTAAAGCCCCGGACGAGTTGTCCCACATTGCGCTTTCCATTGGCGAGCCAAAACATCAGCCGCCTGAATTCGTACTAAAAACACTGTCTGAAAACCTGGATAGGCTGGTGAACTACCCCACCACCAAAGGCTTGAGTGAGCTACGAAAAACCATCGCCCAATGGCTGGAAAAAAGATTTAAACTGCCTGTGGATTGCATTGATGCTGAACAGAATGTACTGCCGGTAAATGGCACGCGAGAAGCACTGTTCGCCATAACCCAAGCCTGCGTTGACAGCAGACGGGATAACGCAAAAGTACTCATGCCAAACCCTTTTTACCAGATCTACGAAGGCGCGGCCCTGCTCGCGGGCGCCGAGCCGGTATTTGTAAATTGCAGTAAAGAAAACAATTTCCACCCGGATTTTTCCCAAATTGACGAGCAGACATGGCAACAATGCCAGCTGCTTTATATTTGTACCCCAGGCAACCCCACTGGCGCAGTATTGCCCATGGAAAAACTCAAGCAGCTTGTACTGCTGGCGGAGCAGTATAATTTTGTTATTGCCAGTGATGAGTGTTATTCCGAATTGTATTTTGATGAAAACTCACCACCACCCGGCCTGCTGCAAGCATGTGCAGAGCTGAACAAAGCTGATTTTAAAAACTGCCTGGTGTTCCATAGCCTTTCCAAACGCTCGAACCTTCCCGGTTTGAGATCTGGATTTGTCGCCGGTGATAAGAATATTATCCAAAAATTTTATCAGTACCGCACCTACCACGGCTGTGCTATGCCCCTGCCAGCACAACTCGCCAGTATTGCGGCCTGGAATGATGAGGCCCATGTGCTGGCAAACAGGGACGCCTATCGCGCAAAATTTAACACGGTACTAGGCATACTGGATAACTGCCTGGAAGTAGAAAAACCAGAAGCCAGCTTTTATTTATGGCCAAAAACCCTTATTAGCGATGCGGAGTTTGCCCAGCGTCTTTTTGCAGAGCAAAATATTACTGTGTTACCCGGTACTTTTTTAGCGCGAGACACCGCCGGCGGAAACCCCGGTTCAAAGCGGGTTCGAATGGCTTTGGTCGCTTCTGTGGAGCAATGTGAGCAGGCCGCTCACCGTATACGCAAATTCTGCAACGCGGGAAGCTAAAAGATTAATGTTAAAAAAAGATCGAGTGCAATTTATTCTCGAGGAGCTTCAGCGCTTATACCCTGATCCACCGATTCCCCTCGACCACAAAGACGCTTACACCCTGCTGGTAGCCGTGTTGCTATCGGCACAATGCACCGACGAACGCGTGAATAAGGTAACACCCGCTCTGTGGCAGCTGGCAGATAATTGTTTCGACATGGCCAGGCAAGATGTCGAAGCAATCAAACAAATAATCAGACCCTGCGGCCTTTCACCGCAGAAATCAAAGGCCATTAAAGCACTATCTGAAATCCTGGTGAGAGAACATGGCGGTGCGGTGCCTGCAGATATGCTGGCACTGGAAGCTCTGCCGGGCGTGGGGCACAAAACGGCCAGTGTGGTCATGGCCCAAGCTTTTGGCGAAGCGTCTTTTCCTGTCGATACACACATCCATCGTCTGGCTCAACGCTGGGGCTTGACCAATGGTAAAAATGTCACGCAAACAGAAAAAGACTTAAAAAGGTTGTTTCCAAAAGAAAGCTGGAACGACTTGCACCTGCAAATAATCTACTATGGCAGGGAGTTTTGCACTGCACGCGGTTGTGATGGCACTATTTGCCCTATCTGCACCACCTGCTACCCCAAGCGAAACAAACCAAAACTAACAAACAAAGCTTAATGGCTAAACTTCCCCCCCCCAAAAAAATACCCCCACAACAAAAAAGCTGCCTCAGGGGCCTGAAGAGCAAGGTAATAGAGAGACTAAAAACAAAACCTGCTACAAGCTACTAAGCTGTATCTGTTTTATACAAATGTACATCCCGTTGAGGAAATGGGATTGAAACGCCTTCAGCATCGAATCGCATCTTAACTTCCCGAGTAACATCCCAATAGACATCCCAATAATCTCCGGTTTTTGCCCATGGGCGAATGGCAAAATCCACCGAGGATTCACCCAGCTGGTGAAGCTTAATCAAAGGCTCGGGGCTGGAAAGTACCTTTTCATTCTTTTCCAGAATATCTTTAAAAATACCTTCAGCTTTGGGGATGTCGTCGCTATAACCGATACCAAACATCATATCCACACGCCGCACTTTTTGCGCCGTAACATTTTTAATAACATCCCCCCATATTTTACTGTTCGGAATAATCAAGGTCTGATTATCAATGGTAAGAATGGTGGTGGATACAATATTCATACTTTTTACCATACCAAACACCCCGCCAGCCGCTTCAACATAATCACCGACATCGTAAGGGCGATAGACCAGAATCATTATTCCCGCTGCAAAATTGCCCAGGGTATCTTGCAGCGCAAAACCGATCACAAAACCTACTACCCCCATACCAGCCAGTACCGGGCCCAGAGATACACCCATTTGTGCCAGAGCCACCAGCAGCCCCAACACCATAATAATGCGGGAAACCATCGACACCAGCATTTCCTGCATCAGCTGGGAAAGGTTGACCTTCGCCGATTTTACACTGCGCAAAATCAAACGCCGCACCAGAGCAGCCAGGCCTTTAAACAATAAAATAATCAACAGAAAAGCAAAAACCTTAAACAGGATATTGGTGATGTTTTCCTGCACTGCGTGCTTTGCATTAAGCCACCACTCGCGAAACAACTCATGCATCACGTTGACATCAAGCATCTCGGCACTTAACTCGCCGGTGGCTTGCACAAGTAGCTTGCGGTATTCGGCAACTTTAATATCGTATTTCTGGGCAATGGATATGGTCAGCTGCAAACTTTTGGTGTCCGCTTCAAGCTTTTCACCGGTCAGTCGCAGCTTGTCCTCCAGCTCCGAGTCAGTCTTCTTAATTGCTAGGCTCTTGGCCTGCTCGGATTCGCGTTGCTTATTCAGGCGCAGTTGCCCCGCCAGAGACTCCATACGCCGAGGCAGGTTCACAGTGAGATAGTCCCGCGACAAGCCCGCGCTGTAACCAATACTTTCAACCACGTCAACATATTCAGACAGCAGGCTGAAGCTCATGTCCAGCAAGCGGCTGTCAAAAATATAACTTTGCAGCCCCTCGGCCGTTTCCGTGTCCCGGCCTTTGCCCTGCACCTTGAAGCGCTCTCGATACTGATCGATATCCGCCCTTAGCTGTTTACCAGCCGACAACAGCCTTGTACGAAATTCCGCCAACAGGCCTTTGATATCGCCGCCTTCTTCTCGAAAGTCCTTAGCCGATGAGCTGAACTCCCTCAGCTCTGAGACTAGAAGCTCGTAACGATCCAAGCGCTGCAGCATTATGGACTCCCGTGCCTCACCATTTGCCTCAAAATAGGCATTATCGAGCTCAGTGAGGTTTTGTGCTCTTTCTCTGATGCGATCAACGGCATCAAGAATGCGCTGCTCAGCTGGATCACGCGCGTCCTCGGCTTGCGGCTCACCGGAGGACTGGGGCGTCGCTTGAGTATCGTCACTTTCCGCAGCCCACAAGGACCCGCACCATAGCGCTAATAGCGTCAGGAATAAGCAGTGTTGGAGTAAAAATCGCAATGACATGGGTGAATCCTTCGGTGTATCCAAATGGGTCTGTTCACAGGGGCCGCAAATTCTATACCGCATCCCCGCGCAGGACACTATTTACAAACGATAATGATGAACCCAGGCACAGTATTTGGTATGCTTCCGGGTTTTCTGAGCCTCCGGCAAGCAAGAACTACTCAATGACTCATACCCTTTATGGCATCAAAAACTGCGACTCAGTAAAGAAAGCGCGAAAGTGGCTGGAACAGCATAATAAGCCCTACGTTTTTCACGACTTTCGAGAACAGGGTCTGGACAAAAAAACACTATCGAAATGGTTGTCTGAAATAGGTACCGAAAAGCTTATCAATAAGCGCAGTACCACCTGGAAACAACTCGGCAACGAAGACCAGCAACGAATTCTTTCAGGGAATGCCCTGGCAATTACTCTGGCCAATCCAACACTGATCAAACGCCCCGTACTCGACACAGGCGATCAACTTTTAGTCGGATTCAGCGAAGCCAGCTACAGCCAGCTGTAAGCAAACACTCATCATATTAATCAGGAACATAACAATGACCAAACTCTACAGCCTTGGACTGGGAATAGGCACCCAGAACAGCAAGGATGAATGGCTTGAAGTATTTTACCCGGAACCCCTTCTGAACCCACCTGAAGAAATCTGTAAGGCCTTTACCGAAACACTGGATTACCAGGGAGGCAACCAGGCGATAGAAATTCGTTTCGATAAAATCACCGCCCTTGCCCATGCCCTGTATGAAGCCGGCGCTGAAGATTTATCCCAATTGTGCAGTACCTTTAAGCTGAGTACGCGCCCATTGGTAGCCACTTTACTCGAAAGCGACGACAAACCCGAAACGGTGCCGGAAGCTTACCTGAAGCTTCATCTGATCTCTCACCGCCTGGTGAAACCCCATGGCACAGACCTGACAGGGCTTTTCGCCGTGCTACCCAATGTTGCATGGACAAGCGCCGGTGCGGTGGACATCGAAGAACTACCTCCACGCCAGCTGCAGGCGCGCCTGGAGGGTAAGCTACTCGATGTAGAGTGCGTTGATAAGTTCCCGAAAATGACCAACTACGTGGTTCCCAAAGGTGTGCGTATCGCCAACACTGCACGCGTTCGTCTCGGAGCCTATATCGGTGAAGGCACTACGGTGATGCACGAAGGCTTCGTTAACTTCAATGCCGGCACATTCGGCACCAGCATGATCGAAGGCCGCATTTCTTCGGGTGTTACCGTTGGCGAAGGATCCGATTTGGGTGGTGGTTGCTCTACCATGGGAACCCTTTCCGGTGGCGGAAAAGTGGTTATCTCCGTCGGCGAAAACAGCCTTATCGGGGCCAACGCCGGTACCGGCATTCCACTGGGAGACCGCTGCATTATTGAGTCCGGCCTTTACATCACCGCCGGCACCAAATTGGCGCTTCTGGATGAGCAAAACAACCTGGTCGAACACGTTAAAGCAAGGGATCTGGCAGGTAAAAGCGATTTGCTGTTCCGCCGTAACTCAGTGAGCGGTAGCGTCGAGTGTAAAACCAATAAATCCGCTATCGCGCTCAACCAAGAGCTGCATAAAAACAATTAAGCCTAGCCATACATTTTCCTTTCTTTAGCTCCTCGCCCCGGCTACCATGCCGGGGTTTTCAACAGAATCCAATACCATGTCCAGCCCTACTTTAGAACTCACCTGCGACTTAATTCGCCGCCAATCTGTAACGCCGGAAGACGCAGGCTGCCAGGGTTTACTGGCGCAAAGACTCTCAACGCTCGGCTTTGTAGTACACAAACTACGGTTTGAGGATGTCGATAATTTCTGGGCCGTCTATGGCGATACGGGCCCCATATTTGCCTTTGCTGGCCACACCGATGTGGTTCCCAGCGGAGACCACAAGCAGTGGCAATCACCACCCTTTGAGCCCACCCAGAAAGATGGAATGTTATTCGGGCGTGGCACTGCAGACATGAAAGGCAGTCTTGCTGCAATGGTCACCGCTTGTGAGCGATTGTTATCAAAGCAACCAAAACTGAAGGGGCGCATTGCTTTTTTAATTACCAGCGATGAAGAAGGGGTAGCAAAAAATGGCACGGTTAAGGTTGTTGAATGGCTGGAAAAACGTAACGAAACAATCAGCTGGTGCCTGGTTGGAGAGCCTTCGAGCACAAACACTGTAGGCGATGTGATTAAAAATGGGCGACGCGGCTCGCTAGGTTGTGAATTACGCGTAATAGGCATTCAGGGGCATGTTGCGTATCCACAGCTGGCAGAAAACCCGATACACAAAGTGGCACCGGCGCTGGCGGAACTGGCCAGCGAACAGTGGGATAAGGGAAATGATTTCTTCCCTGCCACCAGCTTTCAGATTTCCAACTTTAATAGTGGTACCGGTGCAACTAATGTTATTCCGGGTGAGGCCAATATTGTTTTTAATTTTCGTTTTTCGACTGAAACCACGGCTGAGAAACTGATATCGCGAACAGAAGCCATCTTGAACAAGCATCAAGTGGAATTCGAATGTCAATGGCACCTCTCAGGGCAACCGTTTTTAACACCCGCAGGCAAACTGGTGGAAGCAGCGGTTGCAGCCATAAAAAATGTTACCGGAGCACAGCCAGAGCTCTCTACGGCTGGTGGCACATCTGACGGCCGCTTTATCGCGCCAACCGGTGCCCAGGTACTTGAATTGGGCCCCGTGAATGCTACCATCCATCAGATAAATGAATGCGTCAAGGTTGAAGACCTCGACACACTCAGCGAAATATACCAGCAAATCCTTAGCAAGCTAATGCAATGAGTGAACTCACACACCTCAATAAGCAGGGCGAAGCCCATATGGTTGATGTTGCCGATAAGGCAATAAGTCATCGTATAGCCTCTGCGCGCAGCACTGTTAGCATGCGTCCAAAAACACTTAGTATGATCAGCGAAGGCAAGCATAAAAAAGGCGATGTTTTTGCTGTTGCCCGCATTGCCGGTATTCAGGCAGCAAAAAAATGTAGCGAACTGATTCCACTTTGCCACCCGCTAATGCTCAGCAAAGTCAGCCTGGATATAGAAGCGGACAAGGAAAACAGTCAGCTGCACATTACCGCCACCTGCAAACTCGATGGCAAAACCGGTGTGGAAATGGAAGCACTCACCGCCGCTTCCATCGCCGCACTGACCATATACGACATGTGCAAAGCCGTGGACAAAGGCATGGTTATCAGTGAAACCCGCTTGCTGTCCAAAACCGGCGGAAAATCTGGAGATTGGCAAGCCGATGAGTGAGAGCAAGGCAATCACCGTTCTCTATTTTGCCAGTCTCGGGGAAGCCTTGGGACTTACAAAAGAAACACTTACCCTGCCCTGCACACCATGTACTATAAATCAGCTTAAAGAATTTCTGTCTGGCCGGGGAGAACAGTGGAAAATCCGGCTCGAACACTCCAACACCCTATGTGCAGTTAATCAGGAGCTATGCCAAAACCCGGATCATGCGGTTGAGCCAGACGATGAGATTGCTTTTTTCCCTCCGGTCACAGGTGGTTAATTCCTATGATCAGGGTGCAGCACGAAGATTTTGACCAGAACACTGAATATAGAGCGCTTTTACAAAAAGGAGAAAGCGGCGCTGCGGTCACTTTCGTTGGGCTTGTACGCGAGTTCCAGGATGAAGAAAAAATGTTGCTGCAGCACTACCCCGGCATGACAGAGAAAGTACTGGAAAAGATCGTAGAAACCGCGCACAAGCGCTGGGATTTACAGCAGGTAAACCTGATACATCGAATAGGAAGCCTGCGCAGCGGTGATCAAATTGTGTTTGTCGGCGTGAGCAGCAAGCATCGTGCAGAAGCGTTCTCCGCATGCCAGTATATCATGGACATCCTTAAAACCCAGGCACCGTTTTGGAAAAAAGAAGGCAACACCTGGGTGGACGCTAAATCCTCTGACGAAGACGCAGCCACACAATGGCTCGAAAAGTAAAAATCAGCAAAGAGAATATTAAAACGCTACTGAGCGAACACTATAGTGCCCCGCTTGCGAAAACATTTAAACAGTTTCGAAGCGGCGCCATTTTTTTTGCGGTCGGGCTGATTATTATTTACCTGGCCAACACCACGCTGCCACCATCCGCAAAACAGGAGATTATTGTACTGTGCGGCTTGATTATCGCCGCGTGCGGCTTCGTTGTGGCTATGTTGGCACATATCCGAATGCTTATATCAAGGGCACTGGCATTTTTTCAGAAAAAATAACTATTTATCCAGCGCTTTTATCGGGTATATATCAAAGCGATTGGACTTACCAACAAGCTGATACCCTGGCTCCATATTCGCCAGATAAGGTGCAATTTTCGGCCGCTTTACCACAACACGGTTTTTGGCTAACTCGAGCGCCATCGGCAGTAAAGCATCGGCATCGGCATCGGCGCCAACAAGCTCATGAAAGAATCGCATTTCCTTTTTTACCTCAGCGCTTTTCTTTCGCTCTGGAAACATAGGGTCCAGATAAACCACTTGTGGTTTTTGCACCTTGTTTTGCTCTTGCAGAGAGAGGCTATCGGAGGGCAGTAAAGACATTCGTGCCAGCACTTCTGCCAACTGCGAATCGTTTTCGGATGCAAAAATCCGCGCGCGCTCGAGACCATCTGAGAGCAACTGACAGACTATTGGCGAGCGCTCGACCATTGCCACAGTGCAACCCAGGCTGGCCAGAACAAAGGCATCACCCCCCATACCCGCAGTAGCATCCAGAACATTTATTGCTGAGGCTTTATTTAATCCAACCGCTTTCGCTATTGCCTGCCCCTTACCTCCGCCAAACTTGCGTCTATGAGCCTTCGCCCCCGCGACAAAATCGACGAAGCTCTCACTAATCTTTTTACCACTGTATGACTTGATGGACACTTTTTCCTGCCCATAAAAAAGCGCATAGCCCGACGAAATTACCATATCATCCTTAAGCAGGGGCACACGCAAGGTATCAGCGATAATTTGAGCTTGTGCTTGTCGGGAAACATCTTCAGCAATGACATAAAGCTTCATGTTATTCATAGGTGCTTAGTGCTACCTGAGTAATACTTTCCTGTCGCGCAGCATCCAGCACAGCAACATACCGGTCAACAGAAGCATGCTCATGAGCCTTGAGTACGACATTGGCAGCAGGGTTTATCGCTTTTTCCTGTGCGATAATGGATCTTATTGAGCGAATATCAACTCTTCGCCCGTCAAGGCTGATTTCATTATCACTCGCGACAGTAAAAACCAGTGTAACACTGTCATTTGTATTATCGTTATCCGGCTTTGGCTGCTCCGCCATGGCCATACCCCGCTCCTTCACAAAACTGGCGGTTATGATAAAGAAAATCAGCATAATAAACACCACATCCAGCATCGGGGTTAGATCAATTTGATTTGAGGATTCTTTTGCATTAGCTTTCGTTTTCATTGATTCGCCCTCGAAAAATTAAAAAAAGGTGCTCTAACGCGAGCACCCAAGGGGCACTGCTGACTTGCAGAAATTCTTTCTCGGGTCACCCTCCCTGGGTTAACTTAATTTTCGTCATGCAAACTTACCGAGATTTCAGGTTTACGCTACCCTTTATCCAGCTGGAAACGAATACGGTTTTTCATACCCTCAAACCTCACGGGTTTGTCGTCTTCCATTTTTGGCTGAAAGCGCCAGCGAGCAACAGCCATTGCAGCCGCTTTTTCAAAGTAGCCTTCGGGCTCGGCATACAGAACCTGAATATTTTCGGTTCCTCCAAATTCAGTAACATCGAACATCACATCAGCAAAGCCTTCTATACTTCGCTGCAAAGCCCTTGAGGGGTATTTACCTACCCCCATATATTGGGCAATGGGAAGACTGGCATTATAGGAAACCCTAAGACCTTTGGCTTTTTCAATTTTAAAACCACTAGTCGGAAGCGTTACTGTTATCCCATCTGCTACTTCAACGGGAGCAGGAGTATACTTAGGTAACTCAACGAGTTTCTCAGGCCTCTTTACCTTTTTATCAATCCTGTTTTCGATTGGCGGCTTATCTTCCCAATATACCTCCGGAATACTTATGTCTTCGCTGTCATCGATTGGCGCATCCGCCATATGAATCAGGCGCTCCATCAGGATAAAAATACTCACAGTAATAATAAGCGCTAAGGGAAGAACCTGCATTACCCGGCTTAATGGTGAGTCATCTATTTCGCTTGCTGTAATTACTGACGATTGAATAGCTTGTGTAGTCATACTAGGCTCCTCGTTTGGGGTTGTCGTCAGCGGTGCCTTTAATGGTAAATACAAATGTTTCAGTTACATTTTTTGTTATCACCGGTTTATCACCCATGGTTAGCGGCGTAAAACGGAATTCTTTTATGGCTTTTAGTACAGCCTTGTTAAAAACAGATTTCGGTTGTGCGCTTACTATTCTGGGATTAAGCACAAGACCGTTTTCATCCACATCAAACTGGACAACAACCCGGCCGGTAATATTTCTATTAAGGGCATATTTCGGATATTCCGGCGTTACCACTTGCGTGGGTATATAGCCCTTAATGGCAATATCAGGTGTTGCAATTGAAGCATTTGAGTTCAATTCTGCAGTACTGAATCCGGAAAACGCTTTATGCTGGTGAGGCCTGTGGACGACAAGCATTGCCTCTGTTGAGCGTATGCTTCCCCTTGCAGCAATCGCTTTTTGATAAGATTTTTCCATTTGCAACAGTTTTTTGTCACCGGCATCTGCTGTTTTGTTTTCGTCCTGCTGAGGCGCAACCGATTTATTTTCCAGCCTCATTTGTTGTTCCAGCCAGCGCAAGCGATTGGCATTATTGGCAATGGGAGAGTTCTCAGGTAGCGCGAGTAGCGGAACACTTGCGGGCTCGGGAAATACTCCCAGATCAAAGATGTTTTCGTAGACCGTACTTGCCTTCAGCCGACTTGAGGCCAGAGGCAAAAACAATAACGCAAGCACCGTTAAAACCAACCACCTCTGCCATACGCTGTATCGATGCTTCTGCCGACAGGGGTCCAGCACCATCGAAATTCTCTGATATAACTCTGAACCTCGCAGGTAACTAAGGGCAAATATCGAGTGTTTCACGTCTGTTGCCAGTGTCATCAGGTCGTCGGCGTACTCACCGCGACAATCCAACAATTGTACAACTCGATCATCGCAGGCCACCTCTGCATACCAGTCAATTTTTCTACTCACCATCCAGGCTGTAGGAACACACCAGAACAAGGCAACTGCACACCTGGACAACAACTTGTACAGCCAGTCACGGCGCTCTATGTGTGCATACTCATGGGCCATGACGCGCAGCAGGCGGTCGTGTTGCCAACTCGCACTTGCCTGCGGAAGCAAGATAAGCGGCTGCTTGATCCTCCAAACAAAGGGCGACTTCACTTCTTCAGACATCAACACTTTTACCGATGTATTCAATTGAAAAAGCGACTTCAGTTGATGCTCAATATCCTGCAGCGCCATCTGCAAATCCTGCCCTGGCTCACTAGCCCTGCGGCTAATATCCTGCGCCTCCATGATGCCCAATAAGGTGTATATCAGTATCCAGCTCAGGCCAAGAAAATAGACTGCCATAGAACCGTATAGCAGCCACTGGCTGTTTCCGGACGACTCCAGATGAACTTGCATCTGTGTAAATTCGACCAGCCGCGCAGGCACCAAAGAAAGCTCCCAGGAGGGCAGCAGTGGAATAATTAAGGTGCCCGCAGCTATGACGAATAAGGAGGTGGTTAAAAAAATGTGGAAGTTCGCCGCAGACTGAAAAGACGGACGCTGCACCAGAACAAGCACGATAGCTAAACCCAGCATGGGATAAAGCCAGTAGTTGCTAATAATATGCAGCAGGTCCAATTCAATCATTTCTCACTACCCCTTTTTTTCAAGGATTTAATGCGGGCGATATTCCGTTCAAGCTCGTCTATCTCCCGCGCGGATAAATCGTCGCCTTCTGTGTCCAACAGCGCATTCATAGCTTTAAAGCGAGAGCCTTTAAAAAAGGTTTTTATCATTCGCTCAATAGCGGACTGGCTGGCCTTCTTGGGGGATACCGTAGGAAAATAAATGTATTTCGCTCCCTCCTGACGAAAACTAACCAGCTCTTTTTCCAGCAGACGAGCAATTAAAGCTCTGACGGCGGAGTAACTGGGTGGATCGGGGATCTTCTCCTGAACTTCGTGAGCAGAAGCTTCTCCAGACTCGAACAGAACATCCATGATCTGACGTTCTCGTCGGCTTAAATTCTGGTGTGATAAGGGAGGCATTAGGTGCTCCTGTTTACGGTCATCGGATTACTGTGTAGTGCTACTTTTCTAGCACCGTGCTAAAAAATTAGCACTGCAACTTCGTAATTGCAAGCACTAAATGCTAAAAATTTAGCATCGTTGCATTATGCAGCTACGACCGAATCAATAAACTATCGATAAATTGCTAGTGATATATATTAACTATCGCACAAGCCTTTAATGCGGGCGGGGTGAAATCCGAATGCAACTGCCTCAGGGAGGGCAGGTATTTATGGTTCCAGAATGGGATTGAGGGGGAATGAAAGGCAGCTTAATCGCTGCATCAGAGACTGGTACAAGCCTGCACGTTTTTGCCAGGCAAGGGGATAAGGAACAAGCTTGAAGGCTGCTTATCGCAAGAGGGTTTTAAGCATCAATAGAAAGATAAAACCCTCCAGCAATGACGGCTTAACTACTCAAGGGGCTCAAGCTTAAGCTCTACACGCCGGTTCTGCTGCCGGCCTTGAGCCGAATTATTGGATGCAATGGGGTAACGGTAACCATATCCCACCGTGTGTACTCTGCCACGGGCAACTTGGTTTTGGGTAAGATAGTTACCCACACTGCCAGCGCGCTGCTCACTCAATGTCTGATTCAGCTCCATAGACCCTGTAGAATCCGTGTGGCCTGAAACCAGAATACTGGTCTTTTTAAACTCCGCCAGTACTTTAACTACCGAGTTCAGCACTGGGTAGAACTCTGATCGAATATGATAACTGGAGCTATCAAAAGTGATGTTTCCGGGCATCACAAGGTGAATGGTGTTTCCTTCCCTGCGCACCTGGACTCCCGTCCCCTGAAGCTCTGCTCGCAGTTTCGCTTCCTGTCTGTCCATATAGTAACCAATTCCACCGCCAACAGCGGCGCCTGCAGCGGCACCGGTCAATATCGCCTCATTCCGATTCCCTCCCGCAGTTGCAGCACCGATAACCGCGCCGGTTACAGCGCCTATGCCAGCACCTTTTGCCGTGTTACTGGCTTTTTGCTCACCGGTATATGGATCTATGGATGTACATCCATAGCAAAAAATCAAAACAATCACTAGTGCCAACCTATGCATTATTTTCTCCTAAGAGGTTTGTTTGAAAGGGAAATTAGTGTTGAATGCCTTAGCATTCGCAAATTGTAGGGAACAAATTCCCTTAACACCAATACCGGGTCGTTTTATGAGATTAACTACTTCACACTGCAAGGTTTCTCTGTTTGCTTTACTTTTTTTTACTCTGGCGAGCTGCAGTAACTATGAGTTTACACTTAACGATCGAACGGTATACGACCCCACAGCCTTTCGCCGCTCGCTAAGCTTTAGCGACCCGGCACTGGATGCCTGTGTTATGGCGGCACTCGTTGAAGCAAATATCACATCAGCGGGACAGTTGCGCCAGCTTCAATGTGGACCAGGGGAAATTCGCGACCTTTCCGGGCTTAAGGTTTTTCATCGCCTGGAGAATCTTGGGCTGGCAAATAACCTGATTGTGAACATCAGTGAGCTGACATCTATGACCTCACTTAAGCAGCTCGATCTCAGCAGTAACGACATTCTCGATGTCTCCGCTTTATCCAACTTACCTGAACTAAAGCTGCTGATAGCAGAAGGGAACAGCCAACTTCGCTGCGAAAGTTTTAGCGACCTGCTAAAAGAAGGACTCGAAATCCGACGGCCCAAGCACTGCAAGTACTAGGAAGGAACAAACATAAGGCCAATGGTACTGCGGTTACAGTGCATTACCCTCATTGAAACGGGCTCTTCATTTATTGGGCCCACCACCTTGCGAAACTTCACTGATACGACTGTACCAATGGGCGGTGCAGGATGGCGCTCTATGCTCACTTGCGCACCACCATCGGAAATGTCTTTAGTAAAACCGATGATTGTGCCAAATGCGGGGTGCGTTATCTCCACCCTTATGGATGTCGCCGTTCGTGCAAACTTTCGTCTTTCGTCCACTAAATGGTTCTCCTCGCTCACCTGATATAAGCCCAGTTCTAATCTTAGCCTATTGCGTCACATTTAGCCTCTAGATGTGGCGCCTGCATTATGGCATGTGGCCACGGCTGTGGATGAATTCAAGGACTTAGCTTATCCACAAAAGTTGTGGATAACTCTGTGGTCAAACCCTTTAAATTGCTCCGAAACCACCATTTTCAGGAGCTTCTTACACCTTGACGGCGATTTAACCAATTTGAAATAATTGTTTAAAATCAAATAGTTATAAGGTTTTATAAGTATATCTACAGATAAGCGATAAATATTTCGACACTCTGTAGATTTTGGTAACGCCGTGTGGAAAAGTTCGAAAGTCAAACGTTTTTAGCACTTGACAGAGAAGTATTCGCTTACTTCACAAACAATCCGTTGAAGATGTACATCCAGACGACAGCGAAGCGTAGAAAATGCTGCCATTGCCAATGATTTTGATTGATATTTAGCCCGATTTTGTTACCTCGGTAACACGCTTGTTACTCAAGCGCATACCAATCGCTGACCCGATTTTGCTCTGCCACATGAATGACAGTGTCATACACATCATTTTGAAATAGTGACGCCACCAAACGCGGGCAATTATTATTTTCACTAATATGCGCAACAATCAAAACCCGCAGCCGCTCCGCAAGATATTCAAATAGCCTTAAGGCCTGTTCATTATTCAGATGCCCCCAATTACTACCCACCCTTGCTTTAAGCCTTGCAGGGTAGGCCCCCTCTGCGAGCATTTTTAAGTCGTGGTTTGCTTCCAGTACCAAAGCATCGCACTGCTCGTAACAACTGAGCACATGGGGGGTGATGCAACCAAGGTCTGTCAGCACACCAACCCTGGTGTCACCATGCTTAAAAATAAATTGAGCAGGCTCTCGGGCATCATGCGGAACAGCGACGGGAGTAACCGAGATGTCACCAACCTTAAAAGGCTGATAGCCATGCACCACATTTAAGTTTTCAAGATAGCCAAAATCTCGACTGAGGAGAGTTCCTGCCGTCATATAGACCGACAGGCCGTATTTTCTTGCTAAAGAGCCGACGCCCTTGGAGTGGTCTGTGTGCTCATGGGTAAGCAGAATAGCGTTTAAGCTGGAAGGGTGGAGCCCGAGCTGAAACAGCCTTTGCTCAAGCTCTTTCGCGGCGAAGCCACAGTCTACAAGAATACTGGCTTCGGCAGAGCAGATAACACTCGAGTTACCTTTGCTGCCGCTGCCAAGTATCGCAAATTTCAAGTTTAGATCAGATTTTTACGTAACAAGCGAAGAAATTCTTTGGCGATATCGTCCGGCAGGCGTTCTCCTCGAGTATCGCGGATGTTAACCAAAACGTGTTCGCCCTCTTGGTGTAGCACCAGGAAATAGCCATTGGGGTCTTTCAAACCGTTACCGGAAAACTCGGCGCCATCTATTTCACTAAATAGCGCCCTGACTGTGCTGGAGTCTTTCAGGCTAGCCAGCAAGCGGCTTATGGTATAGGGCGCTTCGTCAGGAAGCTCGTCATCGCCACTCCAAAACGCCAGCTTTGAGAAAAAACCTTCACCATCTTCATCGTAAGGAACGTAGCCCGCGTAAATCAAACCTTTCTCTGAACGAGCTTCCCAAACCTTAAAGCCCTCCTGACCGCAGGAGTGATTTACCGTGGCCATGGCACGCTTCTTTGGTAAGCGAAGACTCAGTGTTGGCTCTCCCTTATGACGGGTAAA
>CAJIBL010000584.1_pt1 | contig 15750 bp, 14 predicted proteins | sample 9199351 | NCBI WGS metagenome assembly CAJIBL01 (sample SAMEA7708304, study PRJEB35096) | sediment metagenome | biome: marine neritic benthic zone biome [ENVO:01000025]; feature: sediment [ENVO:00002007]; material: shallow marine sediment [ENVO:03000034] sea grass bed [ENVO_01000059] ...
CTGAAAACGCGCCAATCTAGGCGCGAAGAGAGAAGTTTAGTCATTCTAAATAAACGATGAGCAACAACGAGTGGCGCGTTTTCAGCCGCAACCCGAAGGGCCTGGCCATTTTTTCGCCCAAATACGTTATCAGTCGCTTATTTGGAACAACCAAATCACGCTCCTTCTGCCTTGTTGGACAAAAAAAATGGGCTCAGGCAGAGGTAACTAAATTAGTGTTAACAGGCCCTGGTTTAACCGAGCATGCTGAATTAATGGATGGCCGTGGGGGCTGCACCTACTAACCCAGACTTGCGCTGGTTTGCCGGAAACATAAGCAGTGAGTAACATCGAATAAATTCCGCAGTTTTAACAAATTAAAGCTCGTGAATGTCGAGCCCTAAACTGCTGACTTTATCTTTTGCAGAAAAATCGGATATTACCGCAATATGCGCTTTTTCCGGCAGGAGATAGCTGGCGGCAACACGCTGCAAGTCGTCTATAGTAGTGGAAAGAATTTGTTCACGAATTTGCTGCCGGAAAGCCAAAGTACGCCCGTGGAGTTCAGAGTGAAACAGCCTTTTAGCTCTGCCAGCGGGAGACTCACTTTTATCAATAGAGCTTACGGTTCCAAGAATAGCTTCTTCCAGGGCTTGCTTTGTGTGCTTTTCTGTCATCAACCACTCGATGGAACGATCAAAATCGTCCAGTGTTTCAGACATGCGCGGATCTCTGTAAGAATAGAAACGAAACACGCCATTGCTACTGTCATTAGATGCACCGCCACCATAGGCACCGCCTTGTTCTCTAACGGATTTATGTAAAAAACCGTTTCGCAGAAAACCTGCCAGTACAATCAGTGCCGCAGAATCCTGATGCGAAGCCGGTACTGTGGGGTAAGCTTTTGCACAATAATTTACTTGGGAGTTTGTGAGCCAGGCAGCCTTCACGGTGCTGATTGGCGAGCGTGTATTGAACTTTGAATGATTTAAAACAGGCTGTTGTGAGAAGTGCTTATCCAGGTTTTTACTGAAAGATTCAAGTTGCGTTTCTTCGCTAATAAGCAGCAGTTGTGATTCGCTGGCCATCACCGCTTCATGAATCTGAGTTAGTTTGTCGGCAATGGCGGAAAGGGCGTTTTTGTTATCAATCTCACTATCGAGGTTTTTAATCGCTTTAATGGCGGCCAGGCCGCTCAACTGGTGACTCAGTGCAGTATTAGAGGTAATTCCCGAACTGGCCGCCATCATTGCCAGAGCATGGCCGCTTCCGGTAACACCTTGTTCTTTATGGGCCCTGATTTGCGCAACAAGTTCACGAATTCTGTGTTGTTCGTCAAAGCGGGCAGAGCGCGTTTTGCTGCTCATCAACTCACAAAGCGCCTGGTGGTTTCTGTTTAAGGCTTTACCAGAAAAAGTCAGCACCGCTTTAATATCGTTTACATCGCCGATATTTGCCCGAATGCTGCTAAAAGCATTGAGGCCGCCGCTTACGCTGGCTTGCTGGCGCTGCATAGCCAGGTAGTCTTCGTTTCCAGCACCCAATTCATAGATACAGCTGGTATAAAGCGGTAACCACTGAAGCAGGGCGTCTTCAATTTCCGGTAACTGATAGATGCATTGCTGATAAACCAATCCATTGGTTCCTGTTGCATAGCGAGTGAGCTTTTTATCACCGAGTTTGACTGTTTCGGCGTCTACATGTATTTCTTTTTTGGGAACATCTTCCAGCGTGACTTTTGGCAAAACTTCCGGGTCATCCTGTTGCTCCTGCCTTGCAAGCAAAGCGGCAGACTTGCTGATAATGTCATTTTTTTCCTGCTCACTAAGGGCCTGTCGAATAGTTTCCAGATGCTCTTTTTCAGCGCGCTCTTTGTGTTCGTTTATGTTTGCATCGGGAACCAGCGTCAAGCGCACACGATGTGGGTTGTCGAGAATAAGTTCGTTGATAAGCTTTGGAATAAAGTCAGCTGACTGAATATTCTCACGCAGCATATTCAAGCTCTGATCGATATTGAGTAGCTGAACCGGGTTTCCTCTGTGTGAGGCGGTATTTAAGGCCGCCATAATCAACTGTAAACCGTAGGGGTAGCTGTCACCGCCAATTTCACGTTGGTGCAGTTCCAGCTGATGTAATGCCGACTCCACGTCTTCTTGCGGGATACCTTTTTCAGCGACACTTTTAAGGGTATCGATAATCATGGCTTCAATAGCGTCTGCACTTTTATCTTCGCAGCCCTCCAGGCCACACATAAAAGACAGCTCTTTTTGCGAGTCGTCCAAACCGCATAAGGGTGAAGGGCCGTTGCCCAACTCAGTGCTTTCCAGTGCATGCATTAATGGCGTTGCACTGTTATCGAGCAGCACGCTGGATAGCAGTTGCGCTTTCAGAGTGTCGTCTAGATCTGTACTTTTGCCTAGCAGCCATGCCATTACTACATGGCTACGATTTTGCGTATCATCATCGTTGTAGGGGTAGGCTTCCTGCACACGGACAGGCGCGAAATAGCGTTTTTCGTCGCCTACGCTTACGGTGTAGTCGAGCCCTTGAAAATGCTGCAGTACATGCTGTTCAAACTTTTGCTGATGGGTAATGGCGGGGATATCGCCGTAGGTCATGAAAATGGCATTACTGGGATGGTAATGGGTTTTATAAAAGGACACCAGCTGTTGATAAGTTAAATCCGGTATGCATGCGGGGTCACCACCGCTGTTATAATGGTAGGTGCTGGTGGGAAACAAATGTTTGGTAAGGGTTTGCCAGAGTTGAGAGGGCACTGAACTCATTGCCCCTTTCATTTCATTGTAAACAATACCCTTAAACACCAATGGCGAATCTGGATTTTCAGCTTGTTCGAATTCCAGGCGATGGCCTTCCTGGGCAAAATCCAATGGATCGAGACGCGAAAAGAACACTGCGTCTAAATAAACGTCCATTAAGTTGTTAAAGTCTTTTCTGTTGAGGCTTGCGAAGGGGTAGGCAGTCCAGTCGCTGCTGGTAAATGCGTTCATAAAGGTGTTTAACGAGCGCCGGGTCATCATGAAAAAAGGATCTCGAACCGGGTATTTTTTACTGCCGCAAAGTGCGGTATGCTCAAGAATGTGTGCCACTCCGGTGGAATCTTCGGGAACAGTCCTCAACGCCACTAAAAAAACATTTTCGTCGGAATCGCTGTGCAGATGTATGTGCTGAGCTCCGGTAATTTTGTGTTCAAATTCAAGTACTTGTAGATTAAGAGATTCAACTTGCTGTTGGCGTTTCAGGGTGAAAGCAGAGTGGTGATCCATGCGGGCCTCAGGGTTAAGAATTGCATATATGTTGAGTATCGCGCCATACTCGACAAGAATTTAACGAATGTAATCTCAAGGCTGATAGAATTCAACCTACGCCGGGAGATATGCTTGGCATCATACAGTAAGTACACAATAGCCCTAAGCAGCTTAGGGCGGAGAGTTACATGAATAAGGATATAATCCTTAATGAATTCAGTCGCGTCTCTGAAGCCATGGGCTGGGATTCCTATCATTCACCAAAAAACCTTGCCAGCGCCATTTCAGTGGAGGCGGCGAAACTGTTGGAGAGTTTCCAATGGCTGTCGGACCTGGAGGCTGAAATGCTCGATGATCCGAAGAAGTTACAAACTATCGCTGCTGATTTAGCTGATTTGATGATTTATTGCACTGTTTTGTGCCACAAGCTCGATTTGGACCCGTGGACCATCACCAAAGACAAGCTGTTACGCAATAGACAAACATACATTGAGAAATTGCTGGCCAAGGAAATGGGCCTTTCACCGGTCTCCTCTCCCGGCAAAGACAGATCGGGGCCCCATCAGAACTGGCAAAAACCGCCCGCACAGTCGCAGCAGTCAAATGGACAAAAGGCGGCCAATACCGGTAGAGGTGATGACGACACAGACTGGGATTCGATCATTCAGAAGATCGTAGACAGCAGGGAAGGTGTTCGCCAAGCCTCCGATAAACTCAGGCAAGAGAAGAAAACCAAGAACCACAAAGCATAGATCGTGGCTGCTCTCGAATGTGATCGCAATTTTGATGACCTGGCAATGCGGTTTCGGCGCAATGTTTATGGTTCACTAAAAGGCCAGGTGCGGCTCGCTGTACTTGAGCGTGATTTTCGTGAAAACATCCCCCAATTTCTCACAGACTCATCCGGCTTGTCGATTGCCGATATTGGCGCGGGTCAGGCGCAGTTTTCTGCCATGCTTTCCCGCTTCGGGGCGAAAATCGTGCTCAATGACATTTCAGCAGAAATGTTGCAGCTCGCCAGGGAAACCTTCAACGAACTCAAGGCTCACGAACAGCAAGTGAAGATTATTCAGTGCCTGCTGCAAACCCTGGCAGATACTTTGGGCGAACATAAATTTGATTTGGTACTTTGCCACGCTGTGCTCGAATGGATGGCACAGCCACGCAGCCTGTTTGAACATTTACGGGAATTGATAAAACCTGGAGGCTTTCTAAGTATCACCTTCTACAATAAAAACGGGCTGGAATTCAAAAACCTGCTGCGGACAAATTTTACATTTGATGCAGAAAATTTTCGATCGTTTAGGGGAAGCCTAACCCCCTGGAACCCGCAAAGCCCATTGGGCGTGCTTAATGAACTGGAAAATCATGGTTTTAGTGTGCTCGTCAAAAGTGGCATTCGTGTTTTCCACGATTACATCCTCGACCCGGAACAGCGAAACAGTGATGCTCATGGATTAATTCAAAAAGAGCTGGAATACTCTCAAAAAGAACCCTTTTGGCAAATGGCCCGCTATATCCATTTTTTGTGTCGCTATGAATGAATTCCCATTGGCCTTAAATGATGTGCTATTTATCTACGAACACGACGTCGAGATATCGGCAATGCGTGCGCAGGGTGCTGGTGGGCAAAACGTTAATAAGGTAAGCACCGCTATTCAGCTGAGGTTTGATCTCAACCAGGCGCAACTGCCGGAGGCAATGAAGGACAGAGTGAGAAACTGTGGTGATCGACGTTTGAGCAAAAACGGTGAGCTCATCATCAAAGCACAACGTTTTCGAACCCAGGAAAAAAACAGGTTAGATGCCATTGAGCGCTTGCGTGAGTTTTTAAGCCCCTTTATTGCAGCGCCAAAGAAACGTATCCCTACCAGGCCGAGTCGTGGATCTGTGCGCAGAAGGCTGCAGGCAAAAAACAGACGTTCGCAGACGAAAGCCAATCGTCGCCCTGTGAGTGAATAAGCTGCCTTTGCTTATGACTTTATCGCTACCCCAACGTCTAAAGCTTCAAACCAGTCCAGAAAACGTAGTACATTATCGCCAGTGAACATACGGCCATGTTGTGGGCACATCATGTCGATATCGAGGGCCCGCACGCGCTTCACCCAATCATTTTTAGCCTGGTTTGACGGCATCCACCGTTGATGGAACATATGCATGTTTTGCACGTGCTGCTCAAAGTCTTCCACAAACAGGGGCGCACCCTCAGGTTCCAGAGCCGCTCCTACGTCGCCGCTCATTAATACTTTTGCCGAAGGGTCATAGACATGGAAGTTACCCGAAGCATGAAGGTAGTGGGCTGGAATAAACTGCAGCGTTAAACCATCGAGCGTAAGGGATGAGCCTTCGTCGGGGATTGCATTAAAATCAATATTTTCCATTCCGAAATGACGAATAAAACCCTCCCATAGCCACGGTGCGTGTAAGGTTGCATTTTCCAGGGCCTTATCCCAAAGGCCAAGGGACGATATGATGTCCGGGTCCTGGTGGGACGCGAACATATGGCTTATTTTTTGAACCGGCACTTGCTTAACAACGTTGGCGAGCATAGCCGAAAACAGTTCAATTCCACCGGGGTCCATCAGCAGAGCGCTATTGCGAGTGCGAACCATATATTGGTTGGTATCGATAATAGCCTTTGGCTTTTCCGGGTCTCGTCCAAACATAAACCATTGATGGTTTACGCCATCATATATTTTTTTTGTCAGCATGGTTTTATACCGCGATCTGTGCAAACAGTTGTTGTGAGTATTTTACGTGGGTTTGAATTTTGTCTGCGGCCTGAGCAACGTTTTGCGCAATAACGTTGAGGGAGTCTTCAAATTCTTTACCTGATGCCGAGGCCTCAACGCGGGACATGGCCGCTAGAACGGTAGCGGTTCTGAGTTCTCTTCCAAGTTCGTTGAGACGGTCACTGAGAATGAACACCTGTTTGCGAAAACGCTCCTGGAGAGATTTAAACTCTTGCTCAGTGCGCTTGACCGCCGGATAAATGCTTGGAAGGTATTTATGGTCAGCCGCTTTATTACAGGCAATTTTAAAGCGTTTAAGTGCTGACTCAGTGCGAGCAGTTTCCGAGGCGGTGCGGCTCATCCTGATAGCTTCGCTGTTGATTTCGCTGGAGGCAGCGACAGTTTTGCGTGCGAGTTCGTCAATAAATTCTGTAAGCGCTCTAAAACCGGCGGCACCATGACCTGCGCGCAGTGCCAGTGCTCTTGCGTTACTGGCGGTGAGGGAGATTTCACGGGCAACCATGGTGGCTTTGTGGAGTTCGGCCGCAACGGTGGCCGCATAGACGAAGTATTGATTGCCCTTGTGCGTTTTCATTAGCCATATTCCGTAGGTGACTGCTAAATATATAGCACATCCTGCCAAATACGCACCTTCAGCACATGTTCGCTTGCGCTAAAAACCGCTAAAATCGAGTATTTTAATGACCAGCCCAGAAACTAAGGAAGTCTCTATGAAAGCCAAGCCTCTGTTTGTAGCCAGCCTGCTGCTAAGTACCTTTCTTCTCACTAGTGCGGCGGCACTGGCAAAAAAATATGAGCATCTGGCGCAGACTCCGCCGATGGGCTGGAACAGTTGGAACCACTTCGGCTGTAACGTGGATGAAAAGCTTATCAAAGCCACTGTCGATGCGATGGTGAAATCGGGTATGAAGTCCGCCGGCTATGAGTACGTCAATATCGATGATTGCTGGCACGGCGAGCGCGATGAAAACGGCAATATCCAGCCAAACCCAGAGCGCTTCCCTTCCGGCATGAAGGCGCTAGCCGATTACGTGCATAAAAAGGGCTTAAAGCTTGGTATCTATTCGGATGCCGGTTGGACAACCTGTGGTGGAAAGCCCGGAAGCCGGGGTTATGAGTTTCAGGATGCGCGGACCTATGCCTCCTGGGGGGTTGATTACCTGAAATACGATTGGTGCGCCACTGAGGGATTGAATGCCGAAGGTGCCTATATGACGATCAGTAAAGCGATCCGTGAAGCGGGGCGGCCAATGGTATTGAGTATATGCGAGTGGGGCGATAATGACCCGTGGAAATGGGCGCCGCCGCTGGGGCATCTATGGCGCACAACGGGTGATATTTATGCGTGTTTTGACTGCGAATACGACCACGGCACCTGGTCTTCCTGGGGCGTGTTGCAGATACTCGATATGCAGCAAGGCTTGCGCAAATACGCCGGCCCAGGGCAATGGAATGACCCGGATATGATGGAAGTGGGTAACGGCATGAGTTTACAGGAAGACAGAGCGCACTTCTCTATGTGGGCCATGCTGGCAGCACCGCTGATTGCCGGTAACGACCTGCGCAAAATGTCAAAAGAAACAGCGGCTATTCTCACCAACAAAGAGGTTATCGCAGTAGACCAGGACATACTTGGCGTCCAGGGTTTTAAATATAAAGCTGAAAATGGACTGGAGGTCTGGTTTAAGCCCCTGGACAAAGGTGACTGGGCGATGGCCGTGCTTAACAGAAATAAACAAGACAGCAAATTTGAATTTCGCTTCCGTCATGAAGCGATAAAAGACGATTTAAGCAAAAGGAAGATTCATTTCAATGAGGATGTTTACGCGTGGCAGGATCTGTGGAACAAGCAAAGCACCGGTAATACCAAAGATTTCCTGAAAACGACAATAAAAGGGCACGATGTACTCATGTTAAGGCTTAAAAAAATAGGAAAATGGCAGCGCGATTAAGCCCATGTAGCAGGCGCGGTAATTTCGGCAATGATTTATGTTATCGCCTTGTTATAAATGGGGGAATCGACAAGTGACGATGCATAAGCCAGGGTTTGATGGAGTGGATTCTCCATAAAATTGACGAATGTCAGCACCCCTTGCCTCAGCCGGTGTAGACTTTGGGGAAAATCTGAAATTTCGATTGTATGAGTTCCATAAGCCCCATAAAAACACTGTCTTCTCTGGCCTCCGGCATTGACACCTTGTTGCAAAGGCTGGCGCTGTGCCGTTATAGCGGCAACAGGCTTGTTCGACTTGAAGCCCATATTGAAGCGAGGGATATATTGCAATGGCTTGCTGGTTTACCACGGGGAGAGCGCTGCTATTTTTCCTGCCGCGACCAGAGCCTTACACTCGCGGGTGTTGGTGTTGCCATCGAACTTAAGTCCTCATCTCCTGCTGGCATGCCAAGGGTTTTCGCGCAGGCCGAAGAGCTGGTAAAAGACACTAAAGCGCTGTGGCTTGGCGGTTCATCTTTTAGTGGTCGTGCGGGTGCCTATCAATGGCAAGGCTTCCCCGGTGCGAGGTTTGTGTTGCCTCTTATAGAGCTGCGGCAAGAGCAGGGCAGCTTTAGCTTGGCCTTTAATCTATGCGCAGATTCATTTGCCCAGTGGCAAGAGCAGCAACTGGCGATTCACAGTTATTGCAGTTTATTAGCGCAAGTAGAAGCTCCCGGTTTAAAGCAAACTCAAATTGTATCGCGTCACAACAGTGTTGACGAAGAGCTGTGGCAGCAGCAAGTGGATGAGTCGCTGGAGTTAATTAGCCGCGGTGATTTGCAAAAAGTGGTGCTTGCTCGTGAAGTGGCACTGGAGCTTTCCGAGTGCCCTAATCCAATGCTGGTTCTGGCGGCACTGGAAGCTGCTAACCCTGAGTGTTATAGCTTTGCCATTGAGCTGGAGGGAACGTGTTTTATGGGGTGCAGCCCCGAGCGCTTGCTGAAACGGCGTAGCGCCGAATTAAAAACCGAAGCATTGGCCGGAACTGTGAGGCGGGGCTTATCGAAAACTGAAGATATCGCTTTGGAAAAGTTACTCCTGGAAGATCCAAAATTAGTCCATGAACATAAACTGGTGGCGCAAGCCATCCAGGAAAGTCTGGTTCCTGTCACCGCCAGGCTGGAGAGCAGTGAACCTGTTAAGGTTTTAAAACTGAACCGTGTGCAGCACCGCTGCCAGCCTTTAACGGCAATTATTCACCCCTCAGTTGCTACCAGTGATTTATACTCCTGCATTCATCCAACACCTGCAATTTGTGGTTTTCCCAGCACGAAGGCGCTGGCGCTAATTAATGATATTGAGCCCATATGCCGAGGTTGGTACAGTGGTAGTGTCGGCGTTTTGGGGCACGCCTACTGTGAGTTGAGCGTTGCAATTCGCTCTGCATTGATTATCAAAAACAGACTTTGGCTGTACTCCGGTGTCGGCATTGTGGAAGGTTCAGTTGCTGGTGAAGAATGGCAGGAGCTGGAGAGCAAGCTGGAGTCCATGTTGCAAGCGATAGGCTACAAGGTATTTACTAAAGACTGCAATGTACAGTAATTCAAATTGGGCCGGAAGCCTTATTCGCTGCTGTTATGACCTGGGCGTAAGACATTTTTGCATCGCGCCCGGCAGCCGCAGTGCTCCACTGGCACTGGCATGTTTTCATGCCTCATCCCTTCTTTCTGGTATTAAACTACACACTCATTTTGATGAAAGAGGCTTAGCCTTTTTGGCTTTGGCAATATCCAGGGCTTGTGACCAACCTGTGGTGCTCATCTGTACCTCCGGAACTGCCGTTGCGAATATGTACCCTGCTGTACTTGAAGCCTGGCAATGCAGGGTAAAGCTCTGGGTGTTTTCTGCAGACAGACCAGACAGGCTGTTACACTGCGGAGCTAACCAGGCGATTCAACAAAAAGAACTGTTTGGAAAAAACGTGGTTGGCAGTTTCAACTTTATCAAGCCGCACAATCGTGATGCCTGCGTGGAGCAATGGGCGCGAATGTCGGAACAGGTCAGTGAGAATGGCCCGGTTCAGCTGAATTGCCAATTCGATGAGCCTTTATACGAACACGATGCAGGTTATATAAAGGGGCTTGAAGAGAAAACCTCTTTAAGCACACACGTTGCGAAAAGCGCGCAAACAAGCGGGGAACTACTAGCCGGGCAATTAAATAGATTGTCCGCACCGCCTATTAACTTAACAATAACTATTGCCAGGTTACTAGCAGCATTTAAAGATAGTGAATACCGCTCAACCATCGTGATACTCGGCTCCCTTTCCCCCTCAGAAGCGGTAATCTTACAGCCGTGGCTTGAACAGCTTAAGTGTGCTGTTATTGCAGATATCAGCAGCCAGTTCAGATTCGCCGAGTATAGAAACCTGATATCCCATGCCGACCTGCTGCTAGTTAAACCGGCTTTACTTTCTGCTGATCGCATCCTTCAGTTTGGTGGGCGTATCGTCAGTAAGCGCGTTAACCAGTGGTTGGCAGAATCCAACGCGCAGTATTATCTGCTTGATCAAAACTCACTCCCACTGGACCCCACAAAACGCGCGCAACAATTGCAGATAGACTTCGCTGAGTTTACTCATAAGCTTTCTCCAGAAAGCTTGGTTCATGGGGGTATCGATAAACTTAAAAATCAAAACAACTTGATAGCCAACAGTGTTGAAAATCTTTTGCTAACTGATTGGAATGAAGCAGCGGTCTGTCAGTCTAGCCTCGAACGCATGACTGGCCGCATAGCGCTCATGCCTGGAAATAGCTTAAGCATTCGTATGCTTGATAGCTACAGCACCAAAACCAGAGCAAGTATCGATGTCTATGCCAACAGGGGCGCGAGTGGTATCGATGGCTTGATAGCCAGCGCTTGTGGGCTTGCGAGTGGCGCTTATGATCAAATAATTGCAGTTATCGGTGATACTTCTTTTCTGCATGACTTAAACAGCCTTGCCCTGCTCAAGGCTTTAGCGGTTCCTGTAAAAATTCTTGTATTAAATAATAATGGCGGGCAGATTTTTTCCTGCCTGCCATCCGCAAAACAGGACGGTTTTGAGCAATTGTTTTCGATGCCCCATGGTTATTCTTTTAACAGGGTATGCGAGCAATTCAATGTAGCTTATGGCCTTGCCAGTTCCAGGGCGCAGTTTGATACCGTGGTGGAAGGCTGGCTTAATCAGAAGCACAGTGCTGTTTTAGAGTGTCAGCTCCCGGAAGGCGCGCAGTACCTCAAGGCTCTCAGTTCCGAGGTCACCGCAGTACTATGACGCCAGATTTGGTGATGATTCCGGGGTTTATGGGGCAGGCCAGCGATTTTGATGAGCTGGTTAAAATTCTTTCCCCCGCTATTCGCTGTCATGTCATCGAATTAGTGGGCCTTACACCCGAACAAGACCACAGTTTTATAGATGCCGTTGAATTCTGGCTTACATCGATAAGCGCTAATTTGCCAAAAACTTTTTATTTGTATGGCTACTCTCAGGGTGGACGGCTGGCAATGACCATCGAAGATTGCCTTAACAGGCTTTCTCCGCAAAGGGTAAGGGCACTATTTCTCGAAAGCGCACATCCGGGGCTAAACTGCCGCCATATCCGACAGCAAAGACTAAGCAGTGACGCACAATGGGCAAAACGCTTTCGTAAGGCCAAAAAGGAGCATGCATTGGGGGTTTTGTTGCGTGATTGGTATGCGCAGGCCGTTTTCAACAATTTGAACCAACAGCAAATAGATGCGCTGATAGGCAGTAAATTGCGCCTGGATAGCGAGCAACTGGCTATGCAGCTGGAAATATTTGGCTTGGGCCGACAGCCTGATTACAGCACTGTGATTGCCAGGCTGCCGATTCCTGTATACTACTTTTCCGGCCAACTTGATAAAAAATTCACGGATATTGGCGCCGCTCTCAAGGGGGTAGACCACTGTATTGCTCCGGCAGGGCACAATATTCACTTTGAACAACCACAGTGGTTAGCAAGCCATATTGCCAGGCTTGTGCAAGATAATGTTAACAAGGTTTAAGTACATGACTGATCCCGCAACCAGTACCGTAAAACCCGCCCTGGACTGGCAGCTCGCAAATGAGAGCTTTGTCGATATTCGCTACCAAAAAGCAGAGGGAATGGCGAAAATAACCATTAACCGGCCGGAAGTACGTAATGCTTTTCGCCCCAAGACGATTATGGAAATACGGACGGCGCTTTCCGATGCCCGGTTTGATGAAAGTGTCGGCGTAATTATCCTAACAGGGCAGGGTGACCTGGCGTTCTGTTCCGGCGGTGATCAACGTGTACGCGGTGATTCTGGCTACCAGGATGACGGTGGCACCCATCATCTAAACGTGTTGGATCTGCAAAAGGAAATTCGCTCTATCCCCAAACCGGTTATTGCCATGATCGCCGGTTACTCCATTGGTGGGGGGCACGTATTACACATGGTCTGCGATATCAGTATTGCCGCTGAAAATGCGCGCTTTGGCCAAACTGGACCGAAGGTAGGCTCTTTTGATGGCGGTTTTGGTGCCAGTTATATGGCGAGTTTAATTGGTCCAAAAAAAGCAAAAGAAATTTGGTTTATGTGTCGCCAGTATGACGCGCAACAGGCTCTGGATATGGGGCTGGTGAATACCGTTGTGCCGCTGCAACAACTTGAGATCGAAACCGTGCAGTGGGCGCGGGAAATGCTGCAGCAATCTCCAATCGCGTTGCGAGTGCTTAAGTCAGCCTTTAATGCCGGCCTCGATGGGCAGGCAGGTATTCAGGAGTTGGCCGGCAATGCCACCATGCTGTTTTATATGACCGAAGAGGGGCAGGAAGGGCGCAATGCGTATTTGCAAAAGCGCAAACCGGATTTCAGTAAGTTCAAACGCCAACCCTGACTGAACCGGCACCTTCCCCGAAATGAATGCGCTGCACGAAGAAGTCGCCAGGGTCTCTTTATACGAGTACAGAATACCGTTTAAAAAGCCTGTAGTACTTGCCAAAACACGCTTGCATGAGCGAAAGGTGCTGCTCTGCCACTGGCAGACTGCAGATAATAGCTATTGGACAGAAGTGGCACCTTTGCCCGGTTTTAGCACTGAGACACTTGAACAGTGTGCTGATCAGATAAAAAAACTGTTCTCCAGACAAACATGCTTTTCTTTTTCAGCACTAAAGCAGGCACTTGATGACGCAAAGCATTTGTTCCCCAGTGTAAGTTTCTTCTTTAACGATTTACTTTATAACGCTGTTGAGCCAGAAGCGCCAAATACCTTAAAGATTTGCCCTCTAAACCTGCAGGGAGAGGCGCATGCATCTTCCCCTGTGGTAAAAATAAAAGTTGGCCAAAGCACGCTTGATGAGGATGTTGAGCGAATACAAGGCTTTCTGGAAGATGAAATGTTTACGGGGCAGCTGAGGTTGGACGCGAATCAGCAATGGACAAAAAGTGACATACAAAAGCTTTGCGAGCGTATTGATTGCAGCCGCATTGAATGGCTTGAAGACCCTTTGATGAATCCAGAAGAGTACGGCGTATGGGCTGATTTTAGCCAAATCCCCTTAGCACTGGATGAGAGCCTCTATAAAAATCAACTGGAATATTTGCAGCGCTTGCCCTTGAAAGCCCTGATTCTAAAACCCGGCATGTTGGGCTGGTGCCGTTTACAGCATTATTTACAGATGGCGAAAACAAACAACTGGCAAACGGTTATCAGTAGTTGCTTTGAGGGGCCGGTGGGTATCAAAAAGTTAAGCGTCTTTGCCCTTGTAAATGCTCCACAGGAATACCATGGTCTGGATACCATCAAGTATTTTAAAAAGGCCTTCCGCGAAGAATTACATCCTGAATTCATATCTCTGTTGGAGCAGTGGCAATGGTAGACTGCCCGGTAAACAAAACGGCACATCAGTTTGGGAACGAACAGTTCCTTATTGATTCCGAAGGCGAGCTTAGCTATTCGGCATTTGAATCGCTGCTGACAAACAGTGAAGCCTATGACAAGGCCGCCTTTAAAGAGAAAACACTATTTTTAGTTCCTGTGGAGTCTGGCCGGCAAAGCCTCATTACTCTGTTTGCGACCATGCGCGCAGGGCATGTGGCTGTTCCTGTGGATAAAAACCTTCCCGCTGAAAGGCTGGCATTTTTAAATAGCCTGTACCATAAACAGCCTGCAGCTTCATGTGTGGCTGATGCTTGCCTTGGTATTTTTACCTCAGGGTCCACTGGCCGGCCAAAGCTGGTACTCCATTCCTGGGCCTCCCTTTTGTGTAATGCAAAGGCATCAAACCAGTTAATTCCCTTAAAAAAAGCTGACCGTACATTAATAAGCTTGCCTTTGTATCATATTGGGGGTTTTGCTCAGGTTGTCAGGGCTATTGTATCTGGAACCACGATTGTGATCGGCGGGCGTGTCGAGTCAGCAGAGGTATTAAATAGCAATAATATCAGCCATAGCTCCCTGGTTAGCACTCAGCTTCGGCGCCTGGTGGAGCAAAGACCCAGTCTGCCGCAGTTAAAGTCCCTGTTAGTGGGTGGCGGCCCTGTAGATAATACTTTAATCTGCAATGCGAAAAACCTGGGCTTGCCAGTGATGCCAACCTACGGTATGACTGAAACCGCCTCGCAATTAATAACAGAAGTTATTCCCGGCAAGCAGCAACTGCTGGGTGACGCAGAACTAAAGATTAACCAGCAAGGTGAGCTATGTGTACGCAGCTGCAGTTTGTTTTTGGGTTATTGGGAAGATGGAAGGCTGATTAAATCTCGCGATGCCAAGGGGTGGTTTAGAACTAAAGATCTGGCGCGATACGAGCATAGTCGCTGGCATATCACGGGCAGGTTGGACAACCAATTTGTCAGTGGTGGCAAAAATATTCAGCCAGAAGAAATAGAGGCACACATGGAAGCGCTTGTTGGTATAGAGAAAGCCGTGGTAGTACCCGTAAGTCATAGAGAGTTTGGTAAAACGGCATTTGCGTTGCTAAAACGCAGTGGTGAGCTTGCGATAGACAGCGAATTTCAATCGGCAATCATTGAGCAACTAAAATCACAGCTGCCAGGATACCTTGTGCCAAGGTATTACGCTGAGTTACCGCAAGCAAGCGGTGTTAAAATAAAACGTGAAGAGTTAATTGAGTATGCAGAGAGGCAGAAGGCACCATGAGTTTATGGAAAAAATCAACCACGCCACAGCAGTTGAATCAGTTTTGTACAAACACGCTGATTGAACACCTTGATATCAAAATAACGGAAATAGGTGAAGACTATATCATTGCCACTATGCCGGTAGAAAACTTCACGCGGCAACCCATGGGTTTTCTTCATGGTGGAGCTTCGGTTGTACTGGCGGAAACACTGGGCAGCATTGCCGGGTATTTGGCGGTAGAGGAGGATGCAGCCGTGTTAGGTGTAGAAATAAACGCAAACCATCTTCGCTCGGTAAAAGAGGGGCTGGTAACAGGAAAAGTGAGCCCCTTGCGCCTCAGTCGTACAATACAGGTATGGGAGATTAGTATCAGTAACGAACAGGGTGAGTCAGTGTGTGTTTCCAGGTTAACTACAGCTGTTAAGTATTAAACATTGCTGTCCCACAAAGCATGAAAACATGGATTCGGTGTTTGCTACTGCTACCTTCGCCGACCTGGCGACGAAGTAGTTAATGGGACAGCAATGGTATTAAAGGCTAAAAGCAATATTCGTTACCACTCACATACCCCACCAGGAAAGCGCTCTTAGTTGCGCACGTTTTTTCTGTTGATGGGCTTCCATACGAGAAAGGATGTCGGCC
>CAJIBL010001058.1_pt1 | contig 15661 bp, 12 predicted proteins | sample 9199351 | NCBI WGS metagenome assembly CAJIBL01 (sample SAMEA7708304, study PRJEB35096) | sediment metagenome | biome: marine neritic benthic zone biome [ENVO:01000025]; feature: sediment [ENVO:00002007]; material: shallow marine sediment [ENVO:03000034] sea grass bed [ENVO_01000059] ...
CAAAGTTAATTTGATTGTAAGGGAAGCATTTTACGGAGTTAGGAAAAACGCCGCTGGTGTGTTCCAAGCGAAGCCTTGCAGGGCGGTCTTAAAAATCCTGAATTCACGGACGAATTGAGGAAGCGCCATGGATGGCTTTATGCCGGTTTTTAAGGCCGCCCTGTAAGGGTTTGCGACCTCGAAGCTACTGAGTTATCGCTGCTTGTGGATATTAAAATGAGTTTGGCGTTGGCTGGTAGGCGCAGCTCTTCGGCAACTGCTACTGCGTCATTAAAATGAGTTTGGAGTTGGCTGGTAGACGCCGCTCCTGCGCTTCCTGCGCCCGCGGCATACCATACGTCCCTGTATATAAAAAAGTCCCGCCAACCTTTTGGGGTTGGGGGACTAGAGGTAACAGACGTTTTTGGGGGCGCGTCTGTAGGGTAGCCGGTACTGCTTAACCCGGCCATTTAATGGGTGAAAACTAAATCTGATACTGCTTAAAACTCAAATTTAACACCCACATAAACTTTGTCATCGCTGGCACCAATGGCGTAGTTGCCAAGGTAGGTCATATCGTGCTCAAGCAATGAAAAGACGGGTTCTTGCGCTGTGGATTGATTTTGCGTATGCCAGAACTCCCTAAAACCGGTGCGCAAAACTTTGGCAATGGCTGAGCCACCGGACCAGGTATTGTGATCGTTCTGCAATAACCACTGGCTGTTCAGGAGACGAACATGCCCAAGCATTCTGCCATCGCGTTGATGTTTGGCTGCTTGCATCAGTGTTTCGTCATCCATTAGCTGGATGGGCAGCAGGTTCAGGCGATAAGTATCTCGGTGATAGGGCTTATTCTGGTCGCTCCAGAATTCTGCAAGGCAGGGGCAACACAGCCCCAGGCTACAAAGCGCGACAGCGAGCTTAAATCGGCAAAAAGTCAGGGCTGTCAATAGCTTATATACCACCTTACCTGCACCTCCTAAGTGAGTTCATATTTTTAGAATACCTGCTGCGGTGAAATTAGGAAGAGCTTCACTTATATCGATTTGTAATGCGCCTGAGCTAAAAATAAACAGGATGCTCACACATTATTCGCTTCACATTCGGGTACAAGAAGAGTTCGGCAATGAACGGTTAGTGTTTACCAACCTCAAGTGGATGTCACAAAGGCGTTTGTCGTTCTTTATTCCTAGGTGATGAAAAAATAGGCGACAGAATAACAAAAAAGTCTAATTATAAAGTCTGGATTTGGCGCTTCGTTTACCTTTGTTCTGAACCTTAAAGGTGTCGGAAGTAAATAACGTTGAGTTCGCCCATGGCGGGCTGGCCGAGGGCGATGCGCCCGCGTCGGATAAGTGGCAGGGATTCACCTCTCACATAGAGTTGAGGTTGCCCTTCCTCCTGCACATAACTGCCATTGGTGCTGTTATCGGTGAAGATGAACTTACCTCTGTGGTAACTGAAGCTGCAGTGATGGCGTGAGATTTTTGGGTCAGCGAGTACATATTTAACGATCGCGGGGTCTCTGCCCATGGTAAGCTCATCGTCACCAGAGTTAAAAATAACCGTGTCCCCCCTCAGGGCCAGCTCAAGCTCCGAGGCCGAGTGAGTCTTGGACGAAACCAAAGCACCGCTTACCTGGGTGGCCGTGATGTCTGAAGTTTCATCCTCCTGCCAGTTAAGGCGATAAACCAGTGCTTTTTCGTCACTGCCTTTGAGCATAAGGCGGTCGTACAATTCACAGCTGTTAAGTAACCAGAAGGGCATCTGCTCGTATAAGGGTTGGTCAATTAATATTTGTTTGCTGTTGGCGGCTCTTACCAGGCTTGCTGCTCTGTTGACAGTGCTACCAAACACGTCAGGCCCTTCAAAAATCAGAGAGCCATAAGCCAACCCTGTTCTTACAGCCTGGCCTTGTTCCTGGATCTTGAGGTTGCTGGCGATGGCGGCTTCAGCAGCACACTCGGCATCTGCAAAAATCACCATGATTTCGTCACCAATGGTTTTTACCAGCTGCCCGCCGTGTGCATGAACAATTTGTGACATTAATGACAGCAGCCGCTCCACTTCCTGCTGCGCACGCAGGTTACCCATTTCCCGATACAGTTTCGAACTGCCCACGATATCCGCAAACACCACAGCATGATCATCGCTATCGTGACCAGGGGGTGAGAAGTGAAGAGTTGCGTCTGAATTTGCTGCCATTGGGTTTCCTCCAACAGCTGATTTTACACGCTTTAGCCTGATAGGGCAGGCCTGTCCTTAGCGATTGCGGGTGTTTGCTGCGACGCAGGGTTGCTTTTATAGATCAGTTCTATCAGTTTTTCGTGGCTTGAATAATCCGTGAGGTAAATGTTGTAGGACTGCCCGTCCTCCTCGATATGCTCAATTTTGGCTATTTGATAGTTCAATGCCGGGATCAGCCAAATTCGTGTTTCCTTGTCGTCGTCGAGGTTAATACGTTCGATTTTTATTGCGCTGTAAGGCGTTTCTCCCACTGTTAGTTCTTCTTCGGCGGTTTTGTGAAATAACAGCGTTTTCACCTTGCTGGGTTTAACAAATGTGAAACTGAACTTTTCCAGGCCGGAGTATGCATCTCTCTGCAGTTGAAGTTGGTAGAGAACCGGATCCAGTAAGCCCAATTCAATGGGGTGATCGCGGTTTTTTTCTGGTTTGTCTTTTCGTCGGTATTCAGCGATCTTCTTTTGCCAGTCAAAGCGCAGCTTTTCATCAGCTTTGAAAGCCATGATTTTCCGTTTGTAATGATAAAAGTGGGGTTGCATGACTCCATTTTGCAGGCTGAAGTCGCCCCGCTCCTCAATAGAAGCCATAAAGTTTTTAATTTTTGATTCAATGCGGAACCGGCCATCCTGGCCAAGGCTTAGCTTACGTGTGGACTTAATGGTCATGCCTGAATACTTGCCCTGATACTGGGCCGTGAAAAGCACCGTTTGCGTCTCTTCTGCGGCGAGCTCGGAAACAAAAAAGGCCAGTGTTGCCAGTAGCAGTACATTGCTGAACGACATTCCTGTTTTCATCATTTTTCTCGGTGGTTTTTTGTAGTTTAAGTCAACTATTATGAATTTAATCTGAACCAGTCTCCAGTGCACTTTGGTCGGGCATCCCATCAGCTTGAATGCGCTGCTGGGCTCGGTCTAAAATGGTCTCGCTTTTTGCTGGTTGTTTTGTATAAATTTCACCCATTTTCGATGATTCGGCCGCTTTGTTCTGTTGCACAATGTAGCCATTAAACCTACCCGCTTGTATAGCTCGCTAAGGTGATACTAAGCCTATGAACACTGATATGCTGATTGTTGGAGGTGATGGTGATCTCGCCTTGCGTAAACTCTATCCGTCACTGTACTACCTCGAACTTAACGACTGCATGCCGGAGAATACCCGCATTTTCGGTATGGCACGCACCAATCAAAGTCAGCAGGAATTTCGGGAGAAAATTCATACATGGCTGAAAGCCACTGTGAAAGACGAGCTTTACTCCGAGCAGAAGTGGCAATGTTTTGCAGAGAAAATATGTTTTGTGCAGGGCGATGCAACCGACTCTCAAGCCCTGTGCAGAGTGAAAGAGGCCTATTTCGGCCATGAAGATCATTTGGTGGTTTACCTGGCAATTCCACCCATGATCTTTGGTAAGGTTTGCAGCGCAATTGATGATTGCGGCTTAAACCGGCCCACCACCCGCCTGGTTGTGGAAAAACCCCTTGGAGACAGCCGTGAAAGTTTCCTGGCGATAAATGGCGAGTTGGCTCGCACGTTTTCGGAGCAGCAGATTTTTCGCATTGATCACTACCTAGGCAAAGAGTCCGTGCAAAATCTGTTGGCTTTACGTTTCGCCAATGACATGTTTGAGCCTCTTTGGAATTCAAAATATATCGACCACATCCAGATTACCGTTACAGAATCTGTGGGGGTTGGAAACCGTTGGGCTTTTTATGACCAGACTGGCGCCACCCGCGATATGGTGCAAAATCATTTGTTGCAGGTATTGTGTCTGGTGGCGATGGAGCCGCCTACATGGTTGAATGCGGAATCTGTGCGGGCCGAGAAATTAAAGGTGCTCAATGCCTTGCGCTTAATACCCTCAGAAGAAGTGCAGGATCTAACTGTGAGAGGGCAGTATTCAAGAGGCTTTATCGGTGATGAAGAGGTCCCGGGCTATCGCGAGGAAGAGTCTGATAAGTATCAGGTGGACCCAAACAGCCAGACAGAAACCTTTGTCGCCGTTAAGGCGGAAATCGAGAACTGGCGATGGACAGGGGTGCCCATTTATTTACGCACCGGTAAACGTTTAAACAAGCGCCATTCGGAAATTGTAATCGAATTCAAACAAAACAAGCACCAGATATTCAAAGACAAGCACTCGGTCAATCAGGCGAATCAGCTTATTATTCAACTACAGCCCGATGCGGGTATTGCCTTGAGAATGATGCACAAGGTGCCCGGCCTGGACGCGGGGATTCCGGTAAAAGATGGTGTGCTCAACTTCGCTTTTGATGAAAACGGTAACAAGGTTACTCACGATGCCTACTCCCGTTTGTTGTTTGACGTGCTGCGCAATGACCCTACCTTATTTGTGAGTGCTGCCGAAGTGGAAGCCGCATGGCGTTGGGTCGATCAGATCTTCGCCGGGTGGAAATCAACAGCGATGCCAGTGCAGCAATACCAGAGTGGTTGCCTGGGGCCGGATGATGCTGACAAGTTGATTGGACGGGATGGCCGCCACTGGTTAAACGAAGGTTTTGAACTCTGGTGTGCGCTGGAGTAAGGTGTCTGCGATTTAGCGGCCGGTTGTTGAATTTTCGGGTCAAATAAGACGGGTTTTTGATCTCAAGCGGGTTTTTACGCTAGAGCATCCGCTGGAAAACCGATAGAATGGCGGCCGTTTCAGGGGCTCTGCTTACCGGCTCTTATAACGCGAGGCTGGCAGGGGCTTTTGGCCCGGAGCTGTGAAGCTGATAACAAGCCCTGGTGAACACATTCGCAGTTATTAACAGTAACTTTGGAACACCACAACGAGGTGACCGGCCAACATACTCGGCTGTAACCCAATCAGGATCTACCTCACGAAACAAACAGCCACAATTCAGATGGCTTTCCTTTTAATACGCTAGGAGAAAACTATGAGCACCATTAAAGTCGGAATCAATGGCTTTGGCCGCATCGGCAGACTCGTGTTCCGTTCCATTTGTGAACGTGAAAACGTTGAAGTTGTCGGAATCAATGATTTGCTGGATGTGGACTACATCGCTTACATGCTGAAATACGATTCCACTCATGGTCAATTTAAAGGTGACGTTGCTGTTGAAGGCGGCAAGCTGATCGTTAATGGCAAAGAAATTCGCGTCACTTCAGAGCGCAACCCCGCAGACCTGAAATGGGGCGAGATTGGTGCTGACTACGTTGCTGAAGCAACGGGCATCTTCCTCACCAAAGAAACTGCTGAAGCTCACCTGAAAGCCGGTGCCAAAAAAGTGGTACTGACAGGCCCATCCAAAGACGCCACGCCAATGATCGTAATGGGCGTTAACCAGGATACTTACACTGCTGACGTGGATATCGTTTCCAACGCCTCATGTACCACTAACTGTCTGGCGCCTATCGCTAAAGTATTGAACGACAACTGGGGCATCGAAGAAGCTCTTATGACGACCGTTCACGCAACTACAGCGACTCAAAAGACTGTTGACGGTCCTTCCATGAAAGACTGGCGTGGTGGTCGTGGTGCAGGCCAGAACATCATCCCATCTTCTACCGGTGCAGCAAAAGCAGTTGGTAAAGTAATTCCTGAGCTGAATGGCAAATTGACTGGTATGGCTTTCCGTGTACCAACGCCTGACGTTTCGGTTGTTGACCTTACTGCCCGTCTTCAGAAGCCAGCTTCTTACGACGAAATTAAAGCCGCTATGAAAGCCGCTGCTGAAGGCCCAATGGCTGGTGTTCTGGGTTACACCGAAGACGCAGTTGTTTCCAACGACTTCATCGGCGAGTCTCGCACTTCCGTATTCGATGCCGGTGCTGGCATTGCGCTGAGCGATACTTTTGTTAAAGTTGTTTCCTGGTACGACAACGAATGGGGTTACTCCTGTAAAGTTGTTGACCTTATGGAGTACATGGCTTCTAAAGCCTAAGTTCCGGCAAGTACAAAAAACGGCGGTTCACCTATAGTGGCCGCCGTTTTTTTTTGCCTGTTAATCACAGGTATCCCATCATTGCTGTGCCATAAAGCATGAAAACATGAACCCGGTATTTGCCACTGCGCTTACTGAGCCCTATTGCAACTTTAATCAGGAGATCGTCGGTTTTGCGGCCAGAAGTAAAAAAATTTAAACCAGCAAGCGAATATTATTTCCAGGAGGGCTGCTTTATTATCGAGCTGCATAATTCCTTACTCGATCCGCAGGTCTCTATTGCCCGTGCCAAAGTGCTTTCGGGTGAAACAACCAAATGGCACAAGCTTGAAAACACCTGGGAGCGCTACGTTATTCAGAGTGGCGTCGGCATTGTCGAAGTGGGTCAAGAGGACGCCACAGAGGTGCTGCCGGGTGATGTGGTTGTTATTCCCCCCGGAGAGCGCCAGCGTATCAGCAATACCGGGCAGGAGGAGCTTGTGTTTCTCGCCATCTGTAGCCCACGTTTTGAGGCGGAAAATTATCACCCTTGTGAATAGCCTAAGTCTGGAAGCAGAAGCAGCCGCAATCGAGCTCAAAGGTAAAAGCGGAAGCTGCTGCCATTCAGGCAAAAGCAAAGGTGCTAAGGGATAATCCTTTAATTGTGGAGCTTACAAAGGCGCAGACCTGGGATGGGAAATTGCCCCAAACGGTGTTAGGGGATTCAGGTATGCCTATACTGGATATGTGTAAATAAGCACTACACTTATACGGCGCTCTGGTTGAGCGCTTTAGAAAGCCCACTGAAAAGCAGGCTAAGAAAAAGTATTAGATCGAGAACTTAATCGCCGGTACAGCCTCAGGTTTAAGACTGATTTCCGGTGCACAGAGCAGTAGGCGAGAGGAGGCGATGCCTTTGCTCTCCACGATTACTTTTTTAAAGGCGGCGGCGCGTTGCTCCCCTAAATCGATGAGCAGTGCTTTGTCATCATTGCTGAGTGTGGTTTTTCCAGCAGTGAGCTCAGAGTCTGCGGCTATGATTATCGGGCAGACTTTTACGTTTAAATCAGCTTTGTCTTGCATCAGTGCGGTCAGTTGATCGATAAATACCAGCTGAGATGCTTCCGGTAGAATCTGCATTGTATTGTAAGGTAAATCTTCGAAGCGTACCTTGAGCGCGTAGGAGCCTGCTGCCATTGCCACGGAAAGCACCTGACCATAGGGTACGAAGGTTTTTATCAGGTAGGATTTTGCCTGACTCATCGCCGCTTTTTGCACTACTTTGCCAACAACATGATTAACGCCGAACTCGGGAGAACGAATATCACCGTCGATTGGCAGTTTTAATTTTATATTTCCATCGCCATCTTTCAGCATGCCAAGTGCAACATTAAGTGGCATTGCTGCTTGACCAAGCATATCTTTTTCGTCGTAGTTTTTATCCGATTTAAATTCAGTTGCACGAAGAAATGTGTCCGCCTCACTTGTTAGCTGGTCTTCCACAATGCTACCGTCATAATCCAGATCCAATTGACCGGCGAGAATATTAAAGCCAAGGGAGTTGCTAAGATAAGGAGAAACCTGAGGTAGCGAAAACTCACGGATTGTCATGTCAAATTTGCCATTAAGCTTCTCTCCAAATGGTGCAATGTCTCCCTTTAAATCCAGCTTAAAAAAATCACCATCACTTGCAGAAAGTACGTATTGTGCAGGCCTTGTCGTGTCGGAGTTTGATACTCCCGATAATTCAAAGGATTCAAGATAGAAGGTTTCGTCAAAGTTGGGGGTTATACTTTTATCTGCGACAGATATGGCGATGGCTTCGTCAATAATAAAGTTGTTGAGTGTAAAGGTGTACGGTTCAGGGGCGTTTTTCTGGTTGGAACTGCTCTCGGAAGAAGCATGTGAATTATCATCTATATCTTCAGGTGTTTCGCTATTTTTGTTCAGTTGTATAAGATTGCTGATATCGCCAGACTCACTTATTAATAGCGACGACTTGCCACCTGCTATACGTAAGCGATCGACGCTTAATTGTTGGTGGTCGATGTTGATTTCTGACGCTTCTATCAATGGTAGCTGGATAATTGGAGTCAGGCTCTCGTCTATCTCGGTAAGCTTTGAAAACCAAGTGTTGTTGAGATTAACCTCCGCTATGTTGACCTTAAATTCATCCTTTATTGCATTGATCGAAGCACCTTTTATTGAGATCTTTTCAAGGCCTGCTAATTGCTGTTCAGTATCTGCGATAGCGGACTCGATTTGTTCGCTCTCAAAGTCTATCTTCGCGTCAACTTGATAGTTATTCTGCTCATCAAAATTGACGCTACCCTCGCTGATAGAAAGTAAAAGTGTGCTTATGAGTGCCGAGTAGCTGCTATCGGAACAACTAAGTGAATTTAAGGAAATTTCGCTTTCAAGCTGCTTGGCAAAAATAGCTTGGTCTGTTTTTTCAATTAGTGATTGAATTTTGAAATCGAGATCACCATTTAGTTCTTCAATGCTGGTGGGAAGTAAATAGTTAATACTGGCTAATGGGTAAGAGAGTAATTCAAATTCAAGCTCTGCTTTGGAGTTGGATGAACCATAGCTAACATTAGCTTGAATATTAAAGTTGGCGCTATCCACGCTGCCACTCACGCTCACTGCTGATTCGAGTATTGCTCCCTTGTACATGGTACGGTCAACGATGATGTCTTTAAACTCTAGCTCATGTGTGGCCGCCCCATTTTTTATACGCAGGTTTATATCGCGCAGCTCAATGGAGGGGGCTGCTATTGCAAAAGGGGTATCAGCGGGGTCTTTACCTGGTTTGCTTTCCTCTTCGGCTAATTGCTTTTGTTGTGCTGCGGTCCTGTTAAGTTGAAAGCCAGCCGCGTGGGCATTTTCTCCTTGCAGATCTATCTCCACATCGAGCCCTTGTAGAACCACTTTGCGTACGTGGACTTCTTTGCGCAGCAGGTGAAAAAGTCCGTAGCGAATAACCAGACGCTCCAGTCTCAACGTGGGTTTTTGCTCTCGGTGCAATACAAAATTACTGATGGTTAAGCGAGAAATAAACAGGTTTAGCCGTACACTGCTATCCTTCGTGAGCTCTACTTTTTCGCTTTCAAGAACTTTCTCTAGCACCAGGCGAGTGACTGACGGTGACGCAAGCCAGATAAGAGCATACAACACGACAAATACGGCAATGCCAATGAGTAAAGCTTTGCGGACTTTGGTAAACATAGAGGTGTATTGTCCTTATGGAAATAGATGCTAGAAAGGGCGAATTCAAGGCTTCGTAAGAGCCGGTGTTGAAAAATTCACCTGCGCCGCTGGCCCCAAGAGCAGGAAGGCTCGGGAAATTATAGTGAATAGATGATTTATTGGCTACGGTGTTATTGCAGCACTGTCCTTAGGGCTTACATTGTCCAGGCAATAGCGGTGTTTCCGTGCACTGCTTATTAACTTAACAACAACTATTGCCAAGTTAATAAGCTTGAGTAGAGATTGATCCAATGGCTTGCGGCTGCTTTATGAGCGGTCTGCACATGGCAAGGAAGAAAAATGATCAGAATTTGAGCTTTTTTTCTAAGGACCTCGTTACTGTTCGCCAGCCGGTTTTTTATAAAAAGTCATTTATATTGAATTCGTAGTCTTGGGGGTCCTCGGTGCCTACAATTTTGATCTTGTTTTGTTTACTGGCAAGGTCAATTTCAAAGGGTTTCTCATGGTGTCTGTGTCGCAGGTTATAAAAGCAGCGTACGATCGGTGTGGAGGATGTCTCCGAGCGAACGGAAATGACAAGCCCCAGCTTGCCACTATCCAGTTCTACCAGAGTGCCCACAGGGTAGACGCTCATACAGTGAATAAAGCTTCTGACCAGGCCCTGGTCGAGGTGGTCTACGCATATTTCCTGCAAGAAGGCCATCGCCTCTTCGGGTGGGCGGCCCTTGTGGTAAACGCGGTGTGCGGTTATGGCGTCGTAAACGTCAACAATCGCCGCCAGGCGACCATAGTTATTGATGGCGTATTCTTTAAGACCCATGGGGTAACCACTGCCATCAAGGCGTTCATGGTGCATGCCGCATATCGATAGTGCGACCTCGTTTATCCCTTCTGACTTCAGTAATACCTCCTGCCCATAGGCCACATGGCGTTTCATTTCCGTCCATTCCTCGGGGGTGAGTTTGCCCGGCTTGTTGAGGATATTGTAAGGGACGCGAATTTTACCAATATCGTGAAGCAGGGCACCGGTGACAAGCTGGTGCATCAATTCTTGCTCGTAGCCCAGAAACTGGCTGAAAATGCCCATCAGGATTCCGACATTGATGGAATGCTCCAGAAGGTATTGGTCTTTTTCACGAATTGCTGCCAGGCAGAGCAATGCATTGGGATTGCTCAAAACCGAGCTGTTGATATTTTCTGCCAGTGATTCAATCGGGCTGATATCAATAGTCTTACCCAGCTTCACATTGTTCATTAGCTCAGAGACCAGGCCGCGAGCTTCGTCGTAGACTTTTTCGGCTCGTTTGCGCTCTTCGTTCAGCTTGGTTCGGGGCTCGCCAATGGGGTTTGCGCTGGTGGGGAGTGTGAAAGGAGAATCGATACCACGGTGAGTATCAATGTAGAGCTCGCTCAGCCCGGTGGCGCGTAACTTGTCTATGGTTTCAAAGCGACGGATGAATCCCCGTGTGCGCAGGCCACAATCTTCCATGCCAGGAGTTTCGTCCGATACATACATTCCCAGCTCTACCTTGTCTATCGGGACGCGCTTTATCAAACTCATGAGGTGGCCTCTTGCATTCTCGTGAAGGGATAAAGTTCAGTATAGATCGAGAATCGGGGCTTTGAGCCTGCTGCGTTGGGTGAAAGTGAAGGGGGCGTTTTGCGAGGCTTATTTCCTGGCAGCGGAAATAAGCCCGGGTGATAAAGAGAGCTTAATGCAGGAATTGCTTGTTAAAGAATACAAAGCGGGGCTTTTTCATGTCGGTAGTGTCATAGATAACAACAAATGTATCACCGTCTGCCCCGTCGGGTACTTTAACGATAAACTTGCGCATGTCTATGATTAGGGTGTGTTTTCCCTTTGAAAGCTCTACTTCGGCGAAAAACTGTTCGTTACCCAGGTACTCAAGCTCCACCGCATGTTTGTAGTCAATGTCCAGCAATAACTCTGAATAACGGCGATGTTCTGATTTATCGGCGTTCCTTGTTCGCTCATTGAGCTTTTTAATTTCGTTGCGGGCATAACGTTGATGCGGGGTAAGGTTTGCTTTCTCAACAGGGGTCGCCTTATCGGCCTGGTCAGTTTCCACCTTATCCTCAGCCGGTTTTGAGTCAACGGTTTCTGCAATGGTGCCTTTATCCAGCGCTTCAGCAGACTCGATGCCTTCCCCTGATGTTGGAGTCACGGCCGGAGGGCGGGGAGCGGGTGTCGATATCACAGGTTCGGGTGTCGTTATCACCGGCTCGGGTGTTGCTGCGGCTTGCATTGCGGCAAACTTTTCTTCTTCAGCACGTTGCGCTTCAGCAGTTTTGTTGAGAGATACAATCTGCTTGTCGATCCAAGCGATATCAGCCTCAAGCTTGCCTTTTTCGGCTATCAGTTCAGAGTGTTTGCGGTTTAGTCGGTCGAGCCTTTTTTCCCTGTTTTGTACGCCTCGCTCAGCCAGCTCCAGTCGACGCTGGCTCATTTCAAGCTTGCGCGGGCCGTCATCAGAGCTGATTTGCTTTGCTGTTTCCAGCTCTGATTGAGCAACCAACAGGTCTTCTTTTGCCTCAACAAGCTGGTTTTTTGCGTCTTCTCTTTTAACGTCATAAGCCAGCAAGCGGTTCTCCACAGTAACCAATGCTTCTTTCTTGCTGGCAATGGACTGTTGGTAAGTTGTTGTTTTCTGGCTTAATTCCGCTGCACTTTGGGCGAATGCGTCGGTGCAGATGAAAGGGCTTAAGCAGATGGAAACTATTAATGCTGCTGCACGCAGACAATTCATGGTAGTTAGCTCCTAAAACTTCATAGATGAATGAACGGCTCATCCTTAAGTGTAGTATTTTGCGGCCATTTTATAGTAATAAGTAATGACGCAAAAGACAGCAATCACAACACTGTATAAGGAATGAAGTTTGTCCTATAACCGAACTGATTCCAATAGCTGAAGCGCTAAAATGTAGAGTTATAACAATCCTATAGTAGATCTGATCCGATTTTCGTCATATTGCTGCTATCTTCCACGCTTTGCCGATGAGCTGACAATTAACCGTCAAGCCTACCCCTCTGCAAAGCAGGCGGAGCGCTTGCCGATAGAGTATCTTATTATTCCGAGGAGACCCTACCACATTAAATCATCGGGTATTACATAATCGGCGTATGGATCATTTTCGTCGGGTGTGTCGTCATCTTTGCGCTGGTAATTATCGACCAGAACCTGCGAAGCCTCACGCTCGCGAATCTTCTCTGCAACAACCCGAGGCACCAGCTCATAGATTTCTCCGCTGCTGACAATGGATAAGCTGCCATAGCTTACCTGGTCGTGAAGTTCTTTTTTGAGAAGAATTTTTTTGATGGTGGTGCCGTCTTTAAAGTTGTATTCGAGCTCCCCCATGCGGTCACGAATCCTGTGGCGTTCCACCAGTTGCTTTATCTGGGCTTGAATAGCTTTCTTTTCCTGCTCTGCTTTTAGCTGCAGGTTTAGTTTACGATCTCGCTGTTTCTTCTCCTCTTGCGCCTGTTTCAGCGCTTCTTCCTTTTCCGTATCCGGGGCACCACGGCGCTGTTTTGCCGCTTTACGGTTCTCTTTGGCGATGGCCTTGGCCTTTTTTTTGTCCACCAGGCCCGCGCCCAGAAGCTGATCTTGCAGGGATTTGTTCATGCCTTATCTCTGGTTTTAAAAAAAAGTGATTATAGCAAGAGAAGTATTGAGGGAGAGGTGTCTTAGCTATGATATATAAATCCGGTAGTGGCCTACCGGATTTTTTCAGTTTTTGGCTGACTGAGTTAATTGCTGCGGGGATCGAGGTAGTTCTGCCCCTTGAGCCAAACCACTACCAGCGGCTTCGTTCTTTGTATCAAAAGTGATGGTCTCATCATCGATTGCCCGGCTGGCGTGCCAGTTTTCTACCGGGCTATCGTTGGCTTGCATAAGCAGAACACCTTTTACATCGGTTCCTCTGCGGGTATACCGGGCAGGGGCGTGCCAGGGCACTCTGCTTCATAAGGGGAGGTATAACCACAGCCAGCGGTAACATTGCAGTCCAGCCCCCAGTGCATAGCCATCTGCAAAATTATGGGGCCAACATTGTCATCACCCATTGTTAGGCTGTATTGATTGGTAAACCCGCCAATACTGGCTACATTGATTGTTTCGAAAGTGTCCCAGCCGCTTGTGGGTGGGAATACCACTTCCTTGCTGGTTGACCCGCCATTGGTCCAAAGCTTCATGGTGAGGTCGGTGTCGCTGCCATTGGCATAGGTAATGGATACACCGCTTGTGACAACCGGCCCACCCAGCATGTTAACCGCAGGAAAATCCAGCCTGCCTTGTGCTGAATCCTCTACATCAAAGGCATCTTCAATAGCTGCGCCAACGGACGAATCACAAACAGTGGTGACATTAATCCCCAGTGACATTGAGCCGCCACTGTTAGAACTTGATGAACTCGAGCTTGAAGAGCTGGAACTCGAACTGGATGAGCTGCTGGAACTTGAACTGGTGCCCGTGCCTGTGCAATGCCACCCGCATTGGTTTCCACCTCCACCGCAGCCACCAAAGCAGCCACCGGGACAGGAGGAGAAGGGGCAGTTTTCATAGCTAAAGCTGCAGGGCCAGTTCTCTGGGTGTGCCATATCGCAGGCCGCACTTCCAGAAGAGCTGGAGCTTGATGAGCTTGAACTGCTGCTGGTTGCACACAAACCCAGGCTGGTCCAGGAACTGTCGGTTCCGGGCTCCGAAGATGTGTACCACTTGGCTTGATACAGGCTGCCTTCGTGCTGCATCTTGTCACCAGCTTCAGCGTGGTTGAACTCCCCGCCGGACCAGTCTTTTGCTGTCCAGTCGGGGTATTCGTTAATATTGGCGCACATACCTCCGGAGCTGGAAGAAGAGCTTGAGCTGCTGGAGGATGAACTCGAACTGCTGGAAGAGGAGCTTGAACTGCTGGAAGAAGAGCTTGAACTGCTGCTTGATGAAGAACTGGGGCATGGCCGCGAATTAGAGCCACCTCCACAACCGGCACCCTGTGTGCAGTTTGTAAGGTTGTAGGTTGTGGTAATGGCGCGGAGGTTGGGGCCCCCTTCAGCGGTCAGCGATACCAGATTGAGCTCGCCCATTGGGCCGATATCTTCAATCTTGAGGACTTCCCACACATCCCAGCCACCGGTTGGAGGGAAGGAAATGGTCTCGATTACGGTTTCACCGGTTTCCCGATCAACAAGCTTCATGAGCCTGTCATAACTGGAGCCATTTGAATACTCTATGGTGAAATATTTCGAGTGCAGTGGGCCGGCGGTCAGGTTGAAATATTGATAGTAGGCGGTGCTGCCGGCAACGTCCGCTGGATTAAAGTAGCCATCAGAAGGTGTACCAACAACACTTTCACCGTCGCTCAAATCAGCACAGATATCTGCGCTACTGTCGATTGACATGCCAATGACGCCAGAACTTGAAGTGGAACTACTGGACGAGCTTGAGCTGCTGGAGGTGCTCCCACTCGAGCTTATATTCTCCGGGTTACATTCAATGTTATTCAGCCAGAAGTCCAGAACCGGTGTAGCACTGCCACCAGACTTGTTTCCCTGAATACCGATGCTCACTGAGCTACCCACCGCAATTGTGCCATTCCAGTGGGAAGCGTTGTTTGAGGCGGTGACCTGATTGCCACTGCTTGTAAAGGTGGCGTTCCAACCTGATTGCAGAGTTTCTGGCATGTTCCAGACCAGTTCGTACCCGGCGATTGGCTCTGGTGATACATTGGTAATGGTGATATTTGCCTGGAAGCCGGAGCCCCAGTCATTGACGATATCGTAATCTACATCGCAGTAGGGTGGAATGCTGGCGTGGGCCTGCAAACCGGTAAATACGATGAGTAAAGCAAGGGTTTGTAACAAACGCTGAGTGTATGGTTTGACCATTGTCTTCTCCTTGAACTTATTTTTCTAAGAGCGTTAAGGCTAGCTGATGCCTGCGCCGTAGTGGTGTGCTAAAAAATATTATTTAAAATTTGAATATATGATGTGTATTTTTATTTCTTTTTATTGTCATTCTTTACTCATAACATGCTTGGACGATAGTACTTAGCTTTTGTTTTTTGATGTTGTAACAGAATGTTAGGGCTTTAGGAAGGTAAATAAATCCGGCAACAGATTGCGTGCCGGATTGATTAATTTTTATTATTAACTTGGCAATAGTTATTGTTAAGTTAATAGGCGGTGCACGGCTGCACCGCCATTGCCATATAAGCCCTTGAAATACCAGTTAATTCACGCATTTGCCCCAGTATTTCAAGAGCGCGCAATTAAATAGATAGGATAATCTATTTAATTGCCGGGTTAATGGGCTATGCGGGGCCGCACCGTG
>CAJIBL010000075.1_pt1 | contig 15564 bp, 10 predicted proteins | sample 9199351 | NCBI WGS metagenome assembly CAJIBL01 (sample SAMEA7708304, study PRJEB35096) | sediment metagenome | biome: marine neritic benthic zone biome [ENVO:01000025]; feature: sediment [ENVO:00002007]; material: shallow marine sediment [ENVO:03000034] sea grass bed [ENVO_01000059] ...
GCAATGAGTGAAGTGGGCCGGCTGAGCTTTGATGGCTCGCTGGTTTCCAGCCGTCGCATCGACAATATGTTGTACGTGGTCTCCAGATACAGCCCCAATTTGCATCGTTTGGGTATGAATTTTGAAAACAATACGGCGCAGAGCAACCTGGCCCTGGTAGAGCAGACCGCGCTTGAAGATTTGTTACCCCATGTATATGACCAGGAGGGTGGCAGCAAACCGCTGCTGACTGCAGAGGATTGCATGCGGCCCGAATGGCCGGAAAAAGTGAATGCTTATGCGGGTTCTTTATTGGTGCTTACCAGAATTAATCTGGATGATAGCAGTGAAATGGAGTCTCGTTGTTTGCCTGCCTCAGTCAGTGATATTTACTCCTCCCGGGATGCTCTTTATGCCTTTGGTTATGGCTATTACCAAGAACTGAAATTGTACAAGTTCGGCATTAATGAGGAGTTGGACTACAAAGGTAGCCTGCGCATGAGAGGTACTATTCCCTGCACTGAAAGCTCTTACTGTTTTGGTGAGAAAGATGGTGTGCTTAATGTACTTTATGCTGCTTATCCGTGGACCCGCCCCATTTCTGTTAGCAGCTCGTCTTCCAGCTCTTCTTCTACAACATCGTCCTCTGGCGGCAGTTTGCAAACGGTAACGCCATACCGTCTGGCGACAATTGCAGAGGCATCCGGTGGTGGCAAGCTGGAACTGGTTGCAACACTGCCAAATGCTTCGCGGCCGGAGTCTATTGGTAAGCTCGGAGAGCAGGTCTACGGTGTGCGCTTTCTTGGCGATACGGCGTATGTAGTTACCTTCGTACGAACCGACCCCTTGTACGCCATCGATATAAGCGATCCTGCAGATCCTTTCATTGCAGGTGAAATTGAGGTGACTGGTTTTTCCCAATACCTGCACCCGGTGAGTGAGGGGTTATTATTAGGCATTGGCTTGGAAGCGACTGCTGTAGGCGGTGGTTGGGCAAGGTTCCAGGGCGTTAAGCTTGAGCTGTTCGATGTTAGTGATCCTACCATGTTAAGAAGTCTGGACAGTGAAGTGATCGGCAAGCGAAACACAAGTACCACATTACTGAGTGACCCCCGATCTTTTGCCTTTAGAAACGATGACTACGGCATGCGCTTTTCTCTGCCTATAAAAGTACATGATGTTCTGCCTGCTGGCGGTATCCCGGATGCCCCATGGCAATACTATGGGTGGAGCCACACCGGTTTGTATGTTTATGAGATCAGCGAGAATGCCGCCGGTGACGCTGAGCTTTCACGGATGGGAATTCTGAAAGCAAATGATTCGAGCGGTATTTCAATGGATAGGGGCGTTCTTGATGAAGGCGCTGTCTATTATCTGCATAACTATCAAATGTTCTCATCTCTGCTGAGCGAACTAGAGCAAGAATAGTCGTTTTGTGCTGTGATAGTCACGAAGAGTAGGGCTGCATACGCAGCCCTTTTTTTGAATCATCAAGCTAAAGCAGATTGTTAAGCCGACGAGGTTTTATGCTTGTTAACTCGTCAATAACTATTGTTAAGTTTGTTAAGTTTGTTGAGTTAATAGGAAGGGCAATGTAGGCCCTTGAACTACCTGTGAATTTACGCATTTGCGCCAGTATTTCAAGGGCGCGCAATTAACGCAATTAAATAGATAGGATAACCTATTTAATTGCCGGGTTAATAATAGTACTTTAATTTCAAATGCTTGGGGTCTGGAGTGCGCAAATGCTCTACCAGTGGGTGTTGCATTTCCCTAAGCTCTGCCAAAACGATTTGTGCTATCTCTCTTGCGCCCAGTTGATTTGTATGGGTGTCGTCTCTCACACCATTCGGGTAGTTAGGGTGAGTATTGGGTGGAATATGCATAAAGCGCAGGGCAGAAAGCTTGTCTCCCATGGCGGTAAAATATTCGCGGGTAATAGGGTCCATATCGATAAATGCGACGCCCGACTGTTCTGCGGCCTCTACCACTTTGGGCGAGTGTGGGTGGGTAAGTTTGATTTTGCCCTCTTCGTCAAAATAACGGCGCGTAACAGGGCTTAGCAGAATGGGGTTTGCATCTTTGGAGCGAACATCTGCGATAAAGTCTAGCAGGTTATTTTTAAACTCTTCCGGAGTGGTGTAACGTTCTTGTTTTTTGATAGATTCGTCATTGTGGCCGAATTGGATAAATACATAATCGCCCGCCTGTAACTCGTCCAAAATGCTTTGCCAGCGTCCTTCACTAACAAAGGTTCGAGTACTTCTGCCGTTTTTTGCACGGTTTTCCACACCAACATCGTCTGCAAAAAAGGTGGCGAATGGTACGCCCCAGCCCGTTTCAGGGTAGTCCTTTTTATGCTTGATGGACATGGTGGAGTCGCCGGCCATAAATATCGTGAATTGGTGTTCCTTATCGCCTGTTGCCGCGTTTTGCTGGGGAGTGGTTTGGCAGGCCGTCAGGTTTATCCACAAGCTTGCGATGGCCAGGTAGGTCAGTTTTTTTAACATTGTGCCTCCAGTAATTGTTAAAAGTCTTATCATTGTTGTGCCACAAAGCATCAATACATGAATTCAGTGACTGCTACTTTCGCTAGGGATGTTGGCGCAGAGCTTACGAGGGCTTACTTGGCAGCGCGTAGCAGGAGTCATGTATGCAGCAAAGCAGTTTTCTTCAAGCCTGGGCTTGTGTTAATCAGCAAAAGAGTTTTTGGGGATGCCAATGAAGTCTTATAGAAAGGATAGTAGCACGATAATGGTGATCTGGTTTGTCTGGCATGCCAGAGTAAGTTAGTGACTCTGCTATTGTTGTGAAGAAAATTAAAGGTGATGCTCTGCCAAAAATGCATAGTAAGTGAGGGCGGCCAGGCCACTCGTTCGCCTTTTGGCGAGTTTCGCGCTTGGCCGCCGCTCGTTTTGCGCCTCTGGTTTTTTCATGTACACCGCCTTTTCGCATTATCGGGTGGCATGCATGAAAATTCCTGGGCTTTTGCCGCTTTGGCATTGTTACCTCCTCTGTGTTGTGGTTAAAAAAGCGTCCTTGCTATGCTGCCATATGGAACCAGCAACAGTTGTCCAGTTTTTTGAGTTTGCGCCTTAGTTTGCTATTGCATTGAATAAAGCTGGCCTTAGCCCTTAATACACAATACTTGCTTCAGCGTGTGCGCAATCTCCACCAGGTCTTTTTGGTTTTCCATTACTTCGTCAATATCCTTATAGGCTGCGGGAATCTCATCAATCACACGATTATCTTTTCTGCACTCTATACCCTTTGTTTGCTCAATAAGATCCTGTCTGCGAAACTGCCTTTTAGCCGCTGAGCGGCTCATTCGTCGCCCGGCCCCGTGAGAGCAGGAACAAAATGCATCTGCGTTTCCCTTCCCTTGCACGATGTAGGATTTGGCGCCCATGCTGCCCGGAATTATTGCCCATTTTCCGACTGACGCATTAATGGCACCTTTGCGGGTAACATATACGTCGGTGCCAAAGTGATGCTCCTTTTCCACATAGTTGTGGTGACAGTTGATCGCTTCCTTTTGTAAAATAAAACCCGGCAAAAATGGCTGAATTGCCCTTAAAACCAGTTTCATCATCTCCTCCCTGTTTAGTGCGGCATAATTTTGTGCAAAATCAACAGCTTCTACATAGTCAGTAAAATGCTTGCTTCCTTCACTAAAGTAGGCCAAATCTTTATCGGGTAGCTTGTGCATGTGGCCTTGCATATCTCTTTTTGCCAACTGAATAAAGTAACGACCAATACTGTTGCCGATGCCTCGGCTACCAGTGTGTAGCATGATCCAAACATACTTGCTTTCGTCGATACATACTTCAATAAAGTGATTGCCTGAGCCGAGAGTTGCCATTTGTTTGGCCCACAACTGCCTCGGCTGCTTCTGCATTTTCAGCAGATCCGAATGTTTATCGAACAGCCGGTCAACAGTTTTTTCCAGTTTTTTACACGCACTGCTGCGTATGCTAACGGTCTTGTGTGCAGACAGACCCACAGGTACTGCTCGTTCAATAGCTGCTCGCATTTCTGATAGAGAATCGGGTAGCTGCGCTGATTTCAGTGAAAGCTGTACTGCCATCATTCCGCAGCCTATATCAACTCCAACAGCAGCCGGGATAATTGCACTGATCGTTGGAATCACAGACCCAATAGTAGCTCCCACTCCGGCATGCACATCCGGCATAGCAGCGATATGGGAATGAATTATCGGTAGCTGGGCAATATTTTTTAGCTGGCTAAGGGCCAGATTTTCTACATCCCGTGTATAAATTTTTACGGGCTTATGACCATTTCTGGCGTTTTTGTTTAATTCCATTTTTACAGGCATGACTATCTCCTACCGTGTATGGCATTTACGCTTGCTTCCGAGATAGGGTTATTTATGAGGAACTAACGGAGTGCTGCTCTTTATAAGTGGTGCAGCACCGAGACATCATCGGGTCGGCCATATACGACCGCCATGGATGGTGGAGACATAGAAAGACGCACGGAGCGTTTTTCTGTCCGTTAATTCTGAACATCGCGGCTCCTGCGCATCCCTGCGCCCGCCGCATACCGTTCATCCTGAACATAAAAAAACCCTGACAGGATAACCGGTCAGGGTTTTTCTGACTCGGAAGGTGTTTTTTTCCTTCCGAGAAAAGCACTCGAAAGGATTATTTAAATAGGCTCAATTCATTTTTCATCTAAGGAGTGCTCCTTGGCTTGTTAGGTTTCGCGGCGCATTTTACGCCGCTGTTATTCAATGTCAATAAAAAAATACCAGTAGTTGAATAACGCGAATTGTATTGCCCTGGTTACTGAAAAACGCCGGCAACAGTTGTTCCACAGTTTCGGCAACGGGCATCTTTGTTGTCTTTAGTGAGCTCCAACTGGTAATCGCCCAGCTTGTACCAATCTCTTTCAATAAGCCGTGTTTTGCAACCGGGGCAATAGGTGCTACCACCTTCGGTATCATGCACATTACCTGTGTACACGTAATGCAGGCCTGTTGACAATGCGATGCGCCGAGCTCGTTTGAGACTTGCGGCTGGGGTTGGTGATTTATGGCGCATTTTCCAGTCGGGATGAAACGCGGTGAAATGCAGCGGTACGTTCGGCCCCAGATTTTCTAATACCCATTCGCATAGTTGGTGTAATTCGCTATCACTGTCATTTTCGTCAGGTATTAACAGGGTTGTTATTTCCAGCCACACATTTGTTTCCTGTTTTATATAACAAAGTGTTTCCAGCACATTATGTAAATCCGCGCTGCAGAGCTTTTTATAAAAGCTGGGGGTAAAAGCTTTTAAATCGACATTGGCTGCATCCATATGCTGAAAGAAATGTTCTCTGGCTTTTTGTTCCACATATCCGGCGGTTACAGCAACGGAGCTTATGCCTTGTTGATGGCAAGCTTGTGCCGTGTCGACAGCGTATTCAAGAAATATAACAGGGTCGTTATAGGTATAAGCGACGCAGTGACTGTTACTACGTTTGGCCATTTCTGCTATTTGCTCGGGAGTAGCCTTAGATCCGAGGGTATCCATCTCGCGGGATTTACTCATGTCCCAGTTCTGGCAGAAGCGGCAGGCGAGATTGCAACCGGCAGTACCGAAAGAGAGAATTTTACTGCCTGGCAAATAGTGGTTGAGGGGTTTTTTCTCTATAGGGTCAACTGCGAAGCCGCTGGACTTGCCGTAGCTGTATAAAAGTACTTGCTCCTGCTCACACCCGCGAATGAAACAGGCGCCGCGCTGGCCGTTGTGCAGTTTACAGGCGCGCGGGCAAATATCGCATTGAATGCGGCCGTCATCGAGTTTATGCCAGAATTCGGTGGTAATGGTGTGGGGCTGAGAATCAAAGAAAGCACGTTTGTACATTCACTTCACCTGCAGTATAGCTATAAAATAGTCTTACCCAACACAGCATGGGAGGCACCTATGCACACTCGACCAGCGGCCGTGGCCGGCACTTTTTACCCAGAAAACCCCGATGCCTTAAGTGCGCAAATAGAAAAGCTGCTAAATGACAACCCTGTTGCCTCACTTCCGGCTGCGCCTCCAAGGGCCTTGGTGGTTCCTCATGCGGGCTACATTTACTCAGGGCCCACCGCCGCTGTGGCCTACAATACGCTTCTTGAGTTTAAAGGCAACTATGAGCGGGTTGTGCTCCTTGGCCTGTCCCATCGCTTGCCATTCAGGGGAATCGCGCTGCCTTCTGTTGAACAGTTTGCCACTCCGCTGGGTGATATCGACATTGATCGTCAAGCTATCGAGTCGCTGCAGAAATTGGAATCTGTGGTGGAGCTTGACGATGCCCATTGTTGGGAGCACAGCCTGGAGGTGCAATTGCCTTTTTTGCAGCGTGTGCTGGGTACATTCCGCCTTGTTCCCCTTGCAACCGGGCAATGTAGTCCGCAGGATGTCGCTGAGTGTCTGGAGCTGTTCTGGCCGGATGAGCGAACACTTATTTTGGTCAGCAGTGATTTAAGTCATTTTCATAACTATCAGGATGCGTGTTCAATAGACAGACAAACCTGCCAGCTGGTGCTGCAGAAATACGCCCAGCTAACGGGAGAGCAAGCTTGCGGTAGTTCTGGGCTTAACGGGCTATTACATTTTCTGGCAGATAAAAATATCAGGCTGGAGCTGCTCGATTACCGTAACTCCGGCGACACCGCAGGTGACATGCAAAGAGTAGTTGGTTATGGCGCGTTTGTGGTGTACATGCAATGATTATTGAGCCAGACACACGCCAGCAGGAAACATTGCTGCAGCTAGCAAGAGCCAGTGTGGAATATGGGTGTGAATACGGGGTGTGTCTACCGGTAGATAAAGTGCCGGGGGGCGATACTGTACTTTGCAATAAAGTGTTCTCACAACATGCGAGTACTTTTGTTACTTTAAAATCAAAGCCAGACATGGCATTAAGAGGCTGCATTGGCAGCCTGTATGCAAGACAGAGCCTTGTTCAGGATGTTATAGAACATGCTCACGCTGCTGCGTTTGAGGATTCCCGTTTTTCCAAAGTGCATCAACGAGAGCTGGCGAGCCTGCATATTTCCATTTCCATTATTTCGCCCATGGAAGCCATGAGCTTTTCGAGTGAACAGGATTTTCTGCAGCAGCTCAGGCCCAATATCGACGGCGTTCTCATCGAGTGTCATGGGCGACGAGCAACATTTTTACCCAGTGTATGGGAGCAGCTTGCCGACAAGTGCAGTTTTATCGCGCACTTGAAGCAAAAAGCGGGTTTAGCGGAACAGTACTGGCATGAAGATTTTAAAGCTTTCCGCTATAACTGCATGTATTTTCAGGAGCAAGCGCAGCTGTGAGCAAGATTATTTATATACAACGTCAATAACTTAAAAAATAAACCCTAAAAACTTAAAAACATTAAGGATCTATATATATGAGATTAGGTATTACTTTATGGTTAACGATCCAAATATTCATTGGCCTAAGCTTAAGCGGCCTGGCTGTTGCCAAGGAGTACCCTTACCTGCGCAAGCAGGGCAATGCCACGCAATTGATTGTACACGGCAAGCCTTTCCTGGTGCGTGGCGGCGAACTGGGTAATTCTGTTGCGTCCAATACAGAGTACCTCGGGCAGTACTGGGAAAAGTTCAAACAGCTGAATATGAATACCCTTGTTGCTCCAGTGTACTGGGACTTGTTTGAGACAGAAGAGGGGAAGTTTGATTTCAGGCTTGTGGATGACCTAATGAAGGCGGCACGCAGGCAGGATATGAAACTGGTATTGCTCTGGTTTGGCAGCTGGAAAAACAGTATGTCTTCATATTGCCCAGAGTGGGTGAAGACGGATTACAAACGCTTCCCCCGTTCACGCGACCGCAACGGGCAGGCTTATGAAATACTATCGCCATTTCACGAGGCCAATTATCAGGCAGATGCTAATGCGTTTCGGGTATTGATGCAGCACATAAAAAAGGTGGACCGTCACCGTACTGTTATCATGGTCCAGCCTGAAAATGAAATTGGCATGGTTCAGCACGCCAGGGATTTCAGCCCCAAAGCCAATCAGGCCTATGCCGGAAAAGTACCTGCAGCCCTGTTGAATTACCTCAAGGACAACAAGCCGAACCTGGCGCCCGAATTGTTGCGCGCCTGGGCGCAATCGGATTTCAAGCAAGCCGGAAGCTGGCAAGAGGTGTTTGGAGACTCACCGCAAGCAGAAGAGATTTTTATGGCTTGGCATTTTGCCCGTTATACCGAGCAGGTAACCATTGCAGGAAAGGACGTTTATCCCCTGCCCATGTTTGTGAACGCGGCTTTAATTCGGCCTGGATATGAGCCGGGGCAATATGTCAGTGCAGGGCCTTTGCCACATTTAATCGACGTATGGCGTGCCGGGGCTCCTTCAATAGACTTTATCGCTCCGGATATTTACTTCCCCAATTTCACCGTATGGAGCGAACGCTACACTCGCAGTGGCAACCCGCTATTTATACCGGAAGCCTTGCGCAGCAACGAGGCCGCAGTAAACGCCCTGTATGCGGTTGCCGAGCATGACGCGATGGGCTTTAGCCCCTTCGGAATAGAGCATATTGATACCGTGCCCGGTGACTTGCTGTCTTCCAGCTATGGGCTTTTAAAGCAATTGGAACCGCTGATATTGCAGCATCAGGGCAAGGGCAGTATGCGAGGTTTTCTGCAGATCAGTGATCAACAGCGTGCACCAAAGCAGATTCGCATGGGTGGCTACGAAATGCATGTGAAGTTTGAGTATGCACCACCGCCCTCGCTGGCCGACGGTGTAATCAATGAGTCCGGTGATGTTTCCCGTGGGCCGCGCATGCCCGCTGGTGGTCTGGTTATCCAGCTTGCTGAAGATGAGTTTTTGTTTGCGGGCATTGGCTTAACCATAACCTTCGACTCGCTGAATGCAAACGAGCAAGCCGGTATTGTCTATGCCGAAAGCGGCAAGTTCGAGCTAGGCAGGTGGAAGAACGTGCTCTGGAACAATGGTGACCAGACACATCAGGGAAGGCATGTGCGCCTGGTACCAGGCAAGTTTGATATACAGAAGGTTAAGTTGTATCGCTATCGCTAGCTTAACGGCCGCTCAGTAAGCCGACCAGTTTTGGGGTCGGCTTGGCGCTGCTTATTGATCGCCGGGTTATTAACCCGGCAATTAAATAGATGATCCTATCTATTTAATTGCGCGCCCTTGAAATACTGGCGAAAATGCGTGAATTTACTGGTATTTCAAGGGCTTACATTGCCCTTCGGGCAATGGCGGTGCGTCCGTGCACCGCCTATTAACTTAACAATAACTATTGCCAAGTTAATAAAGCTCAGTCCGGCAGCCCGAAGGTGTCTACAACATAATCAACATCCTTATCGCCCCGGCCGCTGAGGTTTAACAATATCGATTTACGAGGGTTCTCTTTTGCATAGCGGGTGGCAAAGGCAACCGCATGGGCACTTTCCAGGGCTGGAATAATGCCTTCCAGACGGCTCAACTGATAAAAGGCATCCACACACTCCTTATCGTTGGCAGAAACATAATTTACCCGCCCAATGTCTTTAAGCATGCTGTGCTCTGGCCCCACAGAAGGGTAATCCAGACCACTGGCAATGGAGTGCACTGGTGCCGGCTCACCGTTTTCATCGCTCAGCGTATAGCTGTTAAAGCCATGGAGTATGCCGGGCTTGCCGTAGGTCATGGTGGCGGCGTGATCGCCCAGAGCAGTGCTTTTTCCTCCGGGTTCAACGCCATAAATACTCACATTATCATCTTCCAGAAAGGCAGAAAAAAGGCCCATAGCATTACTGCCGCCGCCAACACAGGCTGCGATGGTATCGGGCAGTTCACCTGTCATTTCAATATATTGTTCTTTCGCCTCAATACCCACAACCCGCTGGAAGTCGCGAACCATCATCGGGAAGGGATGGGGGCCAACTACAGAGCCAATACAATAGATGGTGCTTATCGGGTCCTTAAGGTAGGACTCAAAAGCCGAGTCTACAGCTTCCTTCAGGGTTTTAAGACCATGACTGACAGGCACAACCTCGGCGCCTAAAATTTTCATGCGAACCACATTGGGGTGTTCTTTTTTAATATCCACTTCCCCCATGTGTATTTCGCATTCAAGGCCAAAATAAGCGGCAGCGGTGGCCAGCGCGACACCATGCTGGCCGGCGCCTGTTTCTGCGATAAGCTTCTTTTTACCCATCTGTTTTGCCAGCAGGGCTTCTCCCATACAGTGGTTGAGCTTATGGGCTCCCGTATGGTTGAGGTCTTCACGTTTCAGGTAAATTCTGCCGCCACACACTTCAGACAAGCGGCTGCAGTAATAAACGGGGGTTGGGCGCCCCTGGTAGTGCTTGCGGATGCTGCGCAGCTCGGAAATAAATGCGTGGGACTTGCTGATGGAAAAATAGGCCTCATTGATCTTTTCCATCTCCTCCTTAAGAAATTCCGGTATATAGCTGCCGCCGTAGTCCTTGAAAAAGCCCTGTTCGTTGGGATGTTGTTTAAAATAGTCAGAATTCATTTTGTTACTGCACCTTTCAAATTATCAATATTATCGTTAACGAAGGTTAAGCCCGGGAAGGGGGCAAATGCCGAAGATTGACGGGAGCAAACTCGCTTAACCCTCATAGGGAAAGTGCAAACTAAATTAGCATAGTTGGAAATGATGTTCTGATCAGCGGATTGATCGAACTCAAGCTTTTTGAGTATTTATCGATCAACCAGCGCTGGGGAGCTTGCAGCCCTGGCCGCCAAGCACATCCAGGCGTCGGGTAATTTCAACCAAAGGCTGCCACTTGTTGCCACACCAGGCGGGGGCAAGCAGGGTTTTTGGCCGCGCCTGGGCCGTGACCCGGTGGTAACAGATATCCAGTGGCGTACGTTGTATCAGCTCAACAGCCGCTTCCACGTACTCCTCCTGGGTGAGCAGCTCCATGCGGCCAAAGCGCCAGGTTCGCGCCATGGCACTGTTTTTCACGATATGTAAGGGGTGCAGCTTGAGCCCCTGAACTCCGCATTCGAGTACTTTTTGGTGGGTCTCCAGGAAGGTATTGAACGTTTCTCCCGGCAAGCCCAGGATGAGGTGGCAGCATACGTTTAGTTGATAGCGCTGAGCGTTACTGGCGGTTTGTTGGTAGCTGGCGAAGTTGTGGCCCCGGTTGATTTTTTTCAAGGTGGCATCGTTTGCGGTTTGCAGACCCAGTTCCAGCCATACGTCTTTGCCACTGAGTCTCAATTCACTTAGTAGCTGCAGTATTGGTTCGCTGACGCAATCCGGTCGGGTGCCCACACACAGGCCTATGATATCTTCCTGGTCCAGAGCCTCATCGTAGAGCTTTTTCAGGTAATCCAACTCTGCATGGGTATTGGTATAGGCCTGGAAATAAGCAAGGTATTTAATATTACGGTGTTTTAATTCGCGCTTGCGTTGTTTCACCTGCTCGGCAATGGATTGCTTGATCGAGCTGTTTTCCGAAAACGAGTCCACACTGCAGAAGGTGCAGCCACCCCGGCCAATACTGCCATCCCTGTTTGGGCAACTGAAGCTGCCGTCTACTGAAAGCTTTCTAACGCGTACACCATGTTTTTGCTTTAGGGCGCGACCGAAGGTATTTACATATTTGTCCAACTGCATGGCGAAAAATGTTCTGATGCATAAAAAGTGTATGGTATCAGACTTATTGGTGTTGATTGATGTAGAACCTCGCGCCGAGTTTCGGCTCTTTACTTGACCGTTCAGTGCCATCAGGCCGATTAACTCAGTGATGTTCTATGCCGGTTTATTCTGCGATGCAGGGCCGCACCGTCATGAACCAGAGGTTGAAGCAAGCCTTTTAGACTGCAATTTTCCGCGTAAACCCGCCCGATTTTAAAGGGTGTCATCAAACAGATCAGAATGCTCTATTCGATCATCGGTTTAATAGCAAAGAATGTTTGTCCGAGATCCGGTCGATTTGACTGGGAATTGTGCACCATTTTCAGCTTAAATCTGGCAAAACCTTTATAAATTAACTAAAAACAAAAGCAGAATGGTGGAAAACAGCTATCCTTCAGTTTAAAGCCAATAGCCATAACTTTTGTGCATGTTGTGGGGATGTATTGCTGCATACTGGGATACTAGCTAGTTGTTTGATTGATAAAAAAAACAGTTGCAGGATTTACCCGAGCAGGAGTTGAAAAAAACGTGTAGAAAGATTAAGCCATAAACAAATTTCACAGGAAAAAGCTTGGTATGCGCGAAGCCGCAGCTGAGTTTGCAGAGAAAGGGCAAATATTCGTTGACTTTGTTCGCAGAGCCAACTAATTTTGTGTAAACGTATTCAATATAACAATTAAAAGTACGTAGTTCCGAATTGTAAATCTAAGCAGTTTAAAAAACGTCCAACAATGGGGGAGTACCTATATGTTATTTCATAAAAAGAAATTGTCACTCTTTATATCAGCAATAAGCGCTTTTGGCGTTGCTGCATTGGCACCATCCTTGGCATCTGCCCAGGATACTGCTGACGCGGCGACCGAAGAAGTGTTGGTTACCGGTTTCCGTGCTGTTCAGGCTGCAGCGCTGGATGCCAAGCGCAAAGCACCAAACAGTGTAGAAAGCATTGTTGCTGAAGATATCGGTAAAATGCCTGACTTGAACCTAGCTGAGTCGCTTCAGCGTTCGCCTGGTGTCTCTATCACGCGTGAAGGTGGTGAGGGTCGTCAGATCACTGTTCGCGGTCTGGGGCCTGAGTATACTCGTGTAACTCTAAACGGTATGGAGGTTCCCTCTTCTGCCGGAGGTACAGATGCATCAGGTGGTACAAACCGTGGTCGTCCATTTGACTTTAACGTATTTGGTTCCGAGCTGTTTAGCAAGATTAATATTCACAAATCTGCTACGGCAAGTGTTGAGGAAGGTGGTATAGCCTCTACCGTTGAGCTTTTCTCTCACAAGCCTTTGGATAAGCCAGGGTTGACTTTAGCTGGCGGTGCTCAGGGTTACTACAACATGAATACCGGCGATTTTGCTCCGCGTCTTTCGGGCCTTTACTCTCAGTCATTTTATGATGACACCGTTGGTGTTTTAGCTGCAATCAACTACAGCGACCGTGACGTTCGTCAAGACGGCTTTGGTACTGTTCGCTGGGACTCCCCAACCAACAACGGCCAAGGCGACTTCCTCCAGCCAGACGGTGGTACTGTTGTGAACGGTACACTTGATAGTAGCTTGGAAGACTTCAACGATGCTTATCACCCTCGCCTGCCTCGTATGGATTCCTTCAACCGCGAAACTGAGCGCTTAGGGTATGCACTTGGACTGCAACTTCGGCCAACCGACCGATTTGAATTTGGTTTAAATCTCCTGAGTTCTACATTCGACCAGGACACCACGTCACTGAACTATTTTGCTATGTTCCGCAATGAGTTCGAGAACATCACAGCTGAGGAGCTCACTCTTTCTAACAATGGGCAGTACGTTGTTGGAGGAAAATACCAAAATGTTCAAACGCGCTCTGAAAGTCGTGTGCAGTACGGCTCTTCTGACTTCACGCAGATTGTTGGAGACTTTAAATACGAGATTTCTGACACACTTCATCTGAGTGGTTTGCTCGGAAACGCTAATGCGACCTACACCGAAGATTACCGTCGTTACAACTTTAATGGTCAATATGGCAGCTTCGAATGGCAATTGGATGGGGATGAAAACATCGCTAGTATGAAATATGGCTGGGATATCACTGATGTTGCCAACTATGATTATGTTTCCGGCCCCCGAATTCAGCGTGATGATTTAGAGCGCGATTACATGACGTTTAAAGTCGATCTGGTCTGGGATTTCGATGACAATGGCTCTACCCTGGCTGCAGGCTTGATCCATAATGATCGTAACATCGTGTCTAAGTTCTACCGATCAGCAGCAGAAGGAGATTTAGAATTAGATAGTTCTAACGCAACGACAGTTGATAGGTTATATGGCGATTTTGCTGATGGTATTGACGCGCCTTCAGGCTTTCCAACTAACTGGGTAATTGCTGACTTTGACGGTATATACTCCGATCTTGGCTCTCCCAAGCCCGAGTTCCTGCGTACAGACTCAAATACTTATGATGTGACTGAAGCTACGACAGGCCTTTATGCTGAAGTCAATTGGATTTACGAGAACTTTACTGCCAATGCTGGTCTCCGTTATGTAGAAACTGAAGTGACTGCTGGGGGTTACTCAGAAGTTGGCGAAGATGACGATGCAACTATTGTCTATACGGAAGAGAGCGATAGCTACAGTAATGTATTGCCATCTTTGAACTTGTCCTATGAGTTTATGGAGGGCCTGAGAGGTCGCCTCTCGTGGTCTGAGAATATTTCGCGTCCGAACCCTTCGAGCCTTTCTGGTGCTTGGACTGCTGCTCCATTGAGTGGGACAATCAACCAACCCAACCCAGGGCTTAAGCCAGAATTGGCAGAGTCGCTAGATCTTGCGGTGGAGTGGTTCTTTGCTGATGAGTCCTATCTTGGCTTGGCGATCTTCCAAAAAGAAATTACTGATGCTGTTATAAGCATCGATTATCCACCCGCTCCTTTGACGCAAGAGCAGCGTGACTTTTTAATTTCTACGCCAGACTATGATGAAAATGGAAATCCCGTTAACCCATCCGCAAGAGGTTTGGACGAAAACTGGGAGGTTTCCACAAATGGTAACTCCGATGAGGCTCAAGAGATTAACGGTTGGGAGCTGGGCTACCAGCAAGTGTTTGCCTATGGCTTTGGTGTTTTGGCTAACTACACAAACGTAGATAGCGACGATTTGGTCGTTGGCCTTTCTGAAAACACCTATAACCTCGGTGCTTTCTGGGAAAATGATACATTTGGTGCTCGTCTCTTGATGAACTCGCGTGATGATTACGACACCCGCGTACCAGGTCGTCAGGGTAACGCCACGGAATCAACTACAGGTCCAACACGCTTCGACTTTGCGGGGCACTGGGATGCGACCGATTATTTGACAGTTACGTTGGATATCATCAACTTGACCGATGAAAAAGAGCGCATCTATGTTTCCGGTCCCAGCGGCAATCTTGACCTTGTACGTGAATACAATACCACTGGTATTGAATTCATTTTGGGTGTTCGTGCTGCATTCTAAGTTAAGTTAGTATCCATCTAGCCAAAAACGCGCTCCATTGGGGCGCGTTTTTTTGCCCGGTAAACTTAATAGTAGCCGCTATTAGGAATGGGGAATGGGGGAGAATAGGGCATCCACCAATTTTACACTCGTTAAAGCTGGCTAGAGAAGAGGTGTGTGGGAATAGAGAATATTAAGGACATCCAACTACTTTATTAAAAGCTTGGGATCAATTTGTTGGTTCGAGGTATTATTTTTTGGGAGCCAACTGCACATCAACCGTTTCGAAGGTCTTGACGCAGCAGGGAATGCTAGTGTGGTGCTTCAAATAAACTGAAGATTATTGCTAGATTTGGTACAATTGGTAAAATTCATTTTGCCGAATTATAGTCATGAGAATAGCAGCCCCAATAATCCTGTCAGAAGAAGAGCACAATAAATTCAGCAAGCTGCTTCGTAGCGGAAAAACGCCTGTACGCCTTGTAGAGCGAATA
>CAJIBL010000096.1_pt1 | contig 15470 bp, 14 predicted proteins | sample 9199351 | NCBI WGS metagenome assembly CAJIBL01 (sample SAMEA7708304, study PRJEB35096) | sediment metagenome | biome: marine neritic benthic zone biome [ENVO:01000025]; feature: sediment [ENVO:00002007]; material: shallow marine sediment [ENVO:03000034] sea grass bed [ENVO_01000059] ...
GAGTAACCTTCATTGTGAACACCTCTTGTTTTATTGAATGTCTTTTCAACATCAATAATGGCGCATTGTGACGCCGATACCAACAAGAGGTGTTCATCCCATCATCCCTGTGGCTATCGGCAATAGCTCCTGCATTGCCCTACCATCCGCCCTCCATGGCGGAGCATGTACCTCATTAACCTTCGGCATTTTAAACCCCGGTGCCACCGAGCTCAACAAAACCAAGCTTGATCATATATAGCAAAAACGAATCTGGCTCATTGTCACCATTATCCGTGTAATCTACTTAGGGGCCCGCTTGGGGTAACCGGCGGTCGTGAACATATGGCTTTGGTCAGTAACAAACACTGATTCCAAGCTTAACGGGCCAGCAGTGGGTTTTTCATATCATTATAAATAGCATGAATATGGTCTGTGACAACTTTTCGCGGAGTGAGGTGTGGGCAGTTGCGTGAACGTTTTCTGATCAGCCAATTTACCCGGAGCGACGCGAGAATCCGCAGACACGAAGAGTGGTAAAAATGATTAGTGTTATACGAATTAATTCTGACTGAGATTAAACAGCCTAAGCCCTAGGAATTACCAGCGAGTCAGACTATTATCTGAGTTACGGCTTCCCTAATTAAAGCAAGCATACGGAACCAGCTCGATGACAATAGATATACCGGGGTATAAAATTCTGCGCACCCTTGGGCGCGGCGGGATGGCCACGGTTTTCCTTGCGGAACAGCAGATATTTGAGCGCGAAGTTGCCCTTAAGGTTATGTCCAAAGCTCTTGCGGAGGATGACAGCTTCGGTAAACGCTTCTTCCGTGAAGCAAAAATAGTCAGTCAGCTGGTTCACCCCAATATTGTTACGGTTTATGACGTTGGCCTCCATGAGGGCAACTATTACCTGTCGATGGAATACATCGATGGCAGTGATTTGAAGCAACTGCGTAATGATTTTACCCTACGCCAGAAAGTACGCGCGGTAATCGATATAGCCAGGGCCCTCGAATACGCTGGAGCCAAAGGCTACATTCACAGGGACATCAAGCCCGAAAACATCCTGTTCCACAAGTCGGATGGTCGCGCAGTATTAACGGATTTTGGTATTGCGCGGGCAGCCGAGACCGACACCTGCATGACGCAGACAGGCACCGCCATTGGTACTCCTCACTATATGAGCCCGGAACAGGCAAAGGGAAGGCCGGTAGATCCACGCTCAGACCTCTACAGCCTGGGGGTGGTGTTCTTCCAGCTGCTCACGGGGCGAGTGCCCTTTGATGCTGAATCTGCAGTCGCAATTGGCATAAAGCATATTACAGAACCTGTGCCCCTTCTGCCGGAGGGTATGGATGCCTTGCAGCCGGTTATTGATACTCTGCTGGCTAAAAAACCAGAGGCAAGGTATCAGAGTGCTGACGAATTTATTGAACATATGCAGCATATTGACATAGCGCTGCTTGAACAAAATATTCAATATGCACGACAAACCATCATGGACAGTGGGGATACCGAAAGTCCAACCCAGAAGACGGAGGTGGTAGAGACTGCAGGCCTGGATCTCGGCTTTGAGCGGGACTCGGTGCTAAATGAAAGGGCAAGTATATTGCCTTGGGTTATTGGCGTAGTGATAGCCATCAGCCTAGGCGGTTGGCTGCTGTATTATCAAAAACCTGAACTGGTTGGTCCCTGGATGGAAAAGGGAAAGGCCTTTATCCTCAAGTCCTATGACGAGCTTAAGGAAAAGCAGGCTTGGGAGTCCACGGTAGCAGAGCCAGAGCAAAAAATTGCAGCGCAGTCTGTGGACGCTGAAGAAACCGCGAAAAAAAAAACACCGGTAAATAGGCCTGCGCCAGTTGTAACACCTGCTCCAACAGCCGCGCCAAGCCCTGTTGCCACGCCAATACCGACACCAGCATCAAAGCCAACATCAACGCCAACTCCTGAACCTCGAAAAGCACCGGCAATGACGCTTGCCGCATACCAGGAAAAGCTTTCCGGCCTGGAGTCTATGTATCAAAGCGATGCTACTTATCTCGCTGAGCTGGTTACCTTGTATCGTGCCGCCGGGCGGGATTACCCTCGCGAACGCAGTGTGAGCGGGCCCTTTGCAGCACTTCAGAGCAGGGAAATGGCTGAAGCTGAGTCGTTAATTGCGCAGGGAAAGGTGGATTCGGCAAGGCGCAAAATCAAACAGTTAAGAGTCTTGTTTCCTGAAGTGCCTGCTGCTCGTTTCGCAGAGTACGATAAGCGAGTGGGTGAAGCTATCAGGATACAGGAGTTACTGACAGAGGCTGATCGCCTGCTGGCTCATTACAAGTTGACAGAGCCGCGCGGAGCAAGTGCCAGGGACCGATACCAGCAAGTGCTGCGTTTGCAGCCCGAAAACCGGAAGGCGAGGGAGGGGCTTGCGGCCATTGTTGCCAGGTTAGTATCGTCTGCTCAGAGCGATTTCGACAGGGGTAAACATGATCAGGCTAGAGTGAAAGCATTAAAAGCGCTGGATATTGATCAAAACAACCGGGCTGCTAGAGCCGTAAGAGACAAAGCCAGCAGAGTGCTGGCGCATCAGCAGGAGATGAACAGCATGTTTGAGCGCGCTGAGTCGAGCTTAAAAAGGCAGGCTTACTTTAGCCCTCAGAATGACAGCGCCTTTTATTACTATCAGCAGATCCTTAAGCGAGAGCCCAACAACGCCCAGGCGATCACTGGGCAAAAAATGTTGGTGGATGGTTTTGCCAGGAGTATCTGGAGCCTGGTTGGCAAGGAGCGCTTCGCCAAGGCCAAGCAGGAGCTGGCCACCGCTAAACGTTACATGCCGAAAAACCAGCGCTTGCAATCGCTGTCGCAAGCGGTAGATGAAGTTGTTGCCGGAAAATTGAATTAAGTGAGGGGGCGAGCGCTGGTGCCCGCATCGGGTTTGTTAAGCGACGTTGTAAAACAAGCCGTTATCACAGACTGAGGGATCCAGCGCATCTGATACAACCTCATGGGCGAGCCGTGCGCACTTTCCACAGTGGGTGGCAACCCCCAACTCTTCTCTTACCTCTTTGAAATTGCTGGCGCCTTGATCAATGACTTCGCGAATATCGCTGTCAGTAATTCCTCTGCAGAAACATACATACATGATTGGTTCTTGCCTCACATGAATCGTTATATAGATACGGTTTATGCTCAACCAGAATCGCATTCTGGATAAATATTAGTCAAAGATAGTGTAAATAAGAATTATTGTCAATAAGTTTTATCAAGATGAGCTTTGATGTGCGGCATAGATTGATTGAATATTGCGATGACGCTTTGGAAAAGAATCTATTTAAGTTTGTTCTGCAGTCTGTGTATGATAACGGTTCGCTATTAGATTCTGGCGCTTGATTGATTGTATGATCAATAATTGTTAGCTTTCTATTCCTTTATTTCCTTTATTTTCAAATTCCCAGGGGGACGATTATGGGTGTTTTAGTTGGTAAGCCAGCTCCAGACTTTACTGCGCCAGCGGTATTGGGCAACGGTGAAATTGTTGACTCTTTCAACTTTTCTGAAGCAACAAAAGGCAAAAAAGCGGTAGTGTTTTTCTATCCACTGGACTTCACTTTTGTTTGTCCTTCCGAACTGCTCGCTTTCGATCACCGTATAGCTGAATTTGAAAAGCGCGGTGTTGAAGTAATTGGGGTATCTATTGATTCCCACTTTACCCACAACGCATGGCGAAATACGGACGTCAATGAAGGGGGTATAGGCCCAGTCAAGTACACATTGGTTGCTGATATGACACACTCCATCTGTCAGGACTATGACGTTGAATCAGAAGGTGGCGTGGCTTTTCGTGGTTCGTTCCTGATTGATGAAGATGGTGCTGTTCGTCATCAGGTGGTAAACGACCTGCCTTTGGGGCGCAATGTCGACGAGATGCTGCGCATGGTTGATGCTCTGGCCTTCCATCAGGAACACGGTGAAGTTTGTCCTGCCGGCTGGCAGGAGGGTGATGCCGGTATGGACGCGTCACCGACAGGCGTTGCCAAGTACCTGAGCGAGAATGCCGAAAAGCTTTAATTTCGCGTTATGTAAAACAAAAAAGCCAGCGCACAACGCTGGCTTTTTTTGTGCGGCGCTTCTGCCGTTATGGTGTTACACAAACCTTAGGTATCGACCACTAGCGCCAGTTATCCGACCAGGCGTTTATCACTTTATGTGAATAGGTATAGCGGCCATAGCTTCCGTTGTAGCGGGCCAGAGCGTCGGCCCAGTGGCCTTCTTCTTTGTCCAGATAGTATTTGAGAATTGTGCAGCCGTATTTGAGGTTAGTTCGCAGGTCTATCAGGTTGTCGCTGTCTCGGCCAATCTCCTTTTTCCAGAATGGCATTACCTGCATCATACCTTGTGCGCCCACGCGGGATACGGCATAGGGGTTGAACGCGCTTTCGATCTGTATCACTGCGAGCACAAATTCTGGCGGCAGGTGGGCGCGTTTAGCCGCTTTGTGAACCTCCTTGAGGATAAACAGGCGTTGCTGGTCATCTTTTATATAGCGCGTGAGCACAGCGGATTTTTGCACCAGCCAAACCTCGGCTTCGAACTTGTCTTCAAAACTATCGGCTTCGGAAATGGTTGCGATCAGCGCTTGCCGCAACTCCTTATCCACTTCCTGAACAGCGTAAGCCGATATCTGAGCCAGTGAACACAGTATAAAAAGTAAAAAGTGTTTCATTATTTACTCAAGGTGTTTTGTAGAAAAGAAAGGGTATCTTCTGCACTTATTTGCTGGTTTTCGCTGTCTCTTCGTGCCCTGTATTCGATCTTGCCCTCCGCCAGACCGCGGTCACCAATCACTACCCGGTGAGGGATGCCAATCAGCTCAATATCCGCAAGCATGGCGCCGAGGCGGGCTTTGTTCTCATCCATCAGCAAAACATCGTAGCCGAGAGCTTTGAGATCGGTGTAAAGCTGTTCGCACTTTTCAGCGACCTGTTCAGACTTGTGTATGTTGATAGGAACAATCGCCAGTTGGAAGGGGGCAATGCTCTCTGGCCATATAATGCCGTTTTCATCATTATTTTGCTCGATGGCGGCGGCAACGATCCGCGAAACACCGATACCATAGCAGCCCATAGTCATAGTGGTGTCTTTGCCGTTTTCATCCAGCACGCCCGCTTTCATCGCGGCCGAGTATTTGGTGCCCAGCTGGAAAATATGCCCAACTTCAATACCGCGTTTTATTTCCAGGGTTCCGTTTCCATCGGGGCTGGGGTCGCCTACCACTACCTTGCGGATATCTTCAATACGGCTGATGTGTGCGTCGCGTTTCCAGTTAGCGTTGGTAAAATGAAAGTCGGTTTTGTTAGCACCGCAAACGAAGTTAGTCATTACTGCTGCGGAACGATCCACTATCACCGGGATAGTGAGGCCAACAGGCCCCAGCGAGCCAACTTCTGCGCCCAGTTCTTGCTTGATTCTTTCCTCTGGTGCGAAGGTGATAGGGGTGGCTATGCCTTGCAGTTTCGAGGCTTTAATATCATTTAGTGTATGGTCACCGCGCAGCACCAGAGCCATTAAAGCTTGCTCTTCACCTTCTTCCGCCTCAGCTAGCACTACCAGGGTTTTTACCGTATTTTCAGGAGCCACTTTGAGGAAGCTTGCCACTTCTTCAATGGTTTTTTGCTGCGGCGTTGCGACCTCTGCGATAGCTGCCATGGGGGTATTCTGCTCGGCGGGTGCGAGGGCTTCAGCCATCTCTACATTTGCCGCGTAATCGCTGCTGTTACTGAAGGCAATGTCGTCTTCACCACTTTCCGCAAGCACATGAAACTCATGGGAGCCCGATCCGCCAATGGAGCCTGTATCAGCGAGAACCGGACGGTATTCAAGCCCTATGCGATCGAAAATATTGCAGTAGGTTTGGTGCATTAGCTCATAGGTTTGCTGCAGGCATTGCTGAGATGTATGGAATGAGTAGGCGTCTTTCATCAGGAATTCGCGGGCTCTCATCACACCAAAGCGTGGCCTTACCTCATCCCGGAATTTGGTCTGAATCTGATAAAAGTTTGCGGGCAGCTGTTTATAGCTTTTAATCTCGTCGCGGATCAGGTCTGTTATGACCTCCTCGTGGGTTGGGCCCAGGCAGAAAGGGCGCTGGTGTCTGTCTTCAATACGCAGTAACTCAGGGCCGTACTGTTGCCAGCGGCCCGACTCCTGCCAGAGCTCTGACGGTTGTACCACAGGCATGAGTACTTCCTGAGCGCCTGATTTGTCCATCTCCTCGCGAACAATGTTCTCTACCTTGCGCAGGACACGCAGGCCGGTGGGGAGCCAATTGTAAAGGCCGGAAGCCATTTTGCGGATCATGCCGGCACGCAGCATAAGCTTGTGACTGATCACTTCAGCGTCGGCGGGAATTTCTTTTTGTGATGCGATGAGGTACTGGCTGGCGCGCATGGGAGTCCTTATTTATGAGAAAGGTTTATAATCAATAATGCCTTGCAGAAATGCCGAGCATTTCAGATGTGTTGTATTTTACTGGCCCGGCAAGACTGCTCACAAGTAGTCAATAGGAGGAGTTCTTATGTTTCAACTTCATCCCCAGCTCCAGGAGAGCACTGTACCACTGGGACAATTTAACTTATCCCTGGTATTGCTTCACCGCGATGCCAATTACCCCTGGTGTGTGTTGGTTCCCAAGCGCTCAGGTATTCGGGAGATACACCACTTGAGCGAAGCTGATCAGGTGCAGCTAGTTCGGGAATCCAGTCACCTTTCGGAGGTAATGACTTCTCTCTTTGCTCCAACCACCATGAATATTGCCGCCCTCGGTAATATTGTGCCTCAGCTACATGTGCACCATGTTGCTCGATTCGAAGGGGATGCTGCCTGGCCTGCTTCGGTGTGGGGCGTCAAGCCTGCCATTGATTATCAGAAGGAGGCTCTGGAGCATCGTGTTGAGCGCTTGCGCGCATCACTTGTAGGGGAAGGCTTTGAGGCGCTGTCGAGTGTAGGCGACTCCAGTGGCGGAGCAGGCTTTACACCCTGATAGCTACAAAAAAGCCCGCTGGGTATTTTCTCAATAGCGGGCTTTCAGGTGATCTGATGTGGCTGGGTTTTACTCGGCCATTTCCTTCAGCTTCTTCAGTGGGCGCAGTTTAACCTGAATACTGGCTGGTTTGGCTGCAAACATCTGCTCTTCGCCAGTGAAAGGGTTGATGCCTTTGCGTGCTTTTCTGGCTGGCTTCTTGACGGTCACAATCTTGAACAGGCCTGGCATAACAAACTCACCACAAGCACGTTTCTTGATGTGGCCCTCAATAATATCAGTAAGTTCATCCAGAACTGCCTGTACGTCTTTACGCGGTAATTCAGTATTTTCAGTAATCTGGTTCAGAATTTGGGTTTTTGAGTAGCGCTCTTTAACGGTAGGGATTCTCTTTGCTACAGGTGCTTTTTTTGCTGCGGTTTTTTTGGCTGGTGCTTTTTTCGCTGGAGTTTTCTTTGCTGGAGCTTTACGTGCGGCCATAGGGCAACCTCATGTTAGTTTTTGTTATCTCTGGGAAAATATCTGCGGTAGAGCAAAGAAAGTGCGCACCGACACCAGCTGAACAGCTGTTATCAGATTAGATGCCATATCCCCGTCACTCCCGCGTATGGCTTATATATAGATTAATAACACTCACGCAGCAACAAAAAAATGCTATATATAAGCACTTTTTTACTGTTTTGGCTCTTTTTCAGTCATACAGGCTATTAAACGTGGCTACCGTTGAAAAAGCGGCATTTTGCGGTTTTCTCGTTTATCAGCGGATATGGCGTGGAAAGCATTGGCTCTAGCGGGAACTCCCGCCTTCATCTGGTTCAGGTGCTGGGGTATAATGCCCCGCTTTTTTCTGCGGCCCAGCCGTCGGAGAGCAACTATTAACCCGACAATTAAATAGATTATCCTATCTATTTAATTGCGCGCCCATGAAATACTGGCGCAAATGTGTGAATTTACTGGTATTTCAAGGGCTTACATTGCCCTGCGGGCAATGGCGGTAGCGCCTGTTAACTTAGCAATATGTATTGCCAGGTTAATAATAGCGTTGAAATGAGTAAACCAAAGCGTCAAGAGATAGTGTGTTGAGGTAGCTGTAATATGCCAATTTACGAGTATCGCTGTGAGTCCTGTGGCCACGAGCTGGAGGTACTGCAAAAGATCAGTGAGGCCCCGTTGGTCGATTGTCCCGAGTGTAAATCGGATGCGTTGAAGAAGAAAGTGTCCGCCGCAGCCTTTCGTTTAAAAGGTGGTGGTTGGTACGAAACGGATTTTAAGTCGGGGAATAAAAAGAATATTGCCGGAGAAAAGGACAGCTCCTCGGCAAGCAAAAAAGAAGCTAAACCGTCAAAACCGGCTAAAAGCAGCTCAGATGCTGCCAAATAGCTTTTAATCATCTATTAATTTACATCTGCAAACAGTGGGTATCGAACCATGCGTAGCGTTTATTGTGGCCAGTTGAGTGCCGCAAATATTGATCAGGAGGTCACTCTATGTGGCTGGGTTGACCGTCGGCGGGATCACGGTGGAGTGATTTTTATCGATCTGCGAGATCGGGAAGGAATCGTGCAAGTGGTGTTCGACCCAGATGGGAAAGAGAACTTTGCCTTGGCGGATAAGGTGCGGCCGGAGTTTGTATTGCAGGTAAAAGGCCGTGTGCGCGCGCGCGATGCAGCAACGGTGAATTCGAATATGGCCACTGGTGAGGTAGAAGTTTACGGCACAGGCCTGGAAATTCTGAACAGTGCAGAAACGCCGCCTTTCCAATTGGACTCACATATTACCGTGGGTGAGGATGTACGCCTTAAATACCGCTATATCGACTTGCGTCGCCAGGAAATGCAGAAAAACCTGTATTTTCGCTCCAAGGTGACGACAGCTATTCGCAACTACATGGACGAGAACGGTTTTCTCGATATTGAAACCCCGATTCTTACTCGCGCAACACCGGAGGGGGCTCGTGATTACCTTGTTCCTTCTCGTACCCACGAAGGCCAGTTTTTTGCCTTGCCCCAGTCCCCGCAGTTGTTTAAACAGCTGTTGATGGTTTCGGGTTTTGACCGTTATTACCAGATCGCTAAATGTTTTCGTGACGAAGATCTGCGTGCAGACAGGCAGCCTGAATTTACACAAATCGATATCGAAACCTCATTTATGGATGAGGACGGGATTATGTCCGTAACAGAGGGCATGGTACGCACTCTGTTTAAAGATCTGAAAGGTGTAGAGTTGGGCGAATTCCCGCGTATGCCTTACTCTGCGGCGATGGAAAAATACGGCTCCGACAAGCCAGACCTGCGTATCCCCCTGGAAATGGTGGACATAAAGGACCTGATGAAAGACGTGGAGTTCAAGGTTTTTGCTGGCCCGGCCAACGATGCAAAAGGCAGGGTGACTGCCATGAAAGTGCCCAAAGGTGGTGAAATACCCCGTAAGAAGGTCGACGCCTACACCAAATTTGTATCGATATACGGTGCAAAAGGTCTGGCTTACATTAAGGTCAATGATAAGGATGACCTGGAAAACGGCTTGCAGTCGCCCATCGTTAAATTTTTGCCTGCGGAAGTTTGTCGGGCAATTCTGGATCGGCTTGAGGCTGAGAACGGCGATTTGATTTTCTTTGGTGCTGACACATATAAAGTGGTTTCAGAGTCGCTGGGCGCTTTACGCTGTAAGCTGGGTGAGGATCTTAATCTATATACTTGTGATTGGGCTCCGCTGTGGGTAGTGGATTTCCCCATGTTCGAGGAGATTGACAATGGTGGTTTTACGGCTTTGCACCACCCTTTTACTGCACCCTCCTGCAGCCCGGAAGAGCTGCAAGCGAACCCTTCAACGGCATTGTCCCGGGCGTATGACATGGTGCTCAATGGCTGCGAGCTTGGTGGTGGTTCTGTGCGTATTCACGATCAGGCGATGCAGCAAGTGGTTTTTGAAATTCTTGGAATTGAGGCTGAAGAGCAGCGTGAGAAGTTCGGCTTCCTGTTGGATGCGCTTAAATACGGCGCGCCACCTCATGGTGGTTTGGCCTTTGGCTTGGACCGCCTGATTATGTTGATGACTGGCTCAGAGTCCATTCGAGATGTTATTGCCTTTCCGAAAACCCAGACCGCGGCTTGTGTTATGACAGATGCTCCTGGCGCTGTTGATAGTGAGCAATTAAAAGAGTTGCATATCCGTCTGCGAGCGAAACCGCAAGTTCAAGCGCAGCAACCAGAATAAGAAGGTAAAACAGTAAGTTATGGCAGGCCACAGTAAATGGGCAAATACCCGGCATCGTAAAGCTGCCCAGGATGCAAAACGCGCGAAAATATTTACCAAAATAATTCGCGAACTCACGGTAGCGGCAAAATCTGGCGGTAATCCCGACGATAACCCCAAGTTGCGGGCAACGATTGATAAAGCGCTTGGTGCAAACATGAAGCGCGATACCATCGAAAAAGCTGTTGCTCGTGGTGCCGGGGGTGCTGATGATGATAATTACGATGAAATCACTTACGAAGGTTATGGTGTGGGTGGGGTCGCGGTACTGGTTGAATGTCTCACCGATAATCGTAATCGCACGGTGTCTGAGGTACGCCATGCTTTTACCAAGCGTGGCGGTAATTTGGGAACGGATGGCTCCGTTGCCTATCTGTTTACCCGTAAAGGTCAAATCAGTTTTTCGCCAGGTGTCGATGAAGACAAAGTGATGGACGTTGCTCTGGAGGCTGGCGCTGAAGATGTTGAAGCCAATGACGATGGCTCCATTGATGTGACTACCGCTTTCGAAGATTACTTGAATGTTAAGGATGCAATGGTGTCGGAGGGCTTGGAGCCGGTGCATGCGGAAGTCAGTATGATTGCCGCAACAGAGGTGCCTATCGCCAGCAGGGAAGATGCAGACAAGACTCTGGCATTGATTGATATGCTCGAAGATCTGGATGATGTGCAGAACGTATATACCAATGCCGATATCCCCAGCGAGTTTTTTGACTAGTAACCTGACAATCAAATAAGTGATCCTTACTTATTTGATTGTGGCCCTTAATACACTGGCGCAACTGTGCTAAGTGGCTTGTGTTTCAAGGGCTCGCGCCGAACTTTGTTCGGCGGAGGTACTTCCATGTACCTCATTAACCCTGCATATAAAGCATCGCCGGGTTAATAGTTATCTGCCTGCTTTCTTCTGATCCCGTTGGCGGCTCTGTAAATTTCTATTTAATTGAGGTGGCACAATTCTGACTTTTCTTGGATTGCTGCAAACAACACTCTCCTGGTTTGGAGGCCGCTAGTTTTGGCTCGCTCTTCTGCTGATCTGGTTATTAACCTTGCTGCCCTTGCGCAGAATTGGCTCACACTTAAAAATTATCTTTCGCCAGCCTCGGACTGCGGTGCGGTGGTTAAAGCCGAGGCTTATGGTTTGGGTGTGGAGCTCGTGCTGCGAGCGCTTGTGAAAGCGGGCTGTAGAACATTTTACGTTGCCTATATTGATGAGGCACTAGTGGCAGCGGATGTTCTCCGTGCATTGGAGCTTGAGTTTGAGCTACCGGCACACTCATTGCGCTTGCTGGTGCTGTTAGGCTGCGAGCCTGGTGATGAGTTGGAGTTTTTGCAGCGAAAGCTTGAGCCAGTGTTGATAAGCGAAGAGATGCTGCTGCGCTGGTTGGCTGCATTGGAAAATGCAGGAATTCGTGCTGGCTCGCATCCGGTAGCGTTAAAAATTGATTCGGGAATGGGGCGTCTTGGCCTCGAGCCGGCTTCTTTTGAGCGATTATTACAGTCTTCGATGTTGCAGCGGGCGGGTATTGAGCTATTGATGAGTCATTTGGCGTGTGCTGATGAGGCTGCTCACCCAATGAATAAACACCAGCTTGCATCTTTTGCTAACTCCTTTTCCTTGTTGAAGAAAAAACTCCCGGCAATGCGGGGAAGTCTTGCCAATTCCGCAGGGATTTACCTCGGTAGTGAATATCACTTTGACGCAGTCCGGCCGGGGATAGCGCTATACGGAGGTGGGCCAGAGGCCGCTGCATTGCGCTCGGTGGTGCAGCTCAGTCAGCCGGTTATTCAAGTGCGTGAATTACCCGAGGGTGGCGCTGTTGGTTACGGTGCCTGCCACACCTTTGACAGGCCTGCGCGGGTGGCCATTGTTGCCGGGGGCTATGCCGACGGCCTTCTTCGCAGTATGTCTGGCACTGGCAAATGTTGGTTTGCTTCCGGGGAGGGTAGTGGAGGGTGGTATGCTCCCATCGTTGGCCGGGTTTCCATGGATAGTGTTATTGTCGATATCTCTGACTTGCCCGAAGGTGCCATCGCTGTTGGTCAGCGGGCCGAGTTGATTGGCGAGCATGTCACCCTGAGTGAGGTTGCAAGTGCCGCGGGAACTATCAGCTACGAAATTCTAACATCACTCGGTAAGCGTTATCGCCGGGAGTACTATGAGGGAGCGCATGATTCATCCTAAGCAGGTGCAATTGCTACAAACCCTTGCTGACGGGGCATATCATTCAGGCGAGAGCCTTGGCGACTTGCTTGGCGTAAGTCGTGCCGCAGTCTGGAAGCACTTGCAGCAGCTGGAGCGTTTGGGACTTGAGTTAATAAGCCTGAGGGGGAAGGGCTATTGCATTGAGGGAGGCTTGTCCCTCATAGAGCAGGGTAAAGTGATCGCAGGGCTTAAAGCTGATGTAGTCGCTCTGTGCGAGCGTGTTGAGGTATTGCAGCAAGTAGACTCCACCAACAAGTACCTGCTTGAGGCGTCGTCGAAGAGGGATGTCCATGCCTGGGTTTGTCTGGCGGAGCAGCAAACAGCTGGGCGCGGCCGGCGCGGTCGGCGCTGGGTTAGCCCTTACGGTTCCAATATCTATTTATCTCTTGCATGGCGTTTTTCTCAGGGGGTTGCTGCTGTCGAGGGTTTAAGTCTCGCGGTTGGTGTGGCGGTGGCTCAAGCGCTTGAGGGGCTCGGTTGTGAGGGGCTTCAGTTGAAGTGGCCTAACGATGTTCTGCATCAGGGGAAAAAGCTAGGTGGTATTCTGCTTGAACTCGCAGGTGATGCCAGTGGAGAGTTCTATGTGGTCGTTGGTATTGGCTTGAATGTAAGTATGGCGGCAAGTGCCGGGGCGCAGGTAGACCAGGCGTGGACCGATCTTGCCTCTATCGGTGGGGTCACTCTGGACCGAAGCCGTGTCAGTGCTGGCTTGTTGCAGGAGTTGCTCCCTCTTTTAAGTGCCTATGAATCCAGTGGCTTTGGTCGCTACCGGGCTGCATGGGAGCTGCGCAACGCTCACCTTGGTAAGACTGTTGAATTGCTTTCTCCTTCCAGCAGTGTGTCTGGAGAGGTGATAGGTGTGACTGATGGCGGTGGGCTTCGCTTGCGCGTTGGCGAGCGAGAGGAAGTGTTTCTGGGCGGTGAAATCAGTGTCCGGGCAAAGTAAAGCGCTATTGGTGCTGGATGCCGGTAATAGCCGTCTGAAGTGGATGCATAGCTCTGCCTCCGGCGTTTTGCGCGGTGCAATACCTAACGCTGAGCTTTCTGCTCAGGCTCTGCTGAAAGCTCTTGAGCCAGGCTCGCTGGACGAGCTGGTTGTGTCTTCGGTGCGGTCCGACAAATTCAATGCTGAATTACAGCTGATGTGCGAAGCTCTGTGGGGAGTGGATGCGGTGTTTGCGCGTGTTCAGCGCGAGTGCCTAGGGGTTAAGGCTGCCTATGACGATCTTGCTTACCTCGGTGTTGACCGATGGTTGGCGATGCTCGCTGCCTATAATCGTTCTAAGCGAGCGTGTGTTGTGGTTGATGCAGGAACCGCAATTACAGTTGATTTTGTCGATGCGGCTGGAATGCACCTGGGAGGCTTGATTGTTCCCGGGCTTCAGGCTGTGCTCCGTGGCTTGTGGCATGGCACCGATGCCGTTTCTCCCGAGTCGTTAACCATCGCGCAGAATTGGCAGCCCGGCTGCGATACCGTGAGTTGTGTCGAGCAGGGAGTGAGTGCGAGCATGCGCGGCCTGGTTGAGCAGGTTAAACACTACTCTCAGCGCTTGAGTCCCGTAGATTTTTATCTCACAGGCGGTGACTCATCGGTGTTTGAGCCTTGGGTTGAGGGTGCAATACTGGCCGCTGATCTTGTGATGGATGGCGCCATGCTCTGGATAGAGCGTCAATAATCCACAATAATAAGTAAAACTATCAGAGGCTCTGCAAATGCGCTGGACTTTCTTTTCTCTACTTTTTCTCAATGCTGTGTTGCTCTTGTGGGGAATGGTGTTTGCGTCCCCGGAACCAGCAGCAACGGCCAAGAGTGCTCCCTTCAAGTATAAGAATGTTGACTCGCTAAGGCTGCTTGGTGAGCTGCAAGATGATGAGCTCAGCGAGCGGCTTGATGCTGCTTCATTGGTGGAGAGCACTCCTGGATCGGCCTCCGGTGTGCCTGTGGCAGAAGGGAGGCCGCTATGTGATATGGTGGGGCCATTCAAGGATCTCGCACAGGCAGGCTTGTTTCTGGAACGCTTGTCGGCAATAGATATAGCGGCAGAGACGAAAGAGCTGGAATTGCCTGCAGGCTCCCGCTTCCAGATTTATCTCCCTCCCGAGGGTTCTCACAAGGCTGCATTGCGCAAGCTTACCGAGCTTCAGTCGCGAAAAATTGACAGCTACATTATTCCCAGGGGTGAGCTGGGGAATGGCATCTCACTGGGGATGTTCAGCCGCGAAGAGCTGGCTGATCAGCATTTGCGTAAAATGCGTAGTGCAGGCCTGAAGCCTGAGAAAAAAGTAATTGAACGCACCTATTGGGAAAATTGGGTTATGTTAGCCCCTGGGGAAGCCTCGAAAATGAGCAATTTGGCCTGGGGAAGAGTCATGGAAGGGATAAATGACATCGAGAGACGACAAAATTTCTGTTTAGATGTTGCTTCGCAGGACAACATTCACTAGAATCCCGCCTCCACGTTTTTGGGCAGCTATGCTCTACGTGGAGAAGAGCTGGTGTAGCTCAGTTGGTAGAGCAGCTGACTTGTAATCAGCCGGTCGGGGGTTCAACTCCTCTCGCCAGCTCCATATTAACTTCATATATAAATGAAGAAAGAAATCCCGCAGGGGTTCCCGAGTGGCCAAAGGGATCAGACTGTAAATCTGACGCGCAAGCTTCGGTGGTTCGAATCCACCCCCCTGCACCAGTTTTGAAGTAAGAAGGTAGTCGTAGCATCGCAGTCTCGAAAGTGTCTGCGTTGGGGTGGGTGAGAGCCACCGCCTGGTTCGACTTCCTGATCAAGTGGTTCCTAAGCTCCTAGTCTTGGATGTTAAGCGGGCATAGTTTAGTGGTAGAACCTCAGCCTTCCAAGCTGATGATGCGGGTTCGATTCCCGTCACCCGCTCTCTTCCGACCAGGCTCACAGTCGCAGAACACGGCTGGCGAGCCCTCAGGCTTTCGGGCAATGAGTTCCAGCGCCGTTACTTCCAGCCCCATCTCCAGCACGGTCGAACTCC
>CAJIBL010000430.1_pt1 | contig 15218 bp, 13 predicted proteins | sample 9199351 | NCBI WGS metagenome assembly CAJIBL01 (sample SAMEA7708304, study PRJEB35096) | sediment metagenome | biome: marine neritic benthic zone biome [ENVO:01000025]; feature: sediment [ENVO:00002007]; material: shallow marine sediment [ENVO:03000034] sea grass bed [ENVO_01000059] ...
CTTCAATAATGCCGCTTTTGCCATTGTAATTGTTGGCTTTCTTATTTTTCTCGCCGGTATACCCATTTGTTACTACGCTGCCCGCTATGGGGTGGACATCGATTTGCTCACTCGCGGCGCCGGCTTCGGCTATATCGGTTCTACCGCGACCTCGCTGATCTATGCCTCGTTCACATTTATATTTTTTGCCCTTGAAGCTGCCATTATGGCAATGGTGCTTGAGTTGATCTTTTCTATTCCGTTGGCGGTAGGGTATGTGCTGTGCTCAGTTGTCGTTATTCCGCTTGTAACTCACGGAATAACTTTAATCAGCCGGTTTCAGGTGTGGACCCAACCCTTATGGATTGTGCTGCAGTTGTTGCCTTTTATTTACCTTTTCGCCCATGAGGTTTCGGTCATTGAGCGCTGGTCCGGCTTTCGTGGTGATCAGCAACAGGGCGGTGGAAGCAATTTGATTTATTTCGGTGCGGCTTCTGCGGTGATGTTTTCCCTGATAGCGCAAATTGGCGAACAAGTGGATTACCTGCGCTTCCTGCCGGAAAAAAATCAACAAAACCGCTGGCGTTGGTGGGCGGCACTGCTGAGTGCTGGTCCGGGTTGGATAATAGTGGGGGTGTTAAAAATATTCGCCGGTTCGCTGCTGGCAGTGCTGGCACTGGAAAATGGTGTAATTGCCGAGCACGCGTCCGATCCGGCGCGCATGTATATTCTGGCCTTCGGTTATGTGTCTCAGGTGCCGGAGGTGGCATTGTTGCTTGCAGGCATCTTTGTGATTGTTTCCCAGCTAAAAATCAATGTCACCAACGCGTATGCAGGCTCCATCGCCTGGTCTAATTTTTTCTCTCGTCTTACACACAGCCATCCTGGTCGGGTGGTTTGGCTGGTTTTTAATGTTGCCATTGCGCTTTTACTGATGGAGCTTGGTGTTTATCAGGCTTTTGAAAACACACTGGGCGTGTATGCCATTGTTGCCGTTGCCTGGGTTGGTGCTTTGGTAGCAGATTTAGTGGTTAACAAGCCTCTTAAGCTAAGCCCTGAGGGTATCGAATTTCGCCGCGCCTATTTACACGATATAAACCCAGTGGGTGTGGGGGCAATGTTAAGTGCGTCGCTGGTGGGAATTGTTTGTTATATGGGCTTTCTGGGAGACTACCTCAAGGCGCTCTCGCATTTTATTACCTTGGCGCTTGCCTTTATATTGGTGCCGCTTATTGCCGTTGCCACTAAAAGTAAATTTTACATCGCAAGGCAGCCGTTGATATTTCCCAGAACGGAAGCTAACGCAATTACCTGCTGTATTTGCCAGAATAATTATGAGCCGGATGATATGGCTCTCTGCCCGGCCTATTCCGGCCCCATCTGCTCCCTCTGTTGTTCTCTCGACTCCCGCTGCCAGGATTCCTGCAAGCCGGTGAAGAAAATATCGGAAATTACCATTAATTTTCTTTCCCGCTTTATTCCCGAAAGCGTGGTCGCTCAGGTTAATTCCCGCCTGCTTCATTTTTGTCTGTTGCTGCTGGTTATTGGCAGTATAACCGGAGTCTTGCTCGCCGTCGTTTACACCAACAGCGTAACCGGTGTTGCACAAACTGACCAGCTGATGGCAGAAATGCTCTGGAAGGTGTTTTTTATTCTGATGATTGTCGCAGGTGTCATCACCTGGCTGTTCATTCTCGCCCATGAAAGCAGGCTGGTTGCGCAAGAGGAGTCCCAGCGCCAGAACCGCTTGCTGCGAGAGGAAATTATTGCTCATGATGAAACGGACAAACAACTTCAGGCGGCCAAGGAAAAAGCAGAGGCCGCCAACAGTGCGAAAAGTCGCTATCTCAGTGGCATCAGCCATGAACTGCGCTCTCCGCTGAATTCCATTTTGGGTTATGCCCAGTTGTTGGAGGTGGACACTGAAATACATGAAAGCAAGCGCTACCAGCTATCGGTAATCCGGCGCAGTGGTGAACACCTCTCCGACTTAATTGAAGGCTTGCTTGATATCTCCAAAATAGAGGCGGGCAGGCTCGACATCCACCGCGACCAGGTGCGGATTTCCAGCTTGATGGATCAGTTGGTATACATGTTTCGCCTTCAGGCGGAGGAAAAGGGTTTGAGCTTTCGTTATGAAAAGCTCACGCCCTTGCCTGAGTTTGTCACTACCGATGAAAAACGCCTGCGTCAGATACTCATCAACCTGCTCTCGAATGCGATCAAATTTACCCAGCAAGGCAGTGTGACCTTATCTGCCCGCTATCGAAGCCAGGTGGCAGAGTTCACTATTCGCGATTCCGGGGTCGGCATTCCCGAAGGTGAGTTGGAGCGGGTATTCCGGCCCTTTGAGCGGGTAAGAAGACCGGGTATGCCCCTGGTTGCGGGCACTGGACTGGGTCTCACCATTACCCGTTTGCTGGTAGAGATTATGGGCGGCGATATTGAAGTTCAAAACAATCCGAACGGTGGTTGTACCTTTAAAGTCTGGTTGATGCTGGCTCAGGTGGTTAAACCGGTGGCGGAGGTGTCAGTCAGGCAGCGCATCCATGGCTATCACGGCGAGCGTAAAACCATCATCGTGGTTGATGACGACCCCTCACACAGAGGCTTGATCAGCGATATGTTATCGCCTTTGGGCTTTCTGGTGATGGAAGCAACGGGAGCGCAGTCCTGCCTGGAAATGACAGAGCACAGTTTACCGGACCTGTTTCTGCTGGATATTTCCATGCCGGAAATGGACGGCGTACAACTGGCAGCAGTGCTGCGCTCACGCAGGGTCAAACAGCCCATAGTGATGCTTTCTGCCGTGGCGCGGGAGGATAAAAGTATGGCGCCAAGCTCGGACTATGATGACTATCTGGTTAAACCACTCAAGTTACAGGCCTTGTTGGACAAGCTGGGAGAGCTTCTTGAGCTGGAATGGAGCTATCAACCTGCGAGCGAGTTTAATCAGCTCAGCCCGCTGAAGCTGGTGCCCAATTACCCTCAAGAAGAGCTACCGCAGCATGAGGTGCTGGAGGAGTTGCGCCACCTGGCGGAAATAGGACACCTCTCCGGGCTGAAAAGTAAGATTCATGAAATCGAGCAGCAGCAGCTGGCAGGTAAACAATTTGTGCAGCAGTTTAAGCAGCTGATATTCAGGGTGCAGTTCGATGCGATTATAAAAATCCTGAGTAAGCAGCCACTTCGCGGGCCAGAGGTAGGGTGATGACAGATAAAAGAGACTTGGTCCTGGTGGTGGATGACTCTCCTGAAACCGTGGGTATGCTCAATGACACGCTGGAAAACGCCGGCATGACCACCCTGGTCGCACTTGAAGGCTCGCAGGCACTGAATATCGCCCAACGAATGCTGCCCGACCTGATACTGCTGGATGCGGTGATGCCCCAGATGGACGGTTTCGAGGTTTGTCGAAGGCTAAAAGCGAATCCCGAGCTGCAATCCATTCCGGTGATCTTTATGACGGGTTTGAAAGATACCGACCGTGTTGTGCAGGGCTTTGAGGTGGGTGGCGTGGACTATGTCAGCAAGCCTATAGTCGCCAATGAGCTGATCGCACGGATGCGGGTACACCTGGCGAATGCTCGTTTGACACAAAGCGCCAGAACAGCTCTGGATACAGCCGGCCAATGCATGTTCGCGGTCGATCGCAGAGGAAAGGTGTTATGGACCACGCCCCAGGTTAACCGCCTTCTTGAGGCTGCCAATCAGGGTAAATGGCTTGAGCAAAAGTTGGAAATGGAAATTGGCATGTGGCTTACCCATGAGCCGAATGTTGGTATGGGGGTGAACCTGTGCTCGCCCGGCAGGCCGTTGCGATTGATCTACCTGGGAAGTAACGGTCATAGCGAGTTGCTGTTGCGGCTGGTGGACAACGAAAAGCAGGATGAAGCTAACGCGCTGAAGCAACAGTTCAGGCTTACAGCACGAGAGGCAGAGGTTTTGTTGTGGCTCGCCCGTGGCAAAACTAACCGGGATATTGGTCAAATATTAGGCACCAGTCCGCGCACGGTTAATAAGCACCTGGAGCAGGTTTATAAGAAGCTGTCGGTGGAGAATCGCACAGCGGCAGCAGCTAAGGCAGTTCCTTTACTGGAACGCTGAGGCAAAAAGTCGAGGCAAAAAAAAGCTGCAGCAAGTGCTGCAGCTAAGACAAACCAAGCCAGCAAGGTCAGCCATGTGCGTGTCTGGAATTTACATGGCTGACTTTTGCAAAGCAGTGTTGCTGAGCAAGAAATATTCAAAACTTGCGGCAACGGAGGTAGCTTAACGAAATTTTTATTTTAAATCGATGTTTATGTTAGTTGGCTGATAAAAATTTTATAATTATGCCAATTATTTAACTTATTGTGGGTTTTGTTGTTCAAAATATAACCTATCTTTGAACTTTTTGGGTGTGCATCCATATTCCTGTTTGAATAGTTTTATAAAATATGAAGCATTGTTATAGCCCACGGCGTAGGCAATCTCTGTCACATTGGCATCTGGAGAGTTGCTCAGCAAGCGGGCTGCCTCCTTCTGGCGCAGCTGGTTTAAGTAGCTGCTGAAGGTCAGGCTGGTGTTTTCCTTAAGAATCTGGTTGACCTTGTTGCGGTTTAAGCCGAGCTCTTTTACCAGCGTCTCAAGGCTCAGTTCAGCTTCTTTGTAGTGGGATGCAATATAGTCCAGCAGTCGATGAGTATTCTGGCTGTTGGTGGTTTCGAAGTCCTTGGCGACTGGCAGCTCTTCTTCAGGGGCGGGCTGTTCGGTAGAGCTTTCAGCGCGCTTACTGGTGGTTTTGCGGCTAAACCAGATGAAATAGCCTACCCAGATCATGCTCGCCAGCAGAAAATACATGGGTTTCAGCCCGGCTATCTGAGGTTTCGATAACTGCAGGCCTGTAATTTCCACCCTGGATGCGATGTTTCTTGGTGACTGCAGTGAATTGCCAAGGGTTATGCGCAGTACCTTTTCGAGTTTATGATCCTGGTCGGATAAGCTTAGCGCGTGTTCATTCAGCCACCAATCGGGGACTTCCAGTTGGTCAAAATCAATCGTTATCGGGCTCCACTCCTGTGAGCAGGAGAAAAAGTGCCTTGAGTTACGGTAGCTTCTAATATCCTTCGCCCGGGTTACATTCTCATCAAAGCTGATAAAGGCGAGGCGCAGCACATTATCGGGTGTGCAGCGCACTTTGAGGCGCAGCGTTGAAAACGCGCTAAGATCCGCAAGCTTCTCTGTTTGCCCAATATCGGCAAAGGCCAGGGAAAAGTGAGCGAAAGGAAACTCCTGATCAGGGTCTACGGTGAAGTCAATGGTAATGCTATTGTCAGAAAGTTCTGCGGAAACCTGGGAAGAACCGCCAGTTTGACTGTCGGAGTCAAGCGCGCTGATCCAATGCAGCGTGCTTTGTTCGGCTGGCAATAGCGGAATGGGAGATTGCGTGCGGGCTACCAGTAAGTAAGGAAACACGGTAATCGCGATCAAAACGGGTAGGCCGACAGCGATTTTTTTGTATATCAACGACATGTCGTTCTGGACTTGCTGGAATATTTGGGGGTGGCGAAGAGCTATAGCTTTCGCGCTTTGTTGGAGTGTAATGGGGTGCTGTCAGTGTGTAAAGAAAGCGATCTGCGCGATGAGAAATGCTATTGAAGTTCAAGCCCTAAGAATACTCTGCATTTCGCGTTTGCTGTATTTGCGCGCTGCCTCTATCCAGATTGCGGTAGCCCAATGCTTCACTGATATGAGCTATGCCAATCTGCTCTTCGTTTGCCATATCTGCCAGGGTGCGACTTACCCGCAGTATCCTGTCGTAAGCACGGGCTGAAAGTTGCAATCGCTCTATAGCTGTTGCCAGCAGGTTGTTTTCTTTTGCACCTAAAAAACAGAATTTATGCAGCTCCCGGCCAGATAACTCAGCGTTTAGCTTTCCCTGTCGTTTCAGTTGTCTGTCGCGGGCGAGGCTGACGCGTTTGCGAACAAACTTGCTGCTTTCGCCATCGGGCTTCTGTTGCAGGTCTTTTATCGGCAGCGTATTTACATGAACCTGCAGGTCGATGCGGTCAAGCAGGGGGCCAGAAATTCTATCGCGGTAGCGGGTGATTTGCTGCGGCGTGCACCGGCAGCGACCGCTGCCATCCCCCTCATAGCCGCATGGGCAAGGGTTCATGGCGGTGATTAGTTGAAATTGAGCCGGGTATTCAACTTGCGCATTTGCCCTGGAAATACAGATACGGCCACTTTCCAGGGGTTCGCGAAGTACTTCCAGCACCGCCCTGGGGAACTCGGGTAGCTCATCCAGAAACAGCACGCCTTTATGGGCCAAAGATATCTCTCCGGGGCGAGGGTTGCTGCCGCCGCCCACTAAGGCGATGGCAGAGGAGGTATGATGTGGCGCGCGAAATGGCCTCGATAACCAGTCCGCACCGCTATTCTGGTTCGCAACTGAACATACTGATGCAACCTCCAGGGCTTCATCTTCCGTCAGGGGCGGCATTATCGTCGCCAAGCGCGAGGCCAGCATTGACTTTCCCGTGCCGGGAGGACCAAAAAACAGCAGGTTGTGGCCCCCGCTGGCTGCTACTTCGAGTGCGCGTCTGGCTTGCGGCTGTCCTTTAACCTCACTCATATCGCTAGCATAAAACGCTTCATGCATTATTGGCCGGGCTGGTGATTGCAGTTCTTCGCGTTGGTGCAGGTGGGCACAAACTGCAAGCAGGTTTTTGGCGGTGTATACAGATGAACTGTGGCACAGTGCTGCTTCTGAGGCATTGGTAAAGGGGAGAATAAGGCTGCGCTCAGCCTGACTGCAAGCGATTGCTGCAGGGATAGAGCCACTTACTCTGCGCAGGTCGCCGCTCAGGGCCAGCTCGCCGATAAATTCGTAGTCGTTTAGTGCCTCCTGGGGAATCTGATCGGAGGCAGCGAGTATGCCCAATGCTATCGCCAGGTCATAGCGGCCACCTTCTTTTGGCAAGTCTGCCGGAGCGAGGTTGACAGTAATCTTACGTTGCGGAAATTCGAAATGGCTGTTTATCAGCGCGCTTCGCACACGGTCTTTACTTTCCTTCACGGCGGTTTCCGGCAGGCCAACGATGGTAAAACCGGGCAGCCCGTTTGAAAGGTGCGTTTCAACAGTTACCAGCGGCGCGTCAACGCCAAGTTGAGCACGGGTAAAAACAACAGCGAGAGACATTTTTTTGTCCTTTGATATGGCGTAAAAGGGTTTCCTTAATTTGGCGCCATATTAACGTCTCTTATGCCGAGTGCATGTAAGACATCAGCCCGGTGGTGTGTGATCTTTCGCTAATTTTTCCAGCCGACTTTCCAGCTCTTCCAGTTTCTCCCGCGTCCGCGCCAAGACCGCTTGTTGCGCATCAAACTCCTCGCGTGTAACCAGCTTCAGCTTTCGCAGAGCGCTTTCAATAATGGCGCGCAGCTGCGATGCCCCCTGGTCGCTGGCGTTTGAGAATTCAGAGGCTTTTTGCTGAATGTCGGTGAAAAGCTGTTTTGCAAGTTGATCGATCATAGGTGAAGTCAGGTGTGGTGAGTTATCGAGCTACGATTATCCTCAATCGCCTGCAAGCAATGCAAATGGGGGATGAAAAAACCGGCCCTTATTGCCCCTGTTCGTCCAATACGGTGATGGTGAACGGCTCTGATACGGATCTGCCTTGCGCATCGCTCGCTATCGCCACCACCGAAAGGGAACCTAAAATACCAGGCGTAACTAAGAGTTCAGCGGTGCTGATCATGCGAATGTTATCGTTATCGTCGTCGTTTTTCTCGTAGGCAAAAGCGAGTTTACTGCTATCTGGATCAGCGAATACGCGGCTTAAATCGATAAGCACGGTGCCCGAATCTCTGTATAAAACGAGGTTTTCTATCGGCTTAATCACGATGGGTGCAGCATTGGCTTCAACGGTAAGAAAAAATACGTTCTCAGCACCAAGGAGGCCGTCGCTGGCTGTTAGGGTGATTAGGCTTTGCCCGGCTTTTTGGGCACTAACATAAAAGCCTGAGGCTGCGAGCCCAACTATGGCAACTTCTGGCGTGCTTGAGTGAGCAGTAAAACTCAAGGGCTGGCCATCCGGGTCGAAGAAACTATCCTGCAATGTGTAGGATCTGTTGACCCCCTCGCTAATGCGCATATTCTCGTAGGTATGCCTTATCTGGGGAGGTCTGTTGGGTGGTTCAAGGGGGCTTTCTGCCAGCAAGCGACAGGGGTAAATAATAATCCAGATAGCAAGCAGGTGTTTTAGCATAGGTGTGTGAAAGCTTTTTTGCCTGTTTGTTTAAAAGTAGCAGCGATTGGCAGTTGCGGCTGAAAACGCGCCACTCGTTGTTGCTCTTCGTTTATTTAGTATGACTAAACTTCACTCTTCGCGCCTAGATTGGCGCGTTTTCAGCCACAACAGTGGCAATTAAATTAGTGTTAACAGGCCCTAAATAAAATGTTTCTTCCAGGGAGCGCTATTTTCCGATGGCTGGCCTTCTTCGTGCTAAGCAAATAGCTTACCTTATAAGTGTAAACAGATGCGATTAGGTCTGTTGGTTATATGACGCACGAAATGTTTAATTGCGCGCCATTTAATGTATACTAGTATCTGCGGTAAAACGGTATTTTAAGAGGTAAGCATGATAAAAAATTTAGTTTTGATGAGTGTCATCACGTCCTTGTTGATAGCCTGTGGTGGCGATTCGGGAGGCTCTAACGATGATCCGGCGGGAACTAGCAGCAGTAGCTCAAGTTCCAGCTCTTCCAGTAGTTCGAGTTCTTCCAGCTCAAGCTCTTCCAGCAGTTCGAGTTCCTCCAGCAGCAGCTCAAGTTCTGGCACGCCAACCGGCCTGTTCACCAATGCGGAATTCCCCGTTGGCATCGCTGTGACTGCCGACAGTAGTTCGCGCAGCTTTTTGAATATACCAGAGAAGCAAAACACCATAAGAGAGCACTTTAATCAGCTTACTGCGGGCAACATCATGAAGATGAGCTATTTGCACCCCAGTGAAAATACCTACTACTGGACCCGCGCCGATAACATGGTTAACTGGGCCAAAAGCAACGGCTTTTCAGTGCATGGTCATACTCTTATCTGGCATTCAGACTATCAGGTGCCCAACTGGATGAAAAACTACTCCGGGGATAGCGCCGCGTGGACAAGCATGCTTAACAAGCACGTCACCGACATTGTTACCCATTTTAAAGGCGATATGGTGAGTTGGGATGTGGTGAATGAGGCGTTTCTTGACGGTGGTGGCTACCGCAATTCGATTTTTTACCAGAAGCTGGGTGCAGACTACCTGGAAAATGCCTTTGTCGCAGCACGAGCCGCTGACGCCGATGTGGACCTCTATTACAACGACTACAACCTCGTAAGTAATGTGGCCAAGCTCGATGACGTGGTAGATATGGCCGATGACTTTATCGACCGCGGCATTCCCATTGATGGTATTGGCTTTCAGATGCATATCCAGATTGATTACCCGGACACAGACACCATTAAAGCCGCCTTTAAAAAAGTGGTCGACCTGGGTTTGAAGGTGAAAATCACCGAACTGGATATACCCTTGAACAACCCCTGGTCCGAAAGTGCAGACTACCCGGAATATACAAGTTTCACAGCGGCAGCGGCAGAGAGACAGAAGCAGCGTTACAAATCTGTAGTAACGGCTTACCTGGAAACGGTACCTGCTGATCAGCGCGGAGGGCTTACCATCTGGGGCCTGGTTGATCAGGATAGCTGGTTACATGACTTAAGCAGTCGCAAGGTTGATGGCAATAAAATTGACGACTGGCCACTGTTGTTCAGCGGTCCCGATAATGGGCCCTACCAAGCCAAGCCAGCAGTCGATGGTATTGAGGAAGCGCTTAACGGCATGTAAATGCAAAAGAAGTACTAAACGGCCGGTGTTAACCCGGCCGTTTTTGTGCCAGCGCCAGCAGTGCGCTGGCAAAAGAGCCTGGCCGTTCATTGCTTCGCATACCAAAATGAATTTTTTTCTGTATTCCCTTTTTGCCAAGCTTCAGGGCTGCAATGGGGAATTCACTGCTGTAGCGCTCAAGCAGCCACAGGGGCAGGCAGGCCACGCCCCTGTTTGCAGCCACCAATTGCAAAATGATTTCCGTCGCCTCAATGGTTTTATGTTTCTTCGGCAGGCAATTGGCTGGCAGTAAAAACAGTTTAAAAATATCCAGCCTTTCAGTTTCCACCGGGTAGGTGAGCAGGGTTTCTGGTGTGAGGTCTTGAGGAGTAATAAAGGTGCGATCACTGAGCGGGTGCGAGCTGCCAACAACCAATACCTGCTCGTAATCAAACACCGGAGTAAAGACACAGCCCTTGCGTTCAATGGGGTCGGGGCTTAGCAGGATATCTATCTCATAATTAAAAAGTGCTGCCATCCCGCCAAACTGAAAGCGCTGTTTAACATCAACATCTACCCCCGGCCACTGGTCGAGGAATTCCTGCATCACGGTAAGCAGCCACTGGTAGCAGGGGTAGCACTCCATGCCGATATTTAAGGAGCCTCGCTCACCCTTTGCGAACTGGGTCAGAACCTCGTCCAGGCGATTAAGTTGCGGCAGCAGCCGTTTTGCTTCCTTCAGGGTAAACATACCCGCTTGTGTCAGCCTTAGCTTGCGCCCTTCCTTTTTCCACAGCGGTGTGCCAATACTTGCTTCAAGCTTTTTTATGCTATGGCTAAGGGCGGACTGTGTTAAATGGAGGGCTTTCGCGGCCTCAGTCAGGGAGCCCTGTCGCTCTACCTCACTTAATATCTGTAAATGAATGCGTTCTATCATATCTCTCATGAATTATATTCATCATTTGGTGAGATAATACCATTATTCGTCATCAAAATTTTCCCTTACTCTCTGCGCACACTGTAATTACCCAATGAGAGTAGCGTTATGGCACGTATTCATAATTTAGGTTTTCCACGCATGGGCAGGCAGCGGCAATTAAAGTTTGCCCTTGAAAACTATTGGCGGGGGGAGCAGCCGGAGCAGGCCTTGCTGGATCAGGCGAAGAGCATCCGACACGACAACTGGGAATGCCAGGCGGCTTGTGATTTAGTGCCTGTTGGCGAATTCTCCCTTTACGATCATGTACTGGATATGAGCTTTCTTCTGGGCAATGTGCCCGAGCGCTTTAAACTGGCTGACAGCGAACTGGATCAGTATTTTCGCGCGGCACGCGGTCGCAGTGCGGGTGATGAACAGCAAAGCGGAGTTGCCGCAGGGGAGATGACCAAATGGTTTGATACCAACTATCACTACATTGTGCCCGAGCTAAGTTTGGCCACCACCTTTGAGTTGAGGCCAGAGGGTTTAATAACACAAATAGAAGAAGCTAAAGCCCGGGGCTTGAAGCCCAAGCCCGTGATCATCGGCCCGGTTAGCTATTTATGGTTGTGTAAAACCAAAGATTACAGTTCACGGCTAGCCTTGTTGCACAACTTATTGCCCGTGTACCGTGAACTTTTTGCCTTGCTTGAGAACCACGGAGTGCAGTGGGTACAAGTAGATGAACCAATATTGGTTCACGACATTAATGAGCATTGGAAAAGCGCGCTGGAAAAAAGCTACCACAGCCTGAAAACAAAAAGCCTGCAAGTACTGCTTACTACCTACTTTGGAAGCTTGCAGGATAATCTGCAGCTTGCCTGCAGGCTGCCCGTTGCTGGCTTGCACCTGGATGCAATTCGCGCCCGTGATGAAGTGCAAAAAGTAATTGATTGGCTGCCTGCCCATAAGTTTTTGTCCTTGGGTGTAATTGACGGGCGGAATATCTGGAAAAACGACCTCAATGCAACATTGGATTGGCTGGAACCAATTGCAGAGCAACTTGGCGAACGCATTTGGCTTGCGCCATCGTGCTCGCTGCTGCATGTGCCGGTGGATCTTGAAACCGAACAAAAACTGCACCCGGAAATACGCAATTGGCTTAGCTTTGCCCTGCAAAAGTTGGCAGAGCTGCAAATTCTGAAAACGGCGTTAAACCAGGGGCGAGATGCTGTACGCGCTGCCCTTGAGGATAACAAAGCGGCGATGGCAAGCCGGCGTAGTTCAAGTAAGGTTTGCAATCCGCTGGTTCAAGCGGCAGTAGCAAAAATCTCTCCCTTGTTGGGTAAACGCAGTAGCGCATACGCCCATCGCGCCGCAAAGCAGAAAGCCTTGCTGGGGCTGCCCGATTTTCCAACCACGACTATTGGCTCTTTCCCGCAAACCGCAGAAATTCGTCGCTTGCGCCGGGCGTTTAAAAACAAAGAGCTAGATAAAGCAAGCTATTTGCAAGCTATGCGCGCAGAAATATCGCGTAGCGTGGAACAGCAGGAAGCGCTGGGTATAGACGTGCTCGTGCATGGAGAACCCGAGCGCAACGATATGGTGGAGTACTTTGGTGAGCAGCTAAAGGGTTTTGCCTTCAGTGAAAATGGTTGGGTACAAAGCTATGGTTCGCGCTGCGTTAAACCGCCAATAATTTATGGTGATATCAGCCGCAGTGAAGCGATGACTGTTGAGTGGATTCGTTTTGCACAGGGCTTAACTGAAAAACCCATGAAAGGCATGCTTACCGGCCCGGTGACCATACTAAACTGGTCCTTTGTGCGAGATGACCAGCCAAGAGAAAAAACCTGCTATCAACTGGCACTGGCTGTTCGAGAAGAAGTGCAGGACCTTGAGCGTGCGGGTGTTGCCATTATCCAAATCGATGAAGCGGCTTTGCGCGAGGGGCTGCCACTGCGTAAATCCCAGTGGCAACACTACTTAAAGTGGGCGGTGGAGTCTTTCCGTATTTGTGCCAATGGCGTGCGAGACGAAACACAGATCCATACCCACATGTGTTATTCCGAGTTTAACGACATAATCGAAGCCATTGCGCGTATGGATGCAGATGTTATCACCATAGAAACCTCGCGCTCACAAATGGAATTGCTGGATGTATTCGAGGACTATAACTACCCCAACGATATAGGCCCAGGGGTATACGATATTCACTCTCCCAATATTCCTACCGTAGAACAAATGGTGAGCCTGATGCAACAGGCTGCCGAGCGCATACCCAGGGAACGACTCTGGGTAAACCCGGACTGTGGTTTAAAAACAAGACGATGGGAGGAAGTACTGCCAGCGTTAAAAAATATGGTGGCAGCTGCGCAACAGCTTCGTGCTTCTGTTGCTTAGGGTACCCGACCAGGTAGATATGACAGAGGTAGATTAGAGAGGCAAAAGGCAACACCTTACCCTCTCCTGCGCTCCCTCTGCTGCGAATCGATCCGTTATAAAACTACGCTGATAGCTAAGGGCAATTCATCGTATTGTGGATTTAAAACGCGTTATTTTCCTGTAACCAATCCAGGACGATGGCATTTACAAAGCTTGGGTTTTCCCACAAGGGGAATCCCCCGGATTGAGGGATTACATGCTTTCTGGCGTGCATGTTTTTTTCAAGAATGTCTGACATGTTCAGAAACTCCTTCATGTCAAATTGTCCATTGTAAACCAATGCCTCAGCGTTGATTTCATGCAATCGTTCAAACACATTTGTCACTTTTCGTGGTGCGACAGACGATTGCCACGGTTTTCCAGTAAACATCTTAATAATCTGTCTCTGTTCATCATAGCGCGTTGTGTCAGGGTGTTCCCGCATGTAGCGAAACCACTCTGAACGAGTCAACCAGTCGGACATTGCACTCCTGAGGCCGTCTTGGTTCATAAGCTGTTTGCTGCGCTCAATATTCCGTATAATCTCAGGGGTTTCCATGCCAGGAATGACAACGCCCTCCAAAATGAGATGAGAAATTAACTGTGGATTGCGGAGACAGAGCGCGAGACCGACTCCAGTTCCTGTATGGGTTCCCCAATAGATCACCTTTTAAGGCTTAAGCTGTCAAATACCTCCTGGAGATCATCTGCATATTCTTCAATACCAAATGGTCCGTTAAGATGTGACGATTTCCCATGACCGCGAAGATCAAGAGCCACAATATTCACATAGTGTTCAAAATGTTGAATCTGCCTGTCAAAAACTGCCCGGTGTTGGGTAAATCCGTGGACACATACCAGTGTTTTTGCCTTCCCGGAGTTGCGGTATTCAAAATCAATCATGTATTCAAATCCTTTCTTATGAATCGCTTGAAAAACAATTTTGTGTCAAGAGGGATATGCCAATTTTTCGAACAATGAGCCTGATATTTCGCCGGAAATATTTTGATGTACCGCTATTGAAATTTTTATCTGTAAGGGCATATAAGGCCCTGCAACACTGGACCGTAGTGCCTGCTGGCTGAGTTGCTTAGGGTTCACGCTTGCTTTCAAGTAAAAACGCTGCGTAGTTGGCTCGTGAACGGCCGTTCACTGGCAATCCATTTTCATTACACCAAGCTAGCAGGTCCTCCAAATTAACTCTCACTTTCTGGACGCTTTTTCCGTGAGACCTGATTTCATCAAACGTTCGAGAAGTATTTTTTCGCCACTCATCATAGCTATCATCCAGTATCTCCCTGTCTTCAGATATCTCAACTAGTCTCTCCCACTGTTCTGGCTGAAACCAGCAAATACCAAAAATCGTTTCTTCGTCATTCACTATTCTATTCCCTCATTGCGAGCATGATGCCCATTTAACCGCGCAATATCTTGTGGAGCGCTTTTGTGGAAGTATGTAGCTAAGCGATATTCACAAAACTCTTGCCAAACAGTCATGATCTCTCCATTGGTGCATAACGCTTCAATGCAGCCGACGCGTTACCGGTCGGCAGCATTGATTGGTTGGAATCTATTCCCAAGTGATTATTTCTTTCCATTCATTTCGGTTCTTTAGGTTTTTACAAGAGATTGAAGACATAGACGCCCCCCAACCAACCGCATTAGGACCAAAATCTTTTATTTCGATAGTTGCAAAACACAATTTCGCTTTGGTGTCTACAAGATATTTCAAATCTGAACAGTTGAATCCAGATTCGTATATAGCTGCACCTTTATAACGAACAGAGCCGCCATCAAACTTAATCTTCTTTTTAATGCTCTCATCTGAGAATGAAAAAGAGCTTATAAATATAAATAACATAGCAATTATTGTTTTCATCTATTTTTCCTCACTTTTTGTAACCAAGCTGTAGAAAAATAGGCTTCTGAACAGCCGTATTCCTCGCCTGTAATATTGAATTTGTAATGGCACTTCTGAGAAACTCAGAAAACCCATTTGGTCAATATATCATCAAGAATTTCGCATTTATAGCTCTAAATCCGCGTTTTA